>Ga0137379_10000005_pt1 | contig 226074 bp, 223 predicted proteins | sample SagtaG_18_FD_104812 | JGI IMG/M metagenome (GOLD analysis project Ga0137379, IMG submission 104812) | Vadose zone soil microbial communities from Sagehorn Ranch, Mendocino, California, USA - Sage2_L_80_16 metaG | ecosystem: Environmental > Terrestrial > Soil > Vadose zone | place: USA...
AACAGAAGCGGGGTGAGCCAGGAGCGGCTCCAAAAGCGACCATTGCTGGTCGGTGAGTACTTGCATGTTTGTTTTCCTGTTTACACAGGAATTTTAGCATGGGGTTTTGAGATGGGTTCTAGTTTTTGGCGATAGCATCACACAAGGCTACTGGGATACAACTGGTGGCTGGGTCGATAAACTACGCCAGCACTATGATGAACTTCAGGCAGCAGACTTAAAGGGTCGTGATGAGCCTACTATTTTTAATCTCGGTATTTCAGCCGATAACTCGGCCGACATCTTAAAGCGAGTAGAAGACGAGACAACTGTCCGTACGCGTCATGAACAATCTCCAATTGCGATTATCCAAATCGGCATCAATGATTCTTGTCTTGAAAATGGGGCTCCACAGCAGTCAATCGAACAATACAGGGACAATCTACGGGAAATCACTAAGAAGCTAGATGCTTTGGATTCAAAAGTTATTTTTGTAGGGTTTTCTTGCTGCGAGGAGTCTAAAACCACACCAGTTTCCTGGGGAGAACACTATTACACCAACAAGGACATCAAAAGTTACGAACAGGCTATGGAAGAAGTCGCCAAGGAGCTAGACGTACCCTTTATTCTGGTTTTTGAAGCGTTTTCACAAGCTTACGCTCGCGATTCAAGTTTACTGCCTGACGGCCTACATCCTAATACGGCCGGTCATCAGGTTATCTTCGATATCGTTAAGCCACGCCTCTTCGAGTTACTAAATGAAGAGGCAGCTAAAGATGAGTAAAGTAGTAGTTGTCGACGAACAAGATAATCCCATTGGCCTAAAAAGCTATAGCGACCTCAGATATGAAGACATATATCAGGTATCAGTACTTTGGTTAACTGACACAAATACCGGTGATTGTCTAATGACCCAGACCCGAATCACGAATTAGAACCACTGTTATTTTTCAGATAGTAAGATCCTAATTGAACTGCTTAATCTATTATGTGTTTATGAGGTAATTACAGAAGTTTCAGATTAACAGATGAGTTAATTCGTGATTCGGGTACCCAGCGTAAATGGACAAAGCATAATGATCCCGGCAAATGGATGGCCGCCGCTTCTGGAACTATTGAAGAGGGCGAAACTTATGATGACAATATCGTTCACGAAATTGAAGAGGAAATTGGTCTAACTGGCCTTGATCTGACGAAGGGTCCGAAAGAATTTATTGACGAAGGCAAACACAAGTTTTTCGCTCAATGGTATTTTGCCAAAGTAGATAAAAATAAAGTTACTATCAAAATCCAGGAAGACGAGGTCGAGACTTACGAATGGGTATCAAAAGAACAGCTAGTTAAAGATGTACACAGTGACCAGGATAAGTTTGTGCCTTCTTTGAGTAATTCTTTAAAGCTTTTAGGAATAATGTAATGCTGAAAGCAGTAATCTTTGACGTGGATGGGGTATTGGTCGATTCCAAAGAAGCTAATATTGCCTTCTTTCAAGCTTTATTGGGCAAGGCTGGCTACAAGGACATTGATCGGGAAGATATTCTGGCCTGTTTTCACCTGCCTCTGTGGCAGTCGTTAGAAAAGCTTATCGGATCTACTGACCAGGTCGAGATTCAACGTATTTTTGATATGGCGAGTGATGTCAGTCTGCGCAATAGAAGTCTCCTGCAATTTCCAGAAAAACTTGAGGATGTGCTGGAACAATTACATCAAAAGTACAAGTTAGCGATTGTAACCAGCCGTATAAAAGTTGGCATTGATGACATTTTCAATGCTAAAGAAATAAAGCACTTATTTGACGTAGTCGTTACCTTTGAAGATTACAGTAATCCAAAACCTCATCCTGAACCTCTGCAGGTTGCTTTGAAACGACTGGACGTTGGAGCTGAAGAAGCTATTTACATCGGAGACAGTCCGACGGACATAGAAGCTGTAAAAGCTGCCGGAATGAAGAGTGTATTTTTGTCGACTGACGACCATAAGCATGCGGCTGCAAGAGTAAATGAGTTTTATGAATTGCTCGAGGCAGTGGGTAAGCTAGCTGATAAATGAAATAGCCCCTCTCTCGCAAGCGATTTCAGGGACTATTCGCTGTTATAATATCATAAGCGGCGTGAAGTGCGGGTTATGTTCGGCTATCGGATAGGTATGCCATAAAAGACGGGGTTTATCCAGCGAAAAGTGAGACACGCCGCTACATAGCGATTTCCGATCTCAATTGTCTCATTTACCCCTTAAAAGGTTTCTGACCTGTATGCTCAGCCAGTCATATTGCGATTGATTCAAAAAGAGCGTAGCATTGCCCATTGAGGCACCCTCCTTGTTTAGCAACACTAGGGTACCTCACCCTACAGAAGTTCGCTACGGAGTTGGGAGATATGCAATGGGTTCAATAAGCATATCCATTAATCTTCACAACATATAATCGCTGGCTAGAGCGGCGTTCGTTAGGATGAATAATGTCCGCGAGCAAGCCACCCTCCTCTATGGCATCCAGGACATCTTCAAAAATTGATACCCCTTGTGGCTTCCAGCAGTTGGTTCTTTTCTTCATTGAAATTAATACTGTAAACTATACGAATTATGGGTAGGCGAGTATACATGCATTGTCAATACGTTCTATTCACTGGTTGATTTCTTCGAAATAGCTGAAAATAACAACTTCTTGCTAATCTCCAGTAGCTCTCTAATGCGTTCAATCATTGCCGAGTTACTCTGTAGCTCGCTTTTCGAACCTCACCCCAGCCACGAATTATTACAGATACAAAGAGTTCGGACTTCGGACTCTTTTTGTTTTGTTATCCGTTAGCGTGGATCGAACCTATCTGGCAGTGTATCTATCGGCCTAAGCCCCGACAGTGCCTGTCTTGACTTCGCCGTTGCGTGCATAGCGGGTCATGATCACGCCGCTTGGCGTCACCGTACTATCGGTCAACTTGAAAGCTACCGGAATCGTTCCTTCGCCAAACAACTTTTTGCCTGATCCCAGTGTTATCGGGATAATCTTGAGCCACACCTCATCTATTAAGTCATTTTTTAGCAACAATTGGACTAGCTGGCTACTGCCCCAGACTTGCAGGTCAGCGCCTTCTGAATTCTTGAGTTCTTTGATTTGTCCTAGAATGTTATCGCCAGTGATTAGCTTCGAGTTTTGCCAGCCAAGTTCCTTTGGACTATCTGAAACGACGTATTTCGTACCGTCACTGATACCCGGCCAAATATCAGCGTGCTCTGGCCAGAAAGCGACAAAAATGTCGTAGGTTCGGCTGCCCAAAAGATAATCTGATGGTATTAGTTCTTTAGCGAATTCCTTGTCAAAAATATCATCACCATACGCTGCGGCCCAACCGCCATATTTGAAGTCGCCGGAAGTATCCTCTTTGGGCGCGCCCGGCCCTTGCATGACGCCGTCCAATGTAATTGTTGTTGTGACAATTATTTTTCTCATATGGATTACCCTTTCTTTAATAATATAGCCATTTTTAGTATAGGCGATTGGAGGCGTTATTATTGTATATTTTGGACACTGCCCCCAAGAGCTCAACTACAAACTACACCAGCGAAAAGATTTAGTGGAAGTTTGGAGCATTTTTGCCTCTGTTATCTAGTCTGACAGCAGTTTCTATTTTTGAGTTTTGGATTTCATCCTGAGGATCGTGAAAAAACCATACAGCGCGGCTAAGCCAACTATCGAATAGATAATCCTGGCGACGTCAGTACTAAAAATTTTACCAATCAAATTATAATTAAAGAATCCTATGAGCGCCCAATTCAGCCCACCAATCACGAGTAATGTGTACGCTGCTTTGTCTGGCACGTTCATCTTCATGTCTTGCTCCTTGCTAATTTATAGCCCAGCCGGCGGAGGCGTGGCGCTTAGTAATTGTTGAACCTGGGTTTGCAGTGTCTGAACCTGCGAGGTAAGGGTATTTATCTGAGTCTGTTGTTGCGCCTGCGTGCTAGCAGTATTCGTGGTGGTAGTGGTAAGCGTTTGAACTTGACTACTGAGCTGTGAAACCGTGGCATTAAGCTGTGTCTGATATGCTTGAAATTGGGCATCCAGCGCGGCTGATTTAGCTGTAAATTGATTGTTGATTTGTGAAGCTAAGGTATCAAATTCACTTTGTGTAACGTAGGTGCCGGCAGGTATAGCCCATGGCGGGTTGGCCAGTATAGTATTTAGCTGAGCTTGAGTAGCGTTACTTGCAGTTTGGATGATACCGACCGTCTGGCTCAAGTTGGTTACGTTGGTCGCCAGATTATCTATCCGAGCCGCCAATTGAGTCTGCTGCTGAGTTAAATTGTCCAGGGCGGATTGGGTCTGGGTAGTCAAGCTATCAAGCTGCGACTGCTGGTCGGCCACATTGGCTTGCAGCATATCTTGAGATTCCTGAATACTGCCCACTGTTGTCTGTAGGCCTGTGAAGTTGCTTGTAAGACCATCAATCCGTGACTGGGCCTGGCTAGCCTGCTGGTCAAGTATACTAATAGTCGCTCCGGCTTCGGCCTGCAGAACCGTCAAGCTGGCGACCTGACCGTTCAGTTGTTCAACGGCGGCCGATTGCTGATCGCGCAAGGCAGTAATTGACGCCTTGATCGTTTGCTGATCTACGTTGAGGCTGTCAACCTGGCTTTGCAGACTGTTTGCCTGAGTCTCGGCATTTGATTGGATCTGGTGCACAAGTGTTGTCAAGGCACCGGCACTCGTACCCAAAGCGTCCAACTGGCTGGCCTGCTGACTTAAACTAGTTTGGACTGTCTGCAGTGTATTTTGCAAATCGGTGCTAGTGGCTGCGCCGGCCGCTATCTGCGCCTCGACATAGGCTGTGAATTGCGCCTGGTCATCCCGGATAGTCGCGACTGAGCTGGTCAGTTGATTACGCAGTGTGCTTTGACCAACGTCCAAACTGTCAATTCTCGTTTGTAAGCCATTGATCAGCCCTGCACTGGTTTGGGCGATATTCTGCAAATCACTTACGGCTGTTTGAGTAGTTTGTTGACCAAGCTTGACGACATCGAGTTGACTCTGTAGGTCATTAACCTGGGTTTCTGAACCAGTTTTAAGCTGACCAACGAAGGTCGTCAAAGCAGCACTATTATTGCCCAGAATAGTTAGCTGGGTTTGCTGGCTGGTCAAAGTCGATTGTGCCTGGCTCAAGCTGGCCTGTAATCCTGCGCTTGTGGCAACACCGGCATTCAACTGGGATTGAACGTCAGCCTTCAGCTCCTGGTAATTAGACTTAATGGTCGTGATCTCACCATTCAGTTGTGTTTTGAGCTGCGCGTGATCACTACCCAGGCTATTGACTCTCGTCTCAAGGTTAGTAATGAGAGTTTGACTGGAAGCCTCAATCTGGTGTAACTTGGTGGTCAAATCATTTTTAGAGCTGCTGGTAAGTGTTTGGGCTGTGTTAGTAGCGCGAATCTCCAGCTCGTATAAGCTGGTCAGTTGAGCCTGGCGAAGTTGGTCAATTTTGTCGTCCAGCTGCGTATGAGCATCGGTTATGTTCGTAATTTGAGCCTGTAGATTAGTTACCGTGACATTTTGCGTCTGGATAAGCGCGGCCAATTGACCTTTCAGGGCAGCCAGTTGCTCGGGCGTGCCGGCGAAACTATCAATCTTGGTTTGTAACTCGGCAATCGTCTTGGCATTAGACTGTTGCAGGTTATCAAGCTTAGCTTGTAGCTGGTTTTGCGTGGTTAAAAGCTGAGCTAACTGCTGGTCAACATCCGGCTTAGAAGCAGCAAAGGTGGTTTGAGCAATTTCTATGCCCATCTGTTGGTTGAGGGTAGGTAATTGACTATCACTCCATCCGGGAGGCATGACCAAATATGATACTTGAGATTTTTGAGCGTCAATCAGCTCCTGCTGCATCCGAATCATATTACGGAGTGCCAGCTGAGGGTCGCTTTGCGCGCCTGTCATTAGCTGCTCGTAGATAATGCTGAGATTAGGCGGATCAACCACTTTCTTCCAGCTATTCATAAGAGCCTGGTTATCACTGCTCATGTGTACTGCCTTGAGACTGGATAAGTCAGTGAGCAGCCGCCCGGACAGGGCTATACCGTAGACTATCGGCGTGGCATACTGCTGCGTATTGCCTGTCGGAAGTATTTGCCCCGGTTTGTAGGCAGTGATGAAGGTTTGGACTTCCCTTTGCTGAGCGGCAGTTGGTCGGCTGGCGGCAACCACGGCGCTGATCCGTTGCATTTGTTCAAATTCCGACACGGCTACGAAGCTTTTAGCATGTTTGGGATCTGCTTGTTTGATCAAATCCTCGTCAAGCACGTAAGTAATGTCCGAGGGTAACTGGCCGCTATTTATCATGCTTGCTAGCTGGGCATGCAGTAAGCGGCTGTTTGGGATGACTGTCAATTGATCTACCTGAGCTTGAGTAACCACGCCTACAGGAAGTAGTTGAGCTAATTGCGATAAGTCACCGTTAGATAAAGGCCGTAAACCTAGGGCGTCACTGATAGTGGCAAGGTTCTGCTGAGTGTCGTCAATACTGATCAATACTGCCAGCTGGCTTGTGGAGGGGGCTTGTAGGCGTAGTAGTTGCAATTCGTCATACGTATCGGCAGCAGCAGTTTGGAATTTCTGCAATTCTACCTTAGAAGGCTTGTGGTTATTGTTCAATTTCTGGCTAAGTGCAGCAGTTCGCGCTTCATAGGTATTCTCGTAGGCGCTAAGCAGGTTATTGATAGTGGCGGCTGTTTTAGTCTGGTTGCTATGACTATTCTGGCTGGCTTGGTTGGCGACGTAAGCCGCCTCGACTACGCGCCTGTTGGCGAAATCCAGCCTGAGCGACTCACGCCAGCTGCTCAATGGAGCCAAATTGGAGACAATAGATTCTTCAGTACGCTTAATGCCATAGCCCAGCTGGCTGGGCGCTTTGGCGGCAAAGGCCGGCAGAACCCAAAACACTACAAGAACAATCGCGACCAGTGCGGCTGTCCAAATTGCTTTGTTTCTAATATATTTAGACTTGCTAATTTTTTTGAGTTGCCGCTTCGTTTGTTTTAATACTGTCTTTGTCTTGCGCACATACTTACTTGTCTCAATCATTTCCCACCCCTAAGTACGTTGTAAAGTTATCTATGACTTAGCATAACCCTAATGCTTACATATGCAAAGTCAACTCCAGGCCTCCTCTTTTAGGCGACATTGTAACGTAATCCGCACTTGGGATCAAAAGCTTCTTCCTTTACGCTCCATGGAAGACCGGTCGCCTGACAGGGTGTCGGGCGTACCCAGCCGGTCTACCCCGGACTCCGGTACGAAGTGTTTAGCTGATTCAGCCAAGCAATAATCAGGCCGAAAGTAAAGACTTGTTTACAACATTTATCTTTGTTAAGTTAGGAATATTAGAACGATAGCAGAAAGGAAAAATATGTCCGCACAATCAAAAAACAGCGCATCAGCGTTCAAGGACAAGCCCAACGGACGAACAGTTTATATCTTATGGATAGTTGTTGTTGCCTTGGTGCTGATAGGGCTTTTCTGCTGGTCGTGGCAGAAGCATCGGACTGTGGCTACTTGCAAGACGGAAGACCTCAAACTTACTGCCGGTCAACAAAGTGGCGCTGCCGGTACTATTTACCAGCACATGGCACTTACCAATATCGGTAAGGTAAAATGTACGTTGGCAGGCTACCCCACGGCCTTTTTGTACGGTAGCAACGGTTATGCGCTCGGCAATAGCGCTGCTGCACAGCCGCAACCTGCTCCGCTAGAAATTACCTTGGCTTCCGGCGAGATCGCACACACAGTGCTTGGTTATCCGCAGGCCGGTAATTTCAATCCTGGCGTCTGCAGCGCCGACAAGTCAATAAGCCTAAAATTGTATCCGCCGAGCAGCACGACAGCACTCGAAACATCACTTGCAGTTGCATGGTGCCCTGGCTTTTCCGAAACAGCGGTACAGCCCGGCAATTAGCTTCGGCCTATGTGGCAGAAATTGTATGAGCCTGATGGTGACGACTGGTTACGGCCCCCTGTTGCTGACCGTTCTCTGCCATAGTTTAAAACCAATTGCGTTACAATGAGCAAATGGATGGTAGATCCAGCTCGTCTTCAAGCTCTTTTTAATGCTAGCAAGCTATATCCGTAACAAATGAAGGCAGTAATAAAGCACATAGCCATGACAAAAACCGCTATGTCGCTGCCGTTCTTAGCGGCCGCTTCGCCACTTGCAAAAGCGCCTACTGAACTTAGCAGGCCTATGCTTGATGCGGCTCGCAATGCATGCCATTTAATCGACATGACCGTTTGAATTATTGCGCCAACGATTATGCCGACAGCTACAACTACGTGTGCAACAAGGAATCCGGTTTGCGCTGCGCTATGTTTAGAGGAGTCGTAGTTAACGAGCGTCGTTAAAATGACGCCGAGAATAAACTCAATAGCGAGCGATATTATCAAGCCTTTCAGTTGCCTATTTGCTGTTCTTATTTGAGCCTTAGTCATACTCTCCTTACGATTGTTTGTTTTTCGGAATTCGTCCGTGCGAGTTACATAAGCTGATTAAGCGCTAGTGCAATAATACTCCAACAAGCGCGGTATTTCTACTAGCTAACCCCGCTGGCTTACACACGAAAGTTTGTGAGATGACCGCTGTTTTTGCTAGTATGATGAGATGCGACAATCACTTCAGCCCGCTGTTTCGCGTGACGTCGCCATACCGCGTTCGGTTGCGGATCTCATCAAGCGTATGGTGCGGCCATACCGGGCCAAGACTTTTTGGTTTTTCTTTTTGACGTTCTTGGGCATTTTGTCGTGGACGGCTTCGCCACTGATGATCGCAAAGATTGTGACCGAACTTGGCAAAACTCATGCCATTGACCATTACGTTTGGACACTGGTAATTGTATACGCCGTGCTGCGATTTTTCGACGAGACGTTCTGGCGTATTGCTGAGCTTGTTATGCGCACCTACAAGCCGCAGATGATCGAAAGCGTCCGGCTTAATTTATTTGCTGCCATCCTGAAAAAGCCGCATTCTTTTTTCGTTAACTCGAGCAGCGGCCGAATTGGTCATTGGATCAACCAAACCGTCGAAACGGCAGACGAATTGGTCGATACGACTATTTGGAATGTTTGGGGGCGCGTTTTGGGCCTGGCAATCTCCGCCGGCTTTCTGTTTACCGTTCACTGGTCAATAGCAGTGCTTTTTATTGTATGGCTGGTGCTGCTTTTTTCGTTCAATGTCTACCGTGGCAAGCGCTTCGGCAAGCTAGTTGCCCTGCAAAGCGACGAGACTAGCAAGGCTGCCGGCCTGGTTGTTGACGCGGTCAGCAATCATGTGAGTGTGCGCGTGTTCGGTGCGCGGACAGCCGAGGGCGGCCTGCTAGCCACGCAGCAAGCACGCATCGTTCGGCGTTGGCGTGATTCATGGTGGCAGAACTTAGTTACCAATATTGCGAAGGGCCAAAGCGCTGCCGTAGTCAGTGCTCTGGCGTTATGTTTGGTTGTTGTGCTGTTCGGCCATCATATTGTGCCGTTGGGCGGCATCGTGCTATTTATTGCCTATTTTGGTGATGCGAGCAGCAGTCTGTGGGAACTTGCGTGGGCGCTCGACAATTATTACCGAAACTTTGGCACGATCCAAAACGCGCTGGAAGGACTGCAAGCCGAAGACGAGCGGCAAGTCGTTGCGGCCCAGCCGCTGCCCACGAGAGCGGATTCAGTCGCGTTGGAGCTGAAAAACCTGAGCTTCGCCTACCCTGAACAGTCCGATGTGCCGGTGCTTGACAAGCTAAATTTGCGCATTGAACCGGGAGAAAAAGTCGGTATTGTCGGGCATAGTGGCGCCGGCAAATCAACGCTTGTCGGCCTACTGCTCGGCTTTTACGAGCCGACTGGCGGCGACATTTTGCTCAACGGCGAAAGCGCCGGCAAGCACGGGCCATCGTTCGTCCGCAGCTTCAGCTCTTTTGTGCCGCAAGACACCAATCTTTTTAACCGAACAGTGCGCGAAAATGTTGCATACGCCCGGCCGGATGCTTCAAACGCGGACATTACGAGTGCGCTCAAGCAAGCGCAAGCCTACGACTTTGTCGCCAAATTGCCGCACAAAATTGAAACAGTCATTGGCGAGCGCGGCGTAAAACTATCCGGCGGCCAGCGCCAGCGGATTGCGGTTGCCCGTGCCATTCTGCGTGATGCGCCGCTGCTGATACTCGACGAAGCTACAAGCGCCCTCGACAGCGTCAGCGAGCAAGCGATTCAAAAAGCGTTGCATGAACTCATGTATAAACGGACCTCAATCGTTATCGCCCATCGCCTGTCCACGCTCCGAAATCTTGACAGAATTATCGTACTTGACAATGGCCAGATACTCGAGCAAGGCCAACACCAAGAACTCGTCGCTCTTGGCGGCGTGTACGCCGACCTATGGAAGCGGCAAAAGGACGGTTTCGTGGTTGACGATTAAATTCCGTGAGGGTGTCTACTTGGGTTTTCTATTGCTTTGGGCGCAATTCGTGGGCATATCGGAACCTCCTTTAATACTTTTAAAATGTAGCGCATTTGTCCGTTGTGCGGCTACAATTTTCTTCTGTTTTCGACCATGCCCAATATTTGCTGGACATTAACCGCGTGCGGCTTTAGCGGCCAGAGCATGTATGATATAATTAAGTTCATTCGGAGATGGTATGAAGCTAATTGTGATGATTCCGTGCCTCAATGAAGAGGCCACCCTGCCGACGGTATTAAAAGGTATACCTAAAAAAATAGCTGGCATAGATAGCATCGAAGTGCTTGTTATAGATGACGGCTCGACTGACAAGACGGTGGCGGCCGCCAAAAAACTCGGCGTGCGCCACTTTATTCGTCACGCTAGAAATCGCGGCTTAGCGCATTCATTCCGCGATGGTTTGCAAGGAGCGCTGGAACTCGGCGCTGACATTATTGTATTGACCGACGGCGACAACCAATATCCGCAAGAGCGTATTCCGGATCTCGTGCAGCCCATTTTGAACGGTATCGCTGACACCGTGATTGCCGATCGCCACACGCAGGAAATCTCGCACTTCAGCCCGTTTAAAAAGTTTTTGCAGCGCTTTGGCACGAGGGTTTTGAACATGGCGGCCGGTACCAATGTGCCAGACGCCACCAGCGGCTTCCGCGCCTTTTCAAAAGACGCTGCTTTTCAGCTTAACTTGGTTAACCGCTATAGCTTTGGCATGGAAACGCTAATTCAGCATGGCCGCAAGCGTCATGCCATTGCGGTGATCGACATCAAGACGAATCCGAAAACGCGTGAATCACGCCTTTTCAAATCGTCACTCCAGCATGCCCGCAAAAACGCGGCTATCATCATCCGCAGCTACGTTATGTATAGACCGCTGGTGGTGTTTATTACGCTTGGCGTATTCTTTTTGGTCGTTGGCCTGATTCCGTTTGCACACTACATCTACTTGGTGTTCACGGTGAAGAACCCGAACGGCGCGCATCACCTGCAGTCGCTGATTATTGGCGCGGTGCTGTTAATTGCCTCATTCATCTCGTTTACGCTCGGTGTGGTGGCCGACTTGATTGGCATCAATCGTTCACTTCTCGAGGATGTCCTCGAGAATACCAAGCGCGACCGTTTTAACATCAAGAACCGCTAATTGAAAAACCAGATGCGTGTGGTGTAGTATTTGCTGCCGTCAACAATGACCGGCCCAGTGATTTTGCGCGCCGCATCGTTGAGTTTAACGACGGCGCTATTTGGCCAATCCCAGCTGGCGTCGCTGCGGCTAATAAAGGTTAAAACCCCGCCGCCCTGCAAAAATAGCAGCAAGACCACTAGCGTTATAATCGTTTTGCGCGCCGGCGTACCGCGGAACGCGACACTGAAAGCCTTGCCGGCGACAGGTGCCAGCAGCAGCAAGATCGGCAACAAATATCGCCCATTCATGGTGACGAGATCGTTAGTGTAACGATATTGCGAATAGCCGTCAATCCATAACGACAGTACGTACAGTGCGCTGGCTAGCAAAAAGAACGCGAAATACGGATTGCCCAGAAATACGCGCCGCCGCCAAATAATCACCACAACAATACCGCTAATGCCGACGATTGCGCCCGCCGCGCTCAGCAGTGGCAGCGGCGGATAGTTGGTAAAGCTGCTGGCTGGCCCGTTCACTGCAAAAAACAGACGGTACCACATCCAATAAAACCAAACGGCGAGGTACGAAATAGGGTTGTAGCGCCCGACAGGGCCGGCCGATTTCAAGGCCTGATGCTTGGCGTAATTGCTAGCCCACGGGCTGTAAGCCATGCATGATTGCACGCTCAAAACACGCGCGCAATTCGGAGTGAAGCTATGGTATTTGACAAGGTTATAGCCATCGCGCTGCACAAGAAGGCCCAGGCTTATTACGATTGTAGCGAGCAATACAACTTTGGGCCAGCGCCCAAGCGGCCGCCAACTGGCACAGACCGCTGGCCACAATTTCCCCCACTTACCATTAAAACTACGATATGTCATAAAGGCCAGGAACAACACGACACCTAAAAATATCGGCACGAACGCATATTTAACCTGGCTGGCGAAAAGACAAATCGCGGCGAGCGTCAAGAAAGTGCGGGCAGCGGGTTTTCGTTTTTGCAGTTCATCTGCTGCCCGGAACGTCAGCAAGCACACCCAGGCGATCAGCAAAAACAGCAAATTGTCGTAGTTGATGTGCGCGGCTAGCTGCGGGGCAATGGGAATGAGCGCAAAAATCAGTAGGCTGACATTGCTGAAAGCCTGCGAAACACGCGCGCGCAGCAACAGGCGCCGAAACAATACGAGTCCGCTGCCGAAGAGCGCGACATTCACCAGCCGCAAAATAATCACTTGCGCTGTTTGGCTGTGCACAAAAGGCGCAAAGCACCGATACGGAAAACTCATCAAATACTGGTACAAGTAGGATGGGTCGCGCGCCACTGCACCGTAAGCGTCAGCATAGGGCGGCTGTCCGCTTAAAAACGGCAGCCAGTAGTGCGAATATGTTTTGATGAGTCCAAAGTGAAAGTCCTCGTCGAACGCCTGCGGGTACAGGGCAGACAGCGCAATCCAGACGGCTTCAAAAATAAAAAAGCCGAGGACTACCCAGAAAAAACGACGTGACCCCAAAAAGTCGGTTATGCGGCTCAGAACGGCTTTCATTACTACAGACATAATATACTGTTCCAACTGAAAAACAGCTGAAATTCTGGATGCCGGCCTATAACGCATGTCGCATGGCAGGTGTATACTTTAGAGCGAACTATGAATAAAAAAACGCGTCTGGGTTTGAGCATCGCGCTAGTAGCGTTGACCATTGCGGCATTTGTATATTACCTGTCGAAACACCGCTCGTTGTTGACGAGTTTGCGTCGAACCTCGCCGATGATAATCCTGTGGGCGTTGCTGTTGTACGTGCTGATATTCGGAGTGATTTTGCAGATTTTGCACGTTAGTTTACGGATGTGCCACAAGCGCGTCGGCGCCAAAGAGAATCTGCAACTCAATGCCTACTCCCTGTTTGTTAATTTTTTCATGCCTGGGCAAGGCGGCCCGGCGATTCGCGGCTTGTATCTAAAAAAACGGCACGGACTCAAAATTCGCAGTTACATACTCGTGAGCCTTTTGTACTATGCGATATATGCGGTCACGAGTGCTTTTTTGCTGCTGGCCGGCAGCCGGCCGTGGTGGTGGACGGCGCTCGGCACGCTCGCCGCTGGCGGCGGGAGCTGGCTGATCATTCGTATGTATATGCGGCGCAGCAAGCTGCATAAAGACGGACTCGACCTGCGTCCGCGCTTGCTACTTGCCTTACTGGGCGTGACTACACTGCAGGCCGCACTGCAGATTGCGCTGTATGGTGTTGAGCTGCGTGCTGTGGATCCGCATATTGGCTTTGTGCAGGCTATGACCTATACCGGCGCGGCCAATTTTTCGTTGTTTGTGGCGCTCACGCCGGGGGCGATCGGCATCCGCGAATCGTTTCTGTTGTTTAGCGAACGTCTGCACCACATCAGCAGTACCACCATTGTGGCGGCGAACGTTATTGACCGTGGCGTTTATTTGGTTTTCCTGAGTGCGCTCTTTGTGCTGACATTGGTGCTGCACGCCAAGAAGAGCTTGCAGCTGAAGCGCCTCCAAGCTTCGAGGCCAGAAGATTAGTCCCAAAATCCCGTTCTTTGGTTGCTCGGATAGCAGTTCCAGTATACAGTAAAAGCGAATAACTACGGATGCGCATATGAGCAAGACGAAACCAACTCCTGCTGATTATATTGTATCGCTCAATATGAATGGGCTGCAGGGTCGAATGCTGCGCTTGCCGCCACCCCAAAATCGCAAACGTGAGATTTTGGTGATTTATGGGCATCATGCCCTGTTGGAACGCTGGTGGGGGTTGCTGCAAAACTTTAATGAATATGGCGCCGTGACCATGCCCGACTTGCCTGGTTTTGGCGGCATGGATAGTTTCCAAAAAATTGGCCGCAAGCCAACGATCGACAACTACGCCGACTACCTTGCCGCCTTTATTAAATGGCAATACAAACGCCGTCGCGTGACGATTGCGGGCATCTCGTTTGGCTTTGTGGTAGTGACGCGCATGCTGCAGCGCTACCCGGAGCTTGTCAGGCGGGTCGATTTGCTCGTGAGTCTGGTGGGCTTTATGCACAAAGACGATTTTTTGTTCAAGCCGAACTTCCGCCGGATGCTGATCATTGGCACCCGCCTGTTTGCAACGCGGCCACTGGCGTTTCTGATTCGCTACTGCGGACTCAATGCTTTCGTCATTCGTGCAGTGTACACGCGCCTGTCAGCTGGTAAAAAGCGATTTATCGAGGTTGGTCCCGAAGAATTCGACGAGATGCTGGCCTTTGACGTTACCCTCTGGCAGGCTAACGATGTCCGCACGCATTGGCTTACAACCAGCGAATTCTTGCATCTCGACAACTGCAAGGCGCGGGTTGAGCTGCCGGTTTGGCATGTGGCATCGAAATACGATCACTACTTCAACAACCAGATCGTCAAAGAGCATCTACTCGTTGTTTTTGAGGAGTGCCATCAGGTATTTACGAACAGCAAAGCACACACGCCAAAGGTCACGGCCGACAAAAAAGGTCTGGCGGTTATGTTGCCGCGGAAGTTGCGCCAAGTGCTTGCCCGGCCCGTTTCGTAAGTGTTGTAATTCGTGCGCTGCCACGATTGCGCAGGCGAGCATGCTATACTAGAAGTAACATGAAGATCGGACTTGTATGCCCGTATAGTGTTGCTCGCGGCGGCGGCGTCCAGGAGCATGTCTACGCCATTCAGACGGAATTGCTCAAGCGCGGCCATGAGGCGTATATTGTAACGCCCCAGCCGCGCGATTTTACGGTCGAGGCCAGCAAACACATCGTCTTCATCGGCGCCTCGGCCGATTTTCGTTCGCCCATCGGCACCACTGGCCAAGTTTCGGCCAGCGCCGACATCGACTCGATCGACGAAATGCTTGCGCGCCAGCAGTTTGATATCTTGCATTTTCACGCCCCCGAAGTTCCCATGCTCAGCCGCCAAATCCTGAGCCGCTCGAATGCCATTAACATTGGCACATTTCATGCTACCTATCCGGACTCACTCACTGGCCGGACTTTCACGAAAGTGATCGCGCCCTATACGCAGTCAATTTTGAAATACCTGGACGAAATGACCGCTGTGTCCGACACGGCTGCCAGCTTTATTACGACACTCACCGACCGGCCAGTCACCATCATTCCAAATGGTATCGACCTTGCCATCTTCAAGCCGGTGCGTAAAATCCCGAGTGCCACCAAAACTATTTTGTACGTTGGCCGCATGGAAGCGCGCAAAGGTGTGAAATACTTGTTGAAAGCTTTTGCAATTTTAGCCAAACAAGTTCCAGATATACGGTTAGCCTTGATTGGCGACGGCAGTGATCGCCTCAAAATGGAAATGCTGGCCGATGCGCTCGAAATTCCGCCTGAGCGTATCGACTTTATGGGCTACGTCAGCAATGAGGAGAAAATTGTCACCTTGCAGCAAGCGGATGTTTTTTGCGCGCCGGCGCTGTATGGCGAGAGCTTCGGCATCGTGCTGGTTGAAGCCATGGCTTGTGGTGTCCCAATCGTTGCCGGCAACAATCCGGGCTATGCGGGCGTGATGCAAGGACTCGGCGCGTTGTCGCTTGTCAACCCCAAAGACATCGAAGATTTTGTGCGCCGGCTGACAGCCTTTTTGCACGAAGATGACTTTCGTATGATCTGGAAAAAGTGGGCAAAGAGCGAAATCAGACAGTATGGCTTCGACAAGATCGTCGATTCATACGAAGCATTGTACATGCAGGCCGTAGCGCATAAAAAGCGCCGCGCATAGGGCTGGCTCATGAAAAAGCTCAAAATTGCACTGGTATTTGACGACACGCTCGACAAACCAGATGGCGTGCAACAATACATGCTAACCATCGGTCGCTGGCTGGTAGGGCAAGGTCACGAGGTGCATTACATCGTCGGCGAAACCGTACGTCGTGACGTGCCAAACCTGCACAGCATGGCGCGCAACGTCAAGGTGCGTTTTAATCAAAACCGCATGTCGATTCCGTTGCCGGCCTCTAAGCGCGAAATCCACAACTTGTTGCAACACGAAAGGTTTAACGTGCTACACGTGCAAGTTCCGTATAGCCCGCAGCTTTCGGCTCGTGTAATTGCCGCGGCTTTGCCCCAGGCGGCCGTGATTGGCACCTTCCATATCGCACCGCATTCCAAGTTGGTGCACGGCGCCAATCGCGCGCTGGGCCTATGGCTGCGCCGGACCTTGGGTCGCTTTGACCGCATGCTGGCCGTGTCGAAGGTGGCACAAACATTTGCCAAACAAACCTTCGGCATCGACAGTGAAATCGTACCGAATACTATCAACCTTGCGCCGTTTTTTGCGGCCACAGCTTTCGCAAGGTACGAAAAGACGCCGACTATCGTCTTTCTGGGGCGTTTGGTGGAGCGAAAAGGCTGCCAGTATTTACTGCGCGCCGTGGCCGAACTCAAAAAAACCTATCATGATCCTCTCCAGGTCGTGATTTGCGGCGGCGGCCCGCTCGAGACTCAACTTAAAGCGTATGTCGCAGCGCACGGGTTAACCGGAATCGTTTCATTCGAGGGCTATATTACCGAGGCCGACAAGCCGCGCTACTTAGCTTCCGCTGATATCGTGACGTACCCGAGCACGGGTGGCGAGAGCTTCGGCATTGTGCTGCTTGAAGCGATGGCGGCGGCCAAGGGTTCGGTGCTGGCCGGTAACAACCCGGGCTATGCCTCGGTACTCGGTGAGCATACCGAAGCCCTCTTCCAACCGCAAAACACCGAGGCATTTGCCACGCTGCTGCGGTCTCACCTGCAAGACGCCCACCTTCGCTCTATGGCCCATGGCTGGCAGCAAACGCTCGTGCGCCAGTACGACGTCGCTGTTGTCGGCCAAAAAATCCTGGCAACCTACAATGCGGCGTTGCGTGAGCGCCAGAACGTGCAATAATAAAAGCAATGCCGAGCATTTTTTCATCTAAAGAGCGTGGTGATTACGTGCGGATCACTGCTTCAAACCGTACTATCTTCCGAGTTTTGGTGATGGTGGCATTGGCGATGATAGGCTTCGCCGCACTGAAGCGCGCCAGTCATGCTCTGCTCCTTGTTTTTACGTCGTTCTTTTTGACATTAGCACTGAACGCACCCGTGCATTGGCTGGCCGAGCACTTGCCGGGCAAGCGTCGTGGCAACCGAGCACTGGCGACGTCCGTGTCATTTTTGGTGATTGTGGTGCTGCTCGGCGCCTTTGTGGCCAGCATCGTGCCGCCGCTCGTCCGCCAAACCAGCAGCTTTATTAGTGCCGCCCCAAATCTCGTCGAAGATTTGCACAGCCAAAACAACCAGATCGGCAGTTTTGTGCGTAAATACAAACTCGAAAACCAAGTCGATAGCCTTTCCAGGCAGCTCTCAACGCGCCTCAAAAATGTCAGCGGCACTGCTGTCTCAACCGTAACGCACATCGGCAGTAGTCTGTTTGCGACGCTGACGGTGTTGGTGCTGACTTTTATGATGCTGATCGAGGGCCCGCGCTGGATTCGGGTTTTTGAAGAGGTCATGACCCGCGAGCATCGCGAGCATGCGCAGCGGTTAGCCGGAGATATGTACAAAGTTGTCAAGGGCTATGTAAACGGCCAAGTTTTCCTGGCGGCATTGGCCTCGGCTTTTATCTTGCCAGCACTGTTTGTTTTGCATATTAGTTACCCGATGGCACTGGTGGTCATCGTCTTTATTTGTGGGTTGATTCCGCTGGTCGGGCACACCATTGGCGCTATTTTAATCACGACGGTGGCGCTGTTTCACTCCGTGCCTACCGCCATCGTCATTTTGGCTTACTACATTTTGTATCAACAGATCGAGACGTACATTATTCAGCCGCGTATTCAGGCCAACTCAACCAATATGTCACCGCTTTTGGTCTTTGGCTCCGTCATTATTGGCGTGAGCTTTGGCGGTTTGTTCGCCGGTTTAGTGGCAATCCCGATCGCCGGTTGTATCCGCATCGCAGTGCTCGATTATTTACGCATGCACCACAAATACCCACACGATGAACTCGACGAGAATGCTGCGCCGGTCAAGTAAAATAAGCCGCTCGATGCTGTGGTGTTCGTCGCGCCGGTTGGCTTATAATCGGAACCAAATTGAACCGTGCGCGCTATCCCGCACGCCAATACCTTGCCGCGCGAGCTGTACACGAAGCTCGTCCGATTTTACCCAGTTTTTATCGGCGCGTGACTGCTTCCGATCTTGGATGAGCTGCTTTTGCTCGGCAGAAATGTCAGTCTGTTGCATGAGGTCTAGCCCAAAAATAGCATCCATCTTTTCAAGAAAAGGCCGGGTCAGAAACTTCTCGTCAGCAAGACTGGCGTCATTCTCCTCGACGTACGTCATGTACGCTTCGATTGCCGCCAAAGCCTGTGGGATGTCGAGATCGTCCGCGATTGCAGAGTCTATTTCAAACTGCTGCAGGGTCATTATCGCAGGACTGAACGATCCGCTTGCGGGCTGTACTTCCTGAAAGCGCCGTACGGCGAAGTTTCGGAAACGGTTGAGGCGATGTTGGGCCGCCTCAAGACTTTCCCATGTAAAGTTAACCTGCGAACGGTAATGCGCTTGTAAAATCATGAGGCGAAACGCCAGCGGATCGTAGCCTTTGTTGAGTACGTCCTCGAGAGTGTAAAAATTCTGTGCGGACTTTGCCATTTTTTTGCCGTCGATAAGAATGTGTTCGTTGTGCGCAAAAATTGACGCCATGATCGGATTAGGCTCGCCGGCTGTGCTTTGTGCAATTTCGTTTTCGTGGTGCGGGAAAATGAGATCCACACCGCCGGTGTGAATGTCGAAAGGCTGCGCCAAACTCTTTTTGCTCATGGCCGAGCACTCAATATGCCACCCCGGCCGGCCGCGCATTTCTCGGCCGCCGAGTGTAAATTCCCATGCTGGCTCGCCATCTTTTTGTTGTTTCCAGAGCGCAAAATCATGCGCCGATTCTTTGTCGTATTCGTCGTTTTGAATGCGCGCTTCGCTGGTGTTGCTGGCCGAGATTTCCAGCAGCTGGCCGTACGTTTTGCCGCTCCGCCGGTATGCTTCGATCGAAAAGTACACGCCGTCACCGGCAATATATGCAAAGCCGCTCGCGTGAAGTTTTGCAATAAGCGTCTGCATTGCTTCGATATTGTCGGTCGCGCGCATAAAAGTAATCCACGCATCGTCTGTGCGATTGCCGATCGCGCGCATGTCGTTTAGAAAAACGTCAATGAATCGGTTGGTAAGTTCGTGTAGTGCTTCCCGCGGAACTTTGTCCGGATATTTTTCGCGGCTGCGCCGGATAGTTTTATCATCAACGTCGGTATAGTTCATGGCGTGCCTGACTGATTTGCCGTCGAGCACTAGCGCGCGGTGCAAAGTGTCCGCAAAAATATAAGCGCTGAGATTGCCGACGTGGGCGTGGTCGTAAACGGTGGGGCCGCACGAATATATACGCACCACCTTGCCGTCCAGCGGTGTGACGTTCTCAACTTTTTTCGTCAGTGTGTTGTAGAGTTTCATTGCTTTTCCTAATTAGCCAGATTATCGAGTAGCTGGGTGGCAAACGTAATACACCCTGATTTTATCTCGTTGAACGGCTGCCCGCCGGTGGTTTTGAAGCCGCTGGCATAGGCGTGTCCGCCGCCACCGAAATGCGCGGCCAGTTGATTAGCGACCGGAAAGCCGTAATTGCAGCGAATCTTGGCGGTCACGTGTCCGTCATTATATAATTTGAACGAGATGGCTACTTGCGTGTCGGTCGCTAGGCGCATGTCGTCGATCACGAGCATCGACGGGTTATAATCCGGGCTGTATTTTTCGATTTCGGCCCACGGAATGGTGACGGTTGCAATGCGGTTGCCGGCAAAGTATTCGATGCGCTGCAACAGCTCGCCCTTGTACTTGATGAGTTCGGGCTTTTTGCGCATCATTTCGCGGCGCGCCTGTTCGAGTTCGGCAATCTTGACACCGCCGCCAACTAACTCGGAAACGATCATGATACTGCGTGCTGTGGTCGCTCCGGTGGTCAGGCCCAAACTGTCGGCCATGATCGCGGTGGTAATCATTTTTTTGGCGGCAAGGTTGAGCGGCCAATCGAGCTGTTGGGCCAATTCGTATATCACTTCGCTGGTCGCCACGGCGGTTTTGTTGCAGCTTACTTTGGCGTACGGAATGCGCGCGCCAACCGCGTGGTGATCGAGCACGATCACCGGCTTGGCGGCAACCCAGGCGCGTTGGCCAGTTTTGTCCAATTTCTCAAACAAGCTTTCGCTGCTGGTGTCCACGATGATCGCCGCATCAAACTTCGGTGGCAAATCTTTGCTGATGCGGTCCCAGCCCGGCAGGTATGTGAGATAACTCGGGATGTCCACGCCGCAGTACAATAGCGGCTCCTTGCCCATGTCGCCCAAAATTTGCTCAAGCGCCAACGCGCTGCCGATACTGTCGCCGTCCGGATTGTCGGCCTGCATGATAACGACGCGCACGGCACCGTCTAAAATTTGTTTGATTTGGTCTGCTTCAGGATATTGTTGCATATGATTTTACTGGTACTCGTAAATCGCGGCAAGGCGCTTCTGTATATTTTTATCGAGGCCGGTGTACGTTTGGCAGAAGTCGGGGCCATAAATAAGGTCGGGCGATTCCCCTTCCGCGCCAGCCACGTCTTCGTTGGTATCGTCGAGTTTTTGGACCGTGCCTTGGTGTCCGCAGCTCGGGCCAAGCTTGGAATTCATAGTGCTTGCCTGCCTTCCAGTGCGCGACCCAGCGTGATTTGATCGGCGTATTCCAGGTCGACGCCGATGGGCAAACCGCGCGCCAGCCGCGTGATTTTTACAGGCCGGTCGCCGATTTGTTGCTGAATGTAGAGTGCTGTTGACTCGCCTTCGACGCTGGCATTGGTGGCCAGAATAATCTCTTGTACGCTGTCGTCGTCGATGCGCCGTACAAGCTCCTGGACGTGCAGCTGCTCCGGCCCAATATTGTCGATCGGCGAAACCAGGCCACCCAAGACGTGGTACGTGCCATTGAATTGTCCGGTTTTTTCAAGTGCCACAATATCGAATGGCTCGGCCACAACGGCTACGACAGTTTTGTCACGCCGCGGATCGGTATACAAATCAGACAGTTCTTGATCGGCAGGAATGAGAGCAAACGTTTTGCGGCAGACGCCAATGCCGCCGTGTAGCTTGTTGAGCGCCTTGGCCAATGCCTGCGTGTGACCAGGATCGCTGCGCACCAAATAATACGCATAGCGCTCAGCAGTGCGCGGTCCGACGCCCGGCAAACGGCCAAGCGCCTCGATAACGTCGTTCAGTGCGGGTGGCAAAAGCGGCATGAAATTCCTGAAAACTACGCTTACAGCCCGAGGTCGCCAAGCGCCCCCATCATCGGCTGCATTTTAGCGGCGGCGATCTTTTGACTTTCCTGGACCGCCTCTTTTACGGCGTCTTCAACCCAGCGTTCCAGCTGTCCGATGTCCTCAAGGTCAACAGATTCCGGGTCGATGTGGATTTTTTTGATCTTCTGCTCGCCGGTAATCTCGACACGTACAGCACCGTCGCCCTTTTCGATTTCGATAACTTGTTTTTGCAGTTCCTTCTGGATTTTTTTAACACGCATCAGCATTTTGGCCTGGTCAAATCGGCTCATGATTGCCTCCTTTTACTATTTTATTGTAACAGATTATGAGGGGCGGTGGCTGAAGATTGCGCGCGTGTTTGCCGAGGTTGGCCAGGCCACGAAATATCGGCGCAAATTGTAAACGCAACACAGCGCAATGACAGCGCTGAGCAACACAATGCCGGTGCTGCGCGCAAAAATATTGCGCGGAAAAACCTCCAGCCACTGCCCGAGCAAGTATCCAATCCCAGCGGCCACGACCATATATATGAACGGGAACAAAATCGTGACCGACATGGTGCCCAAGCCGATCAAGACACAGCTGATGCCAAAAATACCGGCTAAGAACGAGGCGCGCACCAGCTTAAAGTGCTTGCCATACAAGTATGCTCCAAAAATAAACATCACAATCGCAAAGGCGTCAAGCGTCAGCAGCCCAGGCGTGCCGAGATCGGAAGTAAGCGTGCTGTGCGTGTAAAAAATTTGCAGCGGCACACTGGCGAGGTTGTGTAAAATTTGCGTGATATGCGGGAATGGACTCGGGATCCCGGCAAAACTTTCGGCAAGCTTGGGGTGTTTGGCAATGCTCCAGCCCAGTGGAAACAAAATCGCCAACGCTGGCAATACCGCGAGCGTTGTCAGCCGGGCTGGTGTTTTCCAAACTTTGTCGACGATAGTGTGTCGTTGCCAGACAATACCGGCCACGATAAACCAGGGCATGCCCGGCACATACAGCAGCAGGCACGCCAAAAATAAGCCAACAGGCAGCGCGAATCGCGGTCGCAAGCGCTTCTTGAGCCATACTCCATACGCCATGAGCACAAACAATCCAAACAGCAGAACCTGGGGTGTACCCAATCGAGTGGTGTGCAGGAACCGGGTCGACGTCGCAAATAAAATCGTGGCTATCCACGCTATGCGCTGGCCGTGCCAGTGCTGGATGAGCCAGTAAAAAATGCCGACTACGGCTGCGCCCAGCAGCGCAGATACGATTCGCACAACCAAGAAGCTATGAGGATGCAAGCGGATGGCCAGGTGCACAAGGCCTGTGTATGGCAAGTCTGTCGGATCGATGAACAAGGCATGCAGGCTGCTCGACTGCTGGTATACGGCGAGTTCGCTTGGACTGTAGCCTGGCACGATCGTGCCCAGCCGCCAAAACAGCAATGCAAATACGATTATCGTAAGCAAGCCAGCACTCCAGATGATCTGTTGATGAGCCGTAAAATAAGTGCGCATATTTTTGTTGTGCATGCTCAGGCCATTATAGCATTTTGTACGTGCTAGCCGGCAAACGGATCGGCGTGCTTGGTATCGAGCGAACGGATGCGCTGCCGTTCGCGATCAAAATACAACTCGACGTCGCCGGTCGGTCCGTTGCGGTGTTTGCGGATGAGTACTTTCAAAATATTTTGGCGATCAGTGTCCGGATTGTAGTAATCTTCGCGGTATAAAAAGGCTACGACGTCGGCGTCCTGCTCGATGGAGCCGGATTCGCGCAGGTCGGACAATACCGGAATGGCGGGCGAACGGCTGTCGACCGAACGGCTGAGCTGGCTGAGTGCAATTAACGGCACATTAAGTTCTCGGGCGACGCCCTTTAGCCCCCGCGAAATTTCCGAAACTTCCTGCACACGGTTGTCACTGCTGCTGAACCGACTGCCGCCGCTCATGAGTTGCAGGTAGTCGACGACGATCAAACCAAGCGGATGCTTGTGCGCCTCACGCCGCGCTTTGGTGCGTAAATCACCTACGGTTATGCTCGGCGTGTCGTCGATGTAAATTGGTGCCTCGCTTAGCGTTCCCATGGCCAGCCCGATTTTTTCGAAATCGGCGTCGGTGAGGTTGCCAGTGCGTAGCGCCCAGGCATTGACGCCGGACTCCATCGACAACAAGCGGTCGACGAGCTGCTCTTTGCTCATTTCCAAGCTAAAAATCAGCACCGACTCTTTGGCCTGCACTGCAATCTGGTGTGCCAGGTTCAGCACAAACGCGGTTTTGCCCATCGACGGCCGGGCGGCCAAAACGAATAGGTCGGAACGCTGCAGGCCGGCTAGAGTGTTATCAAGGTCGCGGTAGCCGGTCGGCACACCGCGGATCTTCTTTTTGTCTTTGTGCAGATCATCCAGCCGTTCAAAACTTTCGGCCAGGATCGATTCCAGGCTGACGATTGACTGCTTAACATGCTGCTGGCTGACTTGGAACAGGCTGGTTTCGGCTTCTTCAATCAGCTCGCGCAGCGCTTTTGATTCATCATACCCAAGCCCGACGATCTCTTGGCTGGCCGTGATGAGCCGCCGCCGCAACGCTTTTTGGGCAACAATTTCGGCATACTGCTCGGCGTGCGCTGCAGTTGGCACAAAGTTTGTGAGTTCGGTCAGATAGGCCGGCCCGCCCACGGCGTCCAAAAACCCATTGCCTTTCAGCTGGTCGGCAAGTGTTAGGACGTCGATCGGGCTGCGTTTTTCGTACAGCGCGAGCACGGCCTCGTAGATGCGTTGGTGGCGCGGATCGAAGAAATCTTGAACGCTGATGGAATCGGCAACTTTGACAAGCGCATCGGCGTCAATTAAAAGCGCACCAAGGAGCGAGGCTTCGGCTTCGAGATTTTGCGGCGGTTGTTGTTTGCTTCTGGGATCCATTTTGCTCGCTTACGGGAGTTTTTTAGTCGACGGTTTTGACGTAGTCCATTTCTTCTCGGCTCATACGGGTCAGGAGTGTATTATGAAATAATACGCTCTTGCGCTTTCCGAGCTGCCTTGATGAAAATGAACCTGAGCCTCCACACTTAATTATGATTCTAGCAGTTCCGCGCCCCCAAAGATATTGCTTATGGTATCAATCGACGGACTTATAGGCCGCGGCGTGGGGTTTGCTGTTTGGGTGACGGCTGGCATGGCTGCAACTACGGTTGCTTCGACTTGTTTGGCTTCTGGCTCGCTTTTTCCGGCGACTTCGTATTTGATCTGCATATTTTTGCCGCTCACTGCTTGTACGGTTTCTGCCACGATTTGCCGGTTTTTGGCGTCTTGCCCGCGTTTTTGGTGGAAGGCATGAGAGAACTTGAGGCGAATCACGTCTGGCTCGACTACGACTTGAGCAGTTTTTAGAATGCTGTAAAGCGTGTTGTAATTTTGTTTGATTTGCTCTAGGTCTTGCGGCCAAAGCTTATTGTCGACGACGAGGTTGGCTTTATTGTCCCCGGCCTGCGCCGGCTCTTTTTTGGCCGTTGCTTCTGTCGATTCGGGCGTGGATGACTTTTCTGGCTTTTTCGGAGTGGGTACCGCGGTTGCCGGTTTTGGTTGCGCGGGTGGCGGCGGGAGTGGACTGGGAGTTGTGGCTGGCGACGCCGGTTGCGCCGGCCCGATCGCCGCGGTTGCATTTTTAGTGAGCGCCGTATCCAGCAGTGCCACCTCAAGAAAGGCGTGCGGATCGAGCGACGCTGGCACCTGAATCAGCTTGGCCAGAACCTCAAGCGCCTGTGCCTGTGCATGAAAAACCGCGTTGCCGTCTAGCAGACTTGCTCGAATGCTTTCGCCCAGCTGCTTAGCCAGCCGCGTTGCCTCATAACCCTGCTCCTTTGCCTGCCGCAGGCTTTGGGCGATGGCTGGTGCATTTTGCTGGGACCAGCTTTTGTACAGATTTTCGATTGTGGCGGCGGGCGCGATACCCAATGCGGCTTGCACGCCCGCAAGTGTTACGGCACTGCCGGTATTGCGTACTTGGTCGAGCAAGCTGATGCTGTCGCGGAACGAACCCTCACCGTGCTGTGCAATCAACTCGAGTGCCACTGGTTCAACGGCTATCCCTTCTTGCTCGGCAATGTGCTGCAAGTGCTCGGCTACTTTAGGCAGGGGCACGGGTTTGAAAGTGTAGCGCTGCGTACGGCTGATAATGGTTTCGGGCAGCTTGTGCGCTTCGGTGGTAGCCAGGATGAACACGGCGTGCGCCGGTGGCTCTTCCAGGGTTTTCAGGAGCGCGTTAAATGCTTCGCGCGTCAGCATGTGCACTTCGTCGATGATGTACACTTTGTACTTTGCCGAGGTCGGCGCGATGTGGACTTTGTCACGCAGATCACGAATTTCGTCGATTCGGCGATTGCTGGCTGCATCAATTTCGATAATATCGAGGTGCAGGCGCTCGTCGTCATACGGCAAGCCATTGATTTCGTGCGCCAGAATGCGCGCAATGCTGGTTTTGCCTACGCCGCGTGGCCCCGTAAATAAGTAGGCGTGGCTGAGCGTCCCGGCTTTGAGGGTGTGCATCAAAGCGGTCGTGACATGTTCTTGCCCAACAACCTCAGAAAGTTTCAAAGGACGATATGTCCGATATAACGCCTGCCCCATTCACTTTAGTATAGCGCGCAGGTGGATTTTTAGCTATGTTAGATCGGCATGAGCGAAGACGAATTTCTCCACTGCTAACGCACTTGGCATGCAAAAGTTAGGTGCAGTTTTCTATTACCATAAGTCCAGAAGCGCTATAGCGATCGATATTCTTAAAAGCAGTCACGTTGGCGGGTAGGTAGGCAATTTGGTAAATGATTCGGCCACGTTTTCCCTTACAGATACATGCAGCGACGTTGTGCCGTGCTTCATGGAAGGTCATGGGAGGGGTTGGTTCTATTCGATAATAACAAGCCACCGGGCTATTGGCTATTGATTTGCTTCGGCAGCTTGGTCATGCGCATGCGCCCCCAAAAGTTCTTCGACAATGGGGACATAGTCTTGGCGAGCCTTTTCGCCGCGCAAGGTTCCCACTCCCGCGAAGCCAAGCGCAACGGCATCCAGCCCTCGCCGCAGTGTCCACGAATCAGTGTCGTTCGTCGCGGCGGCCGCGCAGACTGCAGTGAGCTTCTCGGCAGTTGCTTCTTTGCCATCGACACTCGGTGGAACGTCAAGGAGCATGCCGGTTTCGCGTCGATAGCGCCAGCCAGACGATAGTGCCCAAACGATTTTCACACCTTCTTGACCCAGGACCGTTGCTACGGCCAACTTACCGGCCGCACTCACGCGCGGTGCGCGCAGCGCTGCACCGGAAAGAATCAGCATGGCCAAAACATCTGCATGTTTGTCGCCGGCAATACCGATTTTGGTGGTACCGCGGTCCATAGCTGGAAAGTATTTGTCCATGGCGCGGGCTACAATCCCCTCCATGTCGGTCGCTGCCGCAGTGATGATCCAGGGAGTAACGTAGCGCTCGCCGCGCACCAACATACGTGCTGCATGCCCGGCAAGCACTGGCCGCGATGCTGTTAAAGCGTTTGCCGGTGTCACGAGCTTGCTGGAAGCTGCGGCTGCACCCTCTGGAGTCATCGTTTTTTCACTGATGAATCGACGATAAATGCTCATGATTGCATGATTGATGACTACAATGCGGCTTCGAGCGCGGCCCATTCGGCGTTTTCGTCGTCTTCGGGTACGTTGACGCTGACCTGGTCGCCGGGCTTGGCCTTAAAGTACGTCACGCTGGCCAGCAGCACGCGGTATTGTTTGTCGCCGACGTTCACAAAATAGTGGCCGTTTTCAAGCTGCAAGCTACCAACGACCTGCTTGCGCGGAATTGGCCCGATCTGCTTGTATAAGAATGAACCGTCGTCGGTGATAGTTAGCTTTAGGATATCACCTTGCACCAGCTTTGATTTGCTGGCGTAGTTGGCAGGCACGGGGTACATTTTGCCGTCCGAGCCAACCATGTTTTGGCCGTCAAAAACACCCTCGATGACTTTACCAAGGGTGTCGTCGTTGGCCACGGCGCTCACTTTTTCGTCATCGCCAACAAGGCTGGTCAAAAGCTCATTTGCCGCAGCCAAATTCGTTTCGGCCTCCTGAATCAAGGCCCGCAACCGTTTGATTTGTTTGTCAGGTATGTCTGCCATGTAAGTCTCTCTATATTCTAAGAAAGTGTTTGTTTCGTACACTTACCCCTAAAACTACCATGTTTAATGTAAGAAGTCAAAAAATGCTGAAGCGCTTGTGGATAAGTTACTTTTAACTTCGGTCGGCATGTGTAATAAGGGCCATCAATCCCATGCCGTGCACGGTTTCTATGTACTTGCCCAATTCTGGCCCCAGGCTTATCCGGGTTCTGGAAATTAGTTTGTTGAGCGCTACGCGGCTTATGGGCGGCCGCATACCTGCCATAAGCTTCTCGTAACTCACTATCTGACCCGCCTGTATGCCGAGTACCGAAACAAGCTGCGTTTCTTTTGCTGTCAAGCCGGCCGGTTTGCCATCGGCGTATATTGTGTCGGTATCCGAGTTCATGGTAATGCGTCCGTCAGCAAATGTGCAGCCTTTCGACTCGGGGTAGGAGCCGTAAAAAACAAGCCGGTCTTGCGTTTCCGCGGAGCCGATAAAAGCGAGCATGTCCCCAACGGTCACTCCATGTTTCCCGTTCTCTTCTGGCGTTATGCACATGGCCCGGTGATCTGTTCCGTCGCTTGGCGCGAGTCCCAGAAAAAATCCCGGGGTTTGGTTTGGAGACTGTTCGCCGTGGACGCTCATACTTTTACATTGACCGTTTCGTTTATTGCTTGCTCAAACAACGGGGAGTGCCAGCGAAGACAAGTCCCCGTGTTCAACCCGGCTACGCTAATTCAGCGGTGGCGCCGGCGTCTTCGAGGGCTTTTTTGGCCTTTTCGGCGTCTTCTTTTTTGGCCTTCTCGAGGATGGTCTTTGGCGCGCCATCAACGAGCGCCTTCGCTTCGCCGAGGCCGAGTTGCGTCAAGTCCTTAACAGCCTTGATGACCGCAACTTTCTGAGCGCCGGCGTCCTTTAAGACAACATCATACTCAGACTTTTCGTCAGCAGCAGCGGTTTCATCACCGGCGGCTGGTGTGGCAACAGCGGCGGCAACAGCGGCTGGCTCAATGCCGTACTCGTCTTTCAAGATAGTTTTAAGTTCGTTTACTTCAAGGACAGTCAGCTTAGTGAGCTCTTCTGCCAATTTTTTTAAATCTGCCATGATCTTCTCCTTAATTTTAATTAGCTTTTGCGGCGACGCCGTCCAAAAGCGTGTGCAGGTTGCCCGAAAGTGCACTCGTAACATCGTTGACTGGTGACAAAAGCATTGCCACAACTTCGCCGATAAGTTGGTCTTTGCCCGGCAAAGTCGCCAGGGCTTTGACTTCATCGGCGGTCAAAAAGTTGCCATCGGCGGCAAATGCGCCGACAAACTCAAGTGTTGGATTTGCTTTTGCAAAGTTGGCGATGACCTGGGCCGGCGCAACTTCGTCTTCGCTGTTGAAGGCGTACAGCAGCATGCCTTCAAGCCGCTCGGCGTCAATGTCTTGCAAGGCTTTGGTCTGCTTGAGTGCCTGCTTGACCAGACGATTCTTCACCACCTTTAGCTTGGTGCCATTGTCGCGCGCTTGGCGGCGCAGCGTTTGCAGGGCCTTGACGGTCGTGCCTTGGTATTTGGTAACAACCGTCATTTTTGAAGAGCTGAGCAGCGCTACGACTTCCGCGACAACTTCATTTTTCTTGTCTTTTGTTAATGCCATATTTTTCTCCTGTTAGCTTGGAGCGTAGAGCGCCATCGACCGTTGGACGCTTCTAGGGTTTGATCTGCCAAACAAAAACACCTCTGTTTCCAAAGGCGTACGTACTCATGTATGAATCCGTGTACCTCGGCGACATTATTAAAGCGGGTAGCTCGTCGCTGTCTTTGGCAATCACGTGCATTATAGCAATGTTTAGACTTTGTCGTCAATCTTTTGGCGTGCCATAAGTTCCAGGTAATCTTTGAGGATGGCAACAAACTGCGGCATGGACTTGGCGGCAATCCACTCCTCGGCACCATGCAGGCCGCCACCGGTCGGATAGAAGCTAATGCAGGGTGTGCCGTAAGGCACGTAATAGCGCGCGTCACTGGCGGCCACAGCGTGGGAACCGCGAATGCGAACGTCGGTATATTTTTCGGCCAGCTTCACAAATGGTTGTATGTACGGATTATCGAGACTAAAGTGGATTGCCGCGCCGCGCACCAAGAATGTGAGTTCGGCGTCGTGTTTCTGGCAAATTTTTTGCATGGCGGATTCAAGCTGTGAGCGCCCATGCTCAGTTCGGCTGCGTGTGTCGAGTATGGCTTCGGCCTGATCCGGTATTTGTGTTAGCGCACCATCGCCGCCAGTAAAATTGGTAATGCTCATGGTGTTCATGCCAGGTTGAGGGTCGGCCGGAAACAGTTTTTTAATTTCCGCCAACACAACCATAAGGCGGTCGATAGGATTGTCGGCGAGCCACGGCCGCGAGCCATGCGCAGCAACGCCTCGGACAACAATTTTGCATAACGAAAACCCGTTTGATGATGTTTGAATCTGCCAATTCTCGCCTCCATCCGGCAATATGCAGACCTTGGGCACGTAGCCCCACTCTACGAGCTTGGCGACGCCGTTGAAGCCGCCCACCTCTTCGTCGCTGGTGATCATGAGGCCTAAATCGTAATCGGTCAGCTTGCCCTTGTCGCCCAAGTCGTCGATCGCTTGCAAATAGGTGGCAATGGCGAATTTCATATCCATCACGCCGCGGCCGTACAATTTGCCGCCGCTCTCGCGGAGTTCGAACAGTTCGTCGGGCGCCGGCACAACGTCAATATGCCCGCCCAACATAACCGTCGGTGTTTTTTGGCCCGCCCGCACGGTGGCGATCAGCGATTCGAAACCGTTCGACTCAAAACGCTCTACGTGCATGCCACGGCGCGTAACGAACTGGGCAATGTAATCGAGTGCCTGATGCGCGGCTGTCTCATCACCTGTTATGGTGCGAAAGGCAACTAATTTTCGCAGGATTTCTTCCATTGACTTTTTAGCTTAAGCTGAAGTTATGAAAAATGCAATGGAGTTGTGCTTTTTTGCCGGGCAACATAAGAGCATCCCTTGCCATGCCCAAGTACTGCGGGTTGAGTACCGTAAACTGCGTGTAGCTAAAGTGCGTTTCCGGCCCCGTCTGCTGTCAATCTTTTAGGTGTTTGAGGACGTCGCCTTTAGTGTCTTCGAGTTGCTTGAGCTTGAATTGCGTATAGCGTTCGGCGGCCAGACGGGTCAGTTCGGCATCTTCGTCCTTGTTCACAAATTTCATGGCTTCGCCGAGGAGCGGATGAATTTCGCTGAGTTTTTGGTGCATCTCAAGCACAAGTTTGCGATAGCCGGGATGGCCTTGCGGGCTGGTTCGCAGCTCGTGCAGGTGGAAAGCCTCGCGGGCATTGTACGTCACTTTCCAGCGCATGCGATGGCCGAGCAGCGTGGCATATTGCGCCTCAAGCGGGTATCCGGCCTCTTGTAAAATGCTGTAGAGTTTGAGGCTGAGGTCAAAGCATCGTTCAAATTGGTCGGCGAGGCCGGCTTCTTCAACCAGTGCCGGTACTTCGTAGCCGTAGCGCGGCGTGAGCAGCTGCCACTCTAGATCATCAACCATGCGGTGGCGTTGCAAGTCGCGGAAGATGCCGTAGTCGCACAGCAAGTCCCAACTGTAGTGCGCTTTTTCAAGCGCGCGGCCGGGGCGATGCCGCCGGTTCAGGCGTTCGCCCATGTAGGTTTGAAAAACTTGCAGTTTTTTGTCATATGGCCATGTATTGACCTCAGCTTGCAATTCTTGAACGGACAGATTGCTGTGTTCGTAGAGCATGTCGGCAACCAAATCCAATTCGTTGCGCGGCCAGACCTCGGTGAGCTGCACGGCGTCTTTAGGTGTTGCGTGCTGCTCGGGCAGAAGCTCTTTGGCTAACTTTTGTACGGCGTGTCTGGTATCGGCCAAGTAGGCCACCAGGGCACCACCGCGGTCGGGCTTGTCGGCGCGCTCCAGAAAGGTCGGGATGACTTTGCGGGCTTCACGCAACATTTGCTCGCCAGTTTCACGGGCCTCAGGCATATCATCGGCCAAGAGATGCATGATCAAGCCTTCCAATGCTTGGCCCGAAGCAAAAATACCGACAGTTGATGTCGTGGCCACCGGCAAAACCGGCCGGATTGCGTCGCAGGCCTGGGCGCGCGTGGCACCTTTCCAGGCCGCGTCGCGTTCGTGTTTCGGCGTGCTGGAGCTGTCTTCGACGTGGGCGGTCAGTTTGTGTGCCATTTCGGAATATAGATCAAAAATATTATCGATAATTTCGCGGTATTGGGTGTGGACTTTTTCCGGCAAGTAATCGGGCGTGTAATACTTATAGCGGCCGTTTTTGTCTTTTTTGTCAAAGTAAATGTAGCGTGTAGATTGTTCAAGGTACGCGGCCAGTCGCCCCCACTCCAGTTTTTTGGTCAGCAGATTGGAAGCGTTTTCGACAACAATGTGTTGGCCAGCAAGTTGCTGTACTGAGTCGTCGCCATAGGCTGTAATCACGCGCTGCAGCAACTTGGTATCTTTGCCGAGCTTGCCTGCAAACTCATCCAAAATGGTGATGCGCATGTCGTCACCGCGGCGGCTGAGCCGCGCCATGGCTGCGGCAATGGTGATCGGGCTGAGCTTGCCCGTAAAGCTATAGACATTGTTCTCGCTGTTCGTGACCGACTCTGCCAAAAAGGCTTTGCCCTCGGCCGTGATTTCGTAGGTGTCGTCCTGATTTTTGGTGACGTACGGCGTTGCTTTGAGCGCGCTCACGGACGGCCGCGCCTCGACACCCGAAGTCTGCGCGGATTTTTTGAATGGTTTGGGAAGCATGGGTTCTACCTTTTGCCAGATTAATTCGTGAACGGTTTCGATGCTAAGCGGTTCGCCATCGCGGGCGCAGTCCAGACGCTGGAAGTCTTTCGGGAATAGCTGGCACATATCGTCATAGACTTCGACTGAGCGGCGCAGATGATTGATGTCGGCTTCGTGCAGGTCGCGTTTTTTGGCAGTATAACTGCGGGCTTCTTTTTGGTCGACCAGTTTTTGGGCGGTTTCGGCGGGCATACGCAGCACGAAGCTAGTATCGGGTCGCGGCACGCGCAGCATTTCGAATTCCAAATTGTCGAGCCAGATAAAGTATCCGCGGCGTTGCTCTGCATTGTTGAACTTCGTGCCCTGGTGAGCCATATTGGAGCCGGTGAAACGGTTAGCGAGCACAACTTTGCCTTCGAGCAAGGCTTGGCGAATTTTATCGGCGGCTTGAAAGCGATCGAGCGCGTAAAATAAAGACGAAGTATAGGGACCAACTTCTTCGCCGGTGCCGTAGTTACCATTCAAGTATTCACGGACGAAATAACTCGACGGCTCGTCATATTGCGGAAAGTCGAATGTTGCGACTTCGTAGCCTGCTTTCCGCAGACTCTCGGTCAGCAATTTGAATTGCGTGCCTTTGCCTGACCCGTCCGTTCCTTCAAGGGCCAAAAAGAATCCGCTGCGCTTGTCTGTTGGTTTCATAGTGCTTTTAAACCTTTCACTGGCTCCGGCAGCGTTCGCACGTCTTTGTAGGCGCGTGGCAGCATTTGGTCCGGCGTCCAGTTTTTAATGAGCTCACGCACGTCGGTGCCGATCTGGTATTTGCCGCTGAAGCCCTGGTCGCGGCCAGCGCCGTAATTGCCCTCAACCTTGCCGGTTTCGTGGAACACGATCTGGCCGATGCGTTCGCCTACGGGCAGCAGCACGGTTTCGTGTTGGTTGAGGTTGTATACCTCGAGCGTCAGGCGGTTAATATAGCCTGGATCAATCCAGCCGGCGTCAAAACAGACGGCGATACCATTGCGGCCCCAACTGGAGCGTGACTTGAGTTCGCAGGCGCCGGGCGGCAGAATGCCAAAAAATTCGTGGCTGTGTGCCAAAATGCGCTCGCCAGGCCTGAGCGGAATCACGGGATGATCAAGCGGAATGCCTTCAAGCGGCTCAAAACCGTTTTGTTTGCACCAGTCGCTGTGTTTGACGGCTTGCTGCGGTTCACCAAAGTAACGGTATACATCACGCTCAGAGAAGGGGTTATACAAGGCGTGATCGCCGCTGCGCTCAGTCCGAAAATAATAGTGACCGAGCGTAACGTCCAAGCTTGCTTGGCTGACATGTTTGGAGCTAAATGGCACGCATATGATATGCCCGTCTGCAATAGCCTGCCGAATCTGTGTGTTGCTATAAACCGCCACGTGTTACTCCTCCAAGTTGCCTTTATTGTACGGGCTATCAAACTTATAGTGCAAGCAAATAGCTAAAATTACAATGACGAGCGATTAACGCATGCCCCTTCAAGGCAATAAACACCAACCGTTTACACTTAAAAGGATAAGTTGCAGACCTTCTATTTGTTTAATTGGCGGGGACTCAGGCTTCCGCGACGACCATGAGGCGGTCGCCGAGGGCATTGCCTAGCTGGCCCAAGCTTTCAACTGTAGGCCCATCATTACCGCGGACCACGTTGACGAATGTTTGCAATGTTTCATCGACGCTATGGCCTACACCAAAAGTCAGATCGCGTTCGATATTAACTGACAAAAAGTTGGAGCCCGGCACGGGCAGCTTGGATGGATTGGCTGAAAATGAAATACGTGGATTAGGATATATGGGGTCAGTTGAAAGTGCGACCATATCAGCATGCCTTGGACCAGCAGCATAGAACTGACGAAATGAAGGAGGCAGCCCCACGAATCGAGCTGCTTCATCGAACCGGGTCACGACACCGCAAGCCATCTCGGCAATAAACCGCCTTCGGCGGCCGGGGTTCATTAAACAATTTGGCGGTATTGCGAGGGCCTGTTCCCCCAGACTTGCAAGCGCTTCGCTCGTTTGTTGATGTCTTTTCTGTATTACGTCTGGCGGCAAATTATACTCTTCTAAACCGGCGGCTATAATCTCTGCGAGCGGAAGATACGCCCTCGCGTGCGTTAGCCGGAATTCCATCATCGAAATGTTTGGTGTCAGCCTATGGTAAGGCCTGTGCAGCTCGCGCAAGCCTGCGGCCGCATCTGCCCACCGTTTGCTTGCGACGCGGAGATCCGCTTGGCGTGCTTCATATCCCTCCTGTGCCGAGTCGGTGGGATAAAAATCGCGATGCACTGCCAACCACATGGCTATTGAACCCGCAGCAACCTGCACGATAGGATGATTGTTCTGCCCAAGTTCGTGGCTCAGGGTTCTACGTCTGCTTTTTCCTAAATTTTTTGCAATTATGTAATCTGTAAAAGCAGGATCACGAAATCCGAAGGCTCGCTCCAAGGCTGTGCCTTCTTGGCTTGCTTGTTCGTATCGCTGCTGTTCGTATCGTCGCTGTCTTGAGCTTCTCGACATATCGTCTCACCTTGTTCAACTAAAGAGCTACATTAACACTTTTAGTGGCCCGGCGACAAGTCCTGCATATCGCGACTGTCCCTTTTCGTAAGGCTGCCACGGCGTGATTAAAATGGCGTGCCTTGCCAGCGAGTGCAGTATAATGAGAACAAAGCCTATGAAAGCAACGCCGCAGCCGCGAGGCACCGACAGTGTGATGACTAACGTGCTCAGCTACGGAGTTATTTTCAACGGTCTCTTTTTTATTGGGCTGACGTTGTTGGCCGAAATTCCGATTCCCGGCCACGAGACGCTACAAATTATGCGAAGCGGGCCGGCGTTGGTGGCCGGACTCACCTTTCTGTACCTGGGCACACTGTTGCGCCGCCGCAAGCGAACGGCGTGGTCGGTGACTATGGCGATCTACGCACTGTGGGGTGCGGCCTATCTTACGACGAGCGCGATTTTTTGGCTGCGCCATCACCATCACCACGCTGCCGCGCCGATAATCATAGCGCTGAATATTTTGGTGCCGGTGGTGATCGTTGTCGGGCTCGTTATGTACCGCAAGCAATTCACGGCCAAAAGCGACATCCGCAACTTTGCCATCGCTTTGCGCTTTAGCGTCTCAATTCTAGCGGTTGCCTTAGTGTATGGCGTGGTCGGCTTTTTGCTGATGGACAAGCACGATTTTCATCAAGAAATCGGCTTGAAAGAGGCGCTGCACCGCACCATCGACCAGTTCGGAGTTACCACCGCGCACGGCCTGGTTGCCTATACGCGGCGGGCGCGGCTGTTCCAGCAATCGCTTTCGATTGTGAGTATCGGCGCAGTGGCCTATGCCTTTGTGTCGCTTTTTCAGCCACTCAGAGCGCGGTTCGGCGATCAAGCTGCCGGACGAACGCATGCCCAAGCGCTCTTAGCCCGGCACCTCGCCAGCAGCGAAGACTTTTTCAAACTGTGGCCGCACGATAAAATTTACTTTTACGATGAGTCGGCTCGGGCTGGCCTCGCATATTCTGTTCACCGCGGTGTTGCTTTGATTGTCGGCGACCCGCTTGGCGACCCGGCCAAGTTCGGAGCGCTATTCGACGAGTTCGACGAGCTGTGCCGCACCAACGACTGGCAGCTGGCCTTCGTACACACCGAGCCGCAGTACAATGATTGGTACAAAACACATGGCTTTTCGCTGCAAAAGATTGGCGAAGAGGCGATTCTCGATCTCGCTCATTTCAAAGCGCACGTGCGCACCAACAAATACTTTCGCCACATTCGCAACAAATTCGAAAAACAAGACTACACTGCCGAGCCGTTGCGCCCACCTTTCGACGCTACTACGGTGGCGCGATTGCGCACTATTTCCAGAAACTGGCTGGCGCTGCCCGGCCGCGAAGAGCGTAGTTTTATGATGGGCTATTTCAGCTCGGACTATTTGCGGCAATGCCCTGCGGTCATGGTTTTGCGAGACAGCCGCGGCACGATCCAGGCATTTATGAACCAAATCCCTTCGTACGACAAGAACGAAGCCAATTTCGATATGCTGCGCCACACGCAAGCCAGTCCCGGCAACAGTAACGATTTTCTGCTGCTCAGTTTTATTGACTACGTGAGCGAGCAAGGCTACGCCCGGCTGAACCTTGGGTTGTGCCCGCTCAGCGGACTGGGCGCCCGCGACGAGTCGCACGCCCTGATTGATAACGCACTCGATTTTGTCTACAACAACGGCGACCGTTTTTACTCGTTCAGCGGCTTGCGCCGTTTTAAAGCAAAATACGAGCCAGAATGGAGTCCGCGCTACATTGCCTACCGCGAGGGCGTGCCCGGCTTTACGCGCACTATTGCAGCTTTGACGCGCGCGATGAAGGTGTAGGTATTCTCGCACGTTCCTGATATTAAAGACACTCTAAAACACTTAGAATTCGCTGGTGGCAACAGTGATGCTCGGACCCATTGTAGTGGTTAGGTGAATGGCTTTGACGTAGGTGCTTTTAACTGAGCTTGGTTTGTTCGCGCGCAAGCTGGCGAGCACGGCTTTGGCGTTTTCGAGGAGGTTTGCTTGGGCAAAGCTGACCTTACCAATGGCAATGTGAATGATTCCCGTGCTGTCGACGCGGTACTCTACGCGGCCGGCTTTGGCTTCTTGCACGGCTTTGGCCAGGTCGGTGGTGACGGTGCCACTCTTGGGATTAGGCATTAGACCGCGCGGGCCAAGCACGCGGGCGTACTTGCCGAGCTTTGGCATTTGAGCGGGAGTTGCGATCAGGATGTCAAAATCGATGGTGCCTTTGTCGAGGTCTTTTATAATCGCTTCGACGCCGTTCATGTCGGCGCCAGCGATCTTTTCGTCGTCGAGCACGGCAACACGCACGTTTTTGCCGCTGCCGGCTGGCAACACCAAGTTGTCGCGGATATTCTGATCGGCGTGGCGCGGGTCAACATTCAGATTGATGTGCAGTTCAACACTGGCATCGAATTTGGCGGGATTGGTTTTGCTGGCCAACGTGACTGCTTCGGCAAGTGTGTAGGCCTTGCCTGGCTCGACCAATTTGGCAGCTTCGCGGAACTTCTTGCCGCGGCGTTCCAGGCGCGAACGAGTTGGCTTGACGGGCGCTTTGGGCTGGTCGTTGTCCTCGTCCTCGGCCTTCTCGATTTTGCTTTCTTCTTTTTCTTGCTTTTCGTCGGCCTCCTTCAAGGCCTTGGCGCTGCGCTTGCCGGCTTTGGCGGTCGATTTCTCGGCTTTTTCGTCGTCGCCTTCTGCTTCCGCAACTTCAACGGCTGGCGCTGCTTCGACGATTAACTCTGCTTCGTTTGTAATTTTCTCGGCTTCTTTAGCCATAATGACTCCTTTCGTGGTGCAAACGGCTTATTAGGCCTCCCACAATTACTTTCTCTATTTGGCAGCGTACGTACGTTAGGGGGCTAGGCTTCGATCTCCACGCCCATGCTGCGGGCGGTGCCGGCCACCATTTTCTTGACGGCTTCAACATCGTCGGTATTCATGTCGAGGGCTTTTTCTTCAGCGACGGCGGTCAGATCGGCTTGGCTAAGCTTTTTGCTAACCTTTTCGCTGTTTGGCCGGCCCGAGCCTTTTTTAATGCCGAGCTTGGCGCGGATTATTTCGTCCGTAGCCTGGCTGACAACGGCGAACTTCATGCTGCGGTCTTCATAAATGGTGATGTGTGCGGTCGTTACGCCCTTCATTTCTTTGGTTTGTTCGTTGAAGGGGTTGATGAAATCCATCATGTTCACGCCGTGCTGGCCGAGGGTGCTGCCAACTGGCGGCGCAGCGGTGGCTTTGCCGGCCGGTATGCGCAGCTTTAAACTCGCTTTGATTTTCTTTTCTGCCATGATATCTCCAGTTTTTCGGACCTTGAAGCAATTGGTCCTGCCTTCTTACTAGAAGTGCGTAACTGTTTCATTTTACGCTGCTTCAGCGCAATTGTCCAGGCCGCCTAGTTGATAGAGCCGTAAGTCGTTCCGGGGCTGCACCCGTTATCACGTAAGGTTTGCGCGGTTTCCGTGCTAGCCGGTGCGAGATTGTGCGTGGCATCGCCGGCAGGGTCCTTGAAGATCAGTGCCGTCGCCTCGTTTCCGAAAGCAGTCACGACGATCTCGTCGCCGGGACCGGCGCTAACTACTCCGCCTGCACCAGTATCTCGCAGATTTGGATCATAGCCCGTTCCGAGCAGGCAGTCCTGGCCGGCATGTGTCCTCAGTTTGTTGGACACAGTTGCTGTATAGTCGTGCTCAAACCTGACGACTGCGGTGTCATGTGCAATTGTGTTGGCATCGTCGCGTAGATCAGATTGATAGGCTGCATCGCTGGCCTCAATTAGTGCATGGACACCCTCAGTTATGCCGCCCGCCAAGGCGGTAACTATGAGCGCCGTGCCACCAATCCTTACGGCAAAATTACTTTTAAGCTGCGACCACTTCTTCCGAGATGGTGTTGCATCGACTACTACTTGACCTTGTTCTGGGTTACTCACGATTCCGTCCTCTTAACTCTAGGGCTTTTATAGCTCTTACTGTGCAGAAATGCAATAAGATTTTGTTTTGACCCCGGATTTTTAGACGCGCTTGACTTGTAGGCTGTCGAGTTCGACTGGCGTGTCGCGGCCGAACATGTTGACAAGAACTTTGAGCTTGCCCTTTTGCTGATCGATTTCGTTGATGGTGCCGTCAAAGCCTTTGAACGGCCCGTCGATAATGCTCACCACTTCGCCGACCTGGTAATCGATCTTATGCTTCGGCTGTTCCAGGCCCATGCGTTTCTGGATTTTCTCGATTTCTTCGTCACTGACTGGCGTCGGCTCGGTGCCGCTGCCGACAAAGCCGGTTACTGACGGCGTGTTGCGCACAATGTACCAGGCGTCTTCGCTCATTTTCATTTGGACCAGCACATAGCCTTGGAAAATGCGCTTTTCAACGACGCGGCGTTTGCCGTTTTTGATCTCGATCATCTTTTCTTTGGGCACCAGCGCCTGAAAAATTTTGTCTTTCATGTCGAGCGAGTCGGCGCGCTGCCGGATGCTCTCGGCGACTTTTTCTTCGTAGCCGCTGTAGGTGTGGATGGCGTACCACTGTTTGGAAGTATCGTAGCGTTTGCTCATTATTTTATTAGTACCTGTTTAAATAGTTTATCGAGGCCGTAGTCCACAGTTGCGACCAACACACCGAAGACGATGGCGAACAGCATGACGGCAGTCGTCAGTTGCCGTGATTGTTTGAGGGTCGGCCATGTCACTTTGCGCAGCTCGCGCCAACTGTTGCGGAAATAGGGAGGCACCAAAACGTAGCCGACGATTCGAAACACTTTAACCCGCCCGAGTTGCCTAAAAAACCAGCCGATCGCTCGAAATGGCGCGCCCGCCACGCGGCGAGTTTTCCGCAAGCGCTGCGGCTTGGCGGCGGCTTCTTCTTGTTTGGTCGCGACTTCACGCACGGTGTCGGACTTGATCAACCGGCGCTTTTGCTTGTTTGCTTCCTCTTCGGCCACATCTCTCTCCGCATTAAAAAACCTACTACTAGAGTAGGTGCCAATGTGTCAAGTATACGACATTATTTGTCTGGAATCAATGCTATTTCGTTTGGAGGGAGAGAAACGACGGTTGCCGCGTCTGGCGCCGGTGGTTCGTTTGGCTCTGGTTGTGCTGCTGACGGCACCAGCGCAACATTTGCGGCGTTTTGTTTTTGTAGTTTTTGCGCAGCCGTCGCGATAAGTAATCCAACAACTCCCAGCGCAGCAAAAGCGCCGGCGACAGCTGCGTCTGTTTCGGCAGTCGCATGGCGGCCTTCAGCAGAAACACCTGCATATTGTCCAAGCGGATGGGCAATGTCGATCGTAAACGGCGCTGCGACGAGGAGGGCTAGGATGCTTAAGCCGCCGGCTCGCCTAGGATGTATTCGTTCCAGAAGAGGCGCTTTGGAGTGCTTCACGCCCGCGCGCTTGCGTTGTTCCATATTGTAATTATGACATTTTGCTGACCGAAAATCAAAAGTGCATAGGCGATCACCCTGCAGTATAGTAAAAGGCATGACACTCATGGTTTGGTTGCTGGCGATATCATCGTTGCTGGAGCTATGCTTGTACGTGCTCCCGTCGTTGTGGCCGGCGCGCAAGGCTATGGTACCGCTGCTTGTGTTCGCAACCGGCTTTGCCAGTGGCGGTTTGTTCATGTGGCGCCCGAATATTATGAGTGGCCTGATTTTGTTACTGAGCGCTTACCGAATTTTTAACGACGTGCGAATTATAGAAAACCGGATGCACGATCGCTATTTGCACCGAACGACTCGTCGCACGAGCCTTGTGCTGCTGGCCGCGCAGCTGCTTGTGGGCGCTCTGTGGCTTGGCTGGCACCAGGCCCACCTTGCCTCGTGTCCCCTGTGGTATGTGCTGGGATTTTTGCAGCTTGCCACCGCAGCCGTGCTACTGGGGTCAACCCTGCGCCGGTTGCGCCGAACGCTGCCCGTCGCTGCCGCCAAAACATATAGCGATGCGCAGCTGCCCAGCCTCACTATCGCCGTACCGGCGCGCAACGAAACCGAGGATCTCGAACAATGCCTGCGCTCGATTATCACCAGCAACTATCCCAAGCTGGAAGTCATCGTGCTGGATGATTGTTCCCAAACGAAACGGACGCCGGAAATTATCCGGTCCTTCGCACACGACGGCGTGCGATTCGTGCAAGGCACCGAGCCAAGCCAAACCTGGCTGCCGAAAAATCAAGCCTACCAGCGACTAGCCGAGGAAGCAAGCGGCGAATATATTTTATTTTGCGGTGTGGATGTGCGGTTCAAGCCGGATGCGGTGCGTATGCTCATGACAAGCATGTTGGCGCGAAGCAAACAAATGGTGAGCATTTTGCCGCAGCGGGCGGATGGCACGGGAAGTAATTTCACTCTTGTGCAGGCCATGCGGTACTGGTGGGAGCTTGTGCCACCCCGTCGTTTGCTGCAACGGCCGCCCGTTATAGGCAGCTGTTGGGTCGTTGCACAGGCTGCCCTAAAAAGGGTTGGCGGCTTTGAGGCCGTGACGCGCTCGATTGTGCCCGAGGCCTACTTTGCCCGCCAGCTCATCCGGCAGGATGGCTACGCATTTTTACGGAGTGATGATCGTTTGGGCGTCACCACGACAAAAGCGACGCAGCAGCAGCGCGAAACAGCGGTGCGCACACGGTATCCGCAGCTGCATCGCCGTCCCGAGCAAGTCTGCGCTGCCGCCACTGCCGAGTTCGCCTTCTTGCTGCTGCCCTTTGGCTTAGCGATTGGCGGTTTTTGGTGGCACATCGGCGGGGCCATGGAGTTTTTGGCTATTGCTGCTTCCTTGCTGCTTATTAGTAGTTATGCGCTGATGGCGATGGCCACTAACCTCAACGGCCGGTGGTTCCGGCTGGTAGCCTTCCCGCTGGTAGTGCTTGTTGATCTCGGCTTGCTGCATTATTCTATGTGGCAGTACGAATTTTCGGTGGTCGAGTGGAAGGGCCGCAACGTCTGCGTTCCCGCCATGCACGCCATTCCGCATTTGCCGAAAATATGAGTCTCTGGCATCTGTCCAGCCAGCAGTTACCAACAAGATTTGCCAAACGCTGATTAAAAGGCTATTGTGAGTGTCTAAAAGGAGTTTGTAAGCACGGAAACGACACCGCAATCAGGATACAGGTCTCGATGGATTGCTCTTGACAGGCCGCCGTGATGAGTTTCTGCTGTTGCGTAATTGCCTCGACAAACTGACTACGCCTCCGGTTGGACTGGATAGATTTACTCATACGGAGGCGCAGTTCGCCCTCCAGACGATTGATGCCGGGCTCGCTACTCCGCCACTTGCGGGCTTCCGCCAAGACCCGATTGGCGGCTCGATACAGAGATGCAAGTCTACTACCCGGACGACTATGCCGGTCTGGACGGCACAAAAGCGGGTGGTGCTCACTTGCTTGCGGCCCGCATGCCTCGCGAGGCAGTTACCGGCGCCGCGGAAATAATGCTGCTCGACCAATTGGTGAGTGATCTTATGGCCGTAGAAGCTATCCCGCCCTTGCAGCTCATGCCTGCCGCAGGTTTGGAATAAACACCGAAAAGGTCGAACCGTGGTTGAGTTGGCTGTGCAGCTCGATCTCGGCATGCAAAATGCGCGCCAGCTTGATGGTGACATACAGGCCAAGGCCCGTGCCGGTGGTTTTGCGCGTGCGGTAATCTTCGGAGCGGAAAAACTTGTCGAAAACTTTTTCTTGATCGCTCTTGCTGATGCCGATGCCGGTGTCGGCCACCGTAAAAGTCACGCCCGTTTTGCTGGCGCTGGCACCGATAGTAACTGCGCCGTTCTCGGTGTATTTAATAGCGTTGGTGATGAAATTTTGCAAGATTTCCCGGACGTACAGCTTGCTTGAATAGAGCGTGCCGAGACTGCCTTTTTGGGCGGTTTTGAGTTTGATTTTTTTGGCCGCCGCGTCGGCGGTATAATTTCGGGCCAGTTCTTGCACTAGGCCTGTGACGTCGATTGGCTCGACGTCAATCGTTAGCTTGCCCCGCTCGGCGCGCGACAGCGTGGCCAGGTCGTTGATCATGTCGGCTAAAAATAGAATTTGGTCGTGCGATTGTTTGAGCGCGGCCTGGATCTGCGCCATATCGCTCGTTTTGCCGGATAAAAACACGGCATTACTGATATTGCCCTCGGCAATGGCGATCGGCGTGCGCAGCTCATGGCTCACGACGCTAATGAATTCATCACGTTCTTCTTCGAGCGATTTTTCTCGGGTTATGTCGCGCAGCAACAAAATGTAGCCGCTTTGGCCGGGGCTTTTGCCATAACCTAAATGCACCGGCGCAATGCTGAGGTATAAGTTGATTTTGCTGCCATCGGCGTACGGCAAGAGCAGATCGCGCGATGTGGCGGAGGTACGTGTGCCGCGGACGAGCGCCCGAACATCCACCTTTTGATTATTTTTATCGACAGGACGAAAGACGTCGCCCAAGGGCTTGCCATGCATCGAGGCGTTCACGTCTAACACCTCCAATGCGGCGCCGTTGTACAAGACAATGTTGGCATTCTGATCGACGGCAATAACGCCATCGGCCATGCTGTTGATTAGACTGGTAAGCCGCTCATGTTCCAAGTTAACGGCTTGCGCGGCAGCGCCTGTACCCTGTTTCAAGTGGCGGAGTTTTTCTAGCATGCTTGTATTATGCCACAAAGGTTGCTGATTCACCGTGAAATTCACCACTACTGTTCGCTGGAACCCGGCCTGCCGCCCAGCGCTATTTTGACCATGATGCGGGCAATGTGGGCGGGGGCATTTCGATCTTTGTTGTGAATAACCTTCTGGGCTCCTAGCTCTATTTGTTCGGGCTTATAGAGAGTGGAAATAAAATCGTCGAGCCTGCCCCAATCACTGACCACATCCATCGGGACCACATACGTGGCAGTGTCAGGACGTAAGCTTTCGATTAGCGCCCAACTTGCCCCGTCCGGCGCACGGAACGTTACCGTGAAATAGCGCGCGCCGCCGCGCGGATCCGGTGCAGAAAGGAACAGCTCACCGAAATCAGCACCGTCTTCCGGCTGCCGCTGGCTCTCGGCGAGGTCCACGAAGTGGGAGACAACGTCGACACGATGCCGGACGTCTATGTCTTGTGTAGCGTCTTTTGCTAAGTCGTACAAGGCTCTGCGGGTGGCTTGTCGCTGAAATTCGCGCATGACTACGTTCTCGGGCCGTGGCTGCCGCGGCATGGCCACAACATCGAGTGGCCGCGCAAGGCGCTCTAGTCGTTCTTCGGGGTGCGTGAGTTCATGTTTGTAGGCTGTGTAGGCATCGAGCGCTTGGGAAATTTGATGACGTGCCTCGACACCGGCGCTGCCAGGCCAGTATGCTCCAACTATTTCCAGAGCGCCGTGGTGATTCGCCACGAGTTCCAGATCAGCGGCAAGCGGCAACCAACGCGAAAGGTCCACATGCACGCCGCTGGCCATCAGTGTGCTACACACTTGTTCGATGTCTGAACTAATGATCTGTTCGGCTGAAAGCACTGACCGAAACGCGGTTCTGGCTATATTGATTTCCTGCTGCCCCAAACCGGCGAGTCCGCGCAAAACCGCGGTGATACGTTTGCCGACGTCGCTCGTTGGTATGGGTATACTGCCAGTTTCAGATCTGCCTTGCCGGGTGAGCTCGTTGCTGAGTTGCCGAAACCCGGCCTTTTGCAGCTGATTCCACGACTGCCGAAAGGGCGCCGTCTGCTGTTCATGCGAGGCGAGCAGCTGCTCAAGCTTTGCAGCATATTGCTCTGCACTTGTGTCTAATTGCGTTTCCGGCACTCGCTTCGGTTCTCTATGCTCGGAACCTCGTGTTCCGGCTGCTTGTTCTGCTATCATCGTTAGCACGTCTTCATGGATCTCAATTTTCAGTTGGCGTAATCCCATTGCGCGTTGCCAGGTTCTATAGGTTGCCACGAACTTCGGAAATGCTAAACCCAGGACGGAAGCTAGCGGTACGGCTGAGAGCAGGCGAATCGTCATTTCCATCACTTCCAGGCGTGGAGTTCCGCCGGTCGTGACGCCGGTAAAATGTACGGGGCCGCGGACGTCCCCCGACAGGGCGGTGGCGATGCCTAAACTTACATAATCAAAAACGTTAGTCGAAATATGGAGGATATGATTCCCGAGCGAGCCCATGCGAATGACAACTTCGTGCGGAACTAGCTCGCGCTGCGTAAGGTGGTCGAGTATCGGTGTTGGAACCGACGGGTCCTGCTCTTGCGTTTCGTTATACGCCCGGTTTGCGAATATGTTGAATCCGGTGGCTGCTTGTATGGCCGCATCGACCGTGTCGTATAACTCGTCGGGTTTGCGCATGTGCGCCTCAAATCCCGCTGAGTCTACAAGTTTGGGCTTGGGGAGCGGGCTAAACAGCTTTTCAAGCGCCTGCTAGCTGCGCTTGTTCACGGATGGCCGCGGACGCTGCCGCGGTTTGCTCGTTGTCAAAAATGCCTACATCGCGGATGAGGTCGAGACCCAACGCTAGGTTGGCCTCGAGACTCCTCTTGGCAACGGTCTCCTCTCGCATTTGGCGGACATAGTTCTCTCCGGCGACATTCAGTTGTTCTTGACTGGGAAATTCCATCAAAGTATGTATTATGTCAGATAAAACAGCGATTGTCTAAAATTGAAAATTCGCTGTCAGGTTTTTGGATGCAGGGTCGGCTGGTAGGTGTGAATTTCTTTGCTGAGTTCGCGGGCGTGCGCTACGTGTTGTTCCAGTTCGCGCCAAAAGGGCGCGCCGTGGCGCATGACTTTGGTGTGCGCGAGTTCGTGCCACAATACATAGTCGATTAATTGCCACGGCAGCTGCATGAGGTACAGGTTAAGGGCGATATCCCGCATGCTGCTGCAGCTTCCCCATCGGCTTTTGAGGTGTTTGACGGCAACGCTGTGGTATGTGTAGCCGCCGCGTTCGGCTAGGGCTTGCAAGCGCGTTGGCAGCAAGGCCCCGGCTTCTTGTCGCAAGGCTTTTACGCAGGCGCTACGCGCCCGGGCTTGCGCTTCGGGATGTTGCTCGTTGACATTTTTGGGCAATCCGATGCGAATTTCTTGGTCACGCAACCTGTTAGTGATCCGGCTGGCCGTAGTCTGGCTGAAATACAAATGGTGCGCCTTGCCAATGGCCTGGCCGTTTTTTAGCAGCGTCCGATGCTGGTCACGCATGGTTTCGATCCAGGCGGCTTTGCTGGACGCGAACACGGCGCCGGATTTGTACGGTACCCAATGCGGCATAGAGACCCGCACTTCGCCACTCGACGTAATGCTGAGGCGCAAGCTTCGGCTATTTCGCCGCTTGTATAACGTGATATCGCCAATATTGGGCAGTTGGATGTGTTTGACACCCATTCGAATGCCTATCGGATTACGATGTTGCGCCGTGACATATCGACTCGTCCGGCAACCGGATTTGGCACGAGGTTCACGAGGCCAGGCTTGATGATATTGATGCTTGCTTCCTGAGAAGTTATCAGGCCAGTCTCACGCAGGCGCTTCATAAAGGCACTGCGCTGCATGCTAAACACATGCTTGCCGCTTATAACTACAAAGTCTTCGGTGGTTTGCGGATTTTGCATGCCGCCGACCACCTTTTCGAAGGTGGTACGATCAAGCGGCATGGCAAATTTGTCGTCGGCCCGGCGGCGGTCACGCTTGGCAACGCGCGTGAAGGCGCTTTCGACGTCGATTTGCAGCCAGACCAGAACGTGTTCGGCGTGCGCTTTGCGCGCCATGTCGCGCAGCTCGCGGCGCTGGCTGGCGCGCAAAGCATTAGTGTCGTAAATCACACTCATGCCGGCCGCCAAAAATTCTTCGGCCATATAATTCATGAGGTGAGTGATGACTTCGTTCTCTTCTTTGTCGTAGCGCGGCTTTTCAAAAAGCTCCGACCGGATCCGATCGCCCTGAATGTGGGCGGCGTGCAGGCTCTCGGCAACTTGCCGAGCAAAATAGCTCTTACCGGCCCCCGGGAAGCCATACAACGTAATGAGTAGCGGTTTTGCGGGCAAGATTTTCGGCATTACTTATATAGGTATATCAGATTTTGTCAAAAACGAAAAGGTTCAGACGGCCTAGTGTCGAGTGAGCATTTGCAGATGTACAAATAACAGATGACATCCTGCAAAAAATGGCGTATTATTGAGCTGCCGTCTCGATAGCGAGGCGTTGCTTAAATATATAGGGGAGTAGCTCAGTTGGTAGAGCACCGGTCTCCAAAACCGGGTGTCGCAGGTTCAAGCCCTGTCTCCCCTGCCATGTATTTTCTTCGTTTTGTCTGGGTAGTTGTAATGTAAGTAAATCCGAGGATATCTTTAACTGCATGAAAATGGGCCTAGCATTATGCCAACCAACCCACTAGGGCATGGGCTATCCCGATGTTGCTTCGTTCGCAAGTTCAATTAAACGATTTTCGGCATGCGCTACTTGCGTCTCGTCATGCAATCCTCCAAAGAATCGTACTGAGCCAACGCACGTCGCCATGGCATAGTACAGTATACGCTCGCGTAAATGCTCGGCTGCCTTTCCCGGCAACCGATAATTACCATAGTCAAGTGCCTGAGGATAAGGTTCGTAGAGCCTACCAAGGTCACTCGCCGGATCTCCAAATTCGGCCATAGCCCAATCAATGACCCCGGTAATTTTATCGTCTTTCGCTAGCAAATTAGGGCCCTTTATGTCTCCATGACAAAGCACTCTAAGGCTGGTCATCGTGAATCGTGCCAGGTGCTGCTGGATAGCTGCAATCTCTTCTAGGGTAGGCTGAGTCAAGTTGCGTGGCCATTCTTTGCCAACTTTCGCGTATGAGGCCGTGGCCAGATGTCTTTTAATAGGCCCAAAAAGGTTCGTTATTCCAGTATGTTCGGGGGAGCTCGCATTACTATGCATCACCCGGAGGGTGTCAGCTAGGGCTTGATTGAGGACGGTGCCTCGCGTAAAAAGTTTCGCTTCGTCCGTAATGTTACCGGGTGCTCTTGTCGTAACGCATACAAGCGAGCTATCATCGAGAGAAACGATTCCTCGCACTTCCGGAATAAGAAGTTGTGAGCTTCCGAAAAGCTCGGCAGCATATTCATCCTTGCGAAAGGCGTTTTCATTTTTGCCGCGCCGCGCAATGTATGAACCATCAGGTGTTTCGCACCCGTAGACAAGCGTGGTTAACCCTTGCTCGGCCTGTGGTACAAGCAAGAACTCTTGACCCACGATTTCGGCAACAGCCAACTCCAGCATTTGTACGCCTTCAGGTGATGAATAACTTTCTCGCTCTTGGGCAGACATACCATACATGAGAGATGCTCGTTTGACATTGCATTATACATATGTTGGGTGTATATTGTCAAGCAATGTTTATACCTAAAGCAGGTGTCTATACGGCACCTGTCGTTACATATGATCAGCTTGCCAGCTGCCTTTCTCCGGACGTTGTTGCTGCGTATGAGGCTACTCCTCCTGTGCAGCATCTGGTTACAGTTAAGACCTGTGACTCCCCTGACCTACTTTCAAGGAACCTCGAATCCTTGAGCGAACAGGTAGGCCTCAATTATGTCCAGCCGGTGGTAGTTGACGATTCTAAGCACGACCATTTTCGAAGGGAAAACCAGGATCTGGCTTATACTGCCAGAGCACGATATTGTGTAGTTTCGGGCAAGAGTAGTTTGGTGGGTGCCTTTTCTAGTTACATACTTGCTACAGAACCAGAACAGAAAGCCGCTCCCCTGATTGACTACCTGCAACGTATTTCAACTGACTATCCAGCGTTGCCGTCGCTCGATACGTTTGGGGGGGTCGCCGGTGCGCAAAATGTTGGTCATCTCGCAAACGTCATGCTTTTCGGAGAAAATGGCATCCCTTCACAGGATTGGCTATCGACTTTTATTGATGACGATGTAGTCATGCCGGGTAATGCTAATGAGATTTTTAGAATGATAGGCCTTTACCACACACTTGGTACGGTGAGCGTTATAGCTTCGAGCTATCTGCATCACTCCGGCAACCCGATTTCGCTTGCGTTTCGCGCGCTTAACTCTCTTATGGTGAACGCAGAAACGATGAGCGATCAAGAGATAAGTGAGTTGATTGATGGCATTTTGCGCCGTACTCCCTCGATAGGACTACGCGATGAGCATGCCTCGGATAGTAAATATGGCCACACTCCAGAAGCCACACTTGCATTTCCCGGAGGCAACTTTACGCTCTCGGGAGATCGGGCATTCGATGTTCCAGTACCGATTGTCGGTGTCGAGGATCTGGGCTTTATTGCCTCATTGCATCTTTTCTGTGGCGCGCGCCAATTAGGTGTTGCCCGAGTGCCGGATTTCATACATCGTCGCTGCGACCGTCAAGCCGGAGGCAGCGTGAATGGTGGCCTTGAAGATTTCTGCCGGGCGGAAAGGGATGTCGCCTATGGGGAATTTCGTTCAATCGCCGAGAGGTTCGCAACCAACGTTCTGGATGTACCGGAAGAAAACGTACAGCATTTCCGAAAGGCAGAAAATGCTAAAAGGCGCTACCAACTCCGGCAGCAGAGAAAAACACTGCAAACGCTTGATGTGTTGTCAAGAAATGCCCGCTTTGCGCCATACGTGCCAGTGCTCACTTCCCTGAAACACAGTGTGAGAAATTTTGCGATCGCAAAAACAAAAGGTGCGGAAAAGCCGCTGTTGGATCATCGTTTCATTGAACATTTGTTGGGAGATATGGTGTTGTATCACGGCCGATTGGTTCGTAAAGCTTATGCGTTCGGCGTTGACGGTGAATTCGATAGTTATTCTTCTTATATACAAAGTGGTTCCCGGGAAGCGATACGATGACGGATGCCCCCTCGACGACGATATGATCCAGATACTGTTTCTGTCCGTTTAGTCAAGGAGCTTGCGCTTCGGAACCAACGTCTTGCCGGTATCGAGAGTACTCTCTTCTTCCGGACCTTGGTGCCGTGCTACGACCCTCAATGGCAAGGGCTATAGATCAAGCTAAGGAAATGACCCCAACTATCGTGCCGTTGCCAACTAAAAGGTTCCACTCTGCCCTATCGATAAGTTGAGCGTGCTTGGATTTTTGCACAAAGAGGCTTGGCTTCTTTTTTGCTTGATGATGGTACTTTGACATTTTTGTTTACTGCCTTGATGAAATGATACTGCGATCCAGACACAGCCACCTACAGGGTGACTGCGAGCAAGTACCAGCGCGTACTCTAGCTCAATTTGCAGATAGGCGTTCTGCTAGTTGCGCAACGGAGTCTGTCGGTTTTTGAGCTTTTCTCGCAGTTCATAGATTTCAGTCACGTTCCGCGTAATGATAACGATTTGCGTACAGTTGCCGATTACGTTCAGGATCGGCAGCAGCGTAACCGCGTATGTCTGGCGTCCGATCGGCACTTCGTACGACTCAACAAACTGGATCTTTTTCTTGGTTTTGATAGCCTGCTTGTATCTTTTTATTAACTTGCCGTATGATTTTGGCGACACAACTTCTTTGACGGTCTTGCCCACATCCTGCTTAGAGTGCCCCGAGTTGCGCGTAAATGCCTCGTTGCACAGCAGCAGTCTAAATGTGTCCTTCGGCTCAACACCAACGAGCAGAACGGCGTCTTCGATATTGTCAAAGACGGTCGTAAAGTAGTGTAAAAAAACAGAGGGCGAAGCTTCAAAAGGCATGCTTTTATATCATAGCCTATACGGCAGCGGATTGTCTAAGCCATGTTGCGGCCGGCCTTGCGCCAGTCCGTACTTTTTTCTAGGATGATAACATGTACGATCCCGATAAATATCGATCGACCCGCCTCACGCCGTCGCAAGCGCGTGGCAAGGAACGGGTGCGTATCATTTTGGCGGCGGCCCTCGAAATCTTCAAAGATCGCGGCATTGAAGAAGCGACCACCAACGAAATAGCCGCCCGTGCGAATATTCCAATCGGTTCGCTGTACCGCTACTATTCCAACAAGGATGCCATCCTTAAAGTCCTGACCGAACTCTATGTTGACGATCTGGGCGCTATTTTCGCCGATATTGCCGGTCATCCTTTGCTCCCGTATTTTTCGTGGAGCGAGCTGCTTTTTATGCTGGTCGACAGCTGGGTGCACTACTCTCATATGAGTGGCAGGTTCGCGTTTTTGTATGCCGAGCGGGCGAATCCCCGGCTGCGGAAGCTCAACAAACTGGCCTGGTCGAAGTTCGCCAATAATTTTTGCGCCGTGCTTAAAAAACGCTGTCCGAGCTTAACTGGCCGTCAACTGGCGATTTGCATGCAATTTGCGCTCGCCGCGTCCGAACTCGGCATTAACGAAAGTTACGAAGAAGAAATTGGTCCGCATTTGCATTATGAGGCGATTGAAGTTATCGCATGCTATTTGAACGGCATTTGCGAGCGCCATGCACACGAACGATCCGCGTAAGCGAGTCTGCACTACCGGCTCACTGTGCCGCGACTGTGACGTAATGTCCGCTTCTTCGTTCTGAGGTCGCGCAGCATCAGGCCGTACTCTTTCCGTTCGCCCAGCCAAAAGGACGCCACCATAAGCAAGAGGATTATAAAAGAGGGCCACACCAACCACAGCCAGCGCTTGGCATGCAGGAGCGCCGTTGATATGCCGCCGACATGGTTTGCCGGTGCGGAGTCGCTTTGTGCCCCGCTCACCGGCAATATGCCGCTCGATCCAGCCGTCCGTATCAAAGCCGATAGCTGTATGATTTGCACTTGCCCGGCCGCGTCAACCGACCTTACGACAACCGGATAATAGCCTGGCTTGCTAAAGTGATGCGTAATTTGAAATACGGGGTCGGTTTTGAAAACAATAGTTGACGATTGGCCGTCCCCCCAAGTGATGTAAACCGTATATGGTGGCGTGCCACCTTCGAGATCCATGGGCCAGCTAAAAGTATCGCCGGTGACGAATGTCTGGTAGTGGAAGTCGCTCGTCAGCAAAAGCTGTAGGGAACTCGCGCCAGGGGCGTTTGTGGCCAAGTTGCCTGTCGTTGGCCTACTGCCCGGCGTGCTGGTCGCTTGCGCTTCCTTTGGATTGTACTGGACGGTGATGGCTTGCCCGGCCGGACCCGGCTCATCGGTGATGTTGTAAGCTTGGACAAGCAGCCTGCTCAAGCCGGGAAAAAGGCCGGTTTCTATGCTATACGTTCCGTCGGCCGCGCAGAGTGCTACGCCGCTGAAAGTGTTATTGGCATATAACTTTACGTAAGAATCGGTCGGGCAGAAGCCGCTCACGGTAATCGGGACCTGGGTGATGACCGCGCCATTAGCGAGCGAGCGGATAGTTGCCTGTTTGATGAGCGGCTTGGCCGGGACTATTGCGGTGACGCTGAAGTCATCGGCGATAACTTGTCCTGTCCAACAGATTATGCAGACGCCCGCTGCGAGCAGTAGCAAAATGCTCAAAGGGTGGAGCGCGACTTGCAGATGTTTCGGCCGCCCGGCCCGCAATTGTTTTTTGAGGTGCGCCTTTGTGACATTGCCTGATTTTTGCGTGGTGGTGACCATGGCCGGGCGGAGTTTTTGAGGTCGATGGGTGGCAGATTTGTAAGTCATAAGGCGGCTGATTATTTTTGTTTGGTGTCTTCTCAGGTGTCCTGGTGCAATCATATCATACCGACCATGAGCAATTGTGCCCAAGCCAAAAGACGCAATTTGCGTTATGGGCGCAGCCAGGCTTACAATGTTGGCAACATGAGGGCATTACTGGGCGCAACGTTGAGTATGGGAGTGATGGTTTTCGGCTCACTTTCGGCGAGTTCAAACTACTTGCTCCAAACCTACAGCATCGGACCTGGCGCAAGCAATAGTGCATCGTCGGCAAACTATAGCGTCGAGACGAGCACGGGCGAGGTGGTGGGCCAAACTACCTCAAGCGCCAACTACAGCACGAAACCCGGCTTTATCCAGAGCCAGCAAGCGAACGTGCCCCCTGCTCCGGCGCTGAGCAATGGTGGTGGAACGTACTACAACAAATTGGGCATTGTCGTAAACACCGGTGGCAATCCTTCGGACACGAAATTTGCGCTAGCAGTTTCGGCCGACAACTTTACGACAACCACTTATGTGCAAATCGACGGATCGCTTGGCGTCACGCCTTTCTTTCAAACCTACACGCAGTGGGGCGGCGCAAGCGGGACGACAATCGTTGGACTCAGCCCTGCCACAACCTACGAAGTCAAAGCCTCGGCCATGCAGGGCAGTTTTACGAACACAGCGTATGGGCCGTTTGCCTCGCTGGCAACAGTCGGCTCCAGCTTGTCGTTTTCGCTCTCGCAGAACACGCTGAGCATGTCTTCCTTGTTACCTGGCCTGGTTATTACGAGCCCCACTCTCGGGACGACGCTTGCTACAAATGCCAATTTCGGGGCCGTAGTCTATGCTTCGGATTCGAACAGTGGTTTGAAAAGCCCGCTTCACAGCTATACCATCGCTTCGGTCAGCAATGTGCTGGGGAGTTTGGCCGAAGGCTATGGCTTGCAAGTCGGCAGTGTTTCGCAAACTTCCGGCGGGCCGCTCGCAGCCATCAACCCGTATAACGTGGGCGGCACAAGCGTCGGCTCACTATCAAGCACGCCACATGCCCTTTTCTCTAGTTTCGCCCCTCTGACGGGCGGCACGGCCAACCTTGCGCTACTTGGCAAGTCTTCCATCACCGATCCCTCAAGCGGCGATTACGGCGACACAGTAACTTTTATCGCGGCGGCAAGTTACTGAGCAGCGTTAGTCGCCGGCGGCGCTTTTGCGGCCCGTACGTTCAATCGCAGCAGTGAAGTCCAGCTGTTACGCAAATTAAAAGTTGACAATACAAAAGCGAGTAATTACTCTGTTATTAATGATTAAGCTAATGCTAACGTAAAAACTAAGGATCAGTCCAAGATGAATTACCTCAAACGTGCCGTTCAATCGGGCAAATTTTCCATAACAGCGGCATCGCTCACGTTGGTTCTCGGAGTCGTTATCACTCCGCGAGTTTTTGCAACCACGTACATGACCCATGCAACGGTTATGGAATATAGCATGAACGCGAGCGGCACTTCTTCGGTGGCCGTTTCTTTTACGGCGGGCGCGGCTGATGGTGCCGGAAGTTTGACCGTCAACTTCGGAAGTTGGGGCGGCACAGTCAATGCCACGCAAACTGTCACAACCACCGGCTGCCAAGCACTGACCGGCGCCGCTAATATTCTGCCCGGTTCAATCACCGCTGCCGGCGCGGGTTCCGTGGCCACTGTAAGCAGCGTGGGAGCCTTAACCTCTGGCCAGTCATATTGCTTTATCCTGTCTTCTTCGAGCGCAGTCACGAATCCTTCCTCGACTGGTGTGTACCCAGTGGTGCTAACTGATGGGACGGATACGACCACTACTGCCATTGACGTTATTACCAATGACCAAGTGGTTGTCTCCGCTGTCGTGCCGCCGACACTGACTTTTGCTTTGAACGGTAATACCGATTCTTTCTCTAGCAATCTGTCCCCGGCCGCGCTTACGACTACTACAGGGGTGACGGCAACTATCAGTACAAATGCGAGCTTCGGCTGGAGTTTATGGGCAGAAGATGCGAACGCTGGCTTGCGCTCGCCGTCTCAAAGCAAGACGATTGCGACCGTTGCAACAGGCAGCAACGCAACGATGAACGGCGGCAAAATCGGGACGGAAGCCTTCGCCCTCGGCGTGACTACAGGCAACGCGACCGCAAACTATGCAGATGCCGGCGGCATAACAGGGGGCGGACTCAGCTCATCGGTCTACAGTCAAATCGCAACGGCGAATGCTCCGGCTAGCGGTGCCACGGCGGCCGTTAAGGAGCTGGCTGACATCTCGGCTACTACGCCCGCCGGTGCGGACTACTCGGATACAATTACGTTGGCAGCAGCCGGTAGCTACTAGGGTTCCAAGTATATGAAGCGGTTCAAACCACGGGTGGTGGCGCTGTACGGCGCCACTATTTTCTTCAGCGCCGGTGCTTTTGGTGGCCGGGTGCTTGCGGCTGGTACGGCTTCGAGTATTACGACCTCACCTGTTTTTACGAGCTTGGTCGCACCACCCGGTAAGAGTGTTTCGACAACCATGCAAGTCGAGAATAACGGCCCCCGACCTGTCCAGCTGGCAGTACAACTACGAACGTTTGTTGCAGGCGGCACGAACGGCCAGGCGGCGATTGAAACGCCTTCGTCGAGTGACGCCTCCATTGGCTGGGTGCATTTTTCGCAAACATCATTCACAGCGGCGCCGGGCGCATGGACACCAATCGTCATGACGATCAACCTTCCGAAAAACGCGGCGCTTGGATATTACTATGCCGTGCTCTTCAAGCCGGTTACTCCTGACGCCAGCACTCTGCAAAAGGGTGTCAATATTGTAACTGGCTCGAACGTCGTGCTGGTACTGCTCAACGCGAAGTCGCCAAATGAGCAGGAGCGACTCAAAATTGACAGCTTCCATGCGACAAAGAGTCTCTACGAATACCTTCCGGCCAATTTTGATTTTACAGTACGCAACACAGGCAACATTTACTTCCCGCCACACGGCGATATTTATATTAGCAGGGACAAAAACTCGCGTGGCGTTATCGATACTATTCCGGTCAATACACCTGAAGGCAACGTTTTGCCTGGCTCGGAGCGGACCTTTCAGGCGAATTGGACGGACGGTTTTCCGGTATTTCTACCCAAGACACTCGCCGGTCAGCCGCTCACCGACACCAAGAACCACCCGCTTGAACAGCTACGGTGGGATTTCTCAAACCTTGGCAAATTTCGGTTCGGAAAATATTACGCGCGGCTTGCGCTTGTGTATAACAACGGACAACGAGATGTGCTCGTCGATCAGACGATTGCTTTTTGGGTGATTCCGTGGAAACTGCTGTTCGTCTTGTTGCTGCTCGTCCTGCTATTGCTTGGCGGTGTGTTCGGATTCGGCCGATTCGTGTACCGCAGGGTTCATCGCATTACGAGAAGGCGCTAGCGTAGGATGGAGGTATTTTGATGAAGGCGTTTGCTTGCTCGGCCGCATTCACCTTTTTGGCCCTCATAGGATTACAGACGGCTGTCTATGCGGCCCCGCTGCCAGCTGCTGGTGCGGCAGTTACGGTAAGCCCAGCGGTTCAGAACGTGATGCTGGCTCGAAATCAAGATTCGGCCAGCTATGCCAGCTCGATTAGCAACAACACCGCACAGGCACTCCGCGTGCAGGTAGTCACGCGAGACTTTACCTCGCTGAACGACAATGGCGGCCTGGTTTTTGTGGCGAGCGGAACCTCTGCAAGCCGCGGTATCGCCAGTTCGCTGTCAGTAGATACTCCGTTATTTGTGTTGCAACCGCATACGTCCCGAAGCGTAACAGTCACGATCGCAGATGCCGCAAAACTTGCCGGCGGCGGCCACTATGGTGCGATCACGTACCAACTATCGCCCTTACAGCCCAACAGTACGCAAGGCAACAAGGTTGCCGTCAACCAAACGGTGGCATCGCTTTTGTTCGTAACAACCGAAGGGAGCGGAACCTACGGCTTGCAATTATTCAAGCCAGCGCAGTCCGTCGCCTGGTTCCATCTGCCGCGGACGTACAATCTTGCCTTCCACAACACCGGCAATGTGCAGATTACACCCCGCGGCTACATAAATATATCGGGACCCACTGGAACACAGGTTGCCACAGGCATTATGAATGCCGATTCCGGCTTGATTTTACCTCAAACGAATCGTTTATTCACGGTGCCACTTACCACGATTTCCCGAGCCTCGCTTCCGGGCGTCTATAACCTGCGGCTGTATTATCGCTATGATGGCAGCTCTCAGTTTATGGTGCAAACTGTCCGCTTTTTCTTTTTTGACTTGACGTTCGTTTTGATGATATTCACCGCGTTCGTTCCGCTCGCGATTGTTTTTGTGTTTGTCTGGCGCCGCCGCAGGCCGCAAAGTTACAAGCGGAAATCCGAAGGCAAGCACCTCTATTCAAGAAAGTGAGCAATTATTCACCTTAACCTTGACTGCGCAGTGCTGGCGGACTATAATTTTAAGCATTAGCTCTGATTAAGCTATCCCGTTCGTAGGGCGATCGCTTTCGCCCCCTATGGATACTAAGATGCGGCTAAAGGGGATGAGTAATAGCATGTTTCGTTGGAGGGTTTCAGTAGCCGTATTCGGTGGTATAGCGGGCACTTTTTTTTGTGCCCTTTTTCTATGCCCTAGACCTGTTTTTGCTGCGACCGACATTAACCAACAAGTAAGTTTTGCCGGCAAAATTGTCAACACCAACAGCACGAACGCTACCGATGGCACGTACAATGTCGAATTTAAAGTATACTCGGGCGGCACGAGTGGCGGCGGTGGAACGCTGGTGTGGACCGAAGACCGTCTGGTAAGTGCCAGCACAGGCATCGTGACGGCGAGCGGGACGTTTCAAGTCAATCTAGGCTCCGTTTGTGCATTCAGCGGCGGCCCGTGCGAGACGTACACAAATACAGGCGTCAATTGGACTTCTGATACGCTGTATCTTTCCATGCAAGTCGGCAACTCGGCCTCTTGCACTGTTACGACGAACTTCCAAGCGAACTGTGGCGGCGACGGCGAAATGACGCCGTACATGCGTTTAACTTCTGTTCCCTACGCATTCACGGCGACACAGCTCATAGCGAATTCCGGTGGCAACGCGAGCACATTGCAGTTCGCCGCGGCAACGGCCAACAATTCCATAACCATACCCAATAGCAGTGGGACGTTGCTGATTAGCGGCGGTAACGCACTCGGCGCGGGATTGAGCATCGGAACCAAGGATGCAAATACGCTGTCGTTCCTGACAAACGGCACGACGGTAGCGACATTTACGACAACCGGCAACCTTGGCCTGGGCACCAGCAGCACTGCCGCGGCGCTGTTTTCGGTTGGCGGCACTACGGGTAACTTCCAAGTTAGTAGTTCGGGCGCGGTTACAGCCGCCGGTATTACGAACTCGGGCACCTATAACGGCAATACGCTCAGCAGCTCCGCGCTCGCTTTTAGTGCGGCTTCCGCGGCCAGTATTAGCTCTGCTTCCGGCCAGCCACTCAACATCGACAGCGGCGGAACGGGTAACGTTGTGTTGGGTGTTACCAATGCGCCAACCGTGCTCATTGGCTCGGCATCTACGGTCAACACAACTCAGCATTTGCTACAGCTGAACTCCGTTTCAACTTTTAATGAGGCGGCGAGCTGCACGACCTCGACCAACCAAGGGGCTGTATATTTCAACACGACGACGAATGCGATTCGCGGTTGCATTAGCGGCTCATGGGAAGATATTGTGACGACCGCGGGCCTCGGCATTATGCTTTTTGGCGTTGTGCCCGATTCTGGCACGGTGCCAGGCGACCTAGAATCAACCTCAAACGGCAACGTTTCGGGGCCGTGCAAAGTTTCATGGGCGAGCGCCACATCCGTCAATGTACAGGCCTGCAGCCTCTATTCCGGCGGCCGCAAGATTGTGCAGGCAGCTGTGACGATTACCTTACCCGCCATGGCCACGAGTACCTTCACGCACCTTTGCTTCTATAGCGGCGGCGCAGGCGGCGGCCCGCTTACGAACGCGACCTCCTGGTTTACAACGCCGAGCGCTACCGAAACGGCCAACTTGCCAGCCTTCAGCGCCAACAATCCGATCCTTTGCATTGCCACGATAAAAAATAGCGCATCGACTGCGAACACGATTGGGCAGGTTTTTGATATTCGCATATTCACCACGAGCGTCAAGCAGTTCACTAACACCTCGATTGCACTTGCGCCCGGCTGGTTGGCTATTACAACGGTGGCCGACACGACGAAGGTTACTGATACCGCCACAGCGGCCACGAAAGGCGTGGCTGGCGTTATTGCCGTAGGCAGCACGGCCGCATGGTCGTCGGGAGGACCGAACGCCATCATGGTTACCGATGGGCCTGTCGAGGTCGAGGCTTTGGCGGGCGCGACCAGTGCCTACAACTACATCCAAACCGGCACTACTGCCGGCTATGCTACGACGGTTACGACGGCCTCCACTACTCTGACCTTGCCCAGTCTCTATCTTGGCGTCGCCCTGACTGCCTTCGGTTCCTGCGCGACGCCGTCTGCCGCAAGCTGCCAAGGGTCGTTATTTACGCAGATAAAGTGGGGAGACTAGGCGTGCGCAGCTTTCGGCGCGGATTGAGCATTGCCTTGCCTCTGGCGGTTGCAGGTATCGCTATCTTTGTGTGGCACGTGAAAACGGGTTCGTCGCCCATACCGGGCTCGGTCAAAAAACAACTCAGCTTTCCAGTACTGTACCCACAAAAAAATACTCCTGGCCTTACGCCCCAACGTTCGAGCGTAGCATATGATGCGACAAATGCCGGCTTAACCTATGTGGTCTTGGTGGCAGATAAAAAGGTAGTAGTGACCGAGCAAGCTGTCCCCGGCATATTTAGTGATGCCGGCGTCTACTCCTTCAAATTGAGCCAGGCTCACGATTACGCAAACTTCAGTACTGCGGCCGGAGAAGTCGACCTGACCAAGCCCGACGACCTTCAAGGGCAAACCGTTGCCTGGGACAACACAAAGACTACGTTAATCCTCGCCCACGCGTTCCAAAATCTCGATACTGCCGAATGGAAAATACTTTTTAACCATTTAAGCTTGCTGTAGTGAACGCACGCGACCGTCTACGCGCAGCTGGCATACGGCGGCAACGACACTGTCCTTGCCTTTCACTTTTTTGCGCTGAGCATTACTGTGTGGCTGGTAACGGCTGCGGCTGTCGGTGCCGGTTTGATCAGCATGATCCTGCCGCTTTTGCGCAACATTCGCCGCAACCCCATCAAAGATATGCGCGACGAATAATCAAAAAGGCGACTCCCTTTCGGAAGCCGCCTTTGCTTGACAAGGAGTACTATTTATGAACCTTGCGGCATCATGCCACCACCGCCCATCCAATTGCTGAGCCAAATTACAACTCCAGTAAACGTTATGGTTCCGGCTATCATGAGTCCTGGCATACGCATCTCCTTCGCTTATATTAATTGTTTTGTAGTGCGCACTACAAAGACCGAGTATAGGTACTTGTAGACGAGGGCGATATGAAATATTTAACCAGAAACCCGAGAAACGCTGGCTTACATATTTTTGAGTTCGCCGGCGATTTTTTGCGCCAAAGGCGTAAGGCTTTCAATCATAGTGGGGGTGCTGAAAAGCGGCTTGGTGCCGGGGTTGACAACCGAAAGGCTGACGATAAAGCGGCCCTCACGAAAGGTGAGCGCATTGCTTATGCCCGCCTGGTTCGAGAACATCACCTGATCGCCAATTTTTGTGTTGACGGCCACAACGTTTTGGCCGGACTTTTGATCAGCTGCAAAGCTGAGCGTGGCAGGATTGACATCCAGGTAACTTTCGGTGTCAATTAAAATGTACGTCTGATCGAGGCTGATGCCGCCGCTACTATTGGCGCTGGCTCCGCCGAGCACTGACTCCCGCTCGCAGTCGTTGTCGATATAGTTGTAATTGACATTCGCCGCGCCCGTGTCACTAAAATTGATGACGCCCACACCGCTGCTTAAGTTTTCTGTTGCGATCGGGCTGGCGTCTTTGCCGTATAGTTTGCGGAAATCGCTGTTGTCTGTCAGCTCACAGGCATTGGCGTAACTTTTTTGAAAGACTGGACTGGCGTACGTCATTTTGGCAGGGCCACCGGGGTGCGCCAGTTCGGCAGGCAGGTTGCGGGCGATCGGGCCGAGGACCGTTTGGGCGACTTGGTCAAGGTTGCCATTCGCACCATCAGCGGCGGCAACGGCTAGTTGCGAATAGACGTTGCCGGTCTGCAGCATGTAATACTCCAGCTTGCTGCTTGCTTGGTAAAAATAAAGCTGCGAGCCGTTAACGGCCGGCTTCTGCTGATAATAGTGACTGATTTCGTCCTGGACGGCGCTGGCCGGCACGTAGGATGGCTGGAAAATATTAAGCGTGACGCTCAAACCGTTTTCCAGACTGTAGTCACAGGAGTTGGTGGCGTCGTTGCTCGGCAGCGTGTAGGGGTTGGCTGACAACGTGGCAAGGCCTTTGCCGTCGAAAAAGCTGCGCGTCACGGACTCGGTCAACGGACTTGCGATCAAATGGAGGTTGGCTTTGTGCAGGTCGTCGAGACTCAACACATTACAGGACTGCACAACGGGATTGCCGCCATAGGTAACGGCCGTGCTGCTCGCGACTGGCTTAAGCGCTTCCGGATCGCCAGTGCCGGCGCTGAGATCTTTTTTGTTATAACCAGCCCGGTTGTAGTAATAGACGCTTCCGTTGGCGCTCTGGCCGCCGCCATTTGTTTTCTTGCTCAAAAGCAGGCCTTGCAGCGCAAAGATAGCGCCAGCAATGACGACAGCTCCGACCACTGCCCCGACGAGCATGGTTGTCCTTTTGGAGAACGGCCAGCGTTTTTTGGGTACAGGCGCGGGCATAATCGGCGTGCTATTCATATTTACAGGTATTTGATTTTCGGGTTGCATAGTGGCCTCCTTAGCGCCAATATGCATTATAACGATATCTTCAGTCAATTTAAAGCTCCGCTGAGTTTGCAGAAATGGTAGCTCTGCCGCTAGCCAGTAAGCTCCGCGCTGTCGGCAATTCGGGCGTGCTTGTCTGTCTGGCAGCGCGATATCGCTGTGCCGCGCGAATGCCCGAGCTTATCACCAGTGCAAGCCAGCAGCCGATACTGAGCTGGTAAAAACGCTGCAACAGCCCAACGACTGCCGTTTCGTTGCGATGCGCAATCACCACGCCGAGCGCAACGCCCATCTGTAAAACTATGAACAGCGCGCTTGACTGGGCAAGCAGCAGCCGGCTTGCGCGAAATCGTAGCCACCAAAGCACCGGCGCAATAAAAGTGACAGCCCCGATAACGGTGCTCTCGACCATGTGCGCATCGGTAATGAGCGAGTGCATTGCGCTGATCGAACAATGCACGTCAACGCTCGGCGCGCAACTGAGCGGCAGCATAGCATCAATAATCGAATCGCTGCCAATCAGGGCTACTCCTGCAAATAGCAGCCATCGCCAAATGGCAGGCTGTTTTCCGAGCAGCCGCAGCGTGCAGGGCAAAAGCACCAGTGTCAGCATCCCAGCGCCAATGTCCAGGGTTTGAAATACCCAGTGATACGGCTGCGTCCGGGCGCTTATCTCGCTAATTAACGAGGCGTGCGTCGACAAGCCGGGGTTGAGTACGGGCGCCAGCACCCAATCGTTGTACAAAAACAAAAGCAAAGTCCAAACTGTCATCGGCGTCAGTTTGGCTGCGATCGCTTTTGTGGACATAGCCTTAGCATAGCAAATTGTCGCCTGCGCGGCTGCCGGACATGATTGTTGTGTTTAAAACGGTGCGATGATATCGAAGCCCGGCGTATACTCTAAGGCATGAGTAAATCAATGCTGGCAACCGCACAATCCACCATCCGGGAAGCGGCCGAAAGATTAGGATACGACGAAAAAGTCATTGAAGCCCTCTTGGAGGCAACGGCCGAGCATGTATTTGAAGTCGAGGCTGGCGGCAAAAAATACCAGGCTTTTCGTGTGCAGCACAACAACCATCTGGGTCCATTCAAGGGCGGCATCCGCTTTCATCCGAACGTCAATATCGATGAGGTGCGCGCACTCGCCACGCTTATGAGCCTGAAAACTGCGGCCGTCAATATTCCAATGGGCGGTGGCAAAGGCGGCGTGGCCGTTGATCCGCGTGAAATAAGCAAAGCCGAGGTCGAGCAATTATCACGCGCCTATGCCCGCCACTTGGCACCATACATCGGCTCCGCCACAGACATTCCGGCGCCCGACGTCAACACCAATGCCGAAATCGTCGATTGGATGGTCGACGAATTTGAAAAAGCCACCGGCAAAAGTGACAAAGGCAGCTTTACCGGCAAGTCCATGGGTAACGGCGGCTCCGAGGGCCGCGAGGCAGCAACCGGGCGTGGCGGAGTGATTGCCTTAGCCGAATATCTCAAGTCAAAAGGCATGCTCGACAAACCGCTGGCTGTCGCCATGCAAGGCTTCGGCAACGTCGGCTACTTCTTTGCTAAAGTTTTGAAAACTTACCCGAACGTCAAATTGATCGCCGTCTCTAACAGCAAACACACGTGGGTCAAGCAAGACGGCATCGACGTTGAAAAATTTGCCACAAAGGCTGGCACCGTGCCGCGACCCGAAGAGTTGGACGATCTTGTCGGCACACCAACTGTCGGCCCCGAAGCCATCATAGGCGCGAAGGCCGACATTCTGGTGCTGGCCGCACTCGAAGACGCCGTGACCGAGACCAACATGCAAAAAGTGCAGGCTGATGTGTTGGTTGAGCTGGCCAATGGGCCGATCAGCAAGGCGGCCGAAAGCTACTTGCTGGAAAAGGGCAAAGATATCTTGCCAGACGTCGTTGCCAACGCCGGTGGCGTCATTGTTTCTTACCTGGAATGGGACCAAAATCAAAAAGGCGAACACTGGAGTGAGGTCGCGGTCAACAAAAAACTGACCGACCTTTTGGTGCCGGCGGCGCAGGCCATGTTGCAGCGCGCCAAACAAAAGCACTTGAGCCTCAAGCAAGCGGCCTTCGAGCTTGCGCTGGAGCGTCTCACCAAATAGCGCACATTTTTGCTCTAAAACGGTTGTGCTTAGCAGGCTTTTCGTACTATAATTCGAGACGAAGAGCTAAAGTAATTAAAAGAGGGTGATGAAGATCTTGATGCTCGGGTGGGAGCTACCTCCCAATAATAGTGGTGGACTCGGGGTCGCTTGCTACGAGTTATGTAAGTCGCTTGCCAAAAAAGGTGTCGACATCGAGTTTTTGTTGCCTTACAAAGCCGAGCACAACATCGATTTTATGACGGTCACGGCGGCATATCCGCAAGACGTGGCCGAAGTTTTGAAGGCCGGCATTGCCTATGACAGCTACAAATATATTTTTAGTGACGGCCGCAGTGAATGGGTCGACATTCACGGCCAGCAGGAACTCTACGAGCATGCTGTGGATAGCATGATTTGCACCACTGACCGAGAATATGACGTAGTGCACGCCCATGACTGGCTGACGTTCCGGGCTGGGTTACGGGTTAAGCAAAGCAAGGGCTGGCCGCTCATCGTCCACATTCATTCGGTGGAGGCCGACCGCGCCGGCCGGGAGTTTGGCGGCAACCCGTTGGTGCGCGAGATCGAATCGCTCGGCATGTTGATGGCCGACCGTGTGATTGCCGTCAGCGAGCACACCAAGCGCGCCATCATGCGCGAGTACGACATACCTGCCGATAAAATCAGTGTCGTCCACAACAGCATCAATCCGGACGACATCCTGCCGCTTGATTCCGACAACGCCTATCGTTACCTGAGTGCTATGCGCGCCCAAGGCTATCGCATTGTCGCCAACGTTGGCCGCTTAACCATTATGAAAGGCTTGCCTAACCTGATTCGCGCTGCGAAGGAAGTCGTGGCCCGCACGCCCAAAACACTTTTCCTGATTGTTGGCAGCGGCGAGCAGTATTTCGAGCTGTTGCAGCTCAGCGCCGATCTCGGCATTGCCAAGAATGTTATCTTCGCGGGATTCCAGCGCGGCAAACGCTGGCGCGATTCGTACGCGATTGCCGACCTGTTTGTTATGCCGTCCATCAGCGAACCGTTCGGCTTGACCGCACTCGAGGCCGTTGGGTACGGCACGCCTGCGCTCGTGACGCGTCAGGCTGGTGTGAACGAAATCATGAAAAACACTCTAAAAGTGGACTTTTGGGATGTGAACGAAATGGCCAATCAGATCACGGGGGTTGTGCAGAACGATGTGCTTCGCGATGAATTGCACCGCAATGCCTATCAGGAATTTTCAGAACTTTCGTGGGACAACTCCGCGGCTAGGCTAATGGAGTTGTACGACCGGCACTTGCAAGGAGCAGCGGCATGAGCAAGGCTATCGTTCTGTATCTGCACGTGCACCAACCGTATCGGGTGCGGCACTACACTATTTTTGATGCCGGTATCGATCACCAATATTTCGACGCGCCTCCTGGCGAACGCACCAATAACGAAGAGATTGTCCGCAAGGTATCCGAGAAATCCTACCTGCCTACCAATCAGCGCTTACTCAAATTACTGCAGCGCCACCCCGATTTTAAACTAAGCCTGTCAATTACCGGCACAATCATGGATCAACTCGAGCGCTGGGCGCCGCATGTGCTGGAATCATTCCGAGAACTCACGCGCATGGGCCGGGTCGAGATCGTGGCTGAAACCTACCACCACAGCCTGGCATTCTTTTATTCGCGTAGCGAATTCGAGGCGCAAGTGCGCATGCACCGCGAAAAAGTCGAGCAAGTGTTTGGCCAAACGCCAAAAGTCTTCCGCAACACCGAACTGGCGTATAACAACGACCTAGCGTACTGGGCTGACCAAGCCGGCTACAAAGGTATCCTCACCGAAGGCTGGGACAAAGTGCTCGGCTGGCGCAGCCCGAATTTTGTCTACCGGCCTGCGTATACCGAAAACATTCGCCTGCTCATGAAAAACTACAAGCTTAGCGACGACATCGCCTTTCGGTTCGGCGACCGCGGCTGGAACGGCTGGCCGCTGACCGCCGACAAATTCGCCCATTGGTTGAGCGAAAGCGGTGAGGCCACCAATTTCAACCTGTTCATGGACTACGAAACTTTTGGTGAGCACCAGTGGGGCGAGACTGGCATATTCGACTTTTTGCAACACCTGCCCGAGCAATGGCTGAAAGTGCCCGACCACACTTTTATGACTGTCAGCGAGGCTATCGACAATTTCGAGCCGGTCGACCAGGTTGACGTGCCGCAAACAATTACGTGGGCCGATACAGAGCGCGACCTGAGTGCCTGGCTGGGCAACAACATGCAGGCCTCGGCCATCACCGAATTGTACGCACTGGAAAGCAAAATGCTTGGCACCGGCGACTTGCAGCTCATCGAAGATTGGCGGCGTTTGCAAACCTCCGACCACTTTTACTATATGTGCACCAAGTGGTTCAACGACGGCGACATCCATGCCTACTTTAGCCCATACGCCAACCCATACGAAGCCTTTATCGCGTTCATGAACACCTACCACGACCTTAAATTTCGTTTGAGCGAGAAAGGCATAGAGGTATAAAATATGGGACGATCGGTCGTATTGAGCAACGGACAACTATTCGTCGGATTAGACGAAAGCGGCTTGGTGCACGATTTTTACTATCCATATGTCGGACTGGACAACTTGGCGAATGCCCGCAGCACACAGCACAAAATTGGCGTGTGGGCTGACGGCAATTTTCATTGGACGAACGACGGCACCTGGGTCATTACTGCTGATTTCGAGCCTAATTCTCTTGTAAGCACTATCCGTATGCATTCCGACGAGCTGAAGCTGACCCTCGACCTCATCGACTTTGTCGACTCCGAGTACAACGCCTTCATCCGTCGCATCCGCGTCACCAACGAAGCCGATACCGAGCGCGACATCCGCTTGTTCATGCATCAAGTCTTCCAAATTTCTCGGGCCGGCCGCGCCGATACTGCCATGTTCGTGCCCGACGACGACTATATTTTGGACTACAAAGGCCGCTGCTGCTTGTTGATTGCCGGTAAGTTTGTGAACGACGGCAGCTTCGATCAGTACGCCATCGGCAACTACGCCATCGAGGGCAAGGCTGGTACATTTAAAGACGCCGAAGACGGTGAGTTGTCCAACAACTCCATTGAGCATGGCGGCGTGGACTCGGTTTTGCGATTTCGACGCGTTACGCCTGGCCACGAGTCCTTTGACGTTGACTACTGGGTGGTGGTAGCCGACAGCCAAAGTGATGCCCAGGTTATTCACACCAAGCTCAAGTATTATCCTGTCGATAACCGCATTCACATCACACGGGATTTTTGGCGGCAATGGCTCAAAACTAGCAGCGAGCAGCTGCAAAAAATTCCGGACGAATACCGTACGGCCGTCCAAAAAAGCATGCTAATTATCAAGGCGCACTGCGACGAGCGCGGCTCCATTTTGGCAAGCGGCGATTCCAGCATCTTTAATTTCGGTCGTGACTATTACTGCTATTGCTGGCCGCGCGATGCGGCGTACGCTGTCTGGCCACTGATCCGGCTCGGTCAATTTGAAGAAGCCAAAAAGTTTTTCCTTTTTGCACGCGATACCATGCACCGCGATGGCTATCTCATGCACAAATACCAACCCGACCGCGCCATCGGCAGCACCTGGCACCCCCTCGTGCACGGCCGCCGCAAAGAGCTAGCCATTCAAGAAGATGAAACCGCGACCGTTGTATACATGCTTGGCGAGTATTACCGCGCCAGCCATGATCTGCCATTTATCGAAAGCTTTTACGACACATTCATTGCACCGTGCGCGGCATTTATGGCCAATTTTATCGATAGTGAAACCGGCTTGCCGCATGCCAGCTACGACTTGTGGGAACAAAAGTTTTTGACTTCAACCTACACGGTCTGCACTGTCATTGCTGGCTTGGAGACTGCTACCGAACTTGCGACCGCTCTCAACCACCCCGACGATGCGGTGCGCTGGCAAAAAGCTGCCGAAAAAATCCGCAATGGACTCGACAGCCTGTATCATCCTGATGGCTATTTTCGCAAAGGCTTCTTGTTGCAAGAAAATGGCGATTTGCAATACGACGACACACTTGACACCTCTAACTTTTATGGCCCATACATGTTCGCCAAACTCGGGCTCGACGATTCCCGGCTCAAAAGTACCATCACCCAAACGGTCGGCCGTCTGCAAAATACTTCGCCGGTCGGCGGCGTGATCCGTTTCGAGCACGACGACTATTTTTTGTCCAAGGCGCAATATAAAGGAAATCCGTGGATCGTTTGCACCGAATGGCTGGCGCAATATTATGCCAATGTGGGCGACGCTGAAAAGGCCAAAGGACTTGTGCAGTGGGCGCTTGACCGCCAGCAATTGAGTGGCGTTTTGAGTGAGCAGTATGATCCGGAAAATGGCTTCGCCATCAGCGTGACACCGTTGGTTTGGAGCCATGCCGAGCTTGTGAATACCCTGCTCGATCTGTCCGGCATTGCCTAGAATATTCCTCACCTTGCAGCGCCTGCTCGATACTTGCCACAAATACTGCCTGGCGCCCCACCAAGATTGGCCCAAGCTATTTGGAGCGGCCTAACACTATCGTTGGGCGGTAACTGATCAAGCCTTCTGGGCCAGCCATGGTTGACTTACAAATTCACATTCGTTGCAAAGCGCGCAACGGTCGGTGTGCCTCTACTCAAAAATTATTTCTTAACTTCGTTACGGCCCAAGTTTTTCTTGGTTTCGGTAAACACTACATGCCGACGAAGCTTCGGACTATATTTGCGAAGCGACAACTTTTCTGGAGTGTTCATCGTATTTTTGGTCGTGTAATAAGTCCGTTCGCCAGACTCTTCGCTGACCAAACCAATAATCTTACGCTTATCACCTTTTTTTGCCATTGCTTGCTCTACCTTTTATAAACAGTTCATTTTATTTTAACAGATGTGTGTCTGGATGTAAACTGGAGCCGAAGTCGGGATTCGAACCCGAGACCCCCGCCTTACCATGGCGATGCTCTACCACTGAGCTACTTCGGCACATAAAACAGTAGTGATTATAGCAAAATGTGGCGCTTTTTTCCAGGCCTTGGCGTGTACGTCCGCTTCTTCGAGCAATTTGCGCTTGGCGGCCGCCAATGGTGCTTCGCTGGTCAAGGCCATCGCAGAGCAGAGACCAGCTAGGCATGGCAGCAGTGTAACGAAATTGGCGGACTAGCGGCACATTTTGGCGTTGGTCGAGCGCGATAACTTGCGCCGCGCCACGGCTATCAAGCGCAAAGCACTCGCCCGGTTTGCTGTCTGGCCGCGCCACGGCATCGTGGCGAATTTTCCACCACGGGTTCTCGTGGACGTATTGAGAGCTTATCATTTTCTAGGGACTTTCATAGAGCAAAAATCAAGAATTAGGAGGCTTTTTGTAATCGGTAAAGTAATACAGAATCGCGACGAACGGGTGAAGCAGCAGCATGCCTGCGACCCAAAGCATCCTGGTGTTGCTTGTAATGTTGGGATTGCGGATTGCGCTGACGAACATGGCGATCTCAAAAACGAGAATGCCCAACAAAACCAGTAACACAATCAAACCGAATGGTGCGCTAAGGCCGAAAAATGCAAGATTGCTTCTCATACTTTTATTCTACCACGCAATTGCGACACCATACCTGGTGCGACAGTGTTGCTGTGCTAAAAAATTGTCCGATCAATAAGCAGCCCCTCGGCGCAAGGCTCAATCTGTCTGCTCATAATCAAAGCCTGTTCAACCCAAGTCTCAGAAGGTGGCTTTTCCATGATGCTGGCGATTGTATCTGTGGAGTAGTGAGGCGGATTGCCCAGTACTTGAATTATCCGCTCTTTGCCGAAGCTTCTTGCCGTGGCGAGAGGGTTGTCGCTAACAAGCAGCTGGAGCGCTTGCATGTTCTGGGCATTATAGACCGTGTTAGTGAAAAGATGGGCTTGCCATGGCTCGCTACCGGGGCTGCCGAGTGTGGTTTCCAAGGAATTCTGGCCAGATAGCAATCGCTGGATCTCTATTTCTGCACGTACTTGGCCCCAACGCTTACCTAGAGGATCGCAAAGGGCGCCAATCGCCCGTGTGACATAGTGCGCTGCCGGAATTTCGCTAAGTGCTTCACCAATTTTCTGCTCCATGCTGTTGCCGTCCTTGTAGGCCGCTGAATGCTGGTCACCGGCTGCGCGCCACGATGTGCCCGCCCGAGTCATAGCTTGGACCCCTGTTGCGAGTTGCTGCTCTTCGGCCTGCATGTCCTCGCCCGACGCAAGCTTAGCCACTGTGCTTTCTATTATTTGACCCAGTGTACCATCAGATAGCTGACGTGCGGCCAGGGCCAGGTCGTCGCTGGCTCTAGTGAATCGTGTATCGGCTCCAAGCTGCCGCGAATACACGTCTATGAGGGGCGTAGGGTCGCCGATGATTGCGGCTATCTCGGGCTGATGAGTATATTCTGCTGACATAGTGAAAAATCTCCTTCACCACAATACAGTGTCGCAAGTTGAAACACAATAATCTTTATGCCACTAACAAGGGGCCTAATAAAAAAAGCCAGGCTCCTAAATAATATTTGGTGCAGGTAGTTAACAATGGTAGAATTATTTTAAATTTCAAAAATCGCAACTAGGGGCAGATGATCGGAAACATCAACCTCCGGACAAGTTTTTTCGATTATTTTAACGTCAGAGCTAACGAACATCATATCTACTGCTGCTGTTGCATAACCGGGATTATCTTTTCGATTCATGTTAAAGGTCGACTTCAATTCATTGCCAAATACGCTATTAAGATACTGCTCAACGTTCCGCATGGCTTTATTTGTCGGCTTAGCGTTAGTGTCACCGGCTAGGATTACTCGAATCTTGCCCTCTACGGATTTGATGATAGCCTGGCTCATCTGTTGCCGTTTTTCGCTATAATTATCTCCATCCAAGTCCCAAGTACCATGTAGGTTGAATGCATTGACTTCGCCAATAGCGGTATTGAGCACCACGTGCTGTAGAACATGCGGAAACATAGGGTTGGTTTCGGGGCTATCGATAAAGTTATCGTTATACGGGTCGTTAAAAAAGATTGCATTCCTTTTTAGGATTGGGAATTTTGACAGTATTGCATTTCCCTGAAGAAACTTGCCCTCTTTTCGATTATGCCTCAGGCCTGGAACATAATCGTAATAAACTTCCCCGAGACTTTGCATTGCGCGCTCAAGCGTTCGGAATTGGCCGTCACTTGCCTGGTCGTTAAGGCCATAGACTTCCTGCAGAAATAATATGTCAGCATTTTCCGCTTTTAAGAAGTCAATCGCCTGATCTAACAAATTGCCTTCAAACACGTTGAGCGTAACGGCCTTCAATTTCATGAGGCTAGTATAGCACGTTGATTTTTTTAGACCCTCTGAGCTACTTCTGAGTACACAACATTAACCAAAGCCTTGCGGAAAGGCTTTGGTGCAGGGTGAGGGATTCGAACCCCCGAAGGCTGAGCCAGATGATTTACAGTCACCCGTGTTTGACCGCTTCACTAACCCTGCATTGGTTGGTATTGTACCATTTTTGATGGTTTGTGGAGCCACCTGTCGGATTCGAACCGACGACCTTCACTTTACAAAAGTGTTGCTCTAGCCGCTGAGCTAAGGTGGCATCCCGTTATCTGGACTTCATGTATTTTTTTCTTCTCCAATCCCTCCCCTTGCCTCTATTGAGGTTTCTAAAATTAGGCGTCAGTGAATGGCAATTCGGACAGATAAGACGCAGATTGTCTTCTTTGTTATTTTCGGAATTCCCATCTATATGGTCTATTTCGAGTGGCACTTCGCCAGTGATATAATTTTTGCGATCCCAGCCACATAGAGAACAGGAAGATTCATATTTTTCAAATAAATACCGTCGTAGATGCCTGGAGATATTTTTTGCATGTATTCCACGATTGCCGTGAACGCTGCCTTCTTGCCAACGACAGATGTACTGCAAATACTGGAAGTCACCTTGACATTTATTGGAGCAATACTTACGGCTGGATTGTGTGAGTTGCCGTTCGCACTGGGTGCAGAAATTCATAGCAGAATTATATACTATACTACAGGCGTACTTGTTACATCGTTCATTTGTAAAGGTTCACTGAAGTCTCACGCTGACTTACTAGTGAGATTTTAGCAGAATAATTTAAAATTACCAGAGTTGGGCACAGTAAATTAGACGACGACGCGCCGTGGGCGCATCATTCGCTTGGGTCGGCCGTCGGGCACGATAAGTTTCTTGAGTTTTTGCTCAATCATGTCGGCCTGCGCCTGCATACCGTGCGACTCGTAGGCATGCTGCAGTAACGCATAAGTTTCTTTATTTGGCTCCAAATCAGCTGCTTTTTCGAGCGATTGGAACATCATTTTTTCATTGCCAAGTTTTTCTTGGACTTTGGCATAGGCTACGTGCCGAGCTGCCAGACTGTCCTCGAGTTTAAGCGCTTGCTCGAAGGCGATGGCAGCCTTTTCGTAGTTTTCGGTTTCGTAGTAAATCAGGCCAAGATTGTGTAAAGAAGATGGCGTGGCTTCGACGCTTGAAGCAATTTCAAAGCAGTCGATGGCGTCGCGATATTCTTTTTGCTTGGCGTATAAAATACCGAGCCGATTGTAGGCCGCGGCGTTCTTTTCGTCGATTTTGAGGATAGTGAGCAAAGCTTTTTCGGCGCGGAGAAAGCGATTTTCTCGCATGCCCTGATGTGCGATATCCCATAATTTGCCGAGCCGGTCGCCGATTTTGCGCGAGGCTCCTGCGAACTCATCACCATGGAGTTTTGCATTGTGGTAGGCCAAAAAACCAAACCCGACTATAAACGCCAGTTCATACATACCTCAGACAGTATAGCAAATTTTTTTAGAGCGCAAGCATGAGATTCGTGAGCACCAATTTGGTATTAGCGTTGTTCGCCAGTGCTTCTTCTGCTTGGTAGGCGCCCTTCACTACGCCGTGCCAACGCCGCAGCTTGTCAGTATTTTGCTGGTTGGCAGCTTGGGCGAGTCCGACTTCGGCGATCTGGCGCAAAGCCTGTACGACTGTGCGGGCATCGTCCTTTTTTTTGCTGAGGCCGTCGGCGAGCACTAGGCGGTCAATCATCGGTTTTTGCAGAATTTCTTTGGCCTGGGCAACGGCCGCGAACAGTGGATGGCTTTGCTCGTTTTGCAAGAGCGCTTGCATCAGGCCGGGTGATCCGCCGCTTAAAAAATAAGCCTTATCCACTGCCGAAGCTTCAAAATGCTGCAGAAAGTGCTCGCGGACTGCTTCGCCGGGCGCGGCATGCACGGTCAGGGTTTGCATGCGCGACATGATGGTTGGCAAGAGCCCGTGCGTGTTCTCGACCGTGAGCAACAGCACCGTGTCTTCGGGCGGTTCTTCCAGCAGTTTGAGTAGTGCGTTCTGCGCCTCGGTCGTCAGGCGACCAGCGTCCGCAATCAAAATAACTCGCCTGATATCTCCGGAGCCAGTGGTTTTTAACTGGGTAAAATGCTGTAGCTCGCGAATTTGCCCGATCGAAATACTTGGCTCGGCGCGTTGCAACCGCATGAAATAGGGATATTTCTCAAGCGCTTCCGGCTTGAGCGTCATAATGTGCGCTGCCAGTGCTGTTGCAAGGGCGTGTTTGCCGCTGCCGCGAGCACCGAGGATGGCAATGGCATGCGCCGGATTTTTGGCAAGTGCTTCGAATTGCTGTGCGGTCGCGGGGTGCAGGATGAGTTTCTGTGTCACGCCTAATCCCCCGTCACTGTGTCCAGAAAAATCCGGGGCAGCGGTACCTCAAATATTTTACGCTCGCGGTTCGGCAAGGTTATTTCCAGGCTGCGCGCGTGCAAAAAAAGCCGCTCGGCTGGCTTTCCGCCATACAGTGTATCGCCGATAATTGGGTGGCCGAGTTGTGCCAAATGCACGCGTAATTGGTGGGTGCGGCCGGTTTCGGGTTTGAGTTCGAGCAAGCTGGCGTGGTCGCCTGTTCGTATGGTTTTGTAGTGCGTCAGGGCGTGTTTGCCGTTTGGCCCGACGCGGAATGTAGCGGGCGCTTTGGGGTTGCGCTCGATGGCCATGTCAATGATTGCTTCTGCCGGTTCTAGTGTGCCCTCAATAACGGCGTCGTATATCTTTTTAACTTTGCGCTGCGAAAACTGCTTTTGCAAGGAGTTCAAAGCAGTGTGATTTTTGGCGCAAATAATGACGCCGCTCGTGGCTCGATCCAGCCGGTGCACGATACCGGCACGCTCGCCGCCTATGTCTTGTAACTTGTCTCGCAAAAAGGTCGCTACCGTCGCCTCCGCGTTAAATGTGCCTTTGCTGTGCGTGAGCACACCAGCCGGCTTGTTGAGTACGACGCAATCATCATCTTCGTACATGACGGGCAGATCAATGTGCGGAATGCGACCGAGTTCTTGCTGGTCGTAGTCAATGGCTATTTCATCGCCTTCCCGCAGCCTGTAGCCGCCTTTAATGAGTGCGCCATTGACTGTCACTCGGCCTTGCTGGCAGAGTTTTTGCGCGAATGCCCTGCTTAGTCTGGGCATCTGAGCCTGGACAAACACGTCAAGCCGCGGTGACACGTCCCGCGTTTCGCGTACTGCTGCGACATCATCGTGATATGTGAAGCGCTGCATGCTATGCCTAAGGCCGCAGTCCAACCGCTTGCTGCACGCGCAGTAGGGTTTGGTTGGCGATTTCGTTCATTTTGCGCTCGTCTTCGGCCAGCCTGATTTGGAGGGCCTGTACGTCTACCGTGCTGAGCTGCTTCTGGAAGGTGTTTAAAAAGGTTTCGACCTGGCCCGCAACAGCCCTTTTGAGTTCGCCGTAACTCGATTGGCCTTCCCACTTACCCGTAGTTTTTTCGAGCGACTGGTTACTGAGAAGCGCCAGAATCTGCAAAAGATTAGAGATGCCTGGCCGTTTGTCCATGTCGTAGTGGATTTTGTCAAAGCTATCCGTGGCAGCGCTCATTATTTTTTTGGCGGCCGCGGCGGGTGTGTCGCTTAAGAAAATTACGCCCTTGCCGCTCTCGTCGCTTTTGCTCATTTTTTTGGTCGGATCTTGCAGGTCACGAATACGCAGACCTTGCTCTTTGCCGAAAAATTCGTGTTGCTTAGGCACCGGATGCGGCACGACAAATAGCTGGGTGAACTGGTTGTTCAGACGCATGGCAATGTTGCGCGTAAACTCAAGGTGCTGCGTTTGGTCGTCGCCAACCGGCACGTACGAAGCGTTGTACAGCAGAACGTCGGCCGCCATCAAAACGGGATAATTGAACAGGCCCAAGCTCACCCGATCGGCACGTAGCCTAGCGGATTTGTCTTTGAATTGCGTCATGCGGCTCATTTCGCCGAAGCCGGTGAAACAATCAAGGATCCAGGTGAGTTCGCTATGCGCCGGTACAAAACTTTGGCGATACATATGCACTTCGGGATTGTCAAGCGGCAACCCGGCGGCGGCATACATCCGCAAGTTATCAATAGTTTGCTGGTACAGCTTGCCATGCTCGATGGGCGTGGTAAAACTGTGCAAGTCGGGCACAAACAACTGCACTTTGTAGTCGCCGGCACGTGTTTTTGCCATGTCGACCAGCGGCAGCAGTGCGCCTAAGTAATTTCCGAGCGTCAGGTCGTTGTTTGCCCGCAACCCTGTCAAAATAACTGGCTTGTCCATAGTGGTAGTATATCTTATACTCAACCACTTCGCTACTTCTGCCCAAGAACCTGCCGCACTTCATTGCCAGTAAGACCGACAGTTGCTATGCCTCGCTCAGAAGTGTAGGGCGGCGACATGGGCCTTCCCCATGACACTTCTTGGGCTGACAGCGTACAGGTTGTCTGGCTTGGTTCGGCTTCTGCGCCTGCGATGCTAGCCGCGCCAAGTGATTCTGTCGTGTCATTTGGCGGTTCGTGGATTTCGCCAGGCTTCTGTTTCGCTTCCATATTTACATCCTTCTTCGTTTAAAGTTCGATACATTTGAAAAACCGCCGTTGTTGTGGCGGTTTTTTCAGTATTTTTGTGTCTTGGATTTATACAAACGCACAGAACAAACCGTCACGGATAGTGCCGGTAAACCAATACTGACTCCCTCGTAGCTTACCCATACTTGTCGTAAATGTCCTTTAGCGCTTGGTGAACTGACGTTGCTTGCGGGCGCCCTTCAAGCCGAACTTCTTGCGCTCTTTGGTGCGAATATCACGACCAAGTAAGTCGGCGCGCTTCAGAGTAGCCTTGAGGTCTTCATTGAGTTGGACGAGCGCCTTTGCAATGCCGAGACGAATTGCGTCTACTTGACCAGCGTGACCGCCTCCGTTAACACGCACGGTAATATCGTACTTGTTTTCCTGTTCCAGGGTCGCAAAGGGTCTTTCAAGGTCGGTCAGTAAATTTCTGCTTTCTGCAAAATACTCGGCGGCGGGCTTGCCGTTGATGACAATGCTGCCCTTACCACTGCTGAGGCGTACACGTGCGGTTGCGGCTTTGCGGCGGCCCAGGGCATAGAAGTAGTTTTGTGCAGCCATTATTCTTTGTCTCCTTTAACCGAGAGGCTTTGCGGCTTTTGCGCTTCGTGCTTGTGTTCGGCATCGGCGTAAATCTTTAGTCGCTCTAAGCGTCCATCGCGTAATTTGTTGACAGGCAGCATGCCGCGAATGGCGTGGAAAAGCGCGTGGGTCGGATCCTTTTCCATTTTCTCAGCCAAAGTAGCTTCCTTCAAACCCCCTGGAAAATGACTGTGGTGATAGTACATTTTGTCAGTCATTTTGGCACCAGTAACGACCAAGTTTTTAGCGTTGATGACGATTACGTAGTCGCCGGTATCGATGTGGTGGGTGAACATTGGCTTTTCTTTGCCGGTGAGCAGTGTGGCGACCTTCGTTGCGACGCGGCCGAGCGGAGCTTCGGCGGCGTCGATGACGTACCAATTGCGAGTGACGTCACTTGGCTTGGCGCTATAAGTTTTCATTACTTGGTCTCCTTGTCTGCCTTTTTTGGCGCAGCTTTTTCAACTGCAGGAGTTTTGCTGCTTGCGGCTGCCGCTGGCTTTGCGGCTTTCTTGGCGACAGCGACCGGCGCTTCTTTGAGGTCGTCAACGAAACTCACCTTAGCTAGTTGGGCGTTGTCGCCGCGGCGCGTGCGCGTTTTTACGATGCGCACGTGGCCGCTGTTGCGGTCCTGCATTTTGGGCGCCAGCTTGTCGACCAGTTTGTGTGCGCTTTCGAGGGTTTGCAATTTGCTGATGACTTGACGGCGGTTGTGCAGATCACCTTTTTTCGCTTTAGTAATCAACTTTTCTACGTACGGCACGACTTCTTTGGCCTTCGGCAGCGTGGTTTCGATCGACTCATATTTAATGAGGGAATCGGCCAAACCCTTCACTAGCGCAACGCGTTGGTCACGCTCTCGGTGTAGTTTTCGGCCTTGATATCCGTTGCGATGCATCTTATAACTCCAACTCTGCTAGTTTCTCTTTCACTTCGTCGAGTGCCTTACTGCCGAAACCCTTGAGGTCGCGGAGTTCGGCATCGCTCAAAGAAAATAAGTCTTTGATAGTGTGAATGTCATTGTTAATGAGCGCGTTGGTGGTGCGGGCTGACAGGTTGAGATCTTCGATCGACGTATCAAGCGCAGTTGGTTCGTCAGAAGACTGTGTGATGTCATCGTCCGAAGTTTGGACTGGCATGCCGAGCGGTTGTGCGGCTTCGACCTTGGTTGTGCCGGCCAACGCAGTGTATTGGTTTACCAGAATGGCGGACGCTTCTTCGAAGGCATCGCGCGGGCTGAGGGTACCGTCAGTTTCAATCGTAAGCAATAGCTTGTCGAGGTCCGTTACTTGGCCAACGCGAGTGTTTTCGACTTTGTAGCGAACGCGCAACACCGGACTGAAGATGGCGTCGACCGCAACTTGGTCGCTGGCTTTTTTACCTGCACTTTCGTCGATGGTGCGGTAGCCACGGCCGGTTTCGACCACTAGGTCCATAACGAACTTGGCTTTGTCATCGTCGAGTGTCGCGATGATGTGGTCGGGATTGACGACCTCAACGTCGCCATTTATGGTGATATCTTTGGCGGTGATGGTGCCTTTGCCTTGCTTGGTGATGCGCAAGGTTTGCGGTTCGTCACTGAAGACACGGAAACGGATACCTTTGAGGTTCAGCATGATGTCCACGACATCTTCTTTGATGCCGCGAACGGTGGTGAACTCGTGGGTTGCACCTTCGATCTTAAAGCTAGTCACTGCGGCGCCAGAGATGCTCGAAAGCAAGACGCGTCGCAGCGAGTTGCCGAGTGTCATGCCGTAGCCACTGTGCAACGGCTCGATCGCAAAGGTGGCGCTGGTGTCGCTGTGATCGTCAACCTTGACGATACCTGGCGTGTGAATTGTTTTTGACATATGTAGCTCATCCTCCCTTAGCGTGAGTAGTATTCGACAATTAGTTGCTCGTTAATTTCGGGTTCGGCATCGTCCCGGGTGGGCACGCCGGTCACTTGAAATTCGACTTTTTTCCGATTGACTTTCATCCAAGCAGGGATGGTCGATGGTGCGGGGCTGACGTCGTCAATTTTCTTGAAGTATTCGGTTTGCTTGCTGTGGTCACGGACAGTCAGCACATCGCCGGCCTTCAGGCGGATTGACGGGATGTCGACGCGACGGCCATTTAACAAAAAGTGACCATGCGTGACCAGTTGGCGCGCGGCGCGGCGGCTCGACGCAAAACCAGCGCGATACACGGCATTGTCGGCCCGTTGTTCAAGCAGTTGTAGCAGGACTTCGCCCGCTTGACCTTGTTTGCGGCCGGCTTCTTTCATCAAATTGCTAAACTGCTTCTCTAGCAAGCCATACAAGCGTTTGACTTTTTGCTTTTCACGAAGCTGCAGCGAGTATTGGCTGGGCTTGTTGCGCATCCGCGCGTTTGGTGCTTGACCGGGCTTGGTTGTGCGTTTGACCAGGGCTTTGTGGGCCTTGGGGTGCAATGCGTAGCCTTCGCGACGGCTCATTTTTACGATGGAGTGAGTGTCTCTTGCCATTATATTATCCTCTCACCCTTAAATCCGACGTGCTTTCTTCGGGCGAACGCCACCGAACGGCACGCCTGTCACGTCTACAATTTTTTCTACTTGAATATCAAGGCCGCTGAGCGCCCGAACGGCCGCGTCGCGACCCAGGCCAACGCCTTTAATAAAGACCTCGGCCTTATTAAATCCGTGTGATTGCTTGGCAGCCTGGCCGGCCTTTTCGGCAGCAACTTGCGCGGCGTATGCTGTGCCTTTTTTGGAGCCGCGGAAGCCGCACCCGCCGGCGCTAGCTGCGGTCAAAGCGCCACCCTGAGTGTCGGTAAAGGTAACGATGGTGTTGTTGAAGGTGGCTAGAATATGCACCTGGCCGCTTGCCACAGTGCGCTTTGCTTTCTTCTTTTTTGTGGTGGTCGTTGTTGTATCTGCCATTATCTACATCCTCATCCTAAGTCTTTGAAGCCACTTTTTTAGCGGTGCCACCGACGGTCAATTTCTTGCCGCGCCTAGTTCGGGCATTGGTTTTGGTGCGCTGGCCACGTGACGGCAGGTTAGCTTTGTGGCGCATGCCGCGGTACGAATTGATGTCTTTTAGACGCTTGATGTTGCCAGCCACAACGCGTTGCAGCTCGCCTTCAACCGTGTAATTGGCATTAATAACTTCTTGGATGCGGCTGATTTCCGCATCGGTCAAGTCTTTGACACGCACCGTTGGCTCAACTTTGGCGGCTGTCAGGATGTCACTGCTGGCTTTTGGGCCAACGCCGTAGACATATGTCAGGGCAGCATGGACTTGTTTGTCGGTTGGGATAGTGACTCCCGAAATTCGTGCCATATTTAACCCTGCCTCTGCTTATGCTTTGGTTTTAACTTGTTGATAACCCGTACCCGGCCTTTGCGCCGGACGATAATGTCATCTGGACTGATCTTTTTGACACTTGCACGCACTTTCATGCGGATCGTACTCCCTTTCTTTAGTGCACGACACACTGCTTACATTATGATTTGCGATAGGTGATTCTGCCCTTCGTAAGATCGTAAGGGGTCAACTCAACCGTCACGCTGTCGCCTGGCACTATGCGGATATAGTGCTTCCGCATTTTCCCTGCGACGTGAGCTATGATTTTATGGCCGTTTTCGAGTTCAACTTTGAACTGAGTCCCTGGAAGGGTCTCGAGAATTGTCCCCGTCAACTCGATAACTTGCTTATTATTCGCCATAAATATAACAAGATTTGATTATAGCAGGGTTTGGTGGCGATTACAACACTTTTGCCACCACTTGCCCCAATAAAACTAAGGCTATGTGGATCTATTCTTCTTTTTCAGGGTAAGCTTCAGAGTAATCTCTAAATATTATATCCTCGCCTTTATCTATCAATTCAAGTGTCTGGGCAAGCAGTTTGGCAGTATGTAAAAATGCGGTGTGCATGTAGTGGCTACTAATCCCCTCGTTTTTTATAGTAACGGTGAGCCTTGTGGTATTGGGCGTACTTGCAAAAGGCTCAATCTGGGTGCCACATAGGTCGCCCAAAAAACCCAAATATCCTTGGCTGTCTGTTGCATTAAACGGAGGGCTTATGTCAATCTCCCCGCTAATGACGTCTTGAATATCTAAAAGTGTCGCGGTATATGCGCCTTGATGGGCTATCTCGGACACAGAAATCCCCTTAACTATTTTATCTATTATACAAAGTTGCTACTTATTAGTAAAGAATCCTTGGGGGGGGGCTTATATTACTACTTAGCGTAACCCGACACTTTTAAAAGAATCTCCGCTTCCAGGCGCTGAACTGAGTCGTTGGACGTATCGGGTTATTGCCCATGAAAACCATCACCAATCCCTCCCATTTGAATAGTAGTTAACTTCTTTCACGCTTCATGTGGCGCCGCCTGGACGGGAGCAAACTGAAGCGCCGCCTTTTGGGGCTTTTGATGTCAGACTCGTCCATGTCTTCAAAAAAGTCCGGCTGTGAGTACTGGTCATAGGTGACCATGAGCGCCCGCGACTCGGTGGCGCGCAGCGTTTCCAGCGAGACTGACACCAAAATCAAAACGCTCGTGCCCCCAAGCGCAATGTTTGTGCCAATAAATACCTGGGCAATGATTGGCAATAGCGCCAAAATGCCAAGGCTGAAGGCGCCGAAAAGCGTTAGGCGATTGACGGTTTTGCCGAGATGCTTTTCGGTTTGGGCGCCAGAACGGACACCTTCGATAAACCCGCCCTGCTTCTGCAAATTTTCGGCGATTTCTTTGCTGTTGAAGGTCACGCTGGTGTAGAAGAACGTAAAGACAAACACCAGTAAAAAGTACGTTACTGGGTAGATGTATGGTGTCCAGCCGCCAGCGGCAAACGTCTGCGCCGACGGCGTTTGGAACCAGGTTCCGAGATTTGTGCCGAGGTGCTGCAGGTGCGTACTGTGCGCGTTGCTCATCAATTGTCCGACAAAGCTCGGCACGCTCAAAAACGCCACAGCAAAAATAATCGGCACTACGCCGGCAGTAATCAACTTGATCGGCAGCACAGTCGTGACGCCGCCGTAGGTACGGTTACCCTGTACACGTTTGGCGTAGTTGATAGTGATGCGCCGGGCCGCTTCATTGAGCATAACCACCAGCCAAGTCACCACAATAACAGACAACAGTATGATAAGCCCGAACACGGCGCCTGATTTGCTAAAAGGCAGCTTATGGCCCCACAACACCCATTTGTTTGTGGCGCTGGTGATCGAGTTCAACAGACTGCTGGCAGTCGAAGGCAGACTGCTCACAATACCAACGGTAATGAGTAGTGAAATGCCGTTGCCAATGCTCTGCTCCGTCACCAGTTCGCCCAGCCACATCAGCAGCATTGAGCCGCCGGTAAGCGCAGCGACCATCAATATCCATTGCATCAGCGAGGCGTGGGCGGTGATGTCACCCACACCACTGAGGCTGCTGGCGGTTTTGCTGATGAGGTAGATGGCGCCTACCGATTGAATAATTGCCAGCGGGAATGTAATAATGCGCGTGTACTGGTTGATTTTTTTCTGGCCGAACTCGCCTTCTTTGTGCAACGCCTCGAGCCGCGGGATGGCCTTGGTGAGCAGCTGCATAATAATCGAGGCGTTAATGTACGGACCTAGCCCTGCAATCATAATCGAAAAATTGGCGAGCGCCCCGCCAGATAGTACGTTGATGAAGCTAAGCAGTTGCGTGCCGTGCTGATTCGAGGTAAACAGATTCTGCAAAACCTGTTGCAAAGTTTTCGGATCGCCAATCGGAACAGGAATGTGCGCCAAGATACGGAATACCAGCAAAATGCCGAGCACCGCAAATATACGCTTGCGCATGTCTTTATGCCCCAAGGACTTACCGATAGTTCTCCAGTTCATGTGTCCAACAGCCTCTTAAGATTTTCGTTAACTGATTGTACAGTATACATAATAAAGAGCCTTTTGTAATCAGTATTTTCCGTTATTCGGGGATACATCTTTGGTATGCGTTAGTGAAACAAGGAACTGGGCGACGCGGATAATTCCCGTAAATTTTCCATTGGCTCGGCAAGAACCAAGAATTATTTTGTTTATATCTCTACCATGGACAACTCAAGTTCCCCTAACTTCTGTCCAATAAGGCATCTGCAGAAAAAGTTTAGGCTTTTTGCTTTTTTTCGGCCTTGGCCGGCCGGCCACTCTGGGCAACCTTTTCGAAGCTGCCGCCGGCCTTTTGGACTGCTTCAACAGCTGTTACGCTGGCGCCTTGCAGTTTGACGGTTACTTTTTTAGTAATTTCGCCCTTGACTAGTAATTTAACGCGTACGAATGGACTCGTAATGAGGTTTCTCTCGGCAAGTGCAAAACTGTCAATGGTTTTGCCTGCGAATTGGTCAAGAGCACCAGTATAGACCGTTTCGACTCGTGGTTTGTAGGAGCGGAAGCCAGGCAATTTTGGCAGGCGCTGCATAAGGGGATTTTGGCCACCCTCAAAACCAGGCCGTTTGCTGGAGCCAGTGCGAGACATTTGTCCTTTGGTGCCGCGACCGGCAGTTTTGCCTTGGCCGGCAGCGATGCCGCGTCCAACGCGTTTTGGGCTTTTGTTTTTCGAAATTTGCAGCTCGTTATATTTCATCGTTTTTACTCCTTGTTTTTGGCGGTTGCCGTTGCTTTTTCTGGAGCCTTTTTTGTGGCTTTGGCCGGTGCGTTGGTGTTGGTGACCCAATTCTTGGCTGGCTTGATTGACTGCAGTGCGACAATGGTTGCATACGCCGTATTGGCTTTGTTGGTTGAGCCTAGCGATTTGCTCAGCGCGTTGTGGACACCGGCAACTTCAAGGATAGTTCGTACTACGCCGCCGGCAATCAAGCCCGTACCTGCACTGGCCGGCTTGAGCAAGATGCGCGCACCACTTACTTTGGCTTCGGCTTCGTGCGGCAGTGTACCTTTGTACAAGGTGACGGTGACAAGATGCTTTTTAGCGGACTCGGTTGCTTTGGTGACGGCGGCGGTTACGTCGGCGCCTTTGGAGATGCCGATGCCGACTCGGTTTTTGCGATCACCAACAACCACCAAGGCACGGAATCGAAAACGGCGTCCGCCCTTTACAACACGAGCCACACGGTCGATGTGTACCACGCGCTCGTCAAATTGTTTTTCTTCGGGAGCAATTTCTGGCCGGCGATCGCGGCGGCGATCACCACCATTGCCGCGCGGCCCACGACCGGCATGGCCCTGCTGATGTTGCTGCGTTGCGCCTGCTTCTGCGGCTGCAACCTGTACCGAAGAAGTATTAGTATTTTCAGCCATGAGTTAGAGCTCCAATCCTGCGTTACGTGCTGCGTCTGCCAAGGCTTTGACCCGGCCATGATATAAACGGCCATTCCGATCGAATACGACAGTACTAATTTTTGCGGTCTTCGCCTTCTTGGCAATCTCGGCGCCGACCCAAGCGGCCCGTTCGGTCAGCGTGCCGGTGGCGGCCTTTTTGCCGACGGTCGAAATGTATGCAATAGTCTTGTGCGCGTCATCGTCAATTAGCTGGGCAATAATATGCCGGTTGCTAATGCTGACGCTCAGGCGCGGACGCCCAGCAGTACCTGCGATGGTTGCACGAACACGGTGCTTGCGCAGTGCTAGGTTGTGTAATTTGTGTGCAAGTTTGTTCATGACCCTGCCTACTTGTCCTTCCCGGATTTACCGCTCTTGCGGATAATACGTTCGCCTTCGTACTTGATGCCCTTGCCTTTGTATGGCTCGGGCTTCTTGAGGGCGCGAATCTCAGCGGCGACTTGGCCCACCTGCTGTTTATCGATGCCAGTCACGGCTACGGTGTTCTGCTCAATGGCTGCATTGACGCCGGCAGGTACTTTATATATTACGTCGTGCGAGAAACCAAGATTGAACTTGAGGTCGGTGCCTTGCAGCGCTACGCGGTAGCCAACGCCGTTGATCTCTAGCTTTTTGCTAAAGCCGGCGCTCACGCCATTCACCATATTGTTGATTAGGGCGCGCATCAATCCGTGCTTGGCACGAATTTTTGGCTCGTCGTTTGCGCGCGTTACCAGTGCCTGCATGCCGTCAACGGTAATAGTGACGCCCGGCACCGTGAACTGCTTGAGCGTACCTTTCGGGCCGGCTACAGTTACGAAATCAGGGTCGACAGTGATTGTCACGCCGCTCGGGATTTGAATGGGCAGTTTTCCTATTCGACTCATCGATTTTCCTTTACTTAATTACGTTTACGAATGGTGATCGCTATCGAAACCGCTGCGGCTGCAATAATGACATTACTGAGTAGCGCGACCAGTTCTTCGTAAGAACGCATTACTTTAATATACCTTACAAATTAACTCGCCACCGATGCCAAGCTTTTTAGCTTTGTCACCAAGCATCATGCCTTTAGAAGTGGAAACGATCACGATTCCGCGGCCGCGCTTGATAGTCGGGATATCTTGTGAAGCGTAGTAAACACGTCGGCCCGGCTTGCTCAAGCGGGCGATCTCAGTGATGTTGGCGTTCTGATCAGTGTTGTTAATGACAATTTTGAGACTTTTACCGACGGTGGCGTCCGTGACGGCTACGTCGTCGAGAAAACCGCTCTCTTTTAAAAGTTGAGCAACCGAGTGTTTGACTTTTGAGTGCGGCAAAACGATTTCATTTTTACGTACTGCGATTGCGTTGCGGATGCGTGTGAGCATATCGGCGATTGGATCTGTTGAAACCATTGTAGTACTCCTTTCTACCAGCTCGATTTTGTTACGCCAGGAATTTCGCCCTTGCTTGCGTGTTCACGAAATGAAAGACGGCTGAGACCAAAGGTGCGCATGTAGGCGCGCGGCCGGCCGGTCTCGCCACAGCGGTTTTTCCAGCGGGTCGGGCTGGAATTGCGTGGTAATCCGGCCAAACCTTCCTGATCGCCGAGGCTTTTCAGCTCGGCGCGTTTACTAGCGTACTTTCGGATCATCTTCTGGCGTTTCAGATCGCGGGCGATGTTTGATTTTCTAGCCATTTACTTGTTCTCCTTTTCAAACGGCATGCCGAATTTTTCGAGTAACGCACGGGCGTGAGCCGGTTTTTGGCAGTTAATCACGAAGACGGCTTGCAGGCCGTGCGACGTGGTGGTTTCATCGAACGTGAGTTCCGGGAAAACCGACTGGTCGGTCAGGCCCAGGCTAAAATTGCCGGATTTATCGAAAGCCTTGGCACTCACGCCGTGGAAGTCGCGCAGTCGTGGCAGCACAATGGTGATGAGGCGGTCGGCAAATTCGTACATTCGGTCGCCACGCAGCGTAACTTTGAGGCCAATCTTGTTGCCTTCACGCAATTTAAAGCTGGCGATGGACTTCTTCGCGACAGTTTCGACCGGCTGCTGGCCAGTTATTTTACGAAGCGTGTTCGCGGCGACTTCCATGTACTTTTTATCGTCTTTGGCGCGGCCCAGGCCAATATTGACTACGATTTTCTCAAGCTTTGGCACTTGGTGTGCATTGCGCAGCCCCAGTTCTTCCTTGAGTTCGCCCGCGCCGGTGGCGTTGTATGTGGCGCGGAGACGGACAGTGGTCGCTACCTTGGTTGCAATTTTTTCAGCCATTACTTAATCTCCTTGCCGGTGGTTTTCATGATGCGCAGTTTGCTGCCGTCTTTGGCGATTGTGTAGCCGATACGCGATGGTTTCTTAGAAGCTGCGTCGTAGATGCCGACTTTGGAAACAGCGATCGGCTTGGTCAGTTCTACGATACCGCCTTGCGGGTTCGCGCGGCTCGGCTTGACGTGCTTTTTAACGATGTTAATGCCTTCGACCGTCACCTTGTTTTCGCGTGGGTGTGTGGCCAAGATTTTGCCGGTCTGGCCCTTGTATTTGCCGAGGCGAACCATGATGGTGTCGCCTTTTTTGAGTCGGATTTTAAATATTTTGTCCATTATAATACCTCCGGCGCAAGGCTGATAATCTTGCTGTAGCCCATGTCGCGCAATTCTCGCGGCACTGGCCCGAAAATTCGGGTGGCCCGCGGCTGTTTGTCGTCGCCGATCACCACGGCGGCGTTGTCGTCGAACTTGATGGTTGAACCGTCTTTGCGGCGTATCTTTTCAGTGGTACGCACCACTACGGCCTTGATGACCGATTTCTTTTTGACGGCGCCTTGTGGATTGGCGTCTTTGACAGTTGCAACGATGACGTCGCCAACGCGGGCATAGCGCCGCCGGCTACCGCCCAGGACGCGGATGCACAAAATTTCTTTGGCGCCGCTGTTGTCGCAGACGACTAGCCGGCTTTCCTGCTGAACCATTACGCCTTCTCCTCTGTCTGGTCGATCGCTGGCGTTTCAGTCTCTTTGTGTTCGATTGCGGCTTTTTCGATGACGCGCTCCAGCGCGTGGCGCTTGTGGGCACTCAAGGGCCGGGTCTCGACGATGGCAACTTTGTCACCCTCTTGGGCTTCGTTGTGCTCATCGTGCGCCATGAATTTCTTGCTCACAAAATACTTTTTGCGGTACAATGGGTGGGTTTTGGTGGTTTGCACGGTGACCACAATAGTCTTGTTGGCCTTGCTGCTGGAAACCGTGCCAATAAGTGTCTTTGCCATTAGTTTGTCTCCTTCACGAGTTGCTCACTCAATACGGTTAGCATGCGGGCGAGATCCTTGCGCTTGCTGCGCACAATGCGCACGTTTTGAATTTCGCCGAGGTGCAGGCGACGCTGGAGTTCTGCAATTTCGGCGCGAAGCTTCGTGCTCTCAGTCGTAAGCTCGGCGGTTGAAAGTTTGCGGATGTCGACGATTTTCACCTTACGCCTCCTCCTTCACCAAAAATTTAGTTTTAACCGGCAGCTTGTGGGCGGCGAGACGCATTGCTTCGCGGGCGATCTCTTCGCTCACCCCTTGCATTTCAAACAGGATGGTACCGGGGCGAACCTTGGCCACAAAGAATTCGGGATTGCCTTTGCCGCTGCCCATTTTAACATCCTGTGGTTTTTTGGTGACTGGTGTGTGTGGGAAAATACGGATCCAGATTTTGCCACCGCGTTTGATATAGCGGGTCATAGCCTGACGGGCGGATTCGATCTGGCGGCTGGTGATGCGTTCGTGATCTTGGCACTGCAATCCAAACTCGCCAAACGCGATGTAGTTGCCACTCGTGGCGACGCCGCGGATTTTGCCCTTTCGTACCTTGCGGAATTTGGTTCGGTTCGGGATTAACATGCTAGGCCACCTCCCCTTTGTAGATCCAAACCTTGACACCGATAATGCCGGCGGTTGTCTGAGCGGGGATCTGGGCGTAGTCGATGTCGGCGCGCAGGGTATGCAATGGCACTGAGCCGGCAACTTCTTTTTCGCGGCGAGACATTTCAGCACCATTCAACCGGCCGGCGACCTCGATGCGGACGCCTTGCGCTCCAGCGCGCATAGTGGCTGCAGCGGATGATTTAACGGCGCGGCGGAAGTTCATTCGGCGCTCCAACTGGTGAGCGATGTTTTCGGCAACCAACTTGGCGTACATCTCTGGTTTTTTGATTTCTTCGATGTTGACGCGGGCCTGCGTACCGTAGATTTTTTCAATCGCGGCCTTGAGTTCCTGAGCACCAACACCGCCGCGGCCAATGACTACGCCGGCCTTTGCGGTCGAGATAGTGACTGTTACCAGGCTTGGCGAGCGCTCAATGTCGACTTTATTGATGGCGGCACGCGAACCCAGTTTGTTCTGGATCAAGCGACGCACAGCCAGGTCGTTGGCCAAGTACTTGGCGTATTCCTGTTTGCCTACGAACCACTTGCTGCGCCAGTCTTTGTTGACCTGGAGACGCATACTAATTGGATTGACTTTTTGGCCCATTACTTTTTCTCCTTTGCGACTGGCTTTTTGGCCTGGCGGGCTTCGCCATCGACTACCACGCGGATGTGCGATGTGCGGCGCTGGAATGGCAGGGCACGTCCGTGTGACGCGGGACGATAGCGCTTGAGGCGGGCGCCGGGCGACACGCTGATTTCGGTGATGGTCAGCGTGTCGGGCTTGAGGTTGTGGTTGTGGTCGGCGTTAGCGCGAGCGCTCTCGATCACCTTTTTAACAGGCGTAGCCGAACGGCGGGGCGTGTGCTCTAAAATAGTGAGCGCGTCTGCCACGGTGCGGCCGCGAACCAAGGCGACGACTACGCCAACCTTGCGCGGACTCATGCTGACACCTTTTGCGATTGCTGTAACTGCCATAATAAACCTACTTCTTGCCCTTTGCTAACTTGCCGCCGTGACTGCGGAATTTGCGGGTCGGCGAAAATTCACCCAGCTTGTGGCCAACCATATTCTCGGTGACGAAAACCGGGACATGCACTTTGCCGTTGTGTACTGCAAAGGTGCGGCCCACGAATTCCGGTGCGATCACGCTTGCCCGTGCCCAGGTTTTGATGATGGTGCGATCCTCTGGCCCCAAAGCGGCCGCTTTTTTGGCGAGCTTAGGATCAATAAATGGTCCTTTTTTCAGTGAACGACTCATGATTCAGCTCCTTCTAAAACTTGCCGTGCTCCTGCCATAAAATCTTCTTTTTCCGCTAGGCTCAAAGGTGGCTGGGCGGCATTTGCTGCATCTGCCATGACTGTTCTGTATAGGAAATCACTTTTAGAGGCATCGCTGGCAGGGTTTGTATTAAATTCAATCCGATTCATGATGCGCACGGCTATGCCTGCAAGTAAATTGCCTCTTGCATGCGCCGAATTAGCTGAATTGCCGGCAAACTGCTGTCCTTCACCGGTTAAAGATATCGTACCTTCACCGATCTGAAAATACGCCATAGGGTCAAATACGTTTCTTTCCATAGCTTATTTCCTCTTGGCCGCGTGGCGGCTTCTTACGATGAACTGACTGGTGGATTTGCGGCGGCGGGTCTTGAAGCCTAATGTCTTCTGGCCCCACGGCGTGCGCGGATCCTTGGCCACACCATGACGACCGCCGTCACCACCACCGTGCGGATGGTCAACGGCATTCATAACAACGCCGCGCACACCAGGGCGCTTGCCCAAATGGCGGTTGCGGCCGGCTTTTCCGATTTTGACGTTTTGATGCTGTTCGTTACCGATGCTGCCAAGACTGGCAGTGCATTCCAGGTGAATGAGGCGAACCTCGCCCGAGGGCAAACGCACCTGGCCATAGTCGCCTTCTTTGGCCATCAGCTGGGCACTGTTGCCGGCCGTACGGACAAGCTGCGCGCCGCGGCCGGGCTGCAGCTCAATTGCATGGATCGTGCTGCCGACCGGTATGTTGTTGAGTGGCAAGCGGTTGCCATTTTCGATGGCCACTTCTTCACCGCTGCGAATGGTCTGGCCAACTTGCATGCCGCTCGCTGCCAAAATGTAGTGGTACATGCCTTTGTCATCCTTGATGCGGGCGATGCGTGCTGAACGGTTCGGGTCGTATTCGATGTGCTCGACCACTCCAGTTGCACCACTGGCAAAATTGAAATTCACCAAGCGATAGAATTTTCGTGCGCCGCCACCGCGGTGTCGAGTAGTGATACGGCCTTGATTGTTGCGGCCATTGGTGCGGCGCTTGGTGACGAGCAACGAACGCAACGGCTTTTTGGTAGTAATGCCGTCAAAGTCCTGGCTGGTCATACCACGCCGGCCGGGAGTAGTTGGCTTATGTGCTTTAATCGCCATTATTTTTTCTCCTTTTTGGCGGCCTTGGCGGCTGCTTTTTCAGCAGCTTTCGTGAGCTTTTTGTCGGTCTCTTCGGCCTTTTGCTCTTCTTCTTTGATGCTTTCGAAGAACGGCAGTTTGTCGCCGGCCTTGAGGGTTACGTACGCCTTTTTGGTGTCAGGGCGAGTGCCTTTCATGGCGCGCCCGCCTTTTTTGACACTACGTTTGACTTTGCCTTTGACGTTCATAATGTTGACTACTTCGACAGTTACTTCAAATTGTGCGGTAACAGCCCGGGCAACGGTGTGTTTGGTAGCGTCGCCAGAGATGACGAAGACATAGACGTTGCGAACTTCGCTCAGGCCGTAAGCCTTTTCGCTCAAGCGCGGTTTGAGGACGAGCGTTTTTGCATCCATTATTTTGTACCTCCAAGCCAATCGTGGACCATCGCAAGAGCTTTTTCGCTCATAACAATAGTGTCGGCGTTTAAAATGTCGTAGACATTCAGGTACGTAGCTTGCACAAGCTTGACCTTTGGCAGGTTGTTTGTGGCGCGCATCACATTCTCGTCTTTGTGGTCGAGTGCTAGCAGAACTGAACCCTTGGCGTCAAGTTTGTTGAGCAGCGTTACTGCGGCGGCGACTCTGCCATCCTTGCTTTCAAAAGCCTCAACGACTTTTAGGCGGTCTTCGCTAACGGCTAGGCTCAAGGCCTGGCGAATTGCCTGGCGCTTGGCGCCGACATGAATTTTTTTGGTATAGTTTTCTTCGCCAGTCGGGCCGAAGACGATACCACCGCCCCGCCAAATTGGGTTACGGCTGGAACCAAAGCGCGCACGGCCGGTGCCTTTTTGGCGCCATGGCTTGCGGCCACCGCCGCGCACGAGGCCTCGGGTTTTTGTAACGGCCAGGTTTTCGCGGCCATTTGCCAAGTAGGCGACATATGCCAACTTCAGTAGATCGTGATTTTCAGGCATAACACCGAAGACTTGGTTGTCGAGCTTGGCCGCTGTGGTTGCTTTTGTGCCGTTCTTTGTGTAGGTTGAAACAGCCATTACTTTGCCTCCTTGATAACGACGATACCTTTGCGCGGCCCTGGCACGGCACCGGTGACGCCGATGACACCAAGCTCAGTATCAACAAGGGCAACTTTCAGGTTCTTGATGGTCACTTGTTCATAGCCCATTTGTCCGGCCATTTTTTTGCCTTTGAAAATGTGCTGGGGATACATAGAACCGATTGAGCCGGGGCGGCGATAGCTGCGGCCACCGTGTGTTTTGCGACCGCGATGGAAGTTATGTCGCTTGATGGTGCCGGCCCAACCCTTGCCTTTGCTCGTGCCGGTAGCGTCGATTTCGTCGCCAATTGAAAAGACCTCGGGGCTGATTTTTTCTCCAACCTTGAGGTCTTCGGTGATTTCGGGAACGCGGAACTCGCGAATAATACCGGGGAGTATGCCAGCTGCCTTAAAGTGGCCTTGCTGCGCTTTTGCGACGTTTGCTTGTTTTGCTTCCTCAAAGCCGATCTGAACGGCTGTGTAGCCGTCACTCTCATCGGTTTTGACTTGCGTGATGACGCAAGGACTAGCGGAAAGCAAGGTAATAGCTTGCACAGTGCCATCTTCAGCGATGGTACTGGTCATGCCAACCTTTCGGGTGATTAGTGCTTTCATAGTGTCTCCGTGCAACGCTTGGCCGCTGCAGTGTCTTACCTGTTGCCAGTGCCTTGATCTGCCGACTGACATAAAAAGGCTCGGCTCCGAGTGGTTTCTGATCTGTTAAAGATCGGACCTTCCCAAATCACCAAGTACAGGACTTTCTGATACCAGTCCAGTGTAACAGTATACATCTACTCCTGTCAATGTGTTGTATATTCTACTACTTAAATCGAAGGCAGGCGACGTATATACGTAATATATGACATGAGGCGTTTTGGACCGACTGTCCTATGCATGCTGGTGTGTGCACAGATATTACATGCTGATATATAGTCCGAATGGTGCGAAGAAACCGATCACCATTGCCACGAGCAACACCGCAAACTCAATTTTGCGATCGATCTGAAAGTGGTCGTGCGAAGCGAACAAAATGCCAAGCACAAGCCCGATTGGAAACGGGAGTGAGATGGTCGATCCTCGGGACAGCTTGACCCACAACGAGCCGAGGATAAGATATAGAACAATCTTGAGCAAAAATACGCCATCATGCTCTTGCGCGGCTGCAGTTGCTCTGGTACGCACCATGACGCTTTTTTGTTTTCGTTTGGACATGTCAGTATTGTAAACGACCTTCAGCCTGGCTGCAATTTCCGTGAGCGCAGTAGGTTGCTCGAATTTGTAGCCGGCCTTTCGCCACTACCTCCATTTGCCAGCCCTCCAGCCGAAAGCATTTTACATTGAACAGGCAGCTACAGTTTGGGCGCGCTACAAAACCAAAGAACCACTCGCTGTCCGGTCATCCTTTTGCTTTTACAGTGTGCTACATTTTGATTTCGACGTCGCAACCGGCCGGAAGGCTCAGGTTGGTGAGGCTGTCGATGGTTTTTGGTGTCGGATCGGTGACGTCGATTAAGCGTTTATGCACGCGCATTTCAAACTGCTCGCGGCCTTTCTTGAAGACGTGCGGGCTTTTTACGACCGTAAATACGCTGCGGTCGGTAGGCAACGGAATGGGTCCTGCAATGGTAGCGCCCGTACGAAGTGCGGTGTCAACGATCTGTTTTGCGGCCTGGTCGATCACTTTGTGATCGTAGGCCTTCAGCCGAATGCGGATACGCTGTTTGGTGTCTTTTTTGGGCTCTGCTACCATTAAAATCTCCTACCGACGTTACTCGGCCCGACGCTGTAACATCCTCATATGCTCACATAGAGTAACAGTATGATGACTTTTATTCAGCGTAAGTTAGCTAATTACGAAACTATTTTACCATAAAATAACTCTCAATTTAAGAGGGTATTTTATGGAGACTTGTAAAGACTGTTATTTAACGATCTTCGTAACCACTCCGGCGCCGACGGTGCGACCACCTTCGCGGATTGCGAAGCGGAGGCCTTCATCCATAGCGATTGGTGCGAGCAGCTTCACCTTGAAGGTTACGGTGTCGCCTGGCATGACCATCTCTTTACCGGCCGGTAGCTCGACTTCACCGGTCACGTCTGTGGTGCGGAAATAGAACTGTGGTTTGTAACCTTTGAAGAATGGCGTATGCCGACCGCCTTCGTCTTTATTGAGAATGTAAACTTCCGATTCGAATTCGGTGTGCGGCGTAACGGTGCCTGGTTTGGCAAGCACTTGTCCGCGCTCAATATCATCGCGCTCAATGCCGCGAAGCAGCACCCCGGCATTGTCACCGGCTTGACCTTGGTCAAGTTGCTTTTTGAAGGCTTCGATACCTGTTACAACAGACTTTCTGGTGTCGCGGACACCAACGATTTCAACTTCGTCGTTGATCTTAATGATACCTTGTTCGATGCGGCCGGTGGCAACGGTGCCACGGCCTTTAATCGAGAAGACGTCCTCGATTGGCATCAGGAATGGCTTGTCGAGGTCTCGCTTTGGCTCTGGAATGTAGTCGTCCATAGCCTTCACGAGTTCCATAATGGCGTCTTCGTTTGTGGTATCACCAGCTAATGCTTTGGTGGCGGAGCCACGGACAATTGGGCAGTCGCGGTCAAAGCCGTTTTTTTCGAGCAAGTCGCGAATCTCCTCTTCGACAAGTTCGACCAAGTCGGCATCGGCGAGGTCCATCTTGTTGAGGAAGACAAGGATTTTTGGCACGCCCACTTGCTTGGCGAGCAAAACATGTTCGCGGGTTTGCGGCATGGGGCCATCGGCAGCAGACACAACGAGGATGGCGCCGTCAATCTGCGCAGCACCGGTAATCATGTTTTTGACGTAGTCGGCGTGACCGGGCATGTCGACATGCGCATAGTGGCGCTTTTCGGTCTCGTACTCGACATGCGCGGTGGCGATAGTAATACCGCGGGTGCGCTCTTCGGGCGCATTGTCAATCTCATCATACTTTTTTGGTTTGTTAACTGAGCTTGGAAGGCGCTTAGCGAGCACAGCAGTAATTGCTGCGGTCAAAGTAGTTTTACCGTGGTCAACGTGGCCAATGGTGCCGACGTTCACGTGCGGCTTGCTGCGGTCAAATATGTCTGCCATTAAAGATGACTCCTTTTAATTAGTATTGTTTGGCGGATGATCATAGAGAACTCACACCAGTGACCAGGGTATTGTACCGAAAACTTCCCGAGGTGTAAAGCAAAATTTGCAATGTGGCAGCAAGCGGTACATACCTGCTTTCGTATTGGCTATGCCTCGCTGGGCGGCTGCGGCTTGGCAGTCTTGGCAGTAATGTGCGCTTGCAAGGCGGCGAGTTCGGCATCCGGAAAGAGCGCGCGCGGCAAAATAATATATATGCTGCTTGCCTTTGGCCGAAGAATTACAAACTCTTTCTGCACGATGATCTTCCGGAAAAGACTATATGCTGTATCGGACGTAGCGAGCGGTGTTGACAAATGCAATGTCGTATCCGTAAAGCTGGCCGACAATTTTGCCCCCGGCACAAATATAGCCTGGAGACGCTTTCTTAGTTTACGGTAAGTGAGGTATGGCAGTCCAAACAGCGTCACCATCTCATATGCAATGGCGTACACAACGCTTCTCAGCGCCACGGCTATGTAAATGCCGACACAAAACGCCGAAAGGTAGATGATAAGAATGCTTGGCAAGCTCAGTTGGAATTTGAAGAAGGCACGAGCCATATCGCTGGCGGTCGTTTCGCTGGTGGTAAAACTGTAGCTTTTGGACATGGCTCGCCTCCTTTACGTATGCTGTTGACTGTTATTTGGTGTGCTTGGCGATGATCGCTTCGGTCACATGCGGTGGTACGTCGGCATAGTGGTCAAGCTCCATGCTTGAGCTGGCGCGGCCCTGCGTAGCACTCCGCAAGTTGGTCGTGTAGCCAAACATTTCGCCCAAGGGGACAAAGGCGGTGATTTCTTTGATGCCAGCCGGTAAGTCCTCTATCGACTCTATGCGGCCACGCTTGCTATTGAGATCGCCAATGACATCGCCCATAAATGCTTCAGGGGTGACGATCACAACTTTCATGACCGGCTCAAGCAAGACGGGATTGGCCTTCTTCACACCTTCTTGCAGTGCCATCGAGCCGGCGATTTTGAAAGCCATCTCGCTAGAGTCGACTTCGTGGTAGCTGCCATCGTACAGTTCGACTTTAATGTCAACGACCGGGTAGCCGGCGATAACGCCATTGCTCATGGCTTCTTCAACACCTTGCTGAACCGGCTTGATGTATTCGCCTGGAACAACACCACCCTTAATGGAGTTGATGAACTCGAAGCCGGCCCCCTTTTCGTTTTGGCTGAGGCGCAGCCAGACGTCGCCGTACTGGCCACGGCCACCGCTTTGGCGGATGAATTTGCCTTGGACTTCAACGGCGTCTTTGCGAACGGTCTCGCGGTAGGCAACTTGCGGTTGGCCGATGTTTGCTTCCACATTGAATTCGCGTTTCATGCGGTCAACCAGGATTTCGAGGTGCAACTCGCCCATGCCGCTGATGATGGTCTGGGCGGTTTCGTCGTCGACTTTGACTCGGAAGGTCGGGTCTTCTTCGGCAAGGCGCTGCAAGGCGAGGCTCATTTTCTCTTGGTCGGCTTTGGTCTTTGGTTCGATAGCGATGGATACGGGCGGTTCGGGGAACGTGATGCTTTCCAGCACGATCGGATTGCCCGGATCACAAAGCGTGTTGCCGGTGGTGGTGCCCTTTAGCCCAACAATGGCCGCGATGTCGCCAGCCGAAACGTCGGTGACGTCTTCGCGCTTGTCGGCTTGCATGCGCACTATGCGCCCTACGCGCTCTTTTTCGCCAGCCGAACTGTTGAGTACGTACGAGCCGGCCTGCAATTTACCGGAATAAACGCGGAAGTAGGCGAGCTTACCCACAAACGGGTCGGTGGCAATTTTAAAGGCCAACGCCGCGAACGGCTCGCTCTCGCTGCTCTTTCGTTCGATTTCGTCGCCGGTTTTGGGGTGTGTGCCCCAGGCCGAGCCGCGGTCTTCCGGGCTGGGCAGCAGTTCGACAACCAAGTCGAGCAGTTTTTCGACGATTACGCCGCGCCCGTCGCCGCCAGTCACTGCGAAGAAGCTGCCGCTAAGGATCGCGCTGCGGACGGCCTGTTTGATTTCGTTCTCGGTGAGTCCGTCTTCGCCAACCTCAAAAAATTTCTCGAGCAAGGTTTCGTCTTCGGCCACGGCGTTTTCGATCAGGAGCGAGCGGTATTTTTTGGCTTTTTCGAGCATGTCGGCAGGGATTTCGCCCTCGATTAACTCGTGGTCGGTGAAGTCTTTATAGGTGTAGGCTTTCATGCTTACCAGGTCCACGACGCCGTTCACGCTTTGCTCGAAGCCGATTGGCAGGTGAATCGGGAAGGCGCGCTTGTTCAGGCGGGCGTGAATGCTGTCGAGCGATTTGTAAAAGTCGCCGCCGGTTTGGTTGATTTTGTTGATGAAGCAGATACGCGGCACGCCGTACTTGTCGGCTTGGCGCCAGACGGTTTCGGACTGGGATTCCACGCCCATCTTGCCGTCGAAGACTACTACGGCGCCGTCGAGCACGCGCAAAGAACGCTCCACTTCGACCGTAAAGTCGATGTGTCCCGGAGTGTCGATGATGTTGATCTGCTTGCCTTTCCAATAGCAAGTCACGGCCGCGGACACAATGGTGATGCCGCGCTCGCGCTCTTGCGCCATCCAGTCGGTCGTGGTGCCGCCATCATGCACGGCGCCGATTTTGTGCTTCAGGCCCGTGCGGTATAAAATGCCTTCAGTTGTGGTGGTTTTGCCGGCGTCGATGTGCGCGATAATGCCGATGTTTCTGAGGTCTTGTAGTGTGTATTTAGTTCCTGCCATTATTTTCCCCTGCTCTTAGATTACTCAAATAACCCTGCTCGTATGCCGTCGCGTAAAGCGTTGGCTAGTATGGTTGCTGCCACTTCGACTTTGGCCTGATCTATCTCTATACCTTCACGACCTGGTAAGTGGAATGCCAAGCTTGTGTTCATGTTCGAATCCGGCAAACCCCATGTTATGCTGCCGTCTTTTTCGTGGCGCATCGGGCCTTGCACGGACACAGAGGTTTTCGCGAGCGGGTCGTTGGTGACATCGGCCGGCTCGAACTGGTCCTCAGCGGCGGGTTGGCTCGCCAATCCTTCAGTGATTACCTCGAAATATGGAAATTCATCGCCCTCATAGTACGCAAAGAGCGTGATAGATGCCGCATCATCCTCTCCGGGATCGGCACGGTGGTCCCTAGTTTCCATGGGGATGAGTTCCGGCGTCCGATTTTCGTGATTGATACGCAACACGAACTACCCTCGGGCGAAGTGCGCGAAGGCGCGGTTGGCTTCGGCCATTTTATGGGTGTCCTCTTTTTTCTTAACGGCTGCACCTTGGCTGTTGTAGGCATCGACGAGTTCGAGCGCGATACGGTCGGCCATGCTCATGCCTTTGCGGGCACGGGCGGCTGCCACGAACCACATGGTGGTTAGGTGGTTTTGGCGCTGGCCTTTGACCTCGAACGGAATTTGATAGTTGGCACCACCGACGCGTCGAGATCGGGTCTCGAGGTGCGGTTGGACATTTTTGAGAGCCTGCTCAAAGACTTCGAGCGGGTTTTCGACCTTGAGTTTAGTAGCGGCCTTTTGCATGCCGTCGTATACCAGGCGCTCGGCAAGTTGTTTTTTGCCGTTTCGCATGACACGGTTAATGAGGCGCTGGACTTGCACGCTGCCGTACAAGCGGTCGGGCTGTACATCGCGGACTAGTGTCTTGGTAACTTTGCGTGGCATTTTATAGCTCCTCCATGTATGTGACAACCGGGCATTCAATTGCAGTGTCTATTTCGTGCCGGACGGCGAGTGTTGCACATGTGTGTGCGGTCTCGTCCATTTCTTTGGGCGACAAGTTGCTTTTAAGTGCCATGTCGGCGTAAGTCGAGCATTCAAGTCTGGCGCATTTGGAGAACATTACTTGCTCTCCTTTTTGGCACCGTATTTGGAGCGGCCTTGCTTGCGGTTTTGGACGCCCTGGAGATCAAACGCGCCGCGAACGATGTGATAGCGCACGCCCGGAAGGTCAGGCACACGGCCGCCACGAATGAGAACCACGGCGTGCTCTTGCAAGTTATGCCCTTCGCCGCCGATGTAGGCCCAGACTTCGTTGCCGTTGCCGAGCCGAACGCGGGCAACCTTACGCAGTGCCGAGTTCGGCTTCTTTGGCGTCTTGGTCGTAACTTTTACACAGACGCCGCGCTTAAACGGCGCCGGCTTCTCGTAATTTTTGTTCTTGAGGTTGTTGACAACCTTGAGCAGCGCCGGTGATTTCGACTTGGTCGTCATCTTGGTGCGCGGTTTGCGAACCAGTTGGTTGATTGTCGGCATGCATTCTCCTTATTTTCCGCCATGGGCGGGTATCACGCGCTTTGCCAAATGCCCGCGATACCCGTTTTGTCCCGGCTCGAATCATTTGTAATGAACTAACTTTAACAGATTTAGGCTGCGGCTGCAACTTCGGTGCTTTTCACTTCCTCTGCATCTGCGCCGAAGGCGTCATCGCCATTGCTCCGGCCATAACCTGTGCCGACCGGAATTTTGCGGCCCAGAATCACGTTTTCTTTCAGGCCGTACAGTTTGTCGACGCGGCCGCTGGTAGCGGCGGCAATCAAGACACGGGTGGTGTCTTGGAACGAAGCGGCGCTCAGGAACGAGTCGGTGCTGAGGCTGGCTTTGGTGATGCCGAGAATCAACTGGTTGTATTTAATTGGTTGCTTGCCCTCGGCGACAAGCGCTTCATTGGCTTCGACGACCGCCAGCTTGCTGACGACATCGCCAGTTACGAACTCGCTATCGCCAGCGTCTTCGATTTGAACGCGGCTGAACATCTGATGCACGATGATCTCAAGGTGTTTGTCGGCGATGTTTTGGCCTTGACTTGCGAAGATTTTTAAGATTTCGTTCATGATGTAGCGCTGCGTAGGTTCGACGCCTTGCAAGCGCATCAGCTCCGGCAGGTTAATCGAACCGTTGGTGAGCCGTTGGCCGGCTACGACCTGATCGCCGTCCTTGATGACGATCTGCTTAAAGCCAGGGATTTCGTAGCGTACTACGCTTTGGGCTGCCGGGTGAATGAAAATTTCCGTTTCGGAAACTTCCACTTTGCCGGCCATTGGCGCGACGATGGGTTCTTTGCTGTCTTCGAGTGCGGCGAGCACGTCACCGATTGCAACATCGGAGCCGCTGGCCACTTGCGCGATGCGGTCGCCCAGTTCAAAGGTGACGCTTTCTTTGTCTTTGGCCGTAACCTGTACGATGTAGCGGTCGCCCTCTTCCCAGATTTTTGCCTGGCCGGCAATGTCGGTCAGATAGGCTTGACCTTTCGGCGTGCGGATTTCAAACAACTCTTCTACGCGGCTCAGTCCTTGGGCCGTATCGTCCGCCACAACGGCGCCGGAACGGTGCTTGGAGTCGAGACTCAGCTGCGTGCCCGGCTCACCGATAGACTGCGCGGCAATGACGCCGATCGGTTGATGGTCGACAACGAGCAGGCCAGTCGCCGGATCAACGCCGTAGGACTTCTGCGGCACGCCGCGAACCGGCGTACAGCTGAGCACGGACATGATCTTGATGCCGTCGAGCTTTTCGTCAGCTTCGATTGCAGCAGCGATTTCTTTGGTGATGAGTTCAGCGCGCTTGACGTGGCTCTTGACGTCTTCGGCGGCAAAGCGGCCTTCGAGCCGGGAGGCGTAACTTACGCCAATTTCTTCGGCGTCGGCGCGCAGCATCGCAAAGCCAGGATCTTGCGCGTCGTCTTCATCACCAATCGTAAACACATCCTGAGCGACATCGACAAGGCGGCGCGTCAGGTAGCCGGCGTCGGCTGTCTTGAGGGCGATGTCGATCAGCGCTTTCCGCGTGCCGCGGGTGCCGGTGAAGTATTCGAGCGGATTCAGCCCGGCGATGTAGCCTGACTTGATCGGTAGCTCGATGGCGTTGCCGGAAGCATCCGAGAACACACCGAGCATACCCACACACATTTTCATCTGTGAAATGTTACCGCGGGCACCGGAGGTGATGGCGATTGCCACCGAGCTTTCCTGGCCGACCATCTGTTCGGCCAGAAGTTCCTGTACACGGGTGTCGATCTTGGTCCAGTTTTCGACTGTCAGACGGTAGCGCTCGTCTTCGGTAATGAAGCCCTGTTCATACTGGTCGGAAATGGCCGCGGCGCGCACCTCGCCTTCTTGTAGCTTGTCGTCCATGCCGTCGATGCTCGGGAAATCACCCATACCCATCGAAAGACCGGAAAGAGTGGCGTACTGGAAGCCAAGGTCCTTGAGGTCGTCAGCGATTTCAGCCGTTCTGGTCTGGCCGTACTGTTTGTAGACAGCGGCCATGACTTTTTGCAGTTTCTTTTTAGTCATCGGCTCGTTTTGATAGGCAAAGTCCTCGGGGAACACTTCGTTAAAGAGTACACGGCCCAGCGTGGTTTCGCGGACTTCACCGCGGAATGGCACGCGCACGTTGGCTTGCAGTTTAATGACGTCACTGTCAAAGGCCATCAAAGCTTCGTCGAGACTTGAGAATGGCTTGATCGTATTGCTGATGCTCGGGCGATCGTATGTCAGGTAGTAGCAGCCCAGCACCATGTCCTGCTCGATATACAAAATCGGCGTACCGTCGGCTGGCTTCAGCAAATTCATGTTCGCAGCCATGATGGTGCGAGCTTCTTCTTGCGCTTCGTCGGACAAGGGTAAATGCACAGCCATCTGGTCACCATCAAAGTCAGCGTTGAAGCCTTTACAAACGAGCGGGTGCAGTTGGATAGCGCGTCCCTCGATCAGTACCGGCTGAAAAGCCTGAATACTCAAGCGGTGCAACGATGGCGCGCGGTTCAGAAGCACATACTTGCCTTTAATCACCTCGTCAAGCGCGTCCCACACGGCAGTTTCGCCAGTTTCGATCATGCGGGTAGCGCTACGAATATTGTGAGCTTGCTCGCGGGCGATGAGTTCGCCAATGACAAACGGCTTGAATAGTTCCAAAGCCATCATTTTTGGCAGGCCGCATTGATTGATCTTGAGTTCCGGGCCGGCCACGATGACCGAACGACCGGAGTAGTCCACGCGTTTGCCGAGCAAGTTCTGGCGGAAACGTCCCTGCTTGCCTTTCAGCATGTCGCTCAAAGACTTCAGGCGGCGGCGCTGGCCGGTGGCGGCCACAGCCCGGCCCGATCGCGCGCTATTATTGTCGATCAAGGCGTCAACGGCTTCCTGGAGCATGCGTTGCTCGTTGCGACGGATGACTTCTGGTGCGTTTAGCTCAATGAGTTTTTTCAAACGATTGTTGCGATTTATGACGCGTCGGTATAAGTCGTTCAAGTCGGATGTCGCAAAACGTCCGCCTGTCAGCTGAACCATCGGTCGGAGGTCTGGCGGAATAACCGGCAATACGCTTAGGCAGGTCGAACTTGGCTGGATACCGGCCCGGTCCATGCTCTCCAGCAAGCGCAGGCGCTTCATGAGCTTCTTCTTACGCTGGCCCTTGGCTTCTTCGGCTTCGGCAGTCAAGTCGGTAATGAGCTGCTTGAGGTCGATACTGTCGAGCAGTTCTTTCAAGGCGCCGCCGCCCATGCCAACCTGAACGAGTCCGCGTAGTTCTGGCGGCAGGTTGCGATACTCGACTTCGCCCATCATGCGCATCTTTTCGAGGCTGTCGAGCTGGGCTTTGAGTTGCTCCCATTCTTTGTTAATTTCGTCAAGCTCTTTGCTTTGCATTTCTGCCAACGCTTTCACGTTTGCGTCTTCTGCCTGCGCTTCTTTTTCGTAGCGCAGCTTGATGGCTTCTTTGGCGGCAGCAAACTCAGCCTCTTTGTCGGCACGCAGTTTGTCGCGCTTTTCGACATGCACCTCCTTGACGATGTAGCTGGCAAAATAGGCGATGCGCTCCAGGTTTTTAACCGTAGTGCCGAGCAACAGGCCCATCGCTGACGGCGTGCCGCGCAAGAACCAAATGTGTGCAACCGGCACCGCCAAGCTGATGTGGCCCATGCGCTCGCGGCGGACGATACTTTTGGTAACGAGTTCGCCATGTTTGTCAACGGCGGCTTCGCGCGAGCGGACACCTTTATATTTGGCGTCATGCGGGTTGATGTCTTTGGCCGGGCCAAAGATGCGCTCGCAGAACAAGCCATCGCGCTCCGGCTTCTGGGTTCGGTAGTTGATAGTTTCTGGCTTGGTTACTTCGCCGTAACTCCAGTCCAGAATGTCGGCGGCGCTGGCCACTGCCAAACGCACCGCGTCAAAATCGGCAATGTTAGTGCCGTAAGAATATCGACGCATTACGCTACCTCCTCTTCATTTTCGTCTTCGTTGGCGAGTGTAGTGCTCGCATCGTCGCTATCGTCGTCAGCCGTAGCGGTGGTTCCGGTAATGTCGTCGCTGACATCGTCCATCACCATAAATTCGTCAACAGCGCTTTCTTCGGTTACATCAACATCCGAGGCCAGTGGTGCTGGAACTTCGATGTCCGATGGATGGCTTGCTTCGTCACGGATTTGGCTAGCCAATACTTGCTCGGCATCAACAACTTTGTCGGAGTGCACCAGGTCGACTTTCAAGCCGAGTCCCTGCAGCTCTTTTACGAGTACGTTGAAACTTTCTGGAACCTTTGGCCCGACAATTTCGGTGCGCTTGATGATTGACTCATAGGCTTTCGAGCGCCCATAGACATCGTCGGACTTGATGGTGAGCATTTCTTGCAGGGTTGCGGCGGCGCCATATGCCTCGAGCGCCCACACTTCCATTTCACCAAAGCGCTGGCCGCCGTTCTGGGCTTTACCGCCGAGTGGTTGCTGGGTAACCATAGTGTATGGCCCGGTTGAGCGGGCGTGGATTTTGTCGGCGACCATGTGGTTGAGCTTAATCATGTGCATGAGTCCAACCGTGGTGCGCTCTTTAAAAGCGCCACCAGTGCGCCCGTCGAACAATTGCTGCTTGCCATCTTCGGGCAGGCCGGTTTGCTTGAGGAGTTCTTTGATCTTTTCACCAGGCACCCCATTGAATGATGGGCTGGCAACTTTCAGGCCAAGCGCCCGTGCGGCCATACCGAGGTGGGTTTCGAACAATTGGCCGATGTTCATGCGGGCGGCCACGCCAAGCGGGTTCAGTACGATGTCAACAGGCGTGCCGTCTTCCATGAACGGCATGTCCTCCTCGGGTAGAATGCGCGCGATAACGCCTTTGTTACCGTGGCGGCCGCCGAGTTTATCACCGACGGCAATCTTGCGCATTTGCGCCACAAAGACTTGAATTTGCATCAGTACGCCAGCTTTCAGCTCATGGCCATTTTCGCGGCTGAAGATTTTTACGCCGACCACTTTGCCGTGCTTACCGTTGCTCATGCGCTGCGAGGTGTCGCGGACTTCTTTGGCTTTTTCACCGAAGATAGCACGCAGCAAGCGCTCTTCAGAACTGAGTTCTTGTTCGCCTTTTGGTGTGATTTTTCCGACCAGAATGTCACCGGGATGCACTTCGGCGCCGATGCGGACAACGCCTTCGTCATCGAGGTGACGCAAGGCGTCTTCGCTGACATTTGGAATGTCGCGGGTGACGATTTCCGGCCCCAGCTTGGTTTCGCGGACTTCGATCATGAAGTCAACGATGTGAATGCTGGTAAGTGTGTCATTCTCGACAAGTTTGCGGCTAATGATGATGGCGTCTTCGAAGTTATAACCGCTCCACGGCATGAACGCCACAACCAGGTCTTTGCCTAGCGCCAACTCGCCGTTTTGAATGGACATGCCTTCGATCAGCACGTCACCTTTCTTGACTTGGTCGCCGGAGCTGACCACCACTTTTTGGTTAATCGACGTACCTTCGTTACTGCGAACGAAGTGTTGTGGTTCGTATTTGACGGTTTCGCCATCTTTGTATTTGACAAGCACCTCGTTGGCCTCGGCCTTCACGACTTCGCCGTCGGCACTGGCCAGGATGACTTGGCCGGTGTTGCGGGCGGCAGCAGCTTCGAGACCAGTGCCGACTGTGGGCGCTTTTGGCTGAATCAGGGGTACGGCTTGGCGCTGCTGATTACTGCCCATCAGCGACCGATACACGTAGTTCTTTTCGATGAACGGAATGAGGCCGGCTGACGAACCGATAATTTGGTTGCGGGCGGCGTCCATGTAGGTGACTTCGTCGGCGTCCACTTCGCCGGATTTTAGATGCATGCGGGCACTGACGCGCTCGGCCACGAAGTAGCCGTTGTCGTCAAGCTCGTTACCGGCTCCGGCAATAACGGCCGATTCCTCGCTGGAAGCGTCAAGCCAAACGATCTCGCTTGAAGCTTTGGCTTTGACCGGCCAGGTCGCTTGCTCTTTCACGGCCGCCAATTTGTTGGCGTCGGCTTCGGTGATCTTTGCACCGGCTTTCACCAACACTTTGCCGTTTTGGTCTTCCAGGTTGACGTTAGCTATGTGGCCAGCGGCGTTTTTGGCAACAACCGCGTTTACGACTTTACGATACGGCGTTTCGATAAAACCGAAGTCGTTAATGCGCGCATAGTTGGCCAAGTTTAGCACGAGTCCAATATTGGCGCCTTCCGGTGTTTCGACCGCGCAGATGCGGCCATAGTGTGTGGCGTGGGCGTCACGGACTTCAAAGCCGGCGCGTTCGCGCGAGAGACCGCCGGGACCCATCGAACTCAGGCGTCGTTTGTGGGCAAGTTCGCTCAAGGGATTGATTTGATCCATGAACTGTGACAACTGTGAGCTGGCAAAAAATTCGCGCACGGCGGCTACGACCGGGCGGGCGTTGATGAGCTGTCCTGGCGTAACGGCTTCGATTTCGCTCATGCTCATGCGGTCTTTGGTGTTGCGCTCCATGCGCAGTAAGCCGATGCGGAATTGGCGCTGTACGAGTTCGCCAACTAGCTTCACGCGGCGGTTTGCAAGGCTGTCAATGTCATCGACCGGCTCGCCCGTGTTATTCAGGCGGATTAGTTCGGCGACGATCGCTACCAGGTCTTCAAGGCGCATCACACGATTTTCAATCGTGTTCGGCATGTCCAAATTCAATCGCTTGTTGATCTTGTAGCGGCCAACGCGGCTGAAATCAAAGCGCTTAAAATTGTAGAACATGTTCTCGATCAAGCTGCGGGCGTTTTCGACTGTCGCTAGGTCGCCTGGTCGCAAGCGGCGGTAGACTTCGATCAGGGCGTCGTTGGTGCCGCGCGTCGGATCTTTGTCGAGGGTGGCTTGCAGGTAGCTGTGCTTGCCCTGGTCAACATGTTTGAAGGTTTCCTTCATGGCTGCTTCGGTCATGCCGAGTGCACGCAGCAAAGTGGTGACAGCAATTTTGCGCTTGCGGTCGATCTTGACATACAGCGCACCGGAAGCGGCAGTCTCGAATTCGAGCCAGGCACCGCGGCCCGGAATAACTTTGGCGCCGTATAAACTGTTTGCTCCGTGCTGGTCGGCCGTAAAGAATACGCCGGCCGAGCGGATAAGCTGCGATACAACTACGCGCTCGGCGCCGTTGATTACGAATGTGCCGCGCTGCGTCATCCATGGGAAGTCGCCCAAGTAGATTTCCTGCTCTTTGATTTCGCCAGTGACTTTGTTGGTCAGTTCGACCATTGCCTTGAGCGGCGCCTCGTACGAAATATTGTTTTCGCGGGCGTCAAACTCGCTCATCTTCGGGTTTTCAAAGTGATAATCTTTGAATCGCAAAGACAACTTCGCGCCCGTGTAATCGTCAATTGGACTAATCTCGGCAAGCAACTCGCCCAAACCCTCCTCGACAAACCACTGGAATGATTTGTTCTGGTGGTCTACCAAATTCGGCAGATCGATGGCGTCGTCGTGCTTGGTGAAATAGGTCCGCTTGCCGGCTTGCTTACTGTCGGTAATGGTGCTTTTCGCCATATATGCAGCACTTCCCCTTAATTTAGGCTGATGATTTTTTGAGTTTTGGATTTGTTCGCGCGAAGATCCTAAGTTGGTGTTTTTGGTGCAACAGTTTCTTGACCAACCATAGCACAGCCCAGCTTACACTACTTCTTAATGTAAGAGTTTGCAGAAGTTTGGGGTAAATGTCAAGCTTTATTATTTCGAACTTGGGAGCGGGCTTGGGCAATGGCTTGAGGCGCTCCAGGAATCATGCGAATATGCCTGAGTGTCCGTCCAACAGGAGCTGCGAGACGTTCGCGCCGGATTGTCGGGCCATCTTGGCCGAGCGACTCATTAACGTGGCCGGTTACTTTGAAACCAAGCGTTTCCATTGCCAGGCCTGCCGCCGGTAGGTAATCTGGATAGACGTATGCCGTTGCGATCTGGTCTGGCTTGCGTTCCAGAAGCGAAAGCGCGCCAAGCACGTGGCCAACGCCGCGGCCTGTATAGTCAGGATGCACGGCGATTTCGCGCTGCCATGCATAGCGCTTGCCACCTACGACCGGCATGAAACGCGGCGCGTACATTTTAGTGAGGCGCTTAGTCTGACTAGCTCCCGATGTGCCGTCGACACTGTACAAGTAGCCGGCAAGTGATTCGTTCGACTCGTCAATAGCACGCACAATTCGGGGCTTGGCAAAAGCCTGGTCCTCAAATTGCGGGTCGCTTGCCGGGTCGATCCTGCTTTGCATGAACCCGTCAAAATCGTTTGCCCTGGTCATGACAGCTGCGAGCTCTGCGGCTTCATCATGACGGTCAGGGCCAAGCTGCCTCTGAAGTCCTCTCGCGAATGCGTTAGTCAGAAGCGCTGTGGCATTTCCCCAGTCTTCGCCAGTCATTTGTTCCGGTCGTACAACATCAAAACGTATGCCGTCAAGATTAAACTCGGGGGTTCCTAGTACGTTCACCACATCCTCCAATTATCGATATACTATACCATAGTTAAGATACTGTAGGGATTTCGTTCCCGCCCGGTCGCTTATATTAGAGTTGCTGAACCCAGCCATGGCCGCCGTGCTACCAGATACTGAAGGACTCCGTTCAGTAGCACGTCAGGTGGTGTAACGTGGTACGTTTCCTTGATGCTGACGTCGCCGAAGCCGACGCTGCCGGTCGGTGTTGCGAGGTCGGGTATCATGCCCCAGCGCTGATACCATGAATTTACTCTGTCGTTGCCGTTGATGGCGTCGAGCACGAGTGGCTGCGACAGATCGTATTGGTGGTTGGCTACGACGTTGGCATGTATGAGCATGCTCGCCCAGCCGCGGTTCTGCGTGTTGATCGTCCGGCCGCCTGCCCGCAGCATGGCGCGCGGCCGTACAGCAATGTTGTTCAGGTAGTAGCCGTCATAGGCGTAACCGCGCGGCTGCGATTCGTCTCCAGTCATTTGCGGTGCTGGGCCGATCTTGGAAAAGCCCAGCAGCTGCTCGCCGTCGATGCTGGCAAGGTATGTGATGCGAGCGCCGCGCTCGTGAAGATCAGCTGTGCATTCGGCGAATTGGGTGCGCAAACTATTATCGGCCGGATCAAAGTAACGATCAAGTGTCCGCGTACCAAGAAGTTGTTGGCTCTCGACAAGCTCTCCCATGTAGGCATCGTGCAGTACGGCGCGGAGTTCGTCAATCAAAGGTTCCGTCTCGGCCCACGTTTCGGTAGTATGCGTTACGAGCGTTTCGTTTGCTGGGCCAGTGTAGGCAATGTTAATCGCCATGGCTATTTCGTGATTTTCGGTGGCGTAGTAATAACGTCGTCGACGAGCCCGTACTTTTTGGCTTCGGCGGCTGTCATCCAGTTGTCGCGCTCCATGTCGGTCTGGATTTTATCAAGCTTTTGGCCGGTGTTCCTGGCCATAATTTCGTTGAGTTGCCGCTTGACACGCAGGAGTTCTTTCAACGAAATTTCCATGTCGGTAGCCTTGCCCTGGGTGCCGCTCGACGGTTGGTGAATCATGATGGTGGAGTTTGGCAGCACAAAGCGTTTGCCTTTGGTGCCGGAGCTCAGCAAAAAGGCGGCCGCAGACGCCTGCATGCCGATTCCGACGGTCTGGATGTCGTTGGTGACGTACTGCATCGTGTCGTAAACGGCTAAGGCATCATACACACTGCCGCCGGGGCTGTTAATGTAAAAGAAAATGTCTTTCTTGGGATCCTCGGCCTGCAAAAAGAGCAACTGGGCGACGATGACATTGGCCGTGGTCTCGTTCACGTCCTGCCCTAAAAAGACAATGCGATCTTTGAGCAGACGCGAATAGATGTCATAGGCGCGCTCGTAGCGGCCCTCGTTTTCGATAACAGTTGGCACAAGCACTTGATTGGTTGGTTTCATCGTCAAATCCTCTTTACGTAGCTCTATGATAGCGAGATTAGCACTCACAAGTCAAGAGTGCTAATCGTATGTTACATGTCTTGTAGCTGCTGGAATGAGAGATAGTCAAACAAGCTTGCCGCAAGTTCAACTCCATAAGCGCTGCGCGCTTCTTCTGTCGAATCAGCGGGCGTATATTCGACTGACATGTCGCGCTCAAGACTTGCGAAATCACCACTTCACCAAAGGGATTCAAATGTTCGTAGGCGAAGTCATCTGTAAAGAGTCGCGTAGATTTGGAAGATGGCTCATATAGCTCTAAGTGGCGTGTCCTAGAAATACGTGCTTTTTAGGCGACGTAACTTTTAAGTTTGTCGAGTGTTTTTTCGCTCATCAGGCGCGAGGCAATTTCACGGCGCCCTTCGGGTTTACTAAGTTCAGCTTGCATTTGCGGATCAGGGTATTGCCCTTTCAGCAGTTGCATGCGGACCTCGAGTTCTTCCGGTGTGACCGTGATTTTTTCGCGGTCAGCAACCTCGGTCAGTACAATACCGGCTTTGACGCGCAGCTCGGCGTCGGTCTTGTTGCGATTGCGGTGCTCTGCTTCAGTAACACCCTCGGCTTTGAGATGCTCTTGCCATGTCTGGCCGCGGTACAGCAGATTTTGCTTTTCGTCGGTCTCCATGCGGTCCAGTTGTTCGGCAATCAGCACTTCTGGAATGGCAACCTTCGTACGCTTGGCGATCTCAAGAATAATCGCGTCGGCTAGCTCGCGCTCGGCTTGGTTCGACTGCTCGGCGACAAGTTGTTTTTTGATGTCGGCTTTTAACTCGGCGACCGTTTTGAAGGGTCCGACTTTGGCGGCCAGAGTGTCATCGAGCTTCGGTTCAACCAGTTCTTCCACTTTTTTGGCAGTGACCTTGAAGGCGACTTCTTTACCCTGCAGTGCTTTTACGCCGTAGTCTTCGGGAAATGTTAGGGTGAAAGTTTTTTCTTGTCCGGCTTGCATGCCGATGAGATTGGCTTCGAAGCCCGGAATGAACGTGTTGCTGCCAAGCAAGAGCGGGTAATCCTTGCCATCGGCACCACTTACGGGTTCGCCGGTTTTGGCGTCAACGCCGGCGAAGTCAATCCACAACTCGTCATTTATTTTCGCGGCTCGGGCAACTTCTTTTTTCTTGGCTTCGCGTTTTTTGAGCTGCGCAATGACCTCATCAATGTCTTTGGCTGTAACTTTTATTTCTTTCTTGGTAAGTTTGAGTTTTTTGTAGTCGGGCAATTTGACTTCGCCCAGCACTTCGACTTCAGCTTCGATCTCGAGCGTCTCGAAAGGCACAAATTTCGTGATTTTTATCTGGGGCTGAGCAACCGGACGCAAGCTCTCTTGCTTGGCGGCCTGCATGTACAGCTGATTGATGGCGCGCTCTAGAAATTCTGTTTGCAGACTTTCGGGATTCAGCTGTTTTTCAACCAGGTTCAGCGGCGCTTTGCCGGCGCGGAAGCCTTGCACTTTGACGGTGCCGGCCAGGTGCTGCAAGGCTTCTGCTTTGGCATGCCCGAGCAGCTCGGCGTTAGCCGAGATGATAAGTTGGATTTTGGTATCGGATAGATTCTTTTTTGATGACTGCATAGTTTTTTACTGTAACAGACCGGCGCGAGTTTGGCTACCGCCTGGCTGGACGCGGCGCTGTGCCTACAAATCGTCGTCCTGGCCGCGGTAATCGGTGGCGATGCTGACGATGCGCGACGCGCTGTGCTTTTCCTCGATGCCGGTGTGTAAATTGCGCAATGTATACAATTCATCTTCGAGTTCTTTTTCGCCAATAAACACGGCGTAGTGGATATGCTTTTTGCTGGCCGTCTTGATTTGCTTGTCGGGCTTGCGGTCGGTCAGGTCGACCGCTACGTTGAGGCCCATGGTGCGCAGTTCGCGAATCACGCGCTGCGCTTTATCGTAAACGTCACCGATCAAAATAATGTACACGTCGGTCTCGGAACGCAGGGCCGGCACTAAATCGTGCATTTCCAGAAAGTTCTGCAACGTAACGTCGCCCATGCCGAAGCCGGTGACCGGCACCGGCTCCACTCCAAACAATCCGACCAAGCCGTCGTAGCGGCCGCCCCCAAACATCGACCGATTGTTTTCCGGATGCTTGTCGAACACCTCGAAAACGACGTCGGTGTAATAATCAAATCCGCGCATCAGCGAAATGTCAAACACGGCGTTGGTGATGCCGGCATCGTGTAGGCTCGCCAACAGTTGTTGTAATTTTTTGGCTGAGGCGTGCTCACGCAGACGTTCCGGCAAGTGTTCCAGGCTTTTGATTTTGAGCAGCCCTTGCAGTTTATGGTGCGCACCTTCTTCGCGCTGGCCGTGCGAAAAGATGCTGGTGGTTTCGGCTTCGAATTCTTCGATTGACATTTTGTGCATGCGGTCAATGAGCTTGGCGAGCGTGTGCGCTTGCGTGTCGTTCAACCCAAGGTAGTCGCTCAAAATGTAATCCATCAACTTGCGGCTGTTGAGCTTTACCTGGTACATGTCGTGGGTGGCGCCAAACTTTTTTAGAATGCTGTCCGCGACTTGGATAATTTCGGTCTCGGCGCGTAAATCCTCAAGCCCAAACAGGTCGACGTTGAGCTGCCAGTGCTCGCGCAAACGGCCGCGTTGCGGCCGTTCGTAGCGCCACAGATTGGGAATACTGTACCAGCGGAGCGGATACGCCAGCTCTTGCCGCCGGGCCGCAACCATGCGGCTGACGGTCGGTGTCATTTCCGGGCGGATTGCAACCTGGCGGCCACCGCGATCTTCGAAAGCATAAGTCTGCTCGTTCACAATTTCTTCGCCGGTTTTGGCCAGATATAGATCGAGTGCTTCCAGAATCGGCGCATCATACTCTTCGTAACCCATGCGCTCCACGCTCTCGCGCATAATCCGGAACATGTATTTTTGCAAGCGCTTGTCCTCGGGGTAAAAATCGCGCGCCCCTTTATACGGCTGAACGGATAAACTCATTTTCGGCATTCCTTTTGAAGCTATTGTAGCAGATTTGGCGAGAAGCCTGCCACCCGCCGCATCATACATAATAATTTGCATTGTTTCAAAATGATCGTATACTTACTGAAAATGTCCGGAAGCGTAATGCGAAACAAGAAGCCAACGCTGCTAATTATCATGTCGGCATGAGCCTATCAGCAATCCGGCTTCTCAGCGCTCGGTAGCGCTCAGCGTTTTGATTTAAGGCTTGAAGCTGGCTGGAGTGACTTAGCTGACCGTCTGACTAGGCAACGGCGTAATTTTGAGGTCGCTGGCGGCCTGAAGATATTGCTGCCATCCCGCGGTCAAATTTGCTTCGACTGGAATCTCTACACCTTCTGAATCGACTGACTTTAGCGCTTTTGGGGTGACCACCGCCCATTCTTCTGAACCGTCGCCGTATCTAGCCAGCGGTGCGAATCCTAGCTGCGGCAACCACTCTAAAGTGGCAGGGTCGTCAGGTGTAACGCTTGTTACAAAGTAGTTTGTGCTATGTTGCCGGCGAGCAACGTGTGACATATAGGCCAATGCGCCGGCGGCCACTACGGATGTAGTTTCGGAGTGATGGGGATGGGTGGCAGCAAAGGCGCTGAGCGCCTGCACGTCTCTCCTATTGTCGTGCGCCTCCGGATCGTAGCTAAGGTGTTCGAGTGCCACGCCTCCTACAAGGTTAGACATGCCGCCGTCCCGGTATATGCCACGTCTGAACACTCTGTCTGCATAGTGTCGGTGAGGTAAATCAGGACCATCCTGCAGAGATTCGGTCCACATGCCCTTTGCTGAACGCGGGAAAAAGACGAGCTTGGAATAATCGAGTGTGCGAGCGCTGTCATTTTGGCCGAACGGACCCAAATAAAACAAAGGAAAACTTTGAGATCGAGATTCGACCTGCAACTTTGCCGACGCAAACATGTATATATTATGCACTTTGTATGAAATTACGGAAACCCTAAAGAAAACGGTAGTGCGTGAAGGTAAAAGCCAGAGTCTTCTCCTCCTCTATCACGCGGCCCTGCCGTCATTGGACAGTGCTGATGAAGCCGCTGCCTGCTGTCCAAACCCCGTCTGACCTACCATTATGGGTGGACTCGACCGAAATACCCTCATCCGCTTGCTTGGCCTGTCGCTTGCGGGACAGGGTTCAAGTAAGGGGGTGGTGGTGGGGATGAAAGGATTTGAACCTTCACGCCTTACCGGCACTAGCTCCTAAGGCTAGCGTGTCTACCAATTTCACCACATCCCCGAAATTGCCATTTACGCGCAGTGGACACCAACGAATGATCGACCCGGTTGTTATAGTTTACAAAATCTTTTGGTAGAATGCCAGCTGTGCATCACCGTAAGAGTGCTGGACGATCTGGACTAGGCCATCAAGGCTCGGCGCGGATTCGTTACCCGGCCACGAAAGTGCCAAAATACCGTCGGTTTTAAGATGTTCAGTAAGTCGTACAATAATTGGCAGCTGTAGGTTGTCGTATGGCGGGTCGCACAATACGATGTCGAAGACGGTGGCCGGCTGCGTCCGTGACCAGCCCTGGACCGTAGCTTTAATGAGCTTGACATGCTCCGACAAGCCAAGCTGCTTGATATTCTCGGCAATGGTGTCCTGCGCCTGGCGGTCTTGTTCGATGATGGTGACTTTGTCCGCACCGCGGCTTGCCGCTTCGAAACCGAGCGCGCCGCTGCCTCCGAAAGCGTCTAGTACGGTCAGATCATCGAGCTCGCCCAGTATGCTAAAAAGCGCGCCGCGAATCTTGTCGCTCATTGGATGTGTACGTCGCCCTTTCGGCGAATCAAGCGTACGCCCGCCCAGTGTACCGGCAATAATTCTCATCACAGACCTTCTGCCAGCCCGGCCTCGGCTGCAGCCCGATACCAAGCTAAACTGACGGTTTGCACGAGCAACGGTGCCAGGTGGTTGCGGACTTGCCGTGCCAGCGGAATTGTCCAACCATGTTTGTAATAGGTGTCGTACATGCCCATGCCGGCTACTTCGCGCGCTTTTTGTGTGAACCATGCCGGGATATCTTGCGCCAGCATTTCGGCAATGTCGTCCTGGTTGAGCTGCGAATTTTTCAGGGTCAGTGGCGCAATCACTGCTGCCACGCCCCACTCAAACAAAAAATGCGTCGAGAACAAGCCTTTCGCACCCCACATTTGCCAGTTTTTGTTCATGCGTTCGCGGCGCGTTTGGCCCGGCATGAACATCTTTTCTTTGAGCGTCGTGCGGCTTTCGAGGCCTTCGCCACCCCGCAACTCGATCAACTTTTCTTCGTAAGGATAGTGGTGGGCCGGTGTCAGTCCGTCCACCACGGCATGTGCCAACCAAGCGGCCTCGAAACCGGCGCGTACTTCGTCCTTATCTTTCAATGCTGTAACCAATTTCTTGTGGTGAGCAGTAATGAGCGAAATAAGCTGGTCGTCGGTTGCATCAAAGGGGTTGAAATAGTGCCAGGGTTCGTCGACGGCCGGGCTTTTGCGCTTGATGCCGTCCGGGCCGTCGAGGCCTTCAAAGTTCAGGATGGTTTTGATGCCTGGAAAGCGCTGCGGGGTTTTGAGCAAAGGCCGCAACGACCTGCGGGCTAAGCGGTCGATCTTTTGGTGTGCCCCGACAATGCGGCCGGAACGCGGCGTTAGAATGAAACCAGAAAACATATATTAGTTCAAATTAGTGACGGCTCGCAACAGTGTGACGCGCGCCGACAATATTGGATATTGTAGCAGGTTTTCGCCGCGGTCGATAGCTTGCTGGGCGGCCGCACGAGCCTCGGCAATAAGTCTAGTGTCGCTTAGTTTGGCGATGCGCAGATCAAGCGCACCGTGCTGGCTCGTGCCGTAAATGGCGCCGGGGCCGCGCAATTCCAGGTCGAGTTCGGCCAAGCGAAAGCCATCTTGAGTGGCTTCGAGTGCTCGCAGTCGCCTGGGTGGTGCCGATGAGTCGCTCATCATCAAGTAGCAATAGCCTTGGTGATGGCTGCGCCCGACACGGCCGCGAAGCTGGTGAATTTGTGCCAAGCCAAAGCGATCGGCGGCTTCGACAAGCATGACGCTGGCGTTTGGCACGTCAACGCCTACCTCGATAACTGTAGTCGATACCAGAATATCCAACTCGCGGCGCACGAATTGTTCCATAATGGCAGTTTTTTCGGTTGGCTTCATCTTGCCGTGCAATAGGCCGATGCGCCGGTGTTTGAAGCCGCGTGTTCGCAGCTGCTCGTACACTTTTTCGGCAGCGCTGGCGTGCAAGACCTTGGATTCGGTGATGAGCGGGCAGACCACAAACATCTGCCGTCCAGTGGCCAACTCCTTGTCGATTGTCGCGTACAACTGCGCGCGCGAATCAGGAGAACAAATTTTGGTAATGATCGGCAAACGGCCTCTTGGCTTGGTGTCGAGTATCGAGATGTCGAGCTCGCCGTATAACGTCAGCGCCAGGCTGCGCGGAATCGGTGTTGCCGTGAGACTGAGCAAGTGCGGCATGTGGCCGGCCTTAGCCATCAGCTGCTTGCGCTGCTCAACGCCGAAGCGGTGTTGCTCGTCAATGATTACCAGGCCGAGTTTGTGCATATCGACTTTTTCTTGAATGAGCGCTTGCGTACCGACGATCAGCCGAATGTCGCCGCTGGCAATATGTCGATGCGCAGCTATTTTTTGAGCTGGCCTGAGGCCGCCAACCAGCAGGCCGACTTGCCCGCTCAAGCCTAAAGGCTCAAGCAGCTGGTGCAGCGTCTCGGCATGCTGGCGCGCCAGCAATTCCGTCGGCGCCATAAACGCTACCTGATAATTTTGTTCCATGGCCATCAGCGCGGCCATGGCCGCGACCACTGTTTTGCCCGAGCCAACATCGCCTTCGACCAAGCGATTCATAGGCTGCGTCTTTTCGACGTCCTTATAGATGCGCCACACGACCTTTTTCTGCGCGTCTGTCAGCTGGAATGGCAAGTGTGCCACGAACGAGCGCGCCAAACGCTCGTTAAATGGAATTGCCAGCGCCTGATCAGCCAACAGTTCATATTTGTTAAGCAAACTGGCAAGCGTGAGTCCGAACACTTCCTCGAAGCCTAGGCGGCGACGGGCCGCTTGCAGTACCGCAGCTTCGGCTGGAAAATGCATGGCCATCAGCGCAGCTGCGCGTGGCACCAATTTGTGGCCCGCAATCACCCACGCCGGCAAACTTTCCGGTACACGCTCCATCAACGTGGCCAGTTGCCGCAAACAGATGCGAATTTGCCTCGATGTAAGACCCTTGGTTTCGCGGTACACCGGCACAATGCGCGCCGTATTCACCGGAAACTCACTCATCAGTTCCACCGAAGGATTCATGATGGCCAGGTGTTGGTGGCTGAGTTCGAATTGACCGGAAATAAAATATTGCTGCCCTTTTTTGAGCGAAGTTTCGCGGTATGGCTGGTTGAACCACAGAATGCGCACGCTTCCGGACGAATCGCTGGCCACAGCCTCTGTAATATGCATGCCGCGCCGTACATACCGGCCTTTTGCTTGTTTGATGACCGCCTCGATAGTAACGGGGCCGGGCTTTATGCGACTGATTGGCAGGATCGTGGAATAGTCCTCGTAGCGGCGCGGAAAAAAATCAATCAAATCATCGAGTGTTTTCACGCCGAGCACGGCAAATCTCTTAGCCATTTCCGGCCCGACGCCCTTGAGCGCCTCAATCGGACTTCCCAAATCTACAGCCATGCTTTTAGTATAGCTTGCCAGGCCCGGTCTGCCCCCGAAGTGTTACTGCTATTTCGTGCCGCCGATGGGCGCGAGCGGCACGACTGTATCGAAACCGGTCGCCAAATATCCGGGCGTACCTCTCCGCCGAGCGTGTAACCGCACCGGCAAGAAACAGACTGGCGACACGCTTGGTGAGCCATGCTGGAAGAAGGGGGCGCTTTGATTGTACTACTTGCCCTTGCGTACGAGAAAAAATATGCTGGGGCCAAAAAAACTGCTGGCGAGCAGCGGCTGCATAACGCTCTCGGCCACCAACATAAGGCCGCGCGGCATGAACTTTTTGAGGCCCTGGCTGCGCAGGTTCGAAACCGACAACACTCGCTCGACCTTTAGCCCGGCTTGGCCAAGCTGTTTGATGACCATGTGTGGATTATGGTTCACGAATGGAATTTCGCCCTTGCGAATGTTTTTGGCGGAGCGAATGTCAACGGGTTCGGCTGGTAATTTCCGGCCTTTTAAAAAGTGTTTCAGGCGATTGCGGCCATGGGCGTAGTTTGCGACCTCGATGATCGCATAGCCGTCATCAGCTAGCACGCGCGCGATTTCAGCAAACTCGGGACTCGGGTTCGGCAAGTGGTGCATGACACGAATCATCGTCAGCAAGTCGATCGAACCGTCTTCAAACTTCATGTCGTCGGCTTGCATCAGCTTGCGGTCGATTTCGGGATGATCTTCCAAAAAATCGGTAGCCAGGTCGAGTTGCTGCTGGCTCGGCTCGGCCAAGGTAACCTTGTCGGCAAACTGCTCCAAAAAAACGCACAGCCGTCCGTAGCCGCCGCCAATATCGGTGGCGTGCCGGAAGTGCTTGCCCTTAAGCATGCGCTTGAGTGCCATGCGTTCAGCCTCGTCCTCGTAGCCACGGTCGTTCCAGTAGTGTAGATAATTGTAGTTAGGGTCGTCATATTGATCGGATTTTCGCCCGGACGTTGTGGTTTTGCTTGCGGATTTTGCCGGAGTTTTGTCGGCAAGGACGGCGTCCGATCTCTTTGGTTTTGAAGTTTTGGTGCGTTTCGCCGTTTTTGCTTTGGCCGCTGCAGGCTTGGCTGGTTTCTTAGTCTTCATATGGCTCACAGTATAGCATCACGCGCTTTCGATGAGTGCGGTATTTTTGAGTATCTTCCCTTTGCGGATAAGCAGTCGTCCACCTTGGAAGTCGCCCGGCTCAAACCTTTCGCGAATGACCCTTGTCCCGTTAATGGTTATTGCGCCATCCGCAAGAAGTCGCCTTGCTTCGGTTTTAGACTCAGCAAGGTTTGCTGCAGTAAGTGCATCTGCAATCTTGCCATCAGGTGGGGAGCTTGCACTAGCTATTTCCTTGCGCAGTGATTCCAAAACTCCGGGACGATCAGCGAGAGCAATTGCTTGCGGATTTTTAATTACTTCAGTTACTTCTCTGGCTGTCGATGTTTGCAAGTCACCATGTACCAACTGCGTAACGGCCATTGCAAGATGCTCTTGGGCGAGCCGTAGCTTAGGCTCTTCTCGGTGTTGTTGCATTAATTTTTCAATATTCTCCTTACTCAGCAAAGTGTACAACTTCAGGAAGTCCTCGACTCTATTGTCTTCGACGTTGATCCAGAATTGGTAAAATTGCGTCGGCGTTGTTTTGCTCGGGTCGAGCCAGACGGCGCCCGCCTCGCTTTTGCCAAATTTTTTGCCGGTTTTTTGGTCGATGACCAACGGCATGCACAGTGCGTGCACTTCGGCGCCTGCCTTTTTACGAATGAGAGGCACACCGGACAACATGTTGCCCCATTGATCGGAGGCACCAATTTGTAACACGACCCCCTTATTTTTGAACAGCCAATAATAATCGTAGCCTTGGATGAGGTTGTAGCTGAACTCGGCATAGCTGATGCCGCCCCCACCTTCACCCATTCGTGTGGCAATGAAATCGCGCTGCGTAAGCTCCGTCATGCTAAAGTGCTTGCCCACCTCACGTAAAAATTCCAAATAGCCAATATCTTTAAACCAGTCGTGGTTATTGACCAGCTCGAACTGGTTGTGGGCGAATAGTTTTCGTACTTGTGCTTCGACACCGGCTACGTTGTGGGCGATTTCTTCTGTAGTTTTGAGCGGGCGCTCTGCGTCTTTGCCGCCAGGGTCGCCGATCAAACTGGTTGCACCGCCCACCAGCAGCACGGTTTTCCAGCCGGCGTCAGCCAAATGCCGCGCCAACATGTAGACGGCCAAATTACCGATCGTCAAACTGTCCGACGAGCAATCGCTGCCCAAATAAAAGGTTCGTGGCTCGTCGAGCCAGTCCGTGTCGTCGAACGTCTTGTCCTTAATAAAACCGCGCCAGCCCAAGCTTTCAGAGAGAGTCATGCCAATCCTTATTCATACTCGTATCAGTATACCCTATCTGGGAAAACGCTGAAACCGGCCCCAGGTTTTCAATATTTGCATTTGCGCCAGCCTCAAATTTGCTATAATAACTGACGTAGACAAAGATAAAGGGGACGGTAAGTAAGCGGAATGAGTACTTCCAGCAAGGGACCGAGGCGCCGCACGACAAAAAACACGTTTACGACCAAGAGCGGCTCGACTTTTAAAGTCAACCGCAGTTTTTCTGACAAGGTCAAAGCTCGCCGCGACGCCAAAGCTCGCCGGCGGGCTATGTATTTAAGCACGCTCCCCAGAAATCGCTTCAAACGAGTTCTGTACAGATTGCATCCTAAGCGCGTGGCAAAATATTGGTTTAGTCGCGACGGCGCAATCATGGCACTCAAGATTGTAGGCGTCGGCATTGTGGCGTGCTTTATTTTGGTCATCGGGGTGTTTGCCTATTTCCGCAAGGATCTGCCAAATATCAAAGACATCTCCGGTACGAACGTTGGCGGCAGCATAACCTACTACGATCACACTGGACAGACGGTGCTGTGGCAAGATTACGGTGCTGTCAAACGAATTCCGGTTCAGAGCAATCAAATTTCCCCATACATGAAAGAAGCCACAGTCGCCATTGAAGACAAAGACTTTTACAAACACGGTGCATTTGACGTCCGCGGTATTTTACGTGCTGGTGTGCATGACGTTTTTGGCGGGGGCGGCGGTGTGCAAGGCGGTTCTACCATCACGCAGCAGCTCGTGAAGCTGAACGAACAGTGGACTGCCGACCGCTCGATTACTCGCAAAATTAAAGAGGTCATCCTGGCGGTTGAGGTTGAGCGCGAATACTCCAAAGACGACATACTGACCGGCTATTTGAACATTGCACCATATAGTGGCGTGGACTATGGCGTCGAAACCGCGGCGCGTGACTACTTCAATACCGACGCAAAAGATCTAACACTTGCTCAGGCTGCGATGTTGGCCGCCATTCCTAAAGCGCCTACCAGTTACTCGCCATATAGCAGCCCAGAGTTTAATCCAGATGCTGGCGGCAACTATTTTGACGCCAACGGATTGGTTGCGCGGCAACACTATATTCTTGATCAAATGGTTGCGCAAAAAATGATTACGCAGGCGCAGGCAGATGCCGCCAAGGGCATCGACATTCTGGCGCAAGTTAAAGCAGAACAGCCGAAGTACGACGGCATCAAAGCGCCGTACTTCGTGCTGGCGGCAAAGGACCAACTTGAACAGCAATATGGTTCCGCCACGGTGCAGCGCGGCGGCTGGAAAGTTGTCACAACCCTCGATACGAGTTTGCAAAACTTAGCCGAGCAGCAAGTTCAAGCTGACCGCAGAGAAATCCTAAAGCAAGGCGGCGACGAAGCGGCGTTTGTCGCCGAAGACAACAAAACCGGCCAGATTGTAGCGCTCGTTGGCGGTATTGACTTTAACGATCCTGGACATGGCAGTATTAACTATGCACACGACGTCAACGTTTCGCCCGGCTCGAGTTTCAAGCCATACGATTATGCCACCTTCATAGACAACAATAATGACGTTGGTGCGGGTTCGGTCTTGTACGATGATCCGGGTACCCGGGGGGTTGGTATCCCGGGATATCCCTGTACCATTCCGTATCAGAACTCGAACAATACCGGCAATTGTGCTCGAGACTACGACGGGAAAGCACCGGGTGCCGAGCCTATACGCTACGCCTTGGGCGGCTCGCGCAACATTACCGCCATGAAAGCCATGCTGAGCGCGTTGCCGAATGACACCAGTAGTGGCCGGGTCGACTCTATCAATAAAACAATCAGCACGGCTGACGCACTGATGGACAGTCCAACTGGCGACAGCTATCATTGCTACGCCCCAGGGACAGATATTTTTACTGCAAGCAAACCTGACGAAGACCAGTGTTACACTTCCTCGGCCATCGGTGATGGCGCTTACTTGCATCTCGACGACCAAGTCAATGGTATTGCCAGTATTGCTCGTGGCGGCGTGGCTATTCCGCGCACCTACATTTTAAAAATCACTGACGCGAGTGGCAAAGTTATTGATCAATTCAAACAACCCGCTGGCAAGCAAGTCATCAAACCCGACACTGCCTATATCATCAACAATATAGCCTCCGACCCGCGCGCCAGCTATCTGCCCGGCAACTGTACGGACACTGGCTGTACGCCACTCTCTAGTTTCGGCTATAAATTTCATCGCTACAAAGGCTGGAACTTCGCAGTTAAAACCGGTACGACCAACTACGCCTTCGACGGCCTCATGGAAAGCTGGTCGACGCAGTACACGGCAGTAACCTGGGCGGGCTACCATACCCGTAATGTGGCCATGACCGGCAACATGGAGACCATGACCGAGCCGATCGTCCGCGGCTGGATGCAAGGCGCACACGACCTGCTCAGCATGAAGCCGGTAAACTGGGTGCAACCGAGCGACATGCAAGTCCTGCCCGCCTTTGTGTTAGGCCACAAGATCTCCAGCAATGGTGAACAGATTCCCAGTCCAAGCACCGATATCTTCCCGTCCTGGTACCAGAAGCCCAAGCAAGGCACGACAACCTCGCAAAACATTGACGTCGTTTCTAACAAGCTCGCCACGAGTTGTACGCCGCCGCTCGCCCAAAAAACCCTGACCGGTTCAAATGACAATGCGTTCTCGGCTGACATATTCGTAAAAGGCGCCAGTCCGACCACTGTGACGGGCAGCGATGATGTGCACAATTGTAACGACACGAAACCGTCAGTTACGCTCACGCCAAGTTCTACAGCCTGTACTGTCGGTGCAAATTGTATATTCACTGTGACGGTCAGCCAAGGTACTGCACCGCTTTCAAGCACGCAATATCCAGGTACGGTCAGCTTGCTGGTTAACGGGCAGCGCGTCCAAACGCTGACGGTGTCTGACTCGCCTAGCACGGTCACGTTTACCTACACGCCGACAGCCGCCGGGTCTGCCACGGTGAGCGCCCAAATAATTGATAGCGTTCTATACGACGCTACCGACACGGCCCCTCCCATCACATTCAATGGCGGTCAATGAAGCGAGCCAGGGCGCCGTCACCCTGTTCGCTAAACAACAAAACAGCGGCATAGGTCGCGACTTTAACCCTATATGCGTTGCCGGAGCGGTCGCCTTCGCAGGAGTCGCTGACTCAATTTACCAGGTGAGGACGGGCTTGGCTTGGCAGCCACGCTTGGCTTAGCTGTCTCTTCTAAGTTCTGGCTCCCTTTCTGTTCTTGCGGCTGGTGCGAGTGCTGTCTTAGCTGCCCGAAGACCATTTTGCCGGCAACCGTTTGGTGCATGCGGCTCACCGTCACTGCCACGGTTTTCCCTACGTGCCGGGCGGCGCCGTCAACGACGATCATGGTGCCGTCTTCAAGATAGCCAACACCCTGGTCGTGGTTGCTGCCCTTTTGTACGATTTTAATTTGCAACGTTTCGCCGGGCAAGCTAACCGGCCGCATGATTTGCGCCAGTTCGTTCACGTTCAACACGCAAATGCCTTCGACCGCCGCCACTTTTGTTAAGTTATAGTCGATGGTATATAAGCTAGCCTTGATTTTCTTGGACAAGGCGACCAACTTGTCGTCGGTGGTTGGAATATCCGGAAAGATTGTGCGATCGATAAAAACACTGGTCGTCGACAGCCCGGCTTCATCCTGCAATTGATGCGCAATATCAAGCCCAAAACGGGCACGCTCACGCTTGTGCGTATCGTTGCCATCGGCCAGCAATTGCAATTCGTTCAAGACGAACTGCGGAATGACAAACTCTTCGGCTAGGAAGCCGGTACGCGCCACATCGACAATGCGACCATCGATGAGGCCGCAGCTATCAATGACGAGCTTGCGCCGCCTGGCAGTAGAAAACGAGGGCGCTGGCAATTTGCTGCCCTCGCGCCCTGCCAACAGCATATACGCAATGAACACGAGCAAAATTATTTCAACTATTTGCATGAGGTTACTCTTTCTCCAAAAACTGGTTGAGCGCGCTGCGCACATCACGGACGCAAAGCAGTAGCGGCAGCTTTTTACCTGTCTTTTGGTTCGGCCCGATAGCACTCTCAAAGCCAAGCTTCTGCGCTTCCTGGATGCGCTTTTCGATGTATGGCACATGCCGGACTTCACCACTCAAACCCACCTCGCCAAACACCACGGCGTTCGTTTTGAGTTGCAGGCCGCGAGCCGCAGAGCCAATGGCCATACACACAGCGAGGTCGGCCGCCGGTTCGCTAATGTGCATGCCGCCGACAATGTTAATATAAATGTCTTGATCGGCCAGCTGCAATTTGGTGCGGCGCTCAAGCATAGCCACCAACAAGTTGACGCGATTCAGGTCGATCCCGCTCGCGGCGCGCTTCGGGTAGCCGTAGCTGGTTTTGTTGACGAGCGCCTGCACTTCGACCAGCAACGGCCGCGTGCCTTCAAGTGTTGCCAAGACGATAGAGCCGTCACTGATCTGCCGCTCCGCAAGCAATGCTGCCGAAGGGTTTTGCACCGATTTCAGCCCTTGCTCATCCATTTCAAAAATACCGGCCTCCGTAGTCGGGCCAAAACGGTTTTTGGTGGCCCGCAACACTTTAAAGCCGCCGTAGCGATCGCCCTCGAGTTGCAGCACCACGTCAACCACATGCTCAAGCACTTTTGGTCCGGCAATCGAGCCCTCTTTGGTCACGTGTCCCACCAAAATTACGGCCGTGCCGGACTGCTTGGCGGCGGCCAAGATCAGCTGCGTGCTGTTGGTGATCTGTGAAACCGTGCCGGCTGTCGAAGCCACAGCTTGGCAGGCGATCGTTTGAATAGAATCGACAACGACCAGCTCATACTGCTTGGTAGAGATGGTGGTGGCAATATCGTCGGCACTCGTGCTGGTTGCAAGTTCGAGTTGCTTGGCCGCCGCCCGCAAGCGCTCAGCCCGCAGACCAATCTGGTGTCCGGATTCCTCGCCGCTCACATACAAAACTTTGTGACGTGCCGCAACCGCGTCGGCCAGTTGCAGCAACAGCGTGCTTTTGCCAATGCCCGGCTGCCCGGCGATCAAGCTTACGCTGCCCACGACCACGCCACCACCTAAAATAGTGTCGATGTCTTGCATGCCGGTTTTGAGTCGCTTTTGGTCGTGCTGAATCAATCGTTCGACCATGTCTGGCGTCAATGCCCGGCCGGACACGCCGCCGGCACCTGCGCCCACAATGATCGCCTCTTCCTGCAAGCTATTCCACGCGCCGCACTGCGGACACTTGCCCATCCAGGTTGCAGAGGCTGCGCCGCATTCCGTGCACACATATTGCATCGATTTCTTTGCCATTATATAAGTGTACACTATTGCGGTTGCGCGGCGGGCGCCTGGCTATTGATTGCCTGCGCAAGCTGGTTTTCCTGGATGGCGATGGCGTTGCGCCGGTCGACCAGCGTGTTGTACCGGGAGATGAGCGATCGTAGTGCCGTAATGCCCGCGTTGTATGCACCTATGGCGTTGTTGTATGGTGCAATCCCGGCGTTATAGGCCTCAATTTGGCCAGCCGACTTTTCGGTGGCAAGCTGTGCCGCTTGGGTTGCGAGCGCTTGTTGTTTTTGTTGCAATTCGGTTTGACTGCCATCAATTTGCTTTTTCATAGCTCCCAGCTGCGCGTCATCGGCCGAAACTTGTTGTTCACGACTCGTAAACGCCGCCTGGTAATTGGCAGCGTACTGCGCAATTTTTTGACGGCTTGTAAAATATTGCTTGTAATAATTTTCGAGCGGCGCGGGCAAGTCGGCAATTTCAGTGCCAAATACCGAGTGCATTTCGTTGACTACGTCGTTTGGCTCGGTCTGCTTGTATAGGTTAATCTCATCGATAATCTGCTGGTCATGCAAACTATACTGATAATAATTCTCCAGCATGCTGTCGACGCTGTTGCGCTCTGTAGCGTTCAAACGGTCGTAAGCGGCGTGTAGCATTTCATGTGCCGCCGTGACTTGCTCGACGCCAGTCAGTTGCGGGTCGTTGACCGCGTACAGGTAAATTCCCAGCTGGTTGCTGTGGTAGCAGCCAAGTACGATAGCCTGCTCTTTGCCACCGCATTGCTGGTTAAAGTACGACTTGTCGGCCGTTAGGTCGGGACGGTTGATGTAAAACAGGTGTCGGCCGTACGGCGTCATGGTGTCGTCGTCTGCCAGACGGGTAATCGCGGTTGGCGGCTGATAGCCGTGCAACCGTACCCAATCGTATATTTGGTCGCGGTGCGTAATCGCCCAAACGCCGCCAACGATAACCGCGAACAGCAATGCGCCCGTCAGCACTCGTCGAAGCAGTTTCATACTCTTAGTCTACACTAAATATTTTCTCGGCCATCCAATTTTTTTAGGCCTGTTGCGGTGCGGGTTCTTCGGAGCGCTCATTCGTAACCGCGTACGTCAGCTCGCTGCTCTTGGCGCCCACTTGAATGATGCTACCGTGTGTGTAGCTTTCGCTGAGCAATTCCAGGGCAATGCGATCTTCGAGTGTATCCTGGATGATGCGCCGGAGCGGCCGCACGCCGTTCTTTTCATCGTAGCCGTTCTCCAGTAAATATTGCTTGGCCGCGGCCGAAACCTGTAAGCCCAGACCTTGCTTTTGCATGCGGCCGCGCAACTCGTCAAGCTGCAAATCGATGATCTGGTAAATGTCTTTTTTTGTTAGCGCACGAAACACGACCGTTTTGTCAATGCGGTTGAGCAACTCCGGCCGCAGTGTTTTTTTGAGTTCGTCAAGCACTTTGTCCTTATTGCGCAGATGCAGATCGTCGAGATTTTTCAGGTCGTTGCCGGTGCTGGCGTGAAATCCAAAATCTGTTTCTTTTTGCAGTTTATTGGCGCCGATATTGCTCGTCATGATGACAATCGTATTGGTAAAGTCAATCTGGCGGCCTTTGGCGTCGGTGAGATGGCCGTCTTCCAAAATCTGCAGCAACATATTAAAGACGTCAGGATGGGCTTTTTCGATTTCGTCGAACAGCACCAAACTGTATGGCTGACGACGGATTTTATCGGTCAATTGGCCGCCTTCATCGTAGCCTACATAGCCGGCCGGCGCGCCCACCAGGCGCGACGTATTGTGTGCTTCACCGAATTCACTCATGTCGATTTTTACGAGCGAATTTTCGGAGCCAAAAAATTCCCGCGCCAGCACGCGCGCCAGTTCCGTTTTGCCGACACCAGTCGGGCCGAGAAAAATGAACGAGCCAATCGGCCGTTTGCTGCTGCCAATGCCCGACCGATTACGGCGCACGGCGCGCGCTACGGTTTCCACGGCTTCTTGCTGACCAATAACGTACTTGCTTAACATTTTTTCAAGATTGAGCAAGTATTTGGCCTCGGAGCGGATGACTTTGCGCACCGGCACGCCAGTCATGCGCGAAACGACTTCGGCAACGTCATCGCTGGTGAGTTCCAGTCGTTTGGTTTGCTTGGTGTTAGCTTCGAGCTGCCCAAGCTGCTCGTTGATCTGGCTGGCGCGTGTCTTTTCTTTGGCGGCCTTTTCGTAATCCTCGGCGTCAACCGCCTCGTCGATACGCGTGTTGACGAGTTTGAGTTCCTTTTGCAGCTTGCGAACTTCAGGCGACGTTTTGCCCTTGTCTACGCGTAAATGCGCCGCCGTTTCGTCCAACAGGTCGATGGCTTTGTCGGGCATGAATCGGTCACTGACGTAGCGCTTGGCGAAATTAACGATGTCGTCCAGCACGTCGTTGTTGACGGTAACGCCATGAAATGCTTCGTAGTGTTTGCGCAGTCCCTTCAAGATCGCCAGCGTCTCGCCGACCGTCGCTTCGGGCACTTGTACCGGCTGGAAACGTCGCTCCAGCGCGGCATCTTTTTCGATGTGTTTGGTGTATTCGGCAGTTGTGGTAGCGCCAATCATTTGGATTTTGCCACGAGCCAGCGCTGGCTTCAGAATATTTCCGGCATCCATGGCACCTTCGGCAGCGCCGGCACCCACAATCAAGTGCATTTCGTCGATAAACACAATGGTTTTTTTGTCGTTTTCCAATTCGGCCATTACTTTCTTGAGGCGCTCTTCGAATTCGCCACGATATTTCGTGCCGGCGATCATTCCGGCCAAGTCAAGCATGATGATGCGTTTTTCGAGCAAACTATCGGGCACGTCTTCGGTAATAATGCGCTGCGCCAGGCCTTCAACGATGGCTGTTTTGCCGACGCCAGGCTCGCCGATCAGCACCGGGTTATTTTTGGTACGGCGATTCAAAATGGTGATGACGCGGCGGATTTGCGGCTGGCGCCCGACAACCGGGTCGAGCTTGCCAGCCCGCGCCTGTGCCGTAATGTCAGTACCAAAAAAATCGAGTGCAGTTTTGCGGCCTTTGTTGCGACCGCCGCGGCGCGGCGCTTCGGTGGCACTATTACCCTCTTCTTCGTACTGTTGCTTGTTCAAAAACTGCTCGAGTTCGTTCATTAATTGGTCGACGTCGATATTCATGTCACGTAGTAAAATCGTAGCCCGCGCGTTTTTTTGCGTCAGAATACTGTAGAGAATGTGCTCGGTCCCGCAAAATTCCTGGTTATAATCCTGCGCAACGTCGTACGCCATTTTCAGGGTAAGCTTTGCCGTTTCGCTCAGGCCCTTAGCGACGGCGCTCATCACTAATGTTTTGGGGGTGAGATTCAGCGCTATACGGGCGCGGTCGAGCGTCACTCCGGCACCTTCCAGCATTTTGGCGCCTATGCTGTTATCCTGTGCGAGTACGCCCAGCAACAAATGTTCGGTGCCAACGTATGCGCTGCCGAAGCTGCGCGCGATGCCATCGGCGTGCTTTAAGCTTTGCAACGCGTTATTAGTGAGATGATTCAAAAAATCCTGAAAATCTCCAGAGTCTGGTGCCATAGTGCCTAGCCTTTCGGCGATGCTTACCCCGCATCACTGCATGTATAGTAGCGTAACTAGCACTCGTGCGTCAAGAGTGCTAATTTTGATTCTGGCAGCCCTCGCGTGGGCTAGCGGAAGCTTCCGGTGATCAACTTTAGGTCAAGCTGCAGGGGAATGGGGTTTTCAAATCGTGGCCCATTCAACCAAGCACCCTCAAATTCGTTCAGGCGCGAGACTACAAAGAAATCCCCAGCTTGCAACATTGCATTTTCGTCGGCCGGCAAACGTGCAACGTCGCTGCCCGGGACGTTTGAACCCTCTGTTGTCTGATGGTGTAAATAAACATCTTCCAGGCCTTGCCGTGCGCTACTGACAACGTACAGTTTTCGGTTTCCCGCAAAAATTTCTCCGGGCAGGTCTTTCTCGGTGAACGCTGTTTGCGCCCGAGGAACTTCGGTCCTCGCAAGATCCAGGTATGTCAAGCCGACGCGCAAATTGAAACCATAAGCTGAAAGTGTGCCAACATAGAGAGCCACATTTTGAAGCTCCTCGGAAGGCCTGCGCGCTCGATCGGGTATCGCGCGTATTGCTTCGGCGAACGGACGTGCGCGCATCTACTCGCCATGTTCCTCGATGGCTTCGAGCAGATTGTTTTCGAGTTCGGTCTTTTTCTTGAGTTTTTGGGCGACTGGTTTCGTTTCGACTTTTTGTTCGGCAACAACAGGTGCAGAAGTTTTTTCGGCTTCGATATCGAGTTCATAGCCGGTGAGCTTGCTGGCAAGGCGAACATTCTGGCCGCCCTTGCCGATGGCAATGCTCAGCTGGTCTTCGGGCACAGTCACTAGTGCCTTCTTGTTGGCTTCGTCAACGGTCACTTTGGTGACTTTGGTGGGACTCAGGGCATTCGTGATGTAGGCGACGACGTCTTCGTTCCAAACGATGATGTCGATTTTTTCTTGCTCGCCGATTTCGCTCATCACGGCGTTTACGCGTGTGCCGTGGCCGCCCACAAAGGTGCCTACCGGGTCAACGCCTTGAACTGTGCTGTGTACAGCGAGTTTGGTACGAATGCCGGCTTCGCGGGCGATGTCTTTAATCTCGACCGCGCCGCTTTCCATTTCAGGCACTTCACCACGGAACAGCCATTCAATGAATTCGCGACTGCTACGCGACACAACCAGTTGCGGGCCGCGAAAACCGCGCTCAACATCTTTTAATAGCACCTTCAGGCGCTGGCCGGGGTAGTAGCGCTCACCTTGAATTTGCTCACTGCGCGGCATGATGCCCTGCGCCTTGCCGAGCTCCACGCGCACAATGTTGCCTTCAACCCGTGAAACAAGTGCGTTGATGACAGTGCCAATTTTGTCTTCGTACTCGGCCATGACAATTTCGCGCTCCGCTTCGCGCAAGCGCTGCAAAATGACTTGCTTGGCAGTTTGCGCGGCCACGCGGCCGAAGTTTTGGACCCTTTCGTGTACTTCTACCAAGTCGCCAGCCTTGGCGTTCTTTTGCATTGCGCCGGCGTCTTTCAGGTTGATTTCGTAGGCCGGATTTTCCACTGTTTCAACGACCTCTTTGTTAACGTAGGCATCTACGTCGCCGGTGTTCAAGTTCATCGTTACGCGAATTTCCTGCTCGCGCTCACCGTAATCGCGGCGATAAGCGGCCGCCAGGGCTTGCTCAACGACCTCGCGCACCGTGTCCTCGGGCAAGTTTTTTTCTTCGGCAATGGTACGAACCGCCAAAGCCAGTTGTTTGATATCAAGATCCATAGTAATGTCCTTTCTTTATTTGCTCGTTCATAGTCTGATACGAAAAAAGCCGACCGCACTGGCCGACCGAACGCTTTAAATATAGCAAAGCCGTGATTGCTTGTCAATGAAGCCGCCTAGCTGCCTGCGTAAGTAAGATTTCTCATGAGCATCACCTTATTCGGAGCTGGGCGGCCGCTTAAATCGTGCTAGAATGGAACGATGAGCAAAAAAGTAAAACGCCTTTTTAAATTTTTTCAACCCACGCAATATGATCTTACACTTGATCCCGATCGTGATTCGATGCACCTTACCGGAACGGTGACAATCAGCGGCCAGAATAAAAACCGACCCGCGCAGCGTTTCACTTTTCACCAACATGACTTGACAATTACGGGTGCCAAAATCGTACGCAAAGACAAAAAAGGCGAGCGCGAGATTGCGGTGGCCCGGATCAATCACCAACGATCGCTGGACGAAGTACGTTTGCACACCGAAGAGCTGCTCTATCCGGGCGCATACGTCGTTACCATGCAGTTCGAGGCCAAAATAACAGACGCCATGCACGGCATCTATCCATGTTATTACGAGATCAATGGCAAAAAGCAAGCGCTCGTGGCGACGCAATTCGAAAGCCACTATGCCCGCGAAGCTTTTCCCTGCATCGACGAGCCGGAAGCCAAGGCCGTGTTCAACTTGTCGCTTTTATCGCCAAAGCACGAGACCGTGCTTGGTAACATGCCGTCGCTGAAACAGACCGAGCAACAGGACAAGCTGCTGACTGTCTTCGAAACCACGCCCAAAATGTCAACCTACCTGCTCGCTTTCGCGTACGGTGACTTGCAAAGCAAAGAAACCGCGACCAAAGACGGCGTTGCAGTTCGCACTTGGGCGACCAGAGCGCACGATAGTGCCGCGCTCGACTTTGCTCTGGATGTCGCCAAGCGCTCCATCGAATTCTTCGACGAGTATTTTGGCGTGCCCTATCCGCTCGCAAAATGTGATCATATTGCGCTGCCGGATTTTTCAAACGGCGCCATGGAAAACTGGGGACTCGTCACGTACCGCGAAGTGGCTTTGTTGGCTGACCCCGTAACGGCCTCGCAGAGCACGCGTGAATATATATGCACGGTTATCGCACACGAAACGTCGCACCAGTGGTTTGGCAACCTGGTCACTATGCGCTGGTGGAATAACTTGTGGCTGAACGAAAGCTTTGCTAGCGTCATGGAATATGTTGCGACTGATGGGCTTTTTCCAGACTGGAATATCTGGAATAGCTTTATCACGCACGAAGGCTTATCGGCCTTGCGCCGTGACTCCATCGCCGGGGTTCAGGCCGTGCAAACCGAAGTCAATCACCCCGACGAGATTTCAACTATTTTTGACCCTTCAATCGTCTATGCCAAAGGTGGCCGTCTCCTGCGTATGCTCATGCAATACATTGGCGAGCAGGATTTTCGGGCCGGATTAAAAAAATATTTCACCAAGCACGCCTACAGCAATACGACCGGCGAGGATTTATGGGAGGCCTTGAGTGCAAGCAGCGGCAAGGATATCGCCGCTTTTATGAATCCATGGTTGCTCCAGTCTGGCTACCCGGTGTTGAGCGTTACACAAAAAGCGACTGATCTGCAGCTTGCGCAAGCGCATTTTTTGCTTGACCCGAAGAAGGCCGACCCGCAGCGGCTGTGGCCAGTTCCGACACTCAGCGACCGCAGCGACGTGCCGGCCATATTGGAGCAAGCGTCCTGCCGGCAAAAACTGACTTCTAGCGAGTACCTACGCGTCAATCAAGGTGCGCTTGGTCACTATGTTGTAGAATATACTGAGCCGCAACACATGGCGGCAATCGCCCAACTGGTGAGCGGTCAAAAAAAACTTGGTGTGACAGAACGGCTGATGCTGCTCAGCGACAGCGCGCTCTTATCGCGCAGCGGGCGGCAATCATTCGCAAAAACCTTGCAGCTGCTGGAAAAATATGGCAGTGAAACTCGTGAGCCAGTATGGGACATTATGGCACTAGTGCTGGGCGATTGCCGACGCTTTATTGATGTTGACTCTGCACTTGAGGCACCCATCAAGCAACAACTTCGTTCGCTCATTAAAGTCCAGTTCGACCGGCTCGGCTGGCAGGAGCGTAAAAATGAACCGATTGAAGATACGAAACTGCGCGCCTTAGTTACTGGCCTCGGCATTTACGCCGAGCAGCAGGCCATCACCGATGGTGCCATCGTGCTGTTCAAAAAATACAAACAAGATCCGCAGGTCGTGCCCACCGAACTGCGCAGCATTGTCTTTGATGCGCCAGTGCGGCATGACGCCGAGGGCGCCTTTGACTATTTGCTACAGCTCGAGCAAACGACCAGCAACGTCGACCTAAAATACGACATCGTTCTAGCCCTCACCAGCACCCAGCAGGTCACCAGGGCTAAGCAATTGCTGGCACGGCTCAAAGACGCTGATCAAGTACGGCCTCAGGACATTGCAAAGTGGCTTGCCTACCTTCTGCGCAACCGCTACGTCCGCGCCGAAGCCTGGAGTTGGCTCCGCGCCAATTGGGAATGGATCGAAAGCATCTTCGCGGGCGACAAATCATACGACGGCTTCCCGCGCTACGCGGCCAGCGCCTTTAATAGTCGCGAGCTGCTCCAAGAGTACAGGGCGTTTTTTGAGCCAAAACAAACCGACATTGCCCTGGCGCGCAACATTGCCATGGGCATTGAAGAGCTTGAAAATCGGGTGGCCTGGCTGGAGCGCGACCTGACCGCCGTACAAGCATACTTTGCCATTCATAAAAACTAATTGCCCAAGTTTTTGATGGCATTGGTAACGCGGAAATTCGTACCGGACACTTCGATGGCGACAAGTTGATAGTCGCCACGCCAGTCATGAGCGTGCACCCAACTTTCGGCCGCAAAGCGCATTTGTTTGAGTTTTTTTGGCGTAATATAATCCAGGCCCGTTCCTTGATAGGCAGTGCGCCGGTACTTTACCTCGCAAAAACAGAGGTCGGAGCCGTGGCGAGCGACTATGTCGATTTCGCACAGTCGCGTACGCCAATTCTGCACCAGAATTATGTAGCCCTTCCGTTCCAAGAATCTCGCTGCACTTGCCTCAGCCTGACGGCCTGTCTCAAACGTCGTCACGCTTGTTGCGCAGCAAGTGTTTGTATCGGCTTGAAGGACCGGCGGTGCAGATCACAGACACCATGTTGTTCCAGCAGTCGCCGATGTAGCGCCGTGCCATATCCAACATGCTTTTCAAACTGATATTTTTTATAATCGCCGGCAAGGCCGGCCATGTATTGGTCGCGAGCGACTTTGGCGATGATGCTCGCAGCACTGACTGATGGAATCAGGTTGTCTGCCCGAACCAAGGTTTCGGATTTCGAATCAGCGGCCAAAAAGTTATAGCCGCCGTCAATAATGATGCGTTCGTACGGTATTTTTATGGTATCGAGTGCTCGCTGCATGGCCAGCCCCACCGCAGCCGTTAGGCCGATGCTGTCCAGTTCGGCAGCCGACACCCGGCCTACACCGGCCGCCAAGGCTTGCGCCCAAACGAGCGCGGCCAAGCGCTCACGCTGAGGTTTGCTTAATTTTTTCGAGTCTTTCAAGCCTGTAATAGGCTTGCCCAATATCACCGCTCCTGCGACCACTGGTCCGGCCCAGCAGCCGCGTCCAACTTCATCTATGCCAACAATCATACGTGAGCAGCATACCACAGAGTGGCGACAAAAATAAAAGCCGGGAATTTTATTTGTCCGGCTTTATGTACAACGGCTACTGCAGTGGCTATTCGGATTTTTCGTGCGCAGCCTCAACTGCAGCTGCTTTGGCGGCAAGCTTGGCTTCGTCGGCAGCTTTTGCCTCGGCTTCAGCTTCGGCAGCGGCAGCGGTTTGATCGTGGAGCTTGGCTTCTTCTTGTTCGGCTTTCTTGTCATGAATGGCGTTGACTGATTCACGGTCAAAGTCAACCCCGGTTAGGCGGGCGGCCTTGCCAGTCAATTTGCGCATGTAGCTGAGGTAGTTGCGACGCACCTTGCTGCGCTTGGTTACTTCAACCTTCAGCACGAGCGGGCTGTGAAGCAAAAAGCTTTTTTCGACGCCGACTCCGCTGGAAATGCGCCGGACAGTGATGCGGCTGGTATGACTGGCCTTACGGTCGGTACGAATGACTAGGCCTTGAAAAATCTGGACGCGTTCCTTGTTGCCTTCGCGGATCTTTTGGTGCACACGAACGGTGTCGCCACTTCTTACATCAACAACCGCGCCCTTTTTGTATTTTTCTTCAATTTTTTGAATAACAGATTGCATAACTCATTAACCTTACACTACTATTTGCTTTCAATCAAGTATATCATATCTGTTAAAAGAATAAAATGCGAGTTAATGGGCCGGAGCCGGGCCGGTTCCGAGACTCAGAACGTCGAACTCGCAGTTTGCGCCAAAGTTGCCTTCCATGATCATGCGGCCGGCATACAAAGGGATGGGCGGTACTTCTGTGGCAGCCAGCCCTGTTTCAGACGCGTGCAATGCATGTCGAGAGCCGGGCTGCGTAGCAGTGTAATCTGCCGTAACTTTTGTACCGCTTGTGTGGTGTGAGCCGGTTACCGTAATGGTCAGCCCCTCCAGGCCAACGGTGCTTTCGGGCACGCACACGCCATCATGCTCGCCTTGGTATAGTTCGTCTATAGTTACGTGCCGCACTGGATGGTCCCATGGTAAATGCAAACTCTCAAAAAAGCCGGGATGCACGGCTTCAACGCCGGCGCCGACTATAACGGCAGCGGCAGTGACAATCGCTACCTCGCGTAGTTTTACCATGAGCATCAACTATACATACATTACCCGTATAGTCAAATGCTCGCTGCGTTTTGTGTTATTACGATTAGGCTACGACGCGGTACACTTCTTCGAGGGTCGTGATGCCAGCGATAACCTTGAGAATGCCATCCTGCAGCATGGTGAGCATGCCTTCTTCGATTGCTTTTTGCTCAAGCATTTCGGTCGTGATCTGATTGGGCGGCAGCTTGAGTAGCTGCTGAATGCCGGGCGTCATTTGCAATTGCTCGCGAATCGGGATCTGGCCGGTGTAGCCAAACGGGTTGGCTTGCGACGAGCCGGCGCGATATAGCATAACCTGGCTAATATCCGGCCGCTCCACTCCCGGCGGCAGGGTATCGATAACTGCTTGCAGCTGTGCCTTGAGCGCGTCGTCGGGCTGGTAGGCCTGGCGCGTTTCTTGGTCAAGCCGCCGTATCAACCGTTGCGCCATAATAAGGTGAATGGCCGAAGAGAACAGCGGATTGATGCCGATAAAGTCAAGCATACGCGTCAACGCCGCGGCTGCATTTGAGGCGTGAAAAGTACTCAACACCAAATGCCCGGTAAGGGCCGCTTGCAGAGCCGTGCGCGCCGTGTCCTGGTCGCGAATCTCACCGACCATCACAATGTCCGGGTCAAGCCGCAGCACAGCGCGTAAACGCTCGGCAAACCCCGCCGAGTTTTGATCGCCCTGCACTGGTATCTGCACAATGCCCGGCATAAAATACTCAACCGGGTCTTCGAGCGTCAAAATTTTGCGTTCGTCGGAGTTCAGCGTGTTCAAAATCGAATATAGCGTGGTCGTTTTGCCGGAGCCTGTCGGCCCCACCACCAGCACCATGCCGGTCGGGTGGCTAATGACGTCGTCTACCACCAGGCGCTCGCGCTCCGATAGGCTGAGATTATCCAGTTTGAGCAACTCCATCCGCAGTGTGAACAAACGCATGACGACATCTTGCCCGTAGACAGCTGGCACCGTTTCAACGCGCAAGTTCACCGTCACATCTTCACCTGTAGCCATGCGGTAGCTGCGATTTATGTGGCCGGTCTGCGCATCGTCGCTGTCTGTCGAAACGTTTGCCGCAATTGCAATGGCCGAAAGCAGCTGGTGATATTTGTCATTTGCCAGGTGTGCAATGGAATGCAGCACGCCGTCAACGCGAAACCTGATGCGCACGCCATCAGCCTGATTTTCAAGGTGAATATCAGACGCTTTTAGATTGTAGGCTTGCTTAACCAAGTATGCCAAAATGTCATCGGCGCGCACCTCGCCCAAGGTTTTGGAGACTGTTTGGAACAGGTCGTCACTCGTTCCCTTACTAATAGCAATGTCCTGATAGACGATTTGCTTCGGCGGATTGTACAAACGCAGATAATCTTGATAGCCGACGTCCGAAATGATCGAAAACGACAGCAAGTGGTCCGCGAACTCCTGCTTAAGCTCATTGATGACCTGCTGCGAGGTCGTGGTGGTAATGCCGAACGAGATTTTGCCTTTCGTAGCCTCAAGTGGAACGATGCGCTTGCTGTATAGCTCGGCGATCGTTAAAATATCTTTAAAAAGCGGATGCGCTGACATGCGGCTGGTGTCGATGTACGGCAATCCTAAAACCATTGCGCGGCGCTCGGTGGTGCGCTCCGCTTCGCGGCGACTTGCTGAATCCATAGTTTTCAGTATAGCATGAGCAGCTTGCATTTTTTGTTCGCAGCTATCGCTGCACTATAATGGTAGGATGCGAGAGATTATATTGATTGCCCACAATTTGCGGAGTTGCCATAATGTGGGGTCACTGCTGCGGACAGCCGAAGGACTTGGTGTCGCGAAAGTGTACCTCACTGGCTACACGCCATATCCTATTGCAGTACATGATGAGCGGTTGCCGCATTTGGCGGCAAAAATTGACCGGCAAATACACAAGGCAGCGCTCGGTGCCGAGGACTCTATTACTTGGCAGCACAGTACCGACCTTGAGCCAGTGCTTGCAGCGTTGCGAGCCGTAGGCTTTCGGCTCGCTGCCGTTGAACAAGCGCCGGAAGCATTCAGCTTGCCCGACTACCAGCCGCCATCGAAGATCGCACTGCTTGTCGGCCGCGAAGTCGAAGGGATCGAACCGGAAATTCTCAAGCAGATGGATTGCGTGCTGGAAATCCCGATGCACGGTAATAAAGAATCGTTCAACGTGGCGCAAGCCGCGGCCATGGCGCTGTATCACTGCCGGTTTTGACGCTGACTAGCAAGAAAGGTTGTATGTTCGGCAAGTTCGACTTGGCATAATTCATAAAAACCATATGATAAACTATAAGCAAGATGGTTCTTGCACAAACCCCCAAGCGGCCGCCATCGCTTCCTGAAAAGAAACGCCACGGCCACCACCACAAACACACAAAGCATTATGAAAAACCGTATTGGCCCTATTTGCCGCTACTTGTAATCGTTGTTGTCGGACTCGTTGGCAATGCCTGGCTCAGTAGGCGGCAGCAAGTCTTGGGGGCTACGTCGGCCATCACCATTAGCTCACTATTGCAGGCTACCGACGCCCAGCGTGCGAGCAATCACGAGCAAGCCTTAACTCTAAATAGCGAACTGGGCGATGCCGCACAAGCCAAAGCCAGTGATATGGCTACTCGCAACTACTGGTCGCACAACACACCCGACGGCAAAACGCCCTGGGTATTTGTGCAGCAAAGCGGCTATCAATATCAGGTGGCGGCCGAAAACCTGGCCTACGGCTTTAGCAGCAGTACCGCCACCGTTACAGGTTGGATGAATAGTGCTGAGCATCGGGCGAATATCTTGAACGGCGAGTACCAAAATGTTGGCTTTGGCGTGGCCCGCGCCGGCGACTATCAAGGCCGTGGCCCGGCGGTAATCGTCGTTGCCATGTACGCCGAACCTCGATCTGGGGCGAGTACCGTTCCGGCAGTACTCGGTGACCGAACCATTTTGCCCGGTAGTCAGCACGTGGCCCGCATTCAATTGCTTACCGCTGGCAGCGCGCCGTGGAGCCTGGTAGCTCTCTCGTTCCTGGCCGGTGCTTGCGCAGTGTTGTTTGCGGTCAGGCACGGATTATTTTTGCGCAGGGCGTTTGTTCGCAGCGAAGCGTTCATCATCCACCATCCAATGTTCGACATCTTGCTCGTAGCCATTGGCACGCTCGGTTTCGTATTAACCCGCACAAGCGGTTTCATTCAGTAGGCCCGCATGTCTAGCACGATTGAAATAGAGGTAACGTACTTGGCAGCGCGAGTTCCGGAAGACCTTGCGGGCTGTATATGCAAAGAGCTGGAAGATATTTATTTTCCGGCCACCGCCGAGCACGCCAAAGTGCGCATCCGACGTTCGGACAAGGTCTACGAATTTACCAAAAAGACGCCGCTTGATCAGAATGATGCAGGCCGACAAAAAGAGGAAAACGTTGCTTTGACAGGTGACGAATTCGCAGCGCTCGCAAAGGGTGATGGCCGACGTCTGGTCAAAACACGTTACTACTTGCCGTACGACAGCCTGATCGCCGAAGTTGACATTTTCCAAGGCGAGCTGGCCGGACTCGTTATTATAGAGTTTGAGTTCAAATCACCCGAAGCCAAAGAGGCATTCACTATGCCCAATTTTTGCTTGGCAGACATCACGCAGGATGCATATTTTGCAGGTGGCTTGCTCGCAGGCAGAACTTATGCCGAAGTCGCGCCAGAACTCGCCCGTTATCACTATCAGCCGCTGCATTTTAGGACTGCCGGTCCACAAACCGCTGCTACTGCAGCTTGATGTTGTCGGCACCAATTAGCTCCGCAAACTGCCCCATCAGCAAATCCATTTTCTGCACACCGCCCGGTAATTTTATGATTTGCCTATTTTCAGCTGGGCCGAGCACCAAGACAACCTCCGTGTCGCCCGGATGGGCGTCGATGGTTTGCTTGAGGGCGAGCAGCAGGCTTTGGTCTTGACTATTTGCTAGCCGCACGTAAAGCCGCTCAACCTGCGGCTGTTCGGCTACAATACTGGACGTGCTGGACGGCTTTGCAGCCCGCGCCGAAAGCGTTTTTTGGGCGCCGCTCTTGGGCGGTTTCGTTTTTTTGCCTGTCGCCTGATAGGCGCTTGCCTGCTCGGCGGTAATTTCGCGTGCGTCGTCCACGATAATTTTTACTTCTTGGCTTAAACTGCCTTCGCGGTCTTTGGCCGAGATTTTGCCCTGCACCAAAATGACGCGATCCCGCTCCCACAAGCCCACTGTCTGTTGAAACGTGCCTGGAAATACAATGAGCTCAAGCTCACCGCCGTGGTCTTCAACTTTTACGAATGCCATTTTCTGGCCGTTTTTGGTGGTGATTTCGCGTAAGTCAGTGATGGCACCGCCAATTTTTACCGATTTGCCGTCATGCGTAGGCAGCAAGTCTTTAATGGGCGCCGTTTGCTCGCTCAGAAAAGCTTCGTACATGGCCAGCGGATGCTGCGAAAGGTACAGTCCGAGCAGTTCGCGCTCCCAGAGTAGTTGTTCGCGCGGCGTAAAAATTGTGGCGGCAGCTTCGAGCATAAGTTGCGGCTTCGCAACAGTTGATGATTCTTCCAAACTGCCGAACAAGTCCACTTGGCCGCTATTGGCTTGCTTTTGCAGCCGCGCGGCGTACGCCATTATAAGGTCAAGGTTGTGGAGCAGTTTGGAGCGATCGCCAAAGCGCTCGAAAGCTCCGGCTTTTATCAAACTTTCCAGAGCTTTACGGTTGCAAATACGCACGTTAACTTTTGACAAGAAGTCTTCCAGGCCGTTAAATTCGCCGTCGATTGTCCGGGCGCGTAAAATTTCTTCCACTGCGGCCGTGCCAACGTTTTTGATGGCGTTCATGCCGAAACGAATCGGCGCTTTGCGATTGTCGGGATTTTCGGCGTCCGGCACCACCGCGAATTCCACGAACGACTCGTTTACGTCGGGTGGCAGTACATCCACACTCATTTTTTTACACTCAGCGATTTCAATCGCCAGGCGGTCAGTGTCGTCAAAATCGCTGGTCATGAGCGCCGCCATAAATGCCGCCGGATAGTGCGCCTTTAGGTATCCGGTCCAATAAGAAATTTGCGCATAGCAAGTGGCGTGAGCCTTGTTGAACGAGTAATCAGCGAACGGCTGGATTTGCGCCCACAGCTGCTTGGCCCCGCTTTCGGTCAGCCCTTGACGCATACAGCCTTCGATAAATTTTGGTTCCTCGGCAGCCATAATATCACGCTTTTTTTTGCCAATGGCCTTACGCACAAGATCAGCCTCGCCCGGCGTGTAACCCGCGACTAACTGCAGCAACTTAATGATCTGCTCCTGATACACCATGACGCCGTAGGTGTCTTGTAAAATCGGCTCAAGCGATTGGTGCAGATAAGTGATCGACGACGGATCGTTTTTACCTTTAATAAAGCGTGGGATCTCGGACATCGGACCCGGCCGATACAACGCGCCCATGGCAATGATATCCTCAAATAGTGTCGGACCCAGCTCTTTAAGATACCGCTTCATGCCAGCAGATTCTAGCTGAAAGACACCAGTCGTGTCGGCGCGTTGCAGCAGCTCGAACGTAAGCAGATCGTCATTTGGAATTTCACTCAGGTTAATGGTATTTTTGTAAACTTTACGAATAATACGTAGTGCGTTGTTGATAACAGTAAGGTTGGAAAGCCCAAGGAAGTCCATTTTTAGAAGACCGAGTTCCTCAACCGGCCCCATTGGATATTGTGTAGCCACGACGCCCTTTTGCGCCATTTCAAGCGGCGCGAACTTCACAATTTCGTCCGGCGCGATCACCACTCCGGCAGCATGAACGCCGTGACTCCGAATAGTCCCTTCCAGTTGCACGGCAAGGTCGAATATTTTCTTGGCGGTTTCGTTCTGTTCGTACTCGTGTTTTAAATCAGCATCTTCTTTGAGCGATTTTTCCAGCGGAACGTGGCGGCCCTGGACAGGCAGCGGGATCATTTTGGACAAGCGATCGGCTTCGGCGTAGGGCACTTGCAGAACGCGAGCTACGTCACGAATAGCGTTTCGAGCGGCCATCCGGCCAAACGTCACAATATTCGCCACGCGTTCCTTGCCATATTTTTGCACGCAATATTGAATGACCTCGTCGCGCCGGGTATCCTGAATATCAATATCGATGTCGGGCATGCTGATGCGGCCAGGGTTTAAGAAACGTTCAAACATAAGGCTGTATTTTAGCGGTTCGATCTCGGTAATTCTAAGCGCATAGGCGACAATCGACCCAGCGGCCGAACCACGGCCCGGACCAAATATAACCCCTTGAGCCTTACCCCAATTTATAAAATCTTGGACAATCAAAAAGTAGCCATTGTAGCCCATGGAATCCATGATGTCGAGCTCATATTTGGCGCGCTCCAACACGGCCTCTGGCAACGTCTTTTTGGCCTCGGAGACTGCGAGTTTCGCAGCCTCGCCCTCGTTTACGCCGCCATAGCGCCAAGCCAAGCCGCGGTACACCAACTTGTCCAAATATGATTTTTCATTTTCGCCCTTTGGCACCGGAAACTTCGGGATCAAAATTTTGCCGAGCTCAATCGTAACATTGCAGCGATCGGCGATGGCTTTGGTGTTGCGAATAAAGTCGGGGTGCGCTTTGCCCCAACGTTTGATGAGGTCGTTCGGATCGGTGACATGCAGCTCGAAGTCCTTCAGGCTCATGCGCTTTTCATCACTCAAAAACGAGCCGGTTTGCACACACAGCAGAATTTCGTGTGCGGTCTGGTCTTTGTGGTGCAAATAGTGGGCATCGCAAGTTACGACGCATGGGATGTTCAGCTCGGCGGCCAGCTCGATAAGCTGCTTGTTGGCGCTCACTTGCTCGTCCCAGTTGCTAGGATGATCGGGATGACCGTGGTCTTGAACCTCGATATAATAGCGGTCACCAAAGACTTTTTTGTACCAGCTGGCAACTTCTTTGGCTTTGTCGTATTGGCCTTGGCGAATGGCGTCGGCCACTTCGCCGCCAATACAGCCGCTTAAAATAATCAAGCCTGTGCTGTATTTTTCGAGCAATATATGGTCGACACGCGGTTTGTAATAGACACCTTCAAGATTCGCAATGGTGCTCAAGCGCATCAAATTGCGGTAGCCTTCATTGTTCATGGCCAGCAAGATCAAATGATAGTAAACTTTGTCTTTGCCCGGCTCCTTGTCGGCGATGGTGCGTGCCGCAACGTAACCTTCCATGCCAATAATTGGTTTAATGCCAGCGGCATTGGCCGTTTTGTAAAAGTCGATGACACCGGACAAAGTGCCGTGGTCGGTCATGGCCACAGCTTGCATGCCCGTTTCTTTGACATAGTTAACTAATGCCGGCACTTTGGTCAGGCCGTCAAGCAAACTATACTGGGTGTGATTATGCAGGTGAACGTAGTCACCCGGACTAAGCTCGCCGCTATGCACGCGTACCATATCGCCGCTACCCTCTCACTGCTTTTATTATAGCGGAATCGTACACCGGAGACGAGGTGTGCAGTGTAGTTTTACAACAACTTCGGCGTGAATAGCTAAAGTTTTTTCTCTAAAAATGATTTGAGATGTTCGATAGCTTTGTCGGCATCTTTGATGGCTTGCTGTAAGTCTTTGTCTTCGGCAACATCTTCGTGCAAGTTGCTGAGCAGTTCGCGGGCCTTTTCTTTGGCTGCTTGCGTTTTTTCAACGAGCGAGTCGTATTCGTGGCGCGTTCGGCCTTTAAAGTCGTCGGCTTGGGTTTTGGCCTCGGTCAGCAAGTCACCCAACTGCGTGTGCAGGTTCTTGAGTTGCCTTTCGGCTTCACTTGCGGCGCGGGTTGCGCCCTCTTTGATGTCCTTGCGCGTCTCCTTGCCACTCTTCGGCGCGGTCAGAACGCCTGCAACGTACCCGCCTAACGCTGCTACCGCTGCGCCGACTGCAAACTTTTTACCGTCTTTTGCCATGGTTACTCCCCCTTCTTTGCGTTATGGTGTTGGCTAACCATCTCCGCCACATTGCGAATCAGCCGGAAGAATGTCATCTGTTCGGCCGTATGTTTGAAAATTTGTCCAACGTTTTCCGCCGAACCCAGAACCTTTTCAGCCTTAGCGGTTACCCGATTGACGCTTTTCAGCACGCGAATAACCAGAACGATGGATATAATCGCAAGAACGAGAAAAAGCGCAAGCGCCGCCGCCAATATAACGAGCAAGGTTTTTTCGGTCGTATTCATGGGCGGGCGCTCCTGTTAGGCAATGACTGTATTGTACTCCTACTGCACACAAGCACGCAAAAATTCGCGGAAGTCGGCGCCAATGTCGTTACGTTTTAGGGCGAAAGTCACTACCGTTTTGAGGTATTCCAGCTTGTCGCCCGTATCAAAGTATTGCGCTCCTTCGACTTCGCATGCGTATAGGGGCTTGCCCTCGGCCATAAGGCGACGGAAGATGGGTTGGATTTGGAATTCAGGTGCGTTTGCTTGCTCGTGGCGGTAGCGTTCTAGAGCATCGAAAATGTCGGGCGTTAGTAAATAACCGCCGACACTGGCCAAATCGGACAACGCTGCGGCTCGGCCGGGTTTTTCTTCGATGCTGTTCATGCGTACCACGCCGTCTCGGATTTGCTCGCCGCCCATGATGCCGTAGCGCTCAAAGTCCTGGTCGCTCGTAGCCCGTATACACGGAAAAATCGAGCCGCCGAGCTCGTGGTAACGGGCGATCATTTGCTCAAAATGATTCGGCGTGGCTTCGATAATATCGTCAGCGTAGGTGTAAATAAACGGCTCGTCACCGATCAGGTGGGCCACATTCAGCAGTGGCGTGGCATTGCCGTACACTCCCTTTTGGCGGACGTAAATGAAGTTAGCAAGTCCTGCAATTCCCTGAACCTCTTCTATAAAGTGTTCTTTCTTGGGACCGCCCGCCCGCAAATTTCCTAACAAATCACTGGCCGGTTCATCAAAATGGTCTTCGATACTACGCTTATTAGATCCTGTTACTAGGATAATGTCACGTATGCCGGCCTGCACTAGCTTCTCGACGACGTACTGGATGATCGGCTTGTCGACAAGTGGCAGCATTTCCTTGGGCATGGCCTTGGTTTGCGGCAAAAAACGCGTGCCGAAACCGGCGGCGGCTATGACTGCTTTCCTGACTTTCTGTTGTTTCATGCGTCCTCCTTAAGCTTCATAGGACCAGTGCGTGCATTTCTGCATACAATAATACCCTTAAAATCAGATCAGGCCAAACGTGACCTGAGGATTCTATTGTACCATGCGTGATCGAACTACTCAGCAGGCTGCGTTGGCGGCGATATGCTGAGCATGTGCAGGACATTTCCAGTTTCTGGGTAGCTAATTTGCTCTTCTTCAAAGCCGAAATATTGCGTTTCTAGCTTATAAGTCCTGTCCTCATACGTCGTGTCGTGGCCGTAGAATACTTCCGGCACGGCTTGAGTGCGCTGATCTGTCAGGCCAAGCTGGTGATATGTCTGTGCCAAAACAGGCTTCGCCAGGTCCGGATAAAACGTACTGAAGAGTGTTACACTCCTCGGTGCGTCTTCTGATGGCTGAAGCGACCACTCTCCTTGTCCTTGCTCGTGCCAATGCTGATATATCGCGTTTGTACCGCCACGCAAGAATAGCTGAACGCACTCCATAATTTTCGCTACACGCAGACCGGTAACTTGTCTCGCCGTCTCTTGCGGCAGGCTTATATTGGTCATTTCGTAGCGGTATCGATCGGCTAGGTCGGCGAATCTGCCCGTCTCTGCTTGATCGGCAAGAATGCGGTATAAACGACGTTTCTCCACGCCATCTATTTCATCAGGGCGCAATCTAAAAGGGTATCTCTCGCCACTCTCTTCGATAAGCATAATTATTTGTTATAAACTACTAATATTATTTAGTCAAGCTTTTCTTGAGTAGCCGTTGTACGAGGCCTGGGTTGGCCCGGCCTTGGGTGTGTTTCATCACTTGACCGACCAGGAAGCCAATGGCCTTCAGCTCGCCGCTTTTCACATCACTGGCGGCTTTGGGATTCTCGGCGATAATCTGATCGACAGCTTTTTCGAGTGCGCCTTCGTCGGATTCTTGGATGAAGCCATGCTGACCGGCATAGGCCTCGACGTTTTTAATGCGTTCTTGGGCGCCGAGAATTTTGGCGATGAGCAGCTTGGCGTTCGACGAACTCAATTTGTTGGTGACGATGAGCTTGTGAAGCGCATGGTAGAGCGCCAGACGGCCGGTTTGGTCGAGGTCCGAAACAGCCGCACCTTCGCGACGCAACGGAATCTCGACATTGATAAACCAGTTGGCAAGTGCCTTGGCGAAGTCGGTTTCGGCCATGGCCGTTTCAACGAGCGATAAATAAGCCACAGCTGTGTCCTCGACTTCCGCGACAAGCAGCGTATCAATGGCCGAGCGGTCAAGACCAAGCCCGCTGAGACGCTCACGCCATTCGCCCGGCATAACCGGCATTTCGACGCGTACCGCTTCGATCTGTTCGTCGTCCAAAACGACTGGCGGCAAATCCGGATCGGGGAAGTAGCGGTAGTCGTGCGCGTCTTCTTTGGTGCGCTGGCGGATGGTTTTTTGCTTGGCGTCATCCCAGCCACGCGTTTCCTGCACGATTTTTTCGTCCTTTTCAAGTAGCTCGATCTGGCGATTGATTTCGTAGTCGACCGCTTTCTCAACGCTCTTGAATGAGTTAAGATTTTTGGTTTCGGTGCGCGTGCCGAGTTTTTTTGGGTCCTTGCTGACGCTGACGTTAACGTCAAAACGCATGTTGCCATAGTACAAGTTGGCTTCGGAGACGCCGGCATAGCGCATCAACAACCATAGCTCCTGGGCGTAGGCCTTGGCTTCGGCAGCAGTGTGCATTTCCGGCTCGGAGACGATTTCGAGCAAGGGAGTGCCGGCGCGGTTCAAATCGACCAAGCTATAATCTTTGCCGGCGGGATGCGTGCTTTTGCCGGCATCGGCTTCGATATGCGCGCGCGTTAGGCGGACAGTCTTACGTTGGCCGTCGATTTCGATAATCACCTGACCGCCCAAAATGATCGGTTCGTCAAATTGAGTAATTTGATAACCGAGCGGCAAGTCCGGATAAAAATAATGTTTGCGGTCGAATTTGCTGAATTTTTGCGGCATCGTGCCGAGCGCAAAGGCGGCGCGCATTCCTAGGTGTACAGCCTCGCGATTGAGCACGGGCAAGGCGCCAGGCAGTCCAAAACAAATGTGACTGACAAGCGTGTTTGGCTCGGCCTCGCGGGCGTCATTGCTAACGGCCGCAAACAATTTGGTAGCCGTTTTGAATTGCACGTGGCATTCGATGCCGATGGTTGGCGTGTAAGCTGCTCGCGTTTGTTTACTTATCATGAGATGTCTCCTTGCCTGTTTCGGGCAGTGCACCCAGATCTTTGAGCGCTTGCCGAATGCCAATGAGTGCGTTTTTGACGTCTGGTTCTTTTAGCTTCGCTGCTGGCTCGGCCTCGATTTTGGCGCGCAGCTTGTGGCCGAACCATACGCCATCGTTGTCGCTCAGCAAATGCTGTGCCCGCACGAGCCGTTCGCCCATATTTTTGCCGCGAATGCGCTTCTTGCGCAAGGCCTCGTCAAGCAGCTTGTCGGCATTTTGCATAGCTGCCGCCCAGTTTTCTTTGCTGCTGCACATTTTTTGCAGCTCACCCCATCTTTTTTGAAAGCGAGCCGTTTTGAGTTTGCGGTCGCGGCGCCAAAATTTCACCGTCATGCCAAAAGCCTTTCGGTAGCCTTGGCCACGCCAAGCAGCGCACTGTCAGCCCCTTGCCGCGCCAATAGCTGTAGGCCGACCGGCAAGCCCTCAGTATCACCGGCCGGAATGCTGATGGCCGGAATGCCAGCCAAGTTGGCGGCAACAGTCATAATATCGGCCAGATACATCTGTAAAGGGTCGGCGGTGTGCTCGCCAAGTTTGAATGCTGTTTGCGGTGCGGTCGGCCCAAGCAAAAAATCGGCTTGCTCGAAGGCCTGCGCGAACTCCTGGATAATTTTCGTACGGACAGTTTGCGCTTTCTTGTAGTACGCATCGTAGTAGCCGCTGCTGAGCACATAGGTGCCGAGCATGATACGGCGCTTGGCTTCTTTGCCAAAACCTTCGGAACGCGAGTCGCTAAAACTTGCTTCGAGGCTGACCGCATCTTTCGCGACGTGGCCATAGCGCTGGCCGTCGTAGCGGCTCAGATTGCTGCTGACTTCTGCCGGGCAAATCACATAATAACAAGCCAGCGCGAGCGGCAACGAGGGCAGAGTGATTTCGAATACGTCAGCCTCAGCCGCTTGCAGCTTATCGATAGCGGCCTGGATGCGATCGTGGACTCCGGGGGCGATCCCCTCGCCCATGTACTCTTTAATAATGCCGATTTTTTTGCCTTTGAGATGCGTAGAAAGCTTGGTGTAGCTTTTGGCGTCGCGGGCAATCGTGGTGCTATCGAGCGTATCGGCGCCGGCCATTACGTCGAACACGAGCGCCGCGTCGTCCACCGTGCGCGCCAGCGGCCCGACCACGTCCAAACTGCTGGCCATGGCCACGACGCCGGAGCGCGAAACCAAGCCGTAGGTTGGCTTGTAGCCGACCGCACCGCAAAAGCTGGCCGGCAAGCGAATGGAGCCGCCGGTATCTGTTCCGAGTGCCAACGGCACCATATCGAGCACGATTGCCGCAGCCGACCCGCCTGACGAGCCGCCTGGTACCCGCGTTTGATCGTGTGGATTTTTGGTGACCATAAAATCGCTGTTCTCGGTTGAGGAACCGTGTGCAAAGGCATCGAGATTGGCCTTGGCGACACAAATGGCGCCCTCGGCTTCCAAGCGCTCGATAGCAGTCGCCTGATAGGGCGCCTTAAAGCCGCGCAGCATGTTGCTGGCTGCCGTTGTAGCACTACCGAACGTTAAAAAATTGTCTTTCGCAATAAATGGCACGCCGGCCAAGCGGCCGACCTTGTGTTTATTTTTGACAGCCGCATCAATCGAGGCGGCACGTACGCGGGCGCGGTCTTCGACGGTTGCAATAACGGCGTCAAATTCTTTTTTGTCGGCAATAGTCTGCAGAGCCTGCTCCACTAGTTCGCTGGCCCGCAGCTCGCCCTTTTGGACTTTTTCGGCAATCTCTGCGATTGGCAGCCAGTGGCTCATTCGATCATCCTTTTTACTTTAATTTGCCCGTCCTGTTTGTGCGGGACACCGCGCAGCAAGTCTTCCGGGCTTATGCCGTAGTCCGTAACCGTGTCGTCACGCATGACGTTGACTAGTCCCGTAACTTGCGACGTTGGCTGCAGCCCTGTTACATCAGCCTTTTGGAGCAGCTCGATATATTGCAGAATTTCGCTGATCTGCGCTCGGAACTCTTGTAATTCCCCTTCGCTAAGTGAGAGCCGAGCAAGCCGGGCCAATTTTAATACATCATCTCGTGAAAGCTTGGTCATATTCACTCAAATATACCAGAAATTACATCAAATGTTTAGCGTTAGACGTATGTCCGCCTGCATACTTCATGTAGTCGGCAACACCTGCATCGGGCCAGCAATAAGCTGGCCCTGATCTATTTGCTGTGTTAAGTCAACGGCAATGTGCGCAAATTCCTGTCGTGGCAAGCCGGGCAGCGTCCGTTCCCAGCCATCAACACACGCCACGTAAGCGCCCACAAATTTACCGAAAGGGTCGCGAATGCCCGCAAATTGCTCAAGTGCAACTTGCTCTTGAGCTAGTGCCCCACGCCTGGTGCCAAGTCGATACAGCCCCGCTGCCAAGTCGAACTCGAAGTGGCTGCCGGCCTCCCCTCCGCAAGTGGTTGAAAGTTCAAGTCGCGGATTAGGCGGTCCGGACGATTGCCGATTACGTTGGGTATTTTGATGAACGTATGCGGCGAGCGCAGTCTCCGCCATGCGAAAACGCGATTGTTGGATGGCGGCACCTGAAAGCCCCGGCACCATGAGCCGTCGTTCTTCAGTGTCCATTATACCTGGTGCCATGATGATCCGGTCGCTCGCGCCGGCCAGCTGGTCAAGCACTTTGCCGAGCAGCCCTGTACTGCCATCTTTGCCAATAATATCTAGCAGCATTCTGCCGATCGGGCTTGTGACCGGGCCTCTGCCGGGGTTTCGTGGACGATTACCGCCCGCCACCGCCCGCCGCGCCCTTGCTTGTGCGATTTCAGCACTGCGCATGCGATGATGCCTGGCGTGATTACTACGTGCCTTATCCCGCAGCGGCGTATTTATATTACGGCCCATAGCTTTCCCTCGGTTACTGTTTTGGCAGACTATATACTTTAATTCCGTTGGCGTCAACTATTATATCTCATATGCCTGCTGTATCGGTTGGCGCTATCTGAGTACGAGCTATGAGTGCGGCCAAGTCGGCCTTGATAGCGCTGCGCGGCTCAGGTTGTGACGTTTGCTCGCTCGGGTCGTGACTACGGGGCGGCGGGCCGATCTGGGTCATGTTCGTTTCTTCTCGGAACGAGGTAGGCACGTGGGCGGCACTGTGCGCATCGAACCCCGGCCACCTCACAGTGTTTTCCTCAGCGGCGCCCAGCAGCTCCAAAACCCTACCTTGCGTCAGTCGCGGCAACCCGGACATGCCAGTATTAGTACCGCGCCCTTCCTGACGTCCAGAAAGGCGTTTACGGCCATGAGCCATTGTGAGAATCTCCGTATTTATTGTTAGAGATTCTACAATTTATTTTTGATGTCGTCAATGATGTCGCGCAGCTCGGCAGCTTTTTCGAATTCCAGATTAGCAGCGGCCAACTCCATTTGCGAAGACAAGTCTTTGAGCAGCGAGCGGTACTCGTCTTTTGGAATTTTTTTGAGGTCGAGTTTGGCGCGTTTGGCCTCTTCCGGCAAATCCGGACGCATGCCCTTTTCGATAACACGCGAAATGCCGCGTGGCGTGACGCCGTGTTCGTCGTTATATACCTGCTGGATTTCGCGGCGGCGGTCAGTTTCGTCGATGGTGCGGCGCATGCTGTCGGTGATGCGGTCGGCATACATCAGCACACGGCCTTCGACGTGCCGCGCGGCCCGGCCGACGGTTTGGATGAGCGCTTGCGAGCTGCGCAAAAAGCCTTCTTTGTCGGCATCGAGAATGGCTACCAAGCTAACTTCCGGCAAATCCAAGCCCTCGCGAAGCAAGTTAATGCCGACCAGCACGTCATACGTGCCAAGCCTGAGGTCGCGCAAAATGTCGGTGCGGTCCAGCGTGTCCACGTCGCTGTGCAGGTACGCCACTTTAATGTTGAGGTCTTTGAGGTAGTCGGTGAGGTCTTCGCTCATCCGCTTGGTGAGCGTTGTGACTAGCACCCGCTGATGTTTGGCGATGGTCTCCCGGATTTCGGCCAGCAAATCATCTATTTGGCCGTCGATGGGCCGGACTTCAATCGGCGGATCAAGCAATCCGGTCGGCCGAATGACTTGCTGCGCCGGCTCCGGGCTGCGGCTCAATTCATACTCGGCCGGCGTGGCACTGACGTAAATGACCTGATTCACGTGACGTTCAAACTCGGTAAATGTCAGCGGCCGGTTGTCGAGCGCACTCGGCAATCGAAAACCGTGCTCAACCAGCACTTCCTTGCGCGCCCGGTCGCCGTTGTACATGCCGCGGACTTGCGGAATGCTCATGTGCGATTCATCGATCAGCAGCAGATAATCATCTGGAAAATAGTCCAATAAAGTCGCCGGTTGTTCGCCCGGCTCACGGTTGGTCAGGTAGCGGCTGTAGTTTTCGATGCCTTTCACGAAGCCGGTTTCCTCGAGCATTTCAATGTCAAAACGCGTGCGTTGCTCCAGTCGCTGGGCCTCAAGCAGCTTGCCTTCTTTTTTAAAAAGCTTAAGCCGTTGGTCGAGTTCGGTCTCGATCTTACCGAGCGCCACTTTGAGTTTTTCTTGGGGAGTGACATAATGCGAACCTGGAAAAATTGCCAGCTCGGCCGGGCGCGCCAAAATTTCGCCGGTTAGCGGGTCGATTTGCGTAATGCGCTCCACTTCGTCGCCAAAAAATTCAATGCGATATGCCAGTTCTTCGCCGGCCGGGAACACGTCCACGACATCGCCGCGCACCCGGAACGTGCCGCGGTGAAAATCCATGTCGTTGCGTTGGTATTGAATGTCGGTGAGGTGGCGCATGAATTTGTCGCGCTTGCGCAGCTCGCCGACCTTGATTCGAATTGACAGGCCGTCGTAGTCTTCAACCGAGCCAATGCCGTAAATGCAACTGACGCTGGCCACGATAATCACGTCCTTACGCGTAAGCAGCGCATCCGTGGCGGCGTGGCGCAAGCGGTCAATCTCTTCGTTGATCTGCGAGTCTTTTTCGATATAGGTGTCGCTTCGCGGAATGTAGGCCTCCGGCTGATAGTAGTCAAAGTAACTGACGAAATAATGCACAGCGTTGTTTGGAAAAAACTTTTTGAACTCGCCGTAGAGTTGCGCCGCCAGGGTTTTGTTGTGGCTGAGCACGAGTGTCGGTTTTTGCACATTTTGGATGACGTTGGCCATAGTGAACGTTTTGCCGGAGCCAGTCACGCCCAAAAGTGTCTGGTGGTGCAGGCCGTCTTGCACGCCCTTTGTTAGTTGCACAATCGCCGCTGGCTGGTCGCCAGTTGGCCGGTAATCGCTCGCAAGTTCAAACGTACTCATCATAATATTGTAGCAGCTATTCGGACTTTCACGCGTTCTTTACACTTGGCGCCGCAGATCGCTCAACCTTTGTGACTGTTGTCCGCGGATTTGTAGCCGCCTTTGCGCAAGTACCAATGCCGCTCGTTGGCGACGAGATCTTCTCGGATGTCCTCTTGTTCTTTGTCGAGTTTCTCGATTAGGCGCCTAACAAGCCGTGCCGGGTCGTCATCGTAAATAACTAAGTGCGCCTGCGCCGGGTCAAGTACTTGAATCAATTCAGGAATACGATCAGCCGTACCGCCCGACCCCAGCAAGACGCCGCACGGTTTGTGCGCTTCGAGCGCCGAGGTAAATTCGTGCAGACTGCCAAATCGCCCGCCAATCGTGATGATTGCGTCGCTCGACTGCACCAAATATAAATCCCGGCCAACGTAATTCAATCCGGTGAAATTAATAAAGTCGAAGACGTCGTGCGGCAAGCGGTATTTGCGCAAGTGCTCACGCAGTGACACGGCCGGCGAAAAGCCAATACTCATGCCGCCCGCTTCTTTGGCGCCTTTGGCGGCAAAGTACGGCAGGCCCACAGTGGCGCCGCTGGTTAAGACGTTGCCCGATTTTGCGATAGCCCGGCCGACTTCTTCGGCTAGCTTAGACGAGCTATCGACCGTGGCGCCGGCCGCAGCACCGGACACGCAGATCGAATAGGTCAATGGATGGGTGTTTGAGTCTGATGGTGTCATATATCGTTCCTTGTCATAATTACGTCCGGCTAATTACTCACGAGTTCCGTTGCCAGCTGCCGCTGTATTGCCTGCTCCAGGTTTTCTTGATTTAGATAGCGTATCATCAATTCATGCCAAATGTTTTCACGCACAAAGTGGATGATGCGATCGGCGAAACTCAATCGATTGCAATGGCACAGCGCAACGTCAAGCACGTTCAGTGACACCGGCTCACCCTCGTATAAAAAACTCAGCGCGGCGGTGCCTTTCCAAAAACCGAGCGTCGGCTTAAGCTCTTTTAACAAACTTTCGGCGTCAAACCAGACCAGGTCTTCGGGCTGAACGTGCGGCTCAAATATATCCGGATGATACGCGCCGCTGTTGCCTCCGTAAAAGCGCTGCACGAGCCGCCACGGCACTGACCGGCCGGCCAACTCCGCTGATGTGTACGGCTCTTGTTCGACCGCCGTTTGCACTACTTCGCCAAAGCTGGGCCGCACCTGCTGCAGCTTAGTAAAAGAACTGTAGGCGCGAATATTGTTCATATCGTTGAAGACCAACAGAAAAGTTGTGATGGCTAGGCCCGGGATAGCTGTTTCATGCGGAAGCAGCACGATACTGCCAAGCTCCTTCAGGCAAACAATATTGTGTTTGACCTGTTCGACAAACTCTTTCGCGAGTTTTTCCCATTTTTTGGCCTTCGGGTAGAGCACCGTCATTTTGCGGCTTTCAAAGTCGCCGGGCTGTAGTTGTTTGTACTGCTCGTGGTAGCTGCGTTGCCACTGCGGTGACTCCAAAATCAGCGCTGCCGTATAAATGTACGCTACCGGCTCATGCTTGAGCATAGAATCAACTGATCGGTAGCCCAGTTGCCGCATAGCTTTCCTGGGCGGCAGTCTTTTGAGCAGCCGTTTCGCGACACTTAGCTTGAGAGCAAAACAGCCTTTGGCGATTTCATGCTTTTCGAGGAATTGCTGGAGCCGGCTTAGCACCTCGGCCGGCACCGCGTTGGCATGCAAACCAAGCGCGCCACGCAGATGCAACTCATCCTGTCGCAAACGTTCTTGCAAAGCGCGGTACAGTTCCGGGCCGGTAGAATCGCGCGGATCAAGTCCGAGTTGGCGTATTTTTTCCTGGGTTTGCTGTACAATTTCAGTACTCAAACGAATGTCGGTACTTTGGTGGCCGCTGGCCCGCTCCAAGTCCTGTACAGCCAACCCGAACGTTGGCTCTTCCGCCCCCAAAGTCTGCGACAAAAATCGTGTCATACTTGCTCTCAGATTACCATAAGCGCTGCAGCATCGCTAGACATTACGGGAGAAAAATGTTGACTTGCCTAAACAAGTTACGTTTTCATACACAGTACTATTGACTGGGGGAAGTATCACATAGTGAAGCAGCGCGACAGTCTGCGGCAATTACCTAACCGTTAGAGATCTTCTGTTTTGCTCACCCGGCTTCGTACCTCTTTAGTTGCTCGGGTCGTAAAAATCGCTGCTGAATCTCTTGAGCATAGGCGATCTTGCCCGGGTCTAGGTCGTCCGGGCCTGCAGGAAGACGATCAAAATCAATCTTTGGTGTCCGACGGGTAAGGCGGGGCTCGCCGCGCTCTCGCTGTAATGCGGCGATGACTGGCCAAGTAACGCAGTAACTCGTAATTTTATTATCTATGATCGCGACATGTTCAACCGTATACCCCTTTTCAGTGAGATCTTTTGCCAGTTCTTCAACATCTAGATCACTACCAAAGCGAAGCATGGCACTCAGTGTCCGCCCGTTAAGGTGTATCAAGTGCGCCTCCAGCGGTCGAGGCTTCGACTTCTCTAACCGTTCCACTATGGGCTTCCAATTCTCTTCAGCCCAGACCGATCCATACACAGTGTATCCGCGCTTGTCTTTGTAGCGCTTTCGAACTCCTTGCGCTTTTTCGGCATCTGTCACCCGCTTTCTTACAAATCCCTCATCAACCTCCAGTTTTTCTGCAATCGCGCTCAGCGTCTTGTCTGTTGGTTGTGCCTCGGGCATGTCGTAAAATACGTTTTTTGCTTCAATGATCTCGGCAGCGGTCAAGTGGAACGCCCCATTAACAAAGTAGCGTTTGCTGTTTTGTATTCCAATCAGCCGTTGCAGACCACGCTTGTCTATGCCCATCTCTTCGGCGACGTCCTGGACTGGTCTATCGCCCGGCTGCGTACCGGGTACTTTTTGGACCGCAATCTCAGCCATCGCCATCGCCTCTTCGTTATAGCAATCGGCGGTTTTTTTGCCTTCGCGAACAGCTTCTTGTCCTTTGATGCCATTTGCGGGTTGACTGACGAGGTAGTCAAATAGTTCAGCCGAAATGCCGAGGCGCGCGGCTGCTTCAAGCCGGTTGAACACCTGGCCCCTCGGCAGCTTGGAATGTAGATGTGCTATCGCTTCGGCGCTATAGTAGTGAACCAATATCTTTTTTCCGTCAACCTCTTCGTACTTTCCGCGCCATGTAAAGCCCGCATTGTGTAGAATTTTCCTGGCCCTTTTTTCATGTATATCATATCCTAGCAGTGCTTCACGAAGCGGCTGCATACCATCCTCCACTATCCAGGCATTTTGTCTGGTATTTCGAAAGCTTTCGCCAACAGGGTGCCGGTCGATTTTGGCAAGCGCCTTTTGAATCAGGGGGCTGAGCGTTGAAATATCAATGGCACCGCGGGCTGGGCGGCGCTGGATGCTGTCTTGGCTTCCTTCCGGTGTTTGCCGCGAACGATATCCGCGCAATGTTCGACCTTGGTGAAATTCGGTGGGGAGCTCGTCAAACGCTTCTTCAAACAAAAACGGGTTGTGTTTTAAGGGGATCTGCGAAATTAAATTATTAATAAATTGCGCGAAGATCGTCACCCCAAACTGTTCATTGCGCCGCGTACCGCGACCCGTGATTTGTTTACCGCGCAGACGTGATTTGACAGTACAGTCCATGATTACAAAATTAAACGGAGCGTCCAGGCTTTCACGCCCGGTGTCAACAGTAGTGACAACCTGCAGATCGCCGTTGAAGTAACGTTCCATGATGTCGTGCTGGTTGTCAGCTTCTGAATACATGGCATCGGCCTGTATGGTTCGGCCGTCATCGAGCTCCGTTTCAGCCAAACGTCTTGCTAGTTCCCGGGCATTCCATGCAGTGTCGCCTGGCTCGCAAAAGATGATGCCTCGCCGGCCTTCCTGAATAAGAGGCCTTACAAAATCGATTACCAGGCTGTCGATGGCATACCGAATCGTTTCGGCGCTGGCGGCTTCGGTCAGGTCAATGCCGTAGTTGATTGCTAGTTCTTCAAAAAAATCATCGTCAATCGCAAAGGTAAAAATTTGCCCGTCATTCAGCCGTTCATCATCAATCAAGCTCATTATGTCGCTATGTTCCACGACATGAGGCAATATAGCTCGGACGTCTTTACTTAGATTGTAGGCGGGCGTGGCCGTAAATCCCATGGTGTGGCCGTCCCAGTGCTCCAGCCATGTTTGGCTGAATTCGGGCGCGGTAAGGTGATGCACTTCGTCGATCATGAGCATGTCAACAGGGTGGCCGTCCAGGTGATTATTTCGAAAATTGGCGGTGAAAGCTTCGCTCGTAAGGATCATCAATTCGTTTTCATCAGGCGGGTCATGTGTTTCGCTTGACATGCCGCCGATTCTCAGGTGGGGCAAATCTTCGCGGAACTTACCGAGCAGCTGCCGCAGGGCTGCGAGCGAAGGCACTACTAAAACGATGGAGCGGTGGACAGCCGAATCAGCGATCACTGTCGCACACATTTCCATCAGGTGTGTTTTGCCCGAGCCAGTAGGCGCAACAGCGGTCACGCCAAGCACGTCTTTGAGCCTCAGTTTGCCCTGGCGGTCAGTATATTGTGCGGTTTTGGGAGCCTTTTGGAGGGAAGCGATGAGGTCCAGGGCATAGGGCTGTTGGTCAGCATAGAGCTCTTTTTTTAACTCATCCCAACGCTCATTAAAAGAGTCTTTGGCTTCGTTTATGACGACATGCTGGCGTGCGAGAAAGGAAGTACGCGGATCTAGAGCCAGGGCTGCTATTTTTTTGGTTGTCAACTCCCAGCATTCATTAAAATGGCTGGGAAGGTAGGTAATTTTTTCACTGGCCTCTGCTCGATCACGCGCCCGTTCCGCGGCAATGGCACGCAGGCAGGTGCGGTATACAAACCCCTCGAAGCCAAGCTCGGCCTGAGCTGGTGCCTCTGGCTCGAAGTTACTTAAACTTAAAGATGCAGCACCGCTTGATGCCGCCTCCAGTAGCGTGTTGACTTCCTCTAAAAATTGCGGCTCTCGCGGTGCTTGTTCTGGCACATTACCTCCAGCCAGTGATCCCATCTCAACTACCCCTCCCTGCGCGAACGAGAGCTTCGAGGCGCAGTTGGCCAGGATGCAACACCAAGACTGACCCTCCTTTCTGGGGATAAATACAGAACCAGTAGGCCAGAAGCGCCAGCTTTGCTGAGGCAGCTAGAAAATTTATGCCGGCTTTAAAATCGTTCGGCCCTATACCAGTCCGGAGCTTTACGCAGGTAATCATTGAGTTGTGCCTCGCTTAGCAAACCGGCCTGGGCACCGACTTTTTGCACAACGCTCATAGAGTTAATGGGCGCCCACTGCAACGCACCCTCAATAGTGTTGCCTTTGGCAAGCGCGGCCACAAAGGTCGAGGCGAAAGCATCGCCCGCGCCCGTGCGTTCGAATGGCGCTGCCGGGTCCGGATACGGCGGCATTTTGAAACGATTTTCACCGTCACTGGCATACGCGCCGGCGGGGCCGTCAGTCACCACGACAATCTTTGGGCCAAGCGCATGCAAATGGTTAATGAGGTCGTGCATATCGTCATGGTTGCCGCCACCTACAGTTGCGGCTTCTTCTCGGTTTAAAATAAGGACTTCGGTGCGCTGGTACAAGCGCTTGAGCCGCTCGGCACCAGCCTCCATTTGAAACGTGCCGGGTTGAAACGCCAGCTTGACTTTGCTGTTACCGTCGAGCCAATCAGCCAGCTGGTCGTGAAACGGCAAAGCATGCTGACTGATCGAGCTAAAATATATCCAGCGCGGCAGCTCGTTTGGCCGCAGATGTGGCCAGTGGTAATCGTAGGCTTCGTGTTTGATCAGCAGCGTGCGCTCTTCTTTGTACCATAGGCCGAAATGGTAGTTGCTTTGGTTGTGCGGATTGATGCGTACAAAGCGCGTGTCCACGTGCTGTTCGCCGAGCGCCTGAATCATGTCACGGCCATACTGGTCGCCACCCACGTTGGTCACAAAGCCGGTTTTCATGCCGAGTTTAGCAAATGACACGGCCGCGTTGCTGGCATTGCCGACCGCCACCACAACTTCGCGGTGATCGAATGGCAACTTAGTACCGAACTCCATCGCCAAAATCTTCTTGCCGTGCTCGTCGACATAGGTTGTTGCTTGATCGTCAAGCAGCTTAATAAAGTCATCAGTTACGATGTCGCCGACACTGATAACGTCAAATTCCTGCTCCATCCCACTCTTTCTGCCGCTTATGTTTAGCTGTATTGTGCCACAAGAAAGCGTGACTTTGCAAGCTAAAAACTTTACCGACTGCAAACAACAAGACCGCTACTACGTATTGCGGCCTTTAAGCAGGCTCTGCGCTTCGTTACGAAGGATGCGAGCGGTGCTTAACTCCTGATCAGTCTCTAGGCACGTTTCCGCACATTGGCGGATTCGCTCTGCCGCCAACGGCGAGATGATCGCCGCGGCTTCGGCCTCTTGCCGTATGTGCTCCTCGATTTCAGCTATGGCTTCTTTGGCGGCAGTCACATCGTGCAATGCTTAGAGCGATGCGTGACCTAATTGTGTTCGTAAGATCCTCTGGTCATTTCACTGAAACTTGCATTTAGCTCTTCCTGAAGACCATCTCGCGCTAACGTCGCAAGCCGGGATCCTTAATTGTGGATAACTGGTAGTAACGGTTGCTTTGATCCGCAACTGCAGCACTAAAGCCCTCACTTGGGCCGAATCGTCCAGACATTTGTACCAAGTTCACGTTCACTCATATTATAAAGCCCCCGACAAAGGTTCTTGTAGTAGGTTTTTCACATTTCTGTCAAGCGTACTTATGGTCGGGCTTTGCCGGCCGAGTTGAACATGTCGATTTTGCTCTCGACCACTTCACGCACCGCGTCAACCACTTTGTCTTTGATGAGTTTGGCCACCGAATATTCGTTCGGATTGTCGGCCAACGCTTGCTCGAGCGTTTTGCGATAGGCGTAGCGCATATCGGAGTTGATGTTCACTTTGGTGACGCCAATTTTTACGGCATCGGCAAAATAATGGCCGGGTGTGTCACTGCCGCCGTGCAAGCTGATGTTGCACGCAACGGCATCACGGATTTGTTGCAACAGTTCCAGATCGAGTATTTTTGGCACGGGATATTTGCCGTGCAAGTTACCGACCGCGGCGGCAAACGTATCGATACCGGTCGCCTCCACGAAATGCGCCGAGCCTCCCGGTGTGCTAAAAGTTTTTTTGATCTCTTCGTAGTCGATTTGTTCGGTGTGCAGGTTGCTGCTGCCCGCAAAGTAATGCGGCTCGGCCTCGACAACCGCGCCGGTAACTTGCGCTGCGTAGTCGACGACTTGTTTGGTTGCGGTGATGATTTCGTCATCGCTGGCGTCGTGGTTGGCCTGGCTGATGTCGATGTGCACGAACTCGAATCCGGCATCAATGCCTTTTTTGGCAGCCTCGACCGACGGCGAATGATCCAAATTGATGTACATTTCGATGCCGTACTCGCGCTTAAAATTGTCGACCATGTCGCGAATGTTATCGAGGCCGATATCGTCGACCTCACCTTGGCTGACTTCGACCAAAACCGGCGCATTTTTGTTTTGGGCAGCTTGGGCAACGGCTTTCAAAGTGGCTTCGTCGTCGAGGTTAAAGGCACCGAATGCAAAGTGCTCGACCCGAGCCTGCGCCATGCGGTCGCGGGCACGCTTGCAATTGTCGCGAATCTGGCTGAGTGCTAGTGGCATAGCAAAAGTATAACCGCTTATGCTTGAACTCGCAACAGTGTGGGATTTGTTGTATACACGACAGGTTATGTTAGATTGCGGCCAAGTACGTCGTGAACTGCCAGCGCGATGTGCGTCGCAGTTAGGCCAAAGTGTTCGAGCAGTTCGTTCGGCTCGCCAGATTCGCCAAAGCAGTCACGCATGCCAATGCGCCGTAGCGGTGCGGGATATTCTTCGCCCAAGAGTTCGGCAATGGCGCCGCCCAAGCCGCCGTTGATTTGCGCTTCTTCGGCCGTAACCACGACGCCGGTTTTGCGCGCACTTTTTAAAATCGTTTCGGTGTCGAGCGGCTTGACGGTCGGACAATGAATCACCTCAACGTCGATGCCTTCTTTGCGCAATATGTCGGCCGCAACAAGCGCCTGATATGTCATAGTGCCGGTGGCAACAACCGTTGCGTCGGTTCCGGGCCTAAAAACATATGCCCGGCCAATCTCGAACGGCGTTTTTTCGGTCGTGAGGATGGGTGTGGCTTCGCGTGCCAGGCGCATGTAGTTCGGGCGTTTGTCGGCAGCCATGGCCAGCGTGGCGCGCTCGGCTTCCAAGCTGTCGCACGGTGCGATGACCACCATGTTCGGCAAGCTACGCATCAGTGCGATGTCCTCGAGCATCTCGTGTGTCGCGCCGTCCGGCCCAACCGACACGCCAGCATGCGAACCGATGACTTTCACCGGCCGATCATTCAGACAAATGGTGGTACGGATTTGCTCCCAGTCACGCCCCGGGCAAAACGCTGCATAACTGGATACGAACGGGATTTTGCCCATGGCGGCCAGGCCTGCGCCAACCGTCACCAGGTTTTGCTCGCCGATACCGATTTCGATAAAGCGTTCTGGAAACGTTTTGGCGAATTCCGCCATCTTGGTGCTGTCGGTGAGGTCGGCGCAAGCTGCCACGACGTTTTGGTTTTTTGTACCGGCGACAGTCAGGCCGCGGCCGAAGCCGGCGCGAATCGGCTCTTGTTTAACATCTTTGGCGCGCATATCGTCAATCAAATGCATATCACTCATGCTCGCTCCTGATTTTGCCCTGCAGCGTGCGCAGCTCGTGCAAGGCAACTTTAGCTTGCTCGGCGTTGGGCGGCGCGCCGTGCCAGTGAAAATCGTACTCCATAAAATCAACGCCTTTGCCAGGCACGGTGTGCGCAATAATGACCACTGGCTTCTCTACAATCGCCTTGGCCATATTGCAGGCGTCAATGACGGCTTCGATGTCGTTGCCATCGATCTCGAGCACGTGCCAGCCAAATGCCTCCCACTTGCCGCGTAAATCTCCGAGCGGCATCACCGTTTCGGTTGGGCCGTCGATCTGGATGTTGTTGCGATCGACAATAGCAATCAGGTTGTTGAGCTTGTATTTGCTCACTAGCATGGCCGCTTCCCACACATTGCCCTCATCGAGTTCGCCGTCGCCCATGGTCACGTAGACCCAGCGGTGGCTGGCTTTGTCCATTCGCAGTCCCAAGGCCATGCCCGCCGCTTGGCTGAGACCGCTACCGAGTGGTCCGCTTGTGGTCTCCAGGCCCGGCAATTTTGTGCGCTCCGGATGCCCTTGCAAACGCGAGCCGAGTTTGCGCAGCGTCAGAAGTTCGGTACGCGGAAAATATCCGGCCTGCGCCATGGCCGCGTACCGCACTGGCACAGTATGCCCGTTACTTTGAATGAGCACGTCCCGCTCATCCCAATCCGGGTTTTTTGGATCGTGCTTCAGCACCGCAAAATAGAGCGCCGTAAAAATATCGGCCTGTCCTAGCGAACCGGCCGAGTGGCCGCTGCCAGCCGCCAACAGCATCTTAATGATGTCTTGGCGTATTTCAACCGCCTTCAACTCCAATTCTTCGATTGAATACACATCGCTCATACTCATAGTAGTTATGATTATAGCAGAACTTCTGGCAAATGCCGACCGAGGTCGTTATGACTGCGCTCAGGCCAGCCAATTGGCTGATCAACCTGCCTAGCAGCCACCCGATCACCGCGGTTCCGTGGCGAGCGAGCCGGCGTCACTACGTTCCACAGTTTGTTTCAAAAGCGCGTATGCGACCTGCGGATCGTTGGCCTGCTGAATAAAGCCGCCGACGTTCAACACTTCGACGCCGGCTGCGGCCAAGGCTTGCGCATTTTCGTCGTTCACGCCTCCGTCCCAGCCGATTTCGATTTGCGACTTGAGCGCCTTCAACACCTTAACCTTTTCGAGCAGGCCAAGGTCGGCGGTTCCGCCATACCGCCCCAAATTTCCCGAAAATATCAGCACATGGTCGATGTCTTTAATGGCTTGCGTTAGTACCTCGGGGCGCGTTTGTGGCAACAGCGCCACGCCGGTTTCGACGCCGTGCTCGTGAGCACGCTTGGCGAAGGCTTCAAAATCACCCTCGGCTTCGGCGTGGACAATAATCATCTGCGGCCGCAGTGCCAACATTGCCCGCAGATGGTCGAAGGGTCGCCGATACATCACATGCAAGTCAGCCCGTATGCCGCCCGGCCACCAGATTTGGTCGATCGGGATTGTCTTGGTTGGCGCAAAAATCCCGTCCGACAGATCGATGTGTAGTCGGATAGCAAAGCGCGAAACCGTTTCCATTTGGGCGCGAAAATCGTGCGGATCACTGGCAAGAATGGCGGGGCAAATGGTCGGCTTCATCATATAATCATACCGCTTATGGTTAAAAATTTGGAGGCTAATTTAGATTCTACTATTCCCAGTCACTAACAACTATAGAGCTAGAGTGGACTTGCAACTACGTAGGCAGGTTGTCGAGCTGCTGGATACGACGCTTGAAACGGCCGGCGCCAGCAAAAGGAGTAGCCAGCCAGAGGTTGACGACGGCTTCTGCCTCCGGTGTGTTGAGTAGTCGAGCTGGCAGGCACAGCACATTGCTGTCATCGTCGTTGCGCGACATGCGTGCTTCGGCTGCGTCCCATACCAAACTAGCCCGGATGCCTTTGAAGCGGTTGGCCGCCATGCACATGCCCTGGCCGCTGCCGCAAATGAGGATGCCGCGCGCGTCGGCGCTGTCGTCGGCCAGCAAAGCTTTGGCGGCACGAGCCGCAAACTGCGGAAAGTCGTCATCCGGCTGCAGGGCCGCATCGCCCTCATCGACCACTTCGTGGCCCGCTTTCTGCAATATTCTCACGAGCACCTGCTTGAGCGCAAAGCCGTTGTGATCAGCACCAAGATAAATTTTCACTCCGCACTCCTTTATGCATGGTCGTGCTGTTCGTTTTTGTGCAAATAGCGGCCGGCGTCGGCGCAAACCTCAACCAGGCGGTTGCTGTAGCCCCACTCATTGTCATACCAGGCAGCCACTTTGACCATATTGCCGCCAACTACCGCCGTAATATTAAGGTCGATGATGGCAGAGTGGCTGTTGCCAATAAAGTCACTGCTCACCAACTGTTCGTCGGTGACGCCCAAGATGCCTTGATAATACGGTTCGGCCGCAGCTTTTTTGAAGGCTTCGTTGACTTCATCGACCGAAACGTTGCGCTTAGTTAAGATGACGAAATCGGCAAACGAAACCACTGGCGTTGGCACGCGCACTTCAAATCCACCGAACAGGCCCTGCAAAGCTGGTAGCGCTTTGGCGGCCGCTATAGAGGCGCCGGTTGTGGTCGGTACAATATTTTGGGCACCGGCGCGGTCTTCGCGGAGGTTTTTACCCGGGCCGTCTTGCAAGTGCTGGCTAGCGGTATAGCTGTGAATGGCGGTCATCATAAGTTTGTCGATGCCAAACGCACTTTCCATGACCGCGGCAACCGGCGTGATGCAGTTGGTTGTACAAGAAGCGTTGCTAACGACGTCGCCAGAGCCTTCAAGTTTGTCCTCGTTCACGCCAAGCACAATGGTCTCGGCGGTGTTGGCGCTGTCGCCTTTGGCGGGCGCGGAGATGACGACCTTTTTGGCGCCAGCCGTAATATGGGCGCGAGCTTTGTCTGGCTCGACAAAAAAGCCGGTTGATTCGATCACCACGTCAATGTTGAGATCTTTCCAGGGCAACGCGCTTGGATCTTTTTCAGCACAGACGCGGATTTGCTTGCCGTTCACGATAATGTTTTGGTCGTCCGAATTCACCTCGTGCCCGTAGGTGCCGTAGTTACTGTCGTGCTTGAGCAAGTAGGCCAGCGTTTTGGTGTCGGTCAGGTCGTTGATGGCTACAATCTCAACGTCATTCCGGTCAAAAGCGATTTTGAAAGCGTTGCGGCCGATGCGCCCGAACCCATTAATTGCCAGCCGTGTCTTCATTCTTCCCCCTTATGTACGGTACTTAACGCTTTTGCTTATATTAAACCCCATCCGTGCCGGACACGCAAGGCATTCGAGCGGCAATCATGGCTTGATGCGTTGATTGCCGAGTAACTAGCGTTCGGTCTGCTTGCCCTCGAAGTCCGGCAGTGCCAGCAATTGTCCAAGGGTTTTGACACGATTAAAAAATGGCAGTAAGTATTGCATCATCTGCTCTTGGCCCGAGAGCACGCGCTTCCGCACATCGTCAAACTCGTGCCACTGCATGATGATTTTCTCGCCGCCAGGGTCGAGCTGCTGCTCATGTCCTGCAATGATATCGGTGGCGAGGTAAATTGGCGCGAACCACTCAATCTTTATAACCGGCTGCTGGACGTCGAGCAGTTTCCAATTTTTGCACACCAATCCCGTTTCTTCACGCAGTTCACGCTGAGCCCCAGTGAGCCAATCCCCGTCCCCTTCGTCAGCTCGGCCGCCAGGAAAATGAATACGGGGCCCGTGGCCCGGCTGTTCGTCCTCGACAAGCAGTATTTGTGGGCCGCGCACCACAATAATCTGCAAGGTGTCCGGCCGCTTGAGCATTTCAAACGTCTTGATTGTGCCGTCGAACATTCGTTGCGGCCACTCGTATACCGAAAAGATGGATCCGGCGTGAACGCAAGTAGCGTTATCGGGGATCAGGGCAGCGTTGTCAGGAAGAATCTTCTGCACATTCGCCCTTTTATGCGTCTCGCTTGTTCCAACGCTCGATAGACTCTTCGATGACTTTTTTGGCAGCCTCGGCATCACCCCAGCCTAGCACTTTGGTCGTGCCGGGTTTTTTGAGGTCTTTGTAGTGCGCAAAGTGGTGTTCGATCTTTTGCTTCCAGCGTTCACCGAGATCGTCGAGTGAGTTGATCGAGTCACCGCTGTCGCGGTCGTCGGCCGGCACTACGACAACTTTGTAGTCCATATCGCCGTCGTCCTCGAAATTCAGCACGCCGATTACTTTGGCCTCCAGCCAAATACCGGTGATCAGCGGCTCGTCAGTAACGATCAAGGTGTCCAGCTCGTCACCGTCTTCGTCCAACGTCTGCGGAATGAAGCCGTAGTTTGCAGGCTTCACAAAAATTGCCGGCTCGACCCGGTCGAGCATGAATGCGGCGCGCTTCCGATCCCACTCGATTTTCAGGGTTGAGCCTTTGGGAATCTCTACCACAGTGTTAACGCGGCCAGTCTGCCAATCACCAGCTGTTAAAACGACATTAAAGTCAGCCATATAAACTCCTTTGATGTTACATGTGTGGCTTAATTCTTCGATTTTATTGTACACTTTAAGAGGTATTATGACAAAAATTATTGGGCATCGCGGCGCGCGGGGACTCGCGCCAGAGAACACGCTGGCGGCCATCGACAAGGCACTGGCAAATGGCGCCGACATGATCGAAATAGATGTGCGGGTGTCGAGCGATGGCGTGCCGGTTTTGTCGCATGGCAAATCGCTTGCGGGCCATCCGCGCTTGCACATTCGCGAGCATTCGTACCAAGCACTACAAGCGGCCCGGCCCGACTTGCCCACCCTTGACGAAGCCGTGCGCCATGTTAAACGACGCGTGCCGCTGATGCTCGAGGTCAAACCAGGCGTCGCTATTGGGCCGTTTGTTGCAACGCTTAGAGATGCGCTGCGCGATGGTTGGCAGCCCAATGACTTTTTGCTGGGTTCAAAAAGCCAGCGTATCCTGGTGGCTTTGCACCATGCGCTTCCGGCCATCGACAAAGTCGTCATCGAACGATTTCTAAGTGTGAGAGCCGTGTCCCGCGCCAAACAAGTCGGCACCCGAACCTTGGCCATGAACCAGCATTTTGTGTGGTTCGGTTTCGTGAGTGCTATGCACCGGCGCGGCTACAAGCTTTTCGTGTACACCCTGAACAATCCAGCCAAAGCAAAACGCTGGCAGCGCCGTGGCCTGGCCGGTGTCGTTACCGATCACCCGGAGCTCTTTGCCAGTCACACGCAAAACCAAAAACGAGCCACTAATCGTTCCGGCCAGGATCTTTAATGCGCATCGTTTTTGACCACCGCGAGCAAATTACGCCTACGGTTTGGACGTTCGCATTCCGGCCCGACAAACCGCTGCACTTCATAGCCGGCCAGTATGCCGAGATCCACCTGCCTCACCCCAGCGCCGATGAGCGCGGCGACCGACGCTGGTTCACCATTTCGTCCGAACCTGGCGACGCGCTTGTGCACATTACAACCAAGCTCACCGCAAAGGATGGCAGCAGCTTTAAGCACGCTTTGCTGGCCTTGCGGCCAGGCGCCATACTCAACATATCGGAGCCGATAGGCGATTTCGTCTTGCCAAAGGATACCAATATCCCACTGGTTTTTGTGGCCGGCGGCATTGGCATCACGCCGATACACAGCATGGTGAAATGGCTGCACGAGACCGGCGCCCGGCGCCCGATTACCTTGCTTCACGCCGTGCATAGCGCCAGTGACTTAATTTTTGCCGATCTTTTTAGAACGTACGATCTTGCTTTTGTTCCCATTGTCGGTAAGGCGTCAAAGGACTGGCGAGGCGAAACGGGCACGTTGAACGGTGAGCGAATTATGGAGTTCGCCGGGCCTGCGCTCAGCGCCAACAGCTTATTTTATTTTTCGGGGCCGGAGCTGATGGTTGAAAGCTTGATTGCCGAAATCAAGCGCTTCGGCATCGAGTCGCATCGCATCGTCATAGATTACTTCCCCGGATACTCTGAGCTTTAGTAGACCGCACTTGCTTGCGCCTCGGTGTCGCTGGGTACTGCGCTGACTTCTCCATGGCCTTCAGCCAGTCCCGGGCGATCTTCCAGGTATTCACGGATGAGCAGTGCCGCGGTTGCGCCTTCGCCGGTAGCACTGGCGATTTGCATGGTCGCACCGCTGCGGATATCACCGGCTGCGTATACGCCTTTCATACTGGTCTGCAAATGGCTGTCGGTTTTAACGAACCCGATGGGGTCAAGCTCGATGTTTGAAGCTTTGAGGAACCCATTATTGGGCTTGAGGCCGACGAACACAAATACGCCATCGGCGGGAAACGTAACTTTTTGGCCAGTTGTTTTATCGGTACCCAGGACTTTCGCGACCTTGCGGTCGGCATCACCGACAATTTCGTCGGTGGTCGTGTTGAGATGAACGGTAATTTTGTCCTTGTGCTTTTGTGCCAGATCGTGCTGTAGTATTTCGGACGCACGGAATGTGCTGCCACGGACCAGCAAGTCAATGTGCGAGGCAAAGCGCGTCAAGAACATCGCTTCTTGCACGGCCGAATTGCCGCCGCCGACCACGACCAGACGTTTGTCCCGATAAAAGGCGCCGTCGCAGGTGGCACAGTAGTGCACGCCCCGGCCATAGTATTCTTGCTCGCCCGGCACGCCAATCTTTTTGTAGTCGCTGCCAGTTGCGATGAGCACGGCGCGTGCTAATACATCGCCGTCAGTAGTTTTGAGGCGTTTGTATTTCCCCTCATCTGTAATTTTGGTGACTTCGCCGAGTTCGATGACGGCGCCGAAGCGTTCCGCCTGCTGACGCAAACCTTCGGCCAATTTCAAGCCGGGAAGACCTTTTGGAAAACCAGGATAATTATCAACCCAGTCAGTGACGGCCGCGAGTCCACCGATCACGCCACGCTCGAACAGCAGGGTCTCGATGTCTTCGCGAGTAGTATATATTGCCGCGCTAAGCGCAGCCGGACCGGCCCCGACCATTACAACGTCGTGTATTTTTGGAATTGTGTTGTCTGCCATCTTTTTATCCTATCCTACTTGCATAGATTTGTCGCGCTCGATCGCGAGACTTAGCAAGCCACGTGCAAGCGGCTAAGCAACGGCAGGAGCGAGTTTGGCCAAATTAAAACCGATCACCACTTCACGCTTGTCGTCTGCTTTTGTCACCACCGTGACCGGGACAGTAAAAGCACCCGAGATTTCGACCGCTTCTGCTTGGCGTTCGGGATTTTCGTCGAGGTTCACTACGTCGTATTCGTAGCCCTTAGCGCTCAAATATTTCTTGATCATTGGACAATAAGCGCAGGTAGTGCGTGTAAAAATAGTGATGTTTTTGACCATATCGTTACCCCTCTGTATTGTTTTTATGCTTATAACTTATTGTATATGGCGTGCATTGCGAAAGCAAGAGCGCTATATATTGTGTTTTTTACGCTAATTGTTGCCGATTGCTTTGAGCGTCACATCAAAAACTAAATCGGCGTTCGCAGGAATTCCCGAACCGTTCGGCGGATTAGCGCCATAGGCCAGCGCTGCCGGAATGAGCAACCGCCGCGTGCCGCCAACCTTCATGCCCGGAATGCCCTGTGTCCAGCCCTGAATGACCTGATTAAGCGCAAAGGTTGCGGGCTGGCCGCTATCATAAGAGCTTTGAAAGACGATACCTGTTGCCGCCACAGCGCCCGTGTAGTCAACGGTAACCGTGTTGCTTGCCGTTGCGGGCTGGCCGGTGCCGGCTTTGGTATCAGTGGCCTGCAAACCAGCCACATGCGCCACCGGCGTAAAGTTTTGCAATTTGGTTCCGGCTAACCTCTGGGTTGTTTTGCCGGTGTTGGCATTCTGATTCACTGTTTGGCTGCTATTAGTGCTGTTTTGGCTGTGATCGTGAAACATTTGCCAAAGCACTGCAATGCTCAAGCCCAACGAGGTTGTTAAAAATAACGCAGCACCTGTCAAGGCAAAAATTCGTTCACGCGTACGCGCCATAGCAACTAACTCCTTTGTTTATATATTTCGTTATGATATTTGGCTGGATCAATGCGTTCGGGAATATCGGGAAAACCGTCTTTGAGCGCGTGCAACAATGTGTACTTAAGTGCCTCTGAACGCAAGCTAACTTTCGGCAGCATGGCGAACGGCAGCCATATCGGTTCGTGGATATTTTGGCCAAGCCGGTTGATGTCGGCTTCTTCGGAATCGGGCATCAAGCGCGGTGCGCCGCCGGCATATTCACATAAAAAGATGTATTGCGTGCCGTACGGTTCGCCGGCTTCTTCGGTGTAGACGTGCTTGGCTGACAAGACGCGCAAACTGGCCTCTTCTTCGACCTCGCGCCGCAGCGCTTGTTCGGGTGTTTCACCTGGCTTTATTCCGCCACCGACTAGGGTATAATACTCCTGCCCAAACTTGTTGCGCTTCATCACCAACAAATCATCGTCACGAATAATAATCGCTCGAACCGCTCTTCTCATGTGCTTAGTATACCAGCACTATTCCTTAATGAACAACGGGGATAGCCGCCTGCACGCGAGACAAAAGCACTTGCCTCTCAACTCCTTCTAACTCGCACCTTGGGAGATTGTTGATTTCCGGCGTCAGCTCAGCCAGGTCGATTATGCCTGGATCAAAGGTGTCCCCGATCGCAGGCCAGGGTGCCCTGAAAAGGGCGACCTCGTGCAGCGAGTCGTCTTCCAGAATCACATAATTCCGCTCCACTATCAGAGAGTCAGCAGACCGAACTGCAAGCTCCACCAATTCCATTAGCCAAAAGCGAAGCTCTCTAGCCTGCAATTCTTGTCCAGACGCAGGACGATGCAGAATGAAAAAATGGTGCTGGTAGGTACCTTGAAGCACGAATGGCGCTGCTTCGGTGCCGTTTAGTAGCCGCACATTCGGATCGCCGTCCATTGCAAATCTATACGCCTCGCTAAACTTATCGCCACAAACTGCAAGTGGACGGAACGGCAGGTTATGCTGTTCGCCAGTTGTCATGCTTACCCGGAAATTTCGTATTGTTGGAGGCGTTTTTTGGTAGCTTCGGTATGGGTGTTTTGCAGTGCAAGCAGTTGTGCATAAATGCCGCCTGACGCCGCGAGCTCTTCGGGCGAGCCAATTTCGTCGATACGGCCACCGCGAATCGTGATAATCTGGTCGACGTTTTGAATCGTGCTCAGGCGATGGGCGATGATAAGCGTTGTGCGGCCTTTCATTAACCGTTCCAGCGCCTCTTGCACCATGTGCTCGCTCTTGCTATCCAAACTGCTAGTGGCCTCGTCGAGAATGAGAATCGGTGCGTCTTTCAGTAATGCCCGCGCGATGGCAATGCGCTGCTTTTGGCCACCGCTGAGCTTGAGGCCGCGCTCGCCGATCTCGGTTTCGTAAGCCTTTTCGAATTTGTGGATGAACTCGTGCGCATTGGCTGCTTTGGCGGCCGCCTCGATTTGCTGCTGGCTGGCCTGCGGGTTGGCATAGGCAATATTTTCGCGGATTGTGCCGCTAAACAGCGCCGGCTCCTGAAACACGATGCCGATTTGCGCACGCAAGCTACTTTGCGTAACCGCGTTGATGTCTTGGCCATCGACTCGAATCGTGCCGCTGCTCACTTCGTACAGTCGCAGCACCAGATTAGTGAGCGTAGTTTTGCCTTCGCCGCTCTCGCCGACGAGTGCAACTTTGCTGTCAGGCTTGATAGTGAGGTTGATGTCGTGCAGCACTTGCTTGTCGTGGTCGTAGCCAAAATTAACGTGGTCGAAGGTTATTTCGGCCTTCGAAACTTCCAGCTTGGCAGCACTTGGCCGGTCGACAGTTTCCGGCGTGACGTCAAGCACCTCAAAATAATCTTTGGTGTTGGCGATGGCGCGCTGCGTGTTATCCACGATAAAGCTGATGCTGAAAATCGGAATACGAATCAGCATCGCATATTGAATGAGTAGCACCATGGTGCCGATCGAATACCGGCCGCGCGCCGTTTCAACAAATACGAACACAAAAACCCCTAAGAAAATTACGTTGAGCACCAGCCGGCGCACGACATCTTGCCGGTGCCAGAATTTGCTTTGCGGCTTAGTGGTTGAGACTACGTCATTGAAGCGGTTGCGGAAAAACGCCAGCTCGCGTGCCTCTTGCAAAAAACTCTTTACTACGCGCACCTGGCCGATGGCTTCGGCAAAGCGGCCGCTGGCGATATCCTGCTGCTCATTAATGTGTTTTTGGTAGTTCTGCCATTTGTTGCTGGTTTTGCCGGTCAGGAAAATAAAAATTGGATACAGCGTCAGCAACATCAGTGCCACTTGCCAGCTGTAATGCGCAATAATGATCAGTGAAAAGACCGTGCTGAAAATAAACTGCAAAAAATTGTTAGCAACAATTTGCATAAAGGTACTGATCTGCGAAATGCCGCGATTCATGCGGTTGATGATTTTGCCACTTAACTCAGTATCGAAATAGTGTTGCGGCAGGCTCAAAATATGTTCGTAGTAGCGCTGGCTCATAAAACGCTGCAGTTTGGCCGACAGCATATCGCCAATATAGCCGCCGACGTTACTAAACAATGTAGCAGCCACATCGGTCAGAAAGATGAGAATGGCCAGGACGGCCACCAGTTTGACATTGGCGTGCTGGCCGGCGATGAGCTTCGTCATTTGGTCGATAGCCGGTTTGGTCAGGAGCGGCTGCATTTGGCTGGCGGCGGCTACCAAAATCGAAAAGATCGAAACGCCCAAATAGTAGCGCCCCAAACTTTTGGTAAACCTGAAAATTCGCCCAAGCTCTTTCATTAGTTTTTACTATACACGAGTTTTAGCCAGTCTGTCCGCCGAAACAGGTCGTAGGGAGAGTATCCCTTCACGTCACGGTCGCCCAAGGGAGCCGATTGTTTACGTGCCGTGAGGGGACAGTCGCCGGTGGTAGGGTATTGCATCGAAGCATCTTTTATTCTAAAATATTCGGATGCCTGATTTCCATGAGGTGCCGCCTATATCCTTTGATGAGCTGTTGCGCTACGTGAGTGATGGCGCATTGGGCGAAGTGCCGCTGCCTGATATCAACGACTCGCCATACGACACGTCGGTTACGGAACCCGATAAGCTCGGCACGATCGCACCGTACGTCGACGGCGCTTACGACGTCCGCGAAAGTCTGCGGCCCGGTTTCCCTGGCTGGCAAGATGGCAATATCATACGCGGAACCTTCACGGTCGGCCTCGCTTCTAGTAAGCGAACAATACTGCGCGCAGACACCTACCCAACGGATGATACTCGCACACTCCCCTACCCGTTGGATAGCGGCGGAAGTGGTTTTACCCTAGACGATCGTTATCATACATTCCATGAAGCAAAAGAAAGAGCCATCTCAGAGCTCGGCCTTACGAAATTTATAGCCGATGCGATTATACAACGGCGTAGGGGCATTGGTCATTACGTTGCCCTCACTGCGATTCACGCGCTCCAGCGCCCTTTTGACGGCAACGAGGCGGCCCTACATGAAAACCAATCGGTTTTGGTGCAAGGCACGTTAACGGATAGCCAATTCGGTGACCCGCGGTATGACTACCCATCCGATAGCCCTGATAATAGTTCGTGGGTTAAAGTAACATTGCCGGACGGCAAACAGTGCACTGTCTACCTCGGCGGCTACGAAAGGGTGAGGTACGACAGCAGTTCGCTTAGAGTAAGCCACTGGGCTGACACGCGCGATATTACGCTACCGCACCCAACACCTGGTGACCAAGTACAATTGGCCGCAAGGTACCGGCGCCACATAGGCAACCCCGAGCGACCACCGCTGATCTTGGCAAACAATCGAGGCAGCATTCACTTGTTGCATCACGGCGACCAACGCTTGGGCGCAGATTTTAGGGCTACAGAGGAATTGAAAGACTACTTCATACCTCAAATAACTACGGCCGAAAATCCCGGCGTCATCCGCGACCTGTTCGGCACGTTTGTAGGGCAGCGGCTTGCACGGAGTCAAACCGTTGACAGCTTTGACATGAGCGACGCCGACAAGACTGCACTGCGGGAAGCGGTCACGACAAGCCTTACTAACTTCACCGAGCAAGAACACCCGGTGGCATTGTCCCTGGATTCTAGCGTCATCAAAAAGCTTGTAGACCTGCAAACAATGTACGGTCTTGATAAGGTTTTCGCTATATCCAATAGAGAATTCCAAGCCTTGGCGCTCAAAGCCGCCTCTGGGCGGCAGCCGGTAGTTGCCGAGACAAGCGACCCCAGTCGCACAAACATGGCTGCAATGTTTTTCGACACTTTTAAACCTAAACCGGCGATCGGTGCGTGGTCCGCTGACGCCTTTAAAGGTGACCCGGCAACGCTCCGCACCATGGCCGTACGTGTTCTTGGTACCCAATACCCTGACTTCAAGCAGCACGCAGCCGCTACCGCTGCGGATGCTTCGTCACAATCCGCCAGCCATAAATCGCTTGCAGAGTGGTGCATCGCCGCTCTTGAGCACCTGCCGAATATGGATATCGACCCGCATAGCGCAGCCGAGCTTTTAATCGCCCGCAGCGGAGATATTTTTAATGACTCAGAGGCTTTGCGACCACTCAACAAGCAGCTTCGGCAACCCTTGCTCGAAGCGCTGCAAGCCTGTTTGCTAAAATGCGGCGACTGGGGCGAGGACAATTCTATAGTCTCCACTCTAGGCACAGGAATGCAGCCCGAAAACCTGCAGCGCATCGCCGATAAGGCGCTCTTCGAAAAATACGAGCAGGCGCTACCCGGCATCCTAAAAATGATAGCGCAAGTAAACGAACCAACATCAGGCTATCCTAAGGGGCGATATACCCACGCGGTCACCTCCACCCAACGAATCCTTCAGATGCTGCAAGCCAAAAAATACGGTAATTAAATTTGAGCGGCTGGAGTTAGCGTGGGTGGCCGTACTTCTACTTCTAGTGCGCTAGACGCGCTCGGCCTTGAGCTTATCCTGGGCAACCTGTGCTATGTGGGCAAGCAGCTTCGAGACCTCGTCATCAGTTAGTGTGCGCTGGTACGAGGCAATCGATAAACGCAAGGTAATTTGTTTGTGCGCCGGATCCTCAGCGCGCTGATAGATGTCGATTGGCGCCAAGCTGCAAAGCGTGGTATCGGGTTCCTGGCCTTGCAAGCTTTCCCACGCCAGGTCAAAAACTTGCTGGTACGCAACGTCGCTCGCGACTTTCAAGCAAACGTCTTGCTCGACTTTTGGAAAGCGCGGCAGCGGCGTGTAGCTGACTTGCTTGCCCTGCATAAGTGGGCCATAAGCAATCTCAAAGCCCGCGGATTTTTCTGGTAGTTTGAGATTTTTCCGCACTTCGGAGCGGAATTCGCCAATGATGCCAAGGCTGCGGCCCGAAGCCCTGTCGGCGACAATCGCCGAGCGTTTTGGTTCAAATGGAGCCGCTTCGCTGGTGACACCATCGAACGGCATAAACACGAGCTCCGTTCCAAAACCGCCGGCCAAAGTGGTCAAAAACTTGCGCACCTCGTAATACGCCGCGCCGGATTTATCACTTTTGCCTGCCGCGTATACGAGCGCCAGGTTCTCGGTTTCGAGTGGCAGACCGTCGTCATCAACCGCTTTGAGCGCGTGCGTTTTGCCGATTTCGAACAGGGCGAACTCATCATAACCGCTCTTGACGTTTGCGTGTACCCTGTCGAGCAGGCTCGGCAGAAGGCTCAAACGATAGTACTGCAGGTCGGGACTGAGCGCGTTACTGAGCTGAAAGGCAGCCGCGCGGTCCTGACCGACTGCGTCCAGCAACTTGCCATGCACGAAGCTGTAGGTCAGTACTTCGTTGGCACCGGCTTTACTCAAGGTGTTGCGCATTTTGGTTTTGAGCTCCAGCAGGTCATTTTTGGTGGCGGGTCTGAGATCACGTTTGGGTAATGCCAGCGGCAAATGGTCGTAGCCGTACAGGCGGCCAACCTCTTCTACGATGTCTTCGGGCAGCTCGATGTCGGTGCGCCAGAACGGCGCGGTGATCGTTAGCGTTTCGCCATCGTTGTCGACCGTGAACTCGACGTTGGTGAGCAAGCCTGCCATGTCTGCAGTCGAAAGCTGCAGACCGAGCCGCGTGTTGATAAAGTCGGATGTGACCTGCACTGGCTCGAATAACGAGCCACGCTCCAGCGCCGCGGCATCGACGTGGTTGTCGTCAATGAGCTTGCCCGCGACTTTACCGCCAGCCAAGCGCCGGATTTCGTCCACGATTTTGGCCAGCACCGCGCGTGTTTGCAGCGGCGACTGACCCTTGTTGAAGCGCGTCACTGCATCAGTGAACAGGCCGTGCGCCATTGCTGTACGCCGAATTGAATACATATCGAAGTTAGCACACTCAATAATAATGTTTTTAGTGTGGCCGTCAACTTCGGTGTCGCCGCCACCCATCACGCCGCCCAGGCCAATTGGCTTTTCGGCCGTCGCAATCATGATTGCCTCAGCCCGCGGTGTGATCGTTTTGCCGTTTAAGAGCACGATTTTTTCGCCCTCGTGCGGCTTACGAACCACGATCATAGCATGATCAGCGTCGTCTTGCGCACAAACCTTGTCATAGTCGTAGGCGTGCAGCGGCTGACCGGTCAGCAGCATGTAGTAGTTCGTGTAGTCCACGATGTTATTGATCGGACGCATGCCGGTGCGTGCCAAGTCAAGCTGCAACCAAAGCGGACTGTCGTGCACTGCTACGTCACGCAACACAATCGCAGCAAAGCGCGGCACGAGATCTGGCAGCTCATTGCGGACTTCGAGCTTGAGTTCCTCGGCCTCAATCTCCGGAAATTCGGGAGCCGTCTGATACCACGACGGACTCGTAAAAGCCTGTCCTTGAATTCCGGCAATCTCGCGAGCAACGCCAATCATCCCAAAACAATCCGGCCGGTGTGTAAACATTTTGTTTTCGATATCGATAATCGTGTCGCCGACCAAGTGAAAAGCTTCGGCGAACGATGTCCCAGGCGCGATTTTTTCGTCGGCATCAAGCGTAATTTCTAGGATGCCGTCGTGATTGTCGCCAATGGTCAGCTCGCGCGGACTGGCCAGCATGCCATTGCTGACTACGCCGCGCAAAGAACGGGCCTCCAAAACGAATGGGTCTTTGGCGCGGCTTTCCGGCACCGTCGCACCCGGTGGCAACCAGGCAACGAGCAAGCCTTCACGCACGTTCGGTGCCCCGCACACCACCTGCACCAGACCGTTCGCATCGCGTTCGACGCTTTGTGCTTTGCCTCCGTCATCAACTTTGCAGACGTGCAATCGGTCGGCATTCGGATGGGCTTCGCATGCTACAATTTTGGCGATCAAGACGCCGTCGAAGCGCTCACCAAACGGCACTACCGCTTCGACGGCGCCAAGCTGCGCGCCAATTTTCTCCACCAAAGCGTCCACGCCGTCCGGCGCCAGGTCCTCTGACCAATGATATTTTTCCTGATAATGACGAATCTGGTTGAGGCTGACTTTCATGTGGCGGCTCCGATAATTTTCTGCTGGATTTCGGCGAGTTGGTCGTCGCTCATTTTTGGTCCGTCATGCGTGTCGATGTAGCCAGGATAGGCCGGAAAAAAGACTTGGCTCTTTGGAAATTTACTTCGGTCCGCAGTAAACTCGTGCATCGGGTAAAGTTTGACATGCACATGCGGTACGGCTTCGCCCTCAAACACGGCGGCAACATGCTTTACGCCGAGGCCTTTTTCGATCAGCTTGGCCGTTTTCTTGGCAGCAACCATCAAGCCAGCAATCGCTTCGTCATCTAAAGCGAACACGTAGTCGCCTGGATTGACTTTCGGCACAACAACTGTCGCTCCAAGCGTGTTCGCGAACGGCGTCAAAAACGCCAGGTGCTCATCGTCTTCATACACAATCCACGCCGGGATTTCCCGTGTCACAATTTTGTCAAATAACGTCGGCTCACTCATCATCCCTCCGACGCTCAAACACTACTTCGTTCACCTTGTCGCGATTACGCCAGCGCCCGATCACGATGTATTCGTATTTGAAATTAGTCATGCGAACTGCCTCAAGAAATCTAGTTTGCCCGATTCGAAATGGCGAATGTCTTCGACGCCGTACTTCATCATAACGAGGCGCTCGACGCCGCCGCCCCACGCAAAACCCGTATAGTGTTCAGGGTCAATGCCGGCCACTTTGAGCACGTTGGGATGAATCATGCCCATGCCGAGCAGCTCGATCCAGCCACTGTAGCTGCACACGTTGCAGCCTTGCTTTTGGCAGAATGGGCAGCTGAGTGACAGCTCAAAACTCGGTTCAGTAAACGGAAAGTAGAAGGGCTGGCTTTTGATCTCGATGGTCTGTGCGTAGTATTCGCTCAAAAACGTTTTGAAGGTGGCGAGCAAATTGCCGGCGTTGATGTCTTTGCCGACGTAGACACCTTCGAGCTGGTAAAAGGTGTGCTCGTGGCGGGCATCGAGGTCTTCGTTGCGGAACACACGTCCCGGAATAACAGTGGCGATCGGCTTGCCGTGCTGGAGACCTTCGGCGCCAGCCTGCAAGACGCGGTGCTGCATCGTGCTGGTGTGTGCTGGCGCGACGAAACGTTTGCCGGCTTTGTCTGTTTGGACGGTCATAAAAGTGTCGTAGTCGTCGCGTGCCGGGTGGCCTTCGGGAAAGTTCAAGCTGGTAAACATGTGAAAGTCATCGTCAAGTTCCGGCGACTCCACCGCCGCAAAGCCCATGCGTGCAAAAATGTCGAGGATGATTTCGAGTTCAGCCATCAATGGGTGCTTGCTGCCGTTTTCGGCTGGCAGCAACTTTGGCCGCTGGTCGGCGGGAGTGTTGCAGTCGAACGGCGCTGTAACATCGATGGGCCGTAAGGCACCGGCCTGATCTTGGTGCTCGGCAACCCGCCCCTCCAGCTCAGCCTTGAGTCGGTTAATTTCTTTCCCAAACGCCCCGCGTTGCTCAGCAGGCAGTGCCGGAATTTCGGCATACAGCGCGCGCAGTTCCGGCGCTTTCAAAATCTCGGTTTTGTCGGCAAGCCCTTCAAGCCGCGCGGTCAGCATTTCGGCAACTTCAGCAATACGTGGATTTTGATAGTTCATCTCGCCACCAGTATAGCGTATTTGCCGCTAGGTTTGCATTTGGAAAATTCAGCGTTACACTATCGAGTAAGTAACGTTGGTGTGATAAAGAGGGGTCTGTGTATGCCGGAGATGAGTGAAATTGCCAGCCAACTGCCGGGAGCAGGTCTGTTGGCACTCCAGGAAGTCACCGCAGAGGAACTGCGCCACGGCAATTGGATCATTGCGTACCCTGCCAGTGACCAGGAAAACGTAGTTGCCGGTAAGGTCGTCGGCGTACCGCAAAGAGACGAGCGCATGCCTGGTGGCTGGAGCAGCAGTATTATGGTGCAGCCACCGCCAGAAATATATGTCTACCCTGACGACGACCCGCTCGGACGCACAGTCGTTGAACGTGTTGCGCCAACCGTGGTCATTCCGCCAAGGCTCTTCCACACCATGCTCTATCGCGCAATGGATGTACGCCAGGGCGACGAAGTACATGGCAACGAGCACTACCGCTTCTTTCTAGACCCGAGCAGGCGACAGCCAAGCCCTGAAGCTTGAGCTTGCTATACTAAAAGCATGGCTAGTTTTTCATTCGATATCGTGAGCGAATATGACAAAGCGGAGATGAACAACGTCTTCGACCAAACGCAGCGCGAGCTGCAAAACCGCTACGACTTTAAAGGCACGCCCGCCGCACTCGAATGGCTAAGTGGCGACAAGACCGGTTGGAAAGTGACCGGCAACGGCGAGTGGCAGATCGACGCCATATTGGACATTGTGCGAAAAAAATTGGCCGCGCGCGGCCAAAGCCAAAAGGTGCTCGACACCACGCACGAGATCACCGAAAGCAATTTGCGAGCCACCAAAGAGGTGTCGTTCAAACAAGGCCTTGACCAAGATAAAGCCAAGCAAGTCACCAAGCTGCTGCGTGACCAAGCGCCGAAGATTAAGGCGACTATCCAAGGTGATGCCGTGCGCGTCACCAGCAACAGCAAAGATGAGCTGCAAGCAGCCATCGCTCTGCTTAAAAGCCAGGATTTCGACTTTCCGCTACAGTTCACCAACTTCCGCTAGCCGCTCTCTAGAGTGTTAACGGAAGTGATCGATCAGGATTGGCGTAAAGCCACGTCCTACCAGCTGGGCTGGGAATACGTGCTCACGAATTAAACATAGGCTATACTAGTAAGCATGAGCGAGACCAAGCCGCTGCTTGAGCTGGCGAAAGCTGTGCTGCAAAAGAACGATCGCGGAAATTTTACCGTGCCGTCGGGCGAACTATATCCGCACCAATGGTTGTGGGATAGCTGTTTTATCGCCATCGGCCTCCGTCACCACGATGCCGAGCGCGCCAAAATGGAATTGCTCAGCTTGCTCCGCGGCCAGTGGAAAAACGGCATGCTGCCCCACATGATTTTCGGTGATGAGCGCCAAAAATTTGCCGACGATCCGGGCAGGCGCACCATGTGGCGCAGCTGGCTTAATCCGTTCTCTCCCGACGACGTAGCGACGAGCGGTATTACCCAGCCGCCAATGCTCGCCGAGGCTGTCGTCCGTGTCGGCGAAAAAATGGTCTTGCCCGAACGCCGCAGCTGGTACCGAATGGTATTCCCCGCGTTGCTCGCTTATCACGAATGGCTGTACGCCGAGCGCGATCCGCATGGTGAAGGCCTGGTGCTGCAAATTCACCCTTGGGAAGTCGGCCTGGATAACACGCCGCCCTGGATGAGTGAGCTGCACGATCATCTGTTGCCGTGGTGGATTCGCGGCCTTGAAAAAACGCACCTCGACAAGTTTGTGGGCATGTTCCGGCGCGATATTAGCCACGTGCCGCGCGAGCAACGCATGTCGAATGTCGATGCCCTGGCGCTATACGATACCCAGCGCCGCTTGCGTCGCAAGGCGTACGACATCGACCGTGTACTCGACCACTCGCTGTTTACAATCGAAGATCTGACATTCAATAGCATCTTGATTCGCGCCAACGATCACTTACGGGACATAGCCGCGTCGTTACGCATCGAATTGTCCGATGAGCTGCAAGCCCGCATGAAATTGTCGGCTAAGACCTTCGAGGAACTCTGGGACCCCTACACTGAGCAATATTATCCCCGCGACTTTATCACGCACAAACTCATTAAAGAGCCGAGCATCGCCACACTGCTGCCGCTCTACGCCGGACATATCACCAAAGAACGCGCCGGAACGCTCGTGCGCATGCTCGAAAACGAACACATCTTTGGCCCGGCCTATCCCATTCCCAGTACGCCGCTCAATTCCGGCTGGTTTAATCCCCAGTGCTACTGGCAAGGGCCGACCTGGATGAACACCAACTGGCTAATAATCGACGGCCTCAGGCGCTACGGTTTTACAACGCATGCCGAGGCGCTCGTTGAAAGTTCGCTGGAGCTGGTTGAGCGCGGTGGCTTTTACGAATATTTTGACCCGGTCAGCGGCAGTCCGCTCGGCAGTGCCGACTTTAGCTGGACGGCCGCTTGCGTGTTGGACTGGCTCGCGAAATAAGCCTGGCAAAAAGTCTGCCGGCAGCATTGCCTCACGGCGATATCTCGTTGCCAGTTCTTTGAGCCGTCTAGGGCTGTCATTGCAGCGACCTGCTCGATACTCAATTTCTGCCAGCCAAGCCAAGTGCATAGAGAGCTTGCCAAGTTCAAACATCGCGAAAAACCGAGCGCCACGAGTGCTTCATCGCATGCAGGGTCGTCGACATACAACTTGTACTGCCAGTCGATTGCGGTCGAGTTCGGAAAAATGTTCAACTCCAACAACATATCGTAACGGTACGTTTCGGCCGGAAAAACGCAGGATACCTCACACGTCAAAGCTCCTTACGTGCTGCACTTCGGTTATTCTTCAGTAGTGGGCTTATCAAGCATGAGCGGTTCGACGGCCGGACTCGTGTCGGCAATCTTTACGACATCTTTGTCGATTTTGCGGAGTTCTTTGTGCGCATTATTGAAGTGGTTGACCGTTGTGCCCAGGCTGCCGCCGAGCTTTTGCATGAACTGCTCGTAGGTGGCGATGTGCCGGCCGAGCTCGCCAACGCGCAGCTGAATTTCCTTGGCCTGCTCTTCGATCTGCAGGCTCCGTAAGCCCTGTAAAACAGTTTGTAAATATGCCATGAAGCTGGTCGGGCTGACGATGATGACCTTTTTGTCGCGGAAGGCGTACTCAATTAGGTCGCGGGCGCTAGTGCCAGCTGTGCCGACTTTGGCCACCAGCAAATCATAATAAATCGCCTCGCTCGGTATGAACATGAACGCGAAGTCCATAGTGCCTTCTTGCGGCCGGATATATTTGGCAGTTTCGTCGATGCGGCCTTTGAGGTCGCGCTTGAAGGCCGCGGCCAGAGCTGTGCGCTCGGCCGCGCCTTTTGCGTCGACTAGCCGGTTATAGTTCTCCAAGCTGAACTTGGAATCGACTGCCAGCAATTTGCCCTTGTCGAGCACCACGACGGCATCCACGATTTCGCCGTCTTTAAACTTGTGCTGCAAATGGAAACGCTCCGGCGGCAAGACGTTTTCAAGCACCGACTGCAAATAATATTCGCCTAAAACGCCGCGCTGTTTCGGGTTCTGCAGTACGTTCTGCAAAGTTTTGAGTTCGTCGGCCACATTGACCACGCGCCGGTTGGTTTCATCGAGCTTGGTCAGGCGCTCGGTGACGTCAGTGATGAGCTTGGCGCTGGCACCAAATTGTTTTTGGATGGAGTCGCGCATGAGTTCTTGGTTTTTATCAAGCCGGTCGGTCAGCTGCGATTGTAAACCGTCTTTTAGCTTTGAAATATCAGTGCTGAGCTGCTGCAAATCCTGTTTGAATAGCGCATTCACGCCTTGCTCGGCAACCGGCTTCGGCGCCGGACGCAATACGACCGCGAGCAGCGCCAAACAAAGAACCCCCAAGACGATCACCGCAAAAATCATATGCTTACAGTATACACCACTGGACCTCTACGGCCGGCCGCGGAATTGTTCCTACCAAAAAGACCCGAGGAAAAACCTCAGGTCTGGTGGAAGCCTCACACTTCCATATTCAGCTTATGCCTATTTGCAGCCGTATGCAAGCCCCTAGACTATAAGATTCCTAACGTTTCCTCCTGTGGCGATCACTCCCACGCCGCCCGCGATCATCATCACTACGCCAGTCCACGCTTCAGCCTGGGCCAAGTCATTTTGCACGCCAAGCGAGTCGGGCGTGGCCACGGCAACACCACTACAATCCGCCGTTATATTTGTGCTATTTTGACATGCTTCGGTATGACCGACCATTCCTACTTCGGAGAAGCCCTCATGCGCTACCCACGCACCACCGCCTATTAGTCCAGCACTAAGTACACCGGCACCTATAATCTTTTTAATTTCCACGTACGTCCTCCTGTATTGATAATCACTAACTATATCAAATGGTTGACGTATTAATTATGTTCAAGATCGTGGATGCGATCGTGGTCGAGACCAAAATAGTGGGCAATTTCGTGCCACACCGTGTGGTGAATCGCCTTTTTAAGTTCGGGAAGCGTGTCGATACTGCGCGTGAGCGGGCCTTTGAAGATGGTGATTTTGTCCGGTCCGTAACTAGTCACGCCCATGCGTCGTGTCAGCGGCACGCCTTCGTACAAACCGAACAGCGTTTGGTTGCAGGCTAGTTTGAGACGCTCGCGTTGCTCGGCCGACGGCTCGTCTTCGTAGACGATGGCTACGTTCTTTATCGCGTTCCGGTGCGTGCGCGGCAAGCGGGTTACGGCCCCGGCGATCAAATCCGAAAATTGTTCGTCAGATACATCTATCATTGCTCTAATGTATCAGGGTCGGGGTTTTCAGGCAAAGGCCAGGCAACACCCCAAAAAGCAGCCATGTAAATAGCAGTCTCTTTACTAAGGCCATGCATCACCGCCGTTACGCAACGACCGGCTAGCGACATGACCCGCATCCATTGGCGTTCGTGTCGCAGCCAGCGGTGTAAGTAAGCGTCGAACGTTGCCATGTTTAGCATTTCTTCGCCCAGCTGTTTGGCAGCGGCTTCGGTAGCTCCCGGATGAAAGCTAGTGTTCCTCAGCAGCTTTCGCAGACCGGTATACGCCACAACGTCCATTGGCTTCGGTATGGTTTTACCGTTATCCAGCCATTGCAAGCCACGCCGCTCCGTCAAGGTGCAGAGCGACCAACTACTCCAGTCATCCGGCTCGCTAGTGGTTCGTTCGGCAGGTTGTACATCCGGACGCTGCACTAAATATCCGCTCCCCATTTTGCGAGTTGATATATCATACAACCATATGTCCTGTCCATCAATTTCAGGCTCTTCTGGCAAGTCGACCTTTCCGGCAATAAGCGGCACGAGGCCTTCGCTGCCAAAACAAGGCGTATAAAAGTGCTCGGGACCCCAATAGTCATAGCTCACAAAGGCGCTCGCCATATCACCCATCACATCTAGGCGCCTTTCGGCTGTTTGCGCATGTTGGCGGCCCGATGATATACTCATGCCCATCCTAAACTACTTGTTGTGCTTGCAGCGGCAAATCTTCAAAACCACTCATCGTTGGCCGTCCTATTTGCCCCGCTTGCGTTTCGTTGGGTCAAGCTCGCGCTTGCGCAGGCGTAAATTCTTGGGTGTGACTTCGAGCAGCTCATCGTTTTCGATGAAATCCAGGCATTGCTCCAGGCTCAGAATGGTTGGCGGCGTCAACTGCACCACGCCGTCGCTGCTGGAAGAACGCATGTTAGTAAGGTGTTTAGCTTTGCAAACGTTGATTTCCATGTCTTCGCCACGGCTATTAAGGCCAACGATTTGGCCGGCGTAGACTTTTTCGGCCGGACCGACAAAACAAGTACCGCGAGCCTCGGCGTTTTGGAGCGCGTAAGGCGTGGTAATACCGGCTTCAAAAGCAATCAGCACACCATTGCGCAGTTGCTGCAGAGCACTGCCCATTGGCTGATACCCAGCTACTAAACTGTTCATGACAATTGTACCCTTAGTTTGCGTCATCAAAATATTACGAAGACCCAGGAGCGCGCGGGTCGGCAGCTCGTAAACGAGCTTGGTGACGCCCTTGGGGCTGGCGAATTGCTCGGTGAGTGTAGCACGGCGTTGGCCAAGCTCCATCTGCACAGCACCAACGTGCTCGGCTGGCACTTCGATGATGAGTTCCTCGATTGGCTCGACCGTCTGGTCGTTTTCCTGGTGCGTCACGACTTGCGGGCGACCAACTTCGATTTCATAACCTTCGCGGCGCATGGTTTCGATGAGCACGCTCAGGTGCAGCTCGCCACGGCCGCTCACCAAAAAGCCAATGCCGTCTTCTTTGACCCGCAAGCCGACGTTGGTTTCGAGTTCTTTTTGTAAGCGCTCACCAATCTGGCGCGAGGTCGTGAACTCGCCTTCGGTACCTTTAAAAGGTGACGTGTTTGGCCCGAGGTAAATACGCAAGGTCGGCGCTTCGACCTCTAAAACCGGCAGGGCTTCCGGCGTGGCAGCGTCGGCGATCGTTTCACCGATCTGCGCATCGGCGATGCCGGTCAGCTGCACGATATCGCCAGCCACGCCTTCGGCGACTTCGAATTTGCTCAGACCGTGGCTCATGAACACGAGGTCAACTTTTGCGCGCACGACAGCGCCGTCTTTTTTGCACAGCGCCACTTGGTCGCCGGCCTTGATGCGTCCGCGGCTGATGCGCCCAATCGCGTATTTGCCTTTAAAGTTGTCCCAGGCTAGCGCCGTCACCAGCATTTGAAACGGCTTATCCAGCTCGACCTTCGGCGCCGGCACATGCGTGATGATGGCGTCAAAGATGACGCCCAAATTACCGGCGTCATCGGGATGCGCGGGCGGCGTTTTCCAGGCCTTGCCCGCCCGACCCACAGCGTAATACACCGGGTAGTGCAGCTGGCTTTCGTCCACGGCCAGCTCCAAAAACAGATCAGCCAGTTCGTCTTCGACCTCGGCAATCCGGGCGCCGGGCTTATCTATTTTGTTGATGACAACGATCGGCTTGAGGCCTGATGCCAGCGCCTTGGTCAGCACGAACTTGGTTTGCGGCATCGGTCCTTCTTGGGCGTCAACAACCAACAAGCAACCATCTGCCAGGTTGAGCGTGCGTTCAACCTCGCCCGAAAAATCGGCGTGCCCCGGCGTATCAATAATGTTGATGCGGTAGCCGCCCTGCTGCACAGCCGTTACTTTGGCGGTGATAGTGATGCCGCGTTCGCGCTCTTGGTCGCCGCTGTCCAGAATCAACGTCTTGGACATTTCCGCCTGGTTGTCGCGAAAAGTTTTGGATTGCTTTAGCAGGCCGTCGACCAGTGTGGTTTTGCCGTGATCAACGTGCGCGATAATTGCGACGTTGCGAATTTTGGTGGGGTCTTGCAGGGCTTGTGTCATAAAAATAAGCGCTCCTACTGCGCCCGCTTGCTAATTTCTAGTTATATTATAGCATAAGCACGAGTCTCACGCAACACCGACTTGTTTGCAATTTACTGCAATTGATGCTATGCTATTCGGCATGCATATTCGCTCATCGCTTGAGATAGCCGGAACCGTCCTAGCGGCAGGTTTGCTCGTCGGAGGCTGCGAGGACGGAGCTCCTACACCAGCAACCCCTCACACTACTGCGCCCACTGGCACCACCGAGGCCACGCCAGGCAGTCCTGGTGCTTACGAGGCACTGCCCCGCGGCGCCTGTAGCAAACTTTTCGTCGACGCCAAGCATCCAGCGGGTGCAATTCGCTGCATTGCGGCGTATAGCGGCGAAGTCGCAATGGTCGACTATGGCACACCCCTGGCCGAAGCAGAAACAATTGCTGCAGAAACACAAGCGATACTCGTGCGCGCATCGGACGGTATTCTCACCCCGACCATCGAGGTAGTTCAGGCAACACCCGCCGCCAAAGCAGCTCTTCAAAAAGCCGTCGGGCCAAAGGGATGCATCGATACGACTGACCCTGCCGATTTCGCCTCGACAGTCGCCGACGAGACAATGTCACGCACCTTGCATCACTATGCCAAGGTGTTAAGCCTAAGTTCTGAAAGGCCATGCCTGAAACAAGAAGGAGGCGCGGCAGACGAAGAAGGAAAACTTCGGGATGCCGACGTATTCCCGCAGCTTGAAGCAGCGCAAACCTTGCCCCTAGTAGCGGCTCACGAACTGCTCCATCTCTTCGGTGAAGGACATGATGGCTCGGCAACCAACCCCGACGGCACATCGTACGACCTAGTGCCAAATACTCCGAGCAATATTGCCGACCACGTACAATTAATGACGGATAACGAGTACGTCGCACCGGGACCGAGTCCTATGGGCAACGGTATAGATGCCGCCGGAGAGGTGGTAGCACCAACTAATGCGCAATTGAGTCCCATCCAATTGGATGCGCTCCGTTGGCCATTCGGCATACTCGGCGAAGGCGACCGGCCGCGAGCCGTAGCCATCGACAACGCACCCGTTACACTCACCTGCGAACAAGTACAGGATGGGGCTGTCGCTGCCATTAGCCTCGCCACTCCTCCTGCATTTGGCGCTCGGAACGATCCGGGGAATAACGGCCGTCATACCTTTAATGAATTAGCACTAACGCCAAGCGCATACATGGCGAGCGGGAAATGCGAGCTTTTGGGCGGTTACGCTCTCACGTTAGTTGATACCAGCACGAACACCGACGTCTTACTTGGCTCAGCCAATGTCCTCCCTGGTGATCCCGCCCATTGGAATTTTGACATCGGCGATGGCAATAAAACAGTCACCGTCAGTCTTACAGATCAAAGCTTCCAGGTCAGCGCTCAGTAATCAGTAGCGAAACGCCTGAGCAGTCCTGAATACGCGGACATCCATTCTTTGCAAATATGTACAGCTACCCCTATAATAAAGCTTTGTATGCAAGCAAGCCTCGAAGATCCCCTTCCTGCCCATAACTCCCGCGAAGGCCGCGCCATATAATGCCCGGCCTCGTTTTCGTGCTCGTTGTCGCACTGTTGGTGGGATTTTCGGCATTGTGCTCTGGCCTAAACGTTGCGCTTATGGCGCTTGACTTGGCCGATCTCAAGCGCAAAGCCAAGCTCGGTAACAGCGCCGCGCGCCGCGTCCTGCCTTTCCGCAAAAACACCCACCTTACACTCGCCGGCATTTTGCTGACAAATGTTGCGACCGTGTCGGCCACTTCGTTGGTTATCGGCGGTAAGTTCAACGGGCTGATTGCCGGCGTCTCTAGTACCCTTTTAATTGTTGTGTTCGGTGAAATTTTTCCGCAAGCCGTTTTCGCTCGACGGGCGCTGGTTTTTTGTGCCCGGTTTTCACTGGTTTTACGGCTCGTGACCATCATAAGCTACCCCGTCGCCAAGCCCTTGCAGCTTTTGTTGGACCACCTCTTTAGCGAGCAGAAAACCGAATTGCAAAGCCGTCACGAACTCGGCATGATGATTTCCGAGCACCTCGGCAACACCGGCAGCGAACTCGACAGCGACGAAGTCGAAATTATCCGCGGCGCCCTGCAGCTCAGCGAAAAACGCGTCCGCGACATTATGACCGGCCTGCACAACGTCTATTGGCTGACCCCTGATACAAAAATGAATAGCGCCAAAATCGACGAAATCAAAGCCAATGGCTGGAGTCGCATCCCCGTTTTGAACCGCCAGCGCACCACTTGCTTTGGCCTGCTACTCATGAAAGACCTGGTTGATATCAACTTCGGCCAAAAGATGATGCGCGTCGACGATCTGCCATTGTATCCGACGCAAGTTGTCGGCAGCATGACGGCGCTTGACACTTTATTTCGCAAATTTATTGTGGGCGGCGTGCATTTGATTCCAGTTGAGCGCGACGACCAAATCATCGGCATTGCCACCATCGAAGATTTGCTCGAAGAAATCGTCGGACACGAAATCGAAGACGAAACCGATCGGCACAAGCGCGGTCGACGCGCACAACGGCAAACCTCAACCCAAAAATAAAGCGCCTTCGCTCCTTGGGCGTAACCGACGTATACTAAAATACATGCAACCGCTTGCCGAACGAATGCGCCCCCGAACCCTTGCCGATGTTGTCGGGCAAAGCCATTTGGTTGAGCGCGGCCAAATTGTGCGCGAGATCATTGATAAAAAACAGCCGGTCAGCCTGATTCTGTGGGGGCCGCCCGGCAGCGGCAAAACGACTTTGGCACGGATCATCGCCCGCGAGACTGGCGCCGAATTTGTTGAGCTGAGCGCCGTCGCCGCCGGTAAAGCTGACGTCATGCGCGTGATCGGCCACGCCCAGGCCAACCGCCGGCTTGGACTTCGCACCATTTTGTTCGTCGATGAAATTCACCGCTTTAACAAAGCGCAACAAGACGCCTTTTTGCCTTACGTCGAAGATGGAACACTCGTGTTGATCGGTGCCACTACTGAAAATCCGAGCTTTGAGGTCATCACGCCGCTACTCAGCCGCAGCCGTGTGCTCGTGCTTGAGCCGCTCGGCAAAGCCGACATTGTGCGCATCATCAAAAAAGCCGCCAAAGCCGAAAATATTACTGCCAAGCGTTTACCTTTGAAAAGCATTGATTTGCTGGCCGAGCTGTCCGGAGGTGATGCCCGCGTGGCGCTGGGCAACCTCGAACTCGCGCTGCAACTTTCCAAAGGCACTGTTACGCCCGAAGTTGTCAGCACCGCCGCCCAAAAGCGCGTGCCGGTCTACGACAAAAACGGCGAGCAGCACTACAATCTGATCAGCGCTTTTATTAAATCTATGCGCGGCTCCGACCCGAGCGCCACGTTATATTACCTGGCGCGTATCTTGCAGGCTGGCGAAGACCCCAAATTCCTGGCGCGGCGCATGATCATTTTTGCATCCGAAGATATCGGACTGGCGTCACCGGCCGCCCTCACTTTGGCCGTTTCAACCTTCCAGGCCGTGGAGCGCATTGGCATGCCGGAGTGTCAGTACAATTTGTACCATTGCGCGCTGACGCTCGCCAAGTGCCAAAAGTCCCGCACTGTTGCGAGCGCTATGACCAAAGCCCAAGCCGCCGCCCGTGACAACCCGGATCTGCCTGTGCCGTTGCATTTGCGTAACGCGCCGACCAAACTCATGAAAGAACTCGGCTACCAAAAGGGTTACAAATGGGAGACGAATTTCAAGCACGAGCACGGGTTTTTGCCGCCCGAACTGACCGATTTGAACCTCTTGATATAATATAAGCCATCCGCAGGCACCAAAGCCAAAGAAGGGTACCGTGCCGCATACCTGCGACAACTAGTCCCTTGAAATTTGAGTAGATCTTGCGCTAAACATTCGTTATAATAACGTGTTATTGTTGGGGATTGGCCAAGTGGTAAGGCAACGGGTTCTGGTCCCGCGATCGGGGGTTCGAATCCCTCATCCCCAGCCAATTTGTACACCAAAGGTGACCGTAATGGTCTAGTAAAAACAGCTACGATAGCACCGGTTGATGGATCTCGCAATATCATCAACTGGTGCTATTTTGTTATCTTGCGATGTTCGTTAGCGACAAGAGATTATCTAGCGGTGTTCCATCTGGGATGGTGTGGAGGTAATAGTGGCCATTTCGGGGCGTGGCGCCAACATATGCCGTTGCTCCTCCATGGGACACGAAATAGCTCTCACGGTTGCTTAGGATATTGTTTATGGCATCGGTTGCCTGCAGGCGCCAGTTAGTACCGCCAACCTCTATTATGTGATGGGTCGGACTCTGGCTGCCGCCCGGCTTGTTGATCCATGTTATCTGGAATGCTGCCATTATTTTTTCCCTTTGGGCCGCGCTGGCGATTCTTTTACTGTTGTCTTTGGGTGGGTTTGGGCATAGCTAGGCTTTACGTACTCCCCGGTTATTGCGCTTCTGTAGCGCGGTGTTGTGTTGGCCATTTGGTTATCCTTTCATGGCTTAATTGTTATTTGTCTCGAGCCGCCCACCTGACTCGTACCCTCAGACTGATTTTTATTTTCAGCTGATTACCCCTGATAATAGCATGGCGCAGGAGCAATGTAAAGTGTCGCTGTAAGCTTTTCTTTACATGTAAGTTGGTTGTGCTATACTTAGGCCAATGGCAGCACAGCTGAAGGATCGAATCAGACAACTTAGAGAGTCGCGCAAACTGACACAAGCAGATGTGGCAGGGTCTTTAGGCATGAGTCGGCTAACCTATATAAGTATTGAATCTGGCGAGAAAAAGCCTACTATTGACCAGCTTGAGGCTATTAGCGGGATCCTTGGCACCACCGCACAAGAATTATTATTCCCTGGCAGTGATGAAGTTGAAGATAAGCACAGCATTACTAAGTACCGACAAATGTGCCTAGCCTGCATTGAACATGGTGGGTCAACTATTGATGGCAAGATAACCAAGACAAAATTAGCTAAACTTCTTTATTTAGTGGATTTTTCATGGTTCGTGAAAACTGGCAAATCAATGTCGGGCTTGAGCTACAGAGCGTTGCCACGCGGACCGGTTGCTGATCACTTCTTTCAGATGACTGACGATATGTTCGAGTCAGGTCAAATTCAGATTGAAGCAAAAGGAGCTGCTTTACTATTTTCCGTTACTGAACGCTCTCCCCAGGGTGACTTATCGCAAGAAGAGCTAAATCATATAAAGCTTATCTCAGAAAAATGGCGATCCGAAGACACTCAAACTATAGTTGAATTCACTCACAATCAGTCACCGTGGACATCCACGCAACCAGGTATGAATATTCCGTACGAGCTGGCTCGTCAAATACCAACCGATCAACTTTACTAGACGTCGATGATATTCCTATTATGAATCGCGAGTTTGCAGCTGATGTTTCTTATCAGCCTAGTCTTCTCAAACTCAGTTCCTGACTCGAGGACATACTTAGCATAGATATGGAATGACGTATCGGAGTTAAATGACTTATCCGTCGTCTTGATCATCGCTGTAAATTTGCTAATGGCACTGATTAGACCTGGCTCGGCATCTCGACTATCGAGGTTTAACTTATCGACTTTGCCGAGCAACGTTTCAATTAGTCTTTGCTCGTTAACATATGGTTCTGGGCAATTGTAATCAACTTGTCGGGAGCAGTGATAATATACGTGTCTGTTTTTCCCACCGTCCACTCTTTGTTTAAACTTTTCTTCGCCTACTATTTGAGAACCGCAACTTGCACAAGTTAAGAATCTACGGAATGGAAACTCTTTAGCACCCCACGTAGATTTTTGAGGCGCAGCAAGCTGTTTCTGAACCATATTGAACAGCTCTTCACTTACAAGCTTTGAATGTGAGCCTTCATACCATGTTCCGCTTTTCTTCGGATATTCAAAAGTACCGTAATAAAATGGATTTTTGAGCATTAAGTAGATTTGACTGATCGTTACTTTCTTGCCAGCACGAGTCGTAAAGCCACCTTCATCTAACCAACGTTTAATCGTTCTACCGCTATGCTGCTTTAGAGCTACACGCTCAAACATTTCTTTGATGTATGACGCGCGCTCAGGATCTTCAACAATATCCTTAACCCCATTAAAAGCCCGATTATAGTAGCCGATTGGTGGCATGCATGGTCGCCAGCCCATCTCGCACTTAGCTCGGATGCCACGTTTGACGTTTACCCCCCTGTTGTCATTCTCCAGTTTGGCTTGAGAACAGAGGATCATGAGCAAAAACTTCTCGTTAGGGGTATTGCTGAAACTTTGGCCGAAGGTTCGGATGTGAACGAGGTGATTTGAGTCCATCAAGTCGACGAGCGATCCCAGATCCCCAGCATTTCTGCTTAAACGATCCGGTGCCCATGTAAGTATCCCTTGAAACTTGTCTTCTCGTAGATCCGCTATTAATTGGAAGAAAACCGGCCGTTGACCTGATTGTTTGGCGGAGTGGCTCTCCTGCTTGATCTCTATTACGTTTAAGCCCTCACGGTCGGCCATGTCGGTCATCTCTTTGATTTGGGAGTCAATGCTCATCGCCTGACGCTCATCACTCTCAGTGGACTTGCGGGCGTACAGGCAGTATTTAATTCCTTGTTTTTCCATACAAGCACAAGGTACCGCAACTGGGATAGAAGTCTAGTACTTTAATTGTTAATCACAATACTTAATTTTTCGGTATACAATGAGAGTGTCCCGTTTACAAACTTATGTACTGAGCTTATGCCTGATAATACCCCCACGAATAAATTATCCCTTTATCTAATCAAGGACGAATTCAATCAGCCAAATACTATTTTAAGTGACTTGGATCAGTTAAAATCGGTTCAATTATCTACAAATAGGACCTTATACTATAAAAAATCAAGCGGCAGCCAACCAGGGTGGATAACAAAATTCTTTGGGTCAAGCTTAAATGATGGGATTACGGAGAGCCTTTATACGGCTTACGTAAGTGCCGTCCTTCTTATAACTCTTGATATCTCGGGAACTACTAAACGCTTTGCGATTACTTTTGGCCTTGGCGGGTGGCAGATGCTCATGCCGGGATCGTACGAGGAACGCTTTGGGCTGATGTGCACGTTAAATCTTGTTTCGCCTACCACTCTTAAAAGTATTGATAAGACCAATATGGGCCTATCTCCAAAACAGGCTCGTGAGCAGATTAATCAGCAGGGTGAAATAGCCGACTTCGGTATAGATATCGAACAAGACCTCATCAAATCAGTCACCGGAAAATGTAAAGATCCTTCACTAGGCACTACAGTCACAGGAAAAGACTCTCTACACTTTTCAGCAAAAACAGATTTGACCAATATTGAGGCTCTTTTAAGGAAGTATTATGCAGCGTACTCCAGTGATGAGTATAAAATAAACTTCAATTGGATTGACTACATCGCCGAAGTAAGAGACCCCTTAGTTATTGAAAATCTAGAGTCGTCACTGAATGAAAAACTTACCGATACGAGCGAAGAAAGAGTCTGGCTTGCCGTACCAGACGTTATAGAGTGGTCGGACGTTGAAGGCTTCTATTATCAAGGCGATCGAAATCAAGTTTTTCCTGACTTATTCATGAAAAATCTTCGTGAATATTTTGATTCGAAGGGCTTAGAATTGAATGTTGAAAATCTTAGAAAGCATTTTGCATGTTCGGTAAGTAGCAGTCACGGAAACGTAATTAATAGATGGAAGTTGTTTAATTGTCTCTGCGCCGAGATTAGTAACACTACAGATAACAAATTCTACATACTCAGCAATGGCAAGTGGTATAACGTTGAGGTAGACTTCGCCGCTCAAGTAAATATCGAGTACAGGAACATACTCGATACAAGTTCTGCTCTTCCTACCTGTACGACCGGTGAGGATGAGGCGACATATAACGAAAGAGTCGCAAACGAACTGGGCCTAATTTGTATGGACAGGAAGATAGTTACATTCGGCGGAGGGCATAGCAAGATCGAATTCTGTGACTTATACAAAGAGACTCCTAAAACTATAATCCATATCAAAAAGTACGGAGGATCAACTGTGCTTAGCCACCTCTTTAACCAAGGTGTAGTATCTGCCGAACTCATGCTAGGTGCGGAAGACTTCAGACAAAAGGTGAATGATGTATCAGGAAGTCACGCTATATTCGATGATGTATCAGAAAAGCCCTCAGCACAAGATTACAATATAGTTTACGGCGTGATTAGTGGATCATCAAAGGAGCTAGACTTGCCATTTTTTAGCAAAGTCAGCTTGAAGAATGCTAAACAACGGTTAGAACTGTATGGGTATACCGTTAGCTTACAAAAAATAGATACTGCACCTGAAGCCTAACTAACTTGCGATAACCTGGCGTAAATTTTTAGTCAGCTTAAGGACTTGGTCAATTTTATGAACTATTCTCTCTTGTTCTCTAACTGGAGGGAGGGGTATAAGGGCCTTTCTTCCATCATGAGTGCCCAGTCGCGGCATCTTCACACCGTAAGTAATCGCGTTAACATATTCGCCGAAATAGGGTGATTTCAGAACAAACATGAGATATCTAGGGCTGCCTAGATTTGCATGTACGCGAATCGGTAGTAACTCACTCGTCGAATAACCTGGTTCTTCTGCGACAATAACCTTGTTCAGATAAGGACGTAACTTACCGTAAAGTACATCATCTTTTTCAAAAACGTTCTTGTCGCTCGTGGAGCTACGCTCTGACGCTGATACTTTTTTCAGTATAACTGAACTATCTTTTTCTATATCCTCCAGATCCAGTACCCATGCGTTATTTGGGATATCGCTGGGTTTTGCCTTAATTGAGGTTCCGTAATTTGAAATATCTCCAAGACGAACCCATTTCCACGAATTAGGAATCTTAAATGGAACTTCGTCCTCGCTGAAAGAAGATAGTTCTTTCTGCTTTTTGAGTTTGCCCGTGCGAATCAACTTCGCCCCTTCAGCTTTTATTTTATCGTGGAGTTCTTGCCCGCTGCCTTCGCTCATATCTTGAGGAACGAGGCGGCCATGCACCGCAAGCGACAGCAGCGCATTATCAAGTTGTGTAACATCATTATTCGTCTTGATTATCTCATTAAAATAATCAAAGGCTAATTTATTACCTTCGGCTAGTTGAGCTAGTGAAGTTACGGTTAATTGATTCCTTGTTTTTTCTTCTATCGCATATTTACTCTCTAGCTGTTCAATAAGTAAGATTACTGTTTTGTATTTTGTAACTATTCGATCCTGCTCTAGCAATGGCGGTAATGTAAAAGGGATGGTCTTCAGAACGGACACGGGGGAGACATTTTGAATCGCGGTCCCTTTTTGGTTTGAAAAGTACTTACCTTGAATACTAGATTCTTGAAGAAATAATTTCAGATACTCTTTGTTGATGTGACCCATTGAACGCAGTAAAAGTAATGCTTGATTTATGATTCCTGGTGCTGCGGCATCGGGCACTATCGCCACTTTACCCATTGTTCCAGAACAGCTAACAAGTACATCCCCGGGAAGAACATTGAAAGCAATCATTTCACTGTATTTAGCTTCGTCTATGTAGTAACGACCAAAATCAAAGTCTGCGTTAATCGCGTGATTTTGTTCATAAACCAGATATCCACTCTCAACAAACATATCTTTTCTTAAAGATCCCCCGAATGGCCCTCTTTTGAAGGTAACAATATCTCCAAGGTTTACTACATACCAACTACTAGGCACTTTAAAAAGTGCATCCTCTCTTGCGAGAACATTTAATTCTTTTTGTTTCTTAATTTTGCCATCGCTAATGAGTTTATTTTTTTCAACTTGAATTTGGCTATAAAGATCTTTACCGGTACCTTCTGAAGGGTCTTGTAGGACGAGCTGTCCTGACACAGCAAGATGCAAAATTGTTTTTTGAAGACGCTCAATGCCTCCGGGTATGCGGATGTACTCGTCAAGATTATCCACGAGTACGCGAAGCTCCTTAATTGTCATGGTGCTTGAGTGCCTCGACTAAAACATTCTTTATTTCATTGAGCTTCTCGTTGACTGCTTTCTGTTTTTCGCGATACTCAGCTAGAACCTCTTCAGGATCTAGGTCATCAGCTGCAACTGTGCTCGGGTTTTTTATATCAAGGTTATAGCCTCTGGCTTTAATATCTTCACTAGAAACTTTCCATGCATGTTCATTTTCTTTACGATTCTTCCACCACTCACGGATCGGTTCAAATTCTTCTGACTTAATAGGGTTAGTTTTATTATAGGCCTTTACGCCTTCTGGCAAGATATGCTCGTAATACCAAACGTCTTTTGTTGGCTCACCCTTCGTAAAGAAGAGTAGGTTAGTTGCTATACTCGTATATGGCGCGAATATGCTACCCGGCAGACGTACAATCGTATGTAAATTACATTCGTTAAGAAGCTCTTCCTTTATGCGAGTCTTCACGCCTTCACCAAATAATGTGCCGTCAGGCAGAACGAGTCCAGCACGGCCTCCAGGCTTCAGTAGTTTCATTATCAACACCAAGAACAGATCAGCGGTTTCGCGTGTTCTAAACGTTTGAGGGAAGTTCGATTCAATGCCAGGTTCCTCCGTACCACCGAATGGAGGATTAGTCAGAATCACATCCACACGATCAGCAGGACCATAATCTTTTAACGGACGTTTAAGAGTATTATCCCTCCGAATATTAGTTGGTACTTCGATTCCGTGAAGGATCATGTTCGTAGTACAAAGAAGATGAGGTAGCTGTTTCTTTTCAACCCCTCTTATTGAGTCTTCTAACACGCGCTCATCTTCTGGGGTCTTAACCTGTTTACGGATATGCTCGATGGCATTCGCCAAGAAGCCTCCGGTACCACAAGCAGGGTCTAGTACTGTTTCACCAAATTTCGGATCTACCATTTCAGTTATAAATTGCGTAACTGGACGGGGTGTGTAGTATTCTCCTGAATTACCAGCACTTTGGAGACTTTTTAATAGCGTTTCATAAATATCATTGAAGCTATGCCGATCGCTCTTTTCATTAAAGTTTATGGTGTTTATCTTGTTGGCAACCTGTCGAAGCAACGTTCCGTTCTTCATATAGTTATGAGTGTCTTCAAAAACTCCACGAACTATTTCATTTCGCAAATTGGTCTTACTGAAAGACAGCTCCCTCAGCGCAGGAAATAACTTATTGTTTACAAATTCAAGAAGCGACGACCCTGTAAGGCCTTCTTCATTAGCTGCCCATGTGCGCCACTGAAATTCTTTTGGGACTGCGGGAACGTAGGCTTTATTAAGAATTTCTAGCTCTTGCTCGTTATCGTCGAGTACCTTGAGGAAAATCATCCAGACCAGTTGACTAAGTCTTTGAGCGTCACCATCGACTCCATCGTCTTGGCGCATTATGTCTTGAATAGCCTTGATCAAGCCCGATGAAATCATACTTCAACCTCTTCGTATATTTCTTTTTCGAGCTCACTAACTGCTTCTCGATATTTGTCTGCACCGCCGAACCAGTTCACGATTTCGAGCGGAGCACCATATTGTCTGAATGGATCTACTTTTAGCACTTCAATATCCTCAACACTATTAATGCCAGTGTCTGCGTATTTGTCTAGTAGGGCTTCCACTACTTCACGAGCCTTCCCCTGATACTTGTTGAGGTAAGCACTGCGTTTGACTGCATCGGCTCGATCTCTGCGCTTAATTGGCTTCTTGTCGTAAGCAATGTGTAGTACCAGATCAAACAGGTCAACATCATAGCCTACTTGTTCACGTAAGTCTTCCAGAGGAACACCACGATCAACAATTTCATCAATTATAGCGCTTCGTCGTTCGGCTTTGTTCCAAGCACTAAGGAAATCGTGAAGCGTGGCATATTCGCCAAGGATGTTACGTTTCGTGAAGTCCGTTAGGCTCTCGGTAATTAATTTCCCGTTCGAGTCGATAAACTGTACTCGCTCACCAATAATCTTTACAGGCGCGCCACTCACGGTGATTTTCCTAGATTTTACAGACATGCCTTCGGGAAGCTCAAAGCCATTTTCATCAATCTCTTTTTGCATTGATTCGGTTTCAGTGTCTTCATTGACGTCGGTTGGCTCGGCTTTATCAATTTCGTTGAGGGCTTCTTCGAATTCCTCGTCAGACTTTGCCTCCAGCACCTTCACAGGGTCACCATCAAAGTCTGGGTCAGCAAACAACTTCGTGACATTACGGAAGTCGAGAATAGTAAAATACATTTTGCCATAGTCTTCACGTACACGAGTTCCACGACCAATAATTTGCTTAAACTCAGTCATGCTCTCAATATTTGAATCGAGTACGATAACCTTACATGTTTGAGCATCTACACCTGTCGTCATAAGTTTGGAAGTGGTGGCGATAACTGGATAGCGTGACTCAGGGTCAATGAAGTTGTCGAGTTCGCGCTTTCCCTCATCATCGTCGCCAGTGATTTGCATGATGTACTTATAGTTTTCTTGGACACGTTCCTTGTTGAGGTTCACTAATGCCTTCCTCATACGATTTGCATGGTCAATGTCGACGCAGAAGACGATGGACTTGGCGTAGGGATCGGTTTTCTCTAGAAATTTAGTGATGTACTCTGCGACTTTTAGATCTCGTTCGGGCAGCACAAGCTTGCGGTCAATGTCTTTAGATGTGTATTCACGGTCTTCAATAGCTTCGCCCTTGTCATCAACCATGCCTTCTTCTGGTCTCCAGCCGAATGTATCAACATCGGTGGCTATACGAACGACTTTGTACGGTGCTAAGAACCCGTCATCGATACCTTGTTTGAGAGAATAGGTGTAGATCGGGTCACCAAAGTAATCAATATTGCTGACCGTTTTGGTTTCCTTGGGCGTAGCCGTCAAACCAACTTGGACTGCGCTAGAGAAGTACTCTAGGATTTCTCGCCAAGAGCTGTCAGCTTTGGCACTCCCACGGTGGCACTCGTCAATCACGATAAGGTCAAAGAAGTCTGGGCTGAATTGCTTATAAATGTTGCTGGCTGCTTCCGTGCCAGTAACTGCCTGATATAGCGAGAGATAGATCTCGTAGCTTTTGTCGATTGAGCGGTTCGATATCTTGGTCATGGCGCTGCCGAAATGCTTGAAGTCATTAACACGTGTTTGGTCAATTAGGATGTTGCGGTCAGCAAGGAACAAGATTCGTTTTTGCTTGTCTTTGTTCGCTTTCCAGTACCGCCAGATGATTTGAGCTGCGGTGTAGGTTTTACCTGTACCAGTAGCCATGACGAGCAGAATCCGCTTCTGACCTTTTGCAATTGCCTCAATCGTTCGGTTAATGGCAATCCGTTGGTAGTAGCGAGGCTCCTTGCCACTGCCGTCGCTGTAGTACTCACTTTTGGCTAGTTCATCGGATGTTTGATCAATCCCGCGCCATTGCCTGTACAGGGAGTACAGGTGCTCAGGATCTGGAAACTGGTCGAGTGGAATAGTCTGTTCCACTTGGTCGAATAAGCCGGTTCTGTCGTGCAAAACGAAAGAGTCACCATTACTGGTGAAGACAAATGGGACGTCTAGATTCTCGGCATACTCAACCGCCTGCTGCATGCCATCGCCTTCGTTATGCTTGTTATCTTTAGCTTCTACGACAGCTAAGGGTAGGTTTGGTTTGTAATAAAGCAGGTAATCTACCTTCTTGGCTTCTTTGCGAGTAGCTTTTTTGCCCTGTACGACGATTCGGCCCTTGGTAAAGTAATAAAATTCCTCACGCACTTGCGGCAGCTCCCAGCCAACTGCAGTAATTGCAGGCGTTATATACCTAGTCCTAATTTCTGTTTCGGTTAGTGATTTTTTATCATCCATTGGTTCGCATTATAACCTGTTAGCACTGCATTTCACAGCTATTGCAAATGCTTGCGCTTATTGGCCTCCAGATTTTTATCGTCCTGCTTCTTTTCCTTGAGTGCTGTCAGAGCGGTAAGAAGGAAGTCGATCTGCTTTTCGCCCATAGGCTCGTCATTGAAAGCCTTACCATACTCCTTCTGCGGCGGCTGGCTTCTGGGCTTTGGCACATATTCTTTGTGATGCTTTTCCAAGAAATAGGTAGACGCCTTGAAATCACCATTCCGGATCTTGGACACAATCTGCGATTCAGCGAGGTCGCAGATTGTTTCCGTGCCCATGCGGATGGCGTCTTCACAGTCCCAGGCAAAGTTATTATCCTCTTTGAGCCACCTATAGTAGGTGGCTCTGGAGATGCCAGCTGACTTGCAGGCAATTTCTACTATACGAACTTCAGACAGGCGCTTAACTATCGCTGCCTTGGTCCGATCCTTCTTGGTTGCCATCAACTTTTACCCGCTTTAAGCCTGTTAGTTTTTCCCAGCGTTTTAAAGCGACTTCGGCGTAGACCGGTGACTTCTCCATAATGAAGCAGCGACGCTTTAGTTTTGTTGATGCGATTAAGGTGCTGCCACTGCCACAGAACGGCTCGACGACCAAGTCACCACGTTTGGTCAGTACCTTTATATACGGGATGAGAATCTCAATCGGCTTGGTGCCAAAGATGACACCTTGGCCGGAGCTTTTCTCGTCACTGGCTTGGTACTCGATGAAGTCGGTGGGCTGATACTTCTTGCCGCCCTCATAGCCTTCCCACTGCGGCTTGCCGGCAATGGCGTATAAAGCCGTCCGGTATTCTTCCTCTAAGCCATCCGGCTCTTCCTCATGGTTGTATTCAACCGTGCCACTACTGCCAACCATGGCAATGTCGTGTTTGCTGAAGAACTTATACTTAGCAGCGAAGCCTTGGTGTCGATTGGGCAAGTGCCAGACGATCATGTTCTTAATTTTCCAGTACTTTTCCATCCCTTCCCAAATGACCCGCAGATTCTTCCAGTTTTCGTAGCAGATGATGCTGAAGTCTGGTTTAGCGTGTTTGGCGACGTTCGCCATCCATAATTCTGTGAAGTCGTCGGGCAGCGCGTCCGTTTCCAGATAACGACGGTTACGTTTGGCACCGAAACCTTCAGTTGGCTTACCATGACGCTGGGCGTGTAAGTAATCCAGAATGTACGGTGGGTCAGTCATGCACATGGTGGCGGTCTCGCCATTCATGAGCTTATCGAAATCGGCTTCTATAGTAGAGTCGCCACACATCAGGCGTGAATCGCCCAACTGATAGACGTCGCCCTTCTCGACGTCGATTTGCTTGATGTCCAGCTTGTTCAATTCATGCTCAAGGTCGAACTGCTCGGGCGTGACATCTTCAAAATCAAAGATGTTATCGAGCTCCTCACTACTGAAGCCGATGTCGCTTAGTAGTGACTCATCGAATTCGGCCAGCAAGTTCCAGTCCCAGTCCCCGGTATTTTTGTTGAGCCTTATGACCAGCTCCTTCTCACGCTCCGCTTCTGGAATAGTTATGTAGACCACTGGAACTTCTTTGAGCCCCAACTCTTCAGCTACCTTCAGCCGGAAGTGGCCACCGAGGACGATGTTCATGCGCTTTGATGCATTGTTAACCAGAATTGGATCGACAAGCCCGAAGCGGGTGATGCTTTCCTTCAGGTCGGCTGTCGCTTGCTCGCTCCAGACTCTTGGGTTGTATTCGGTTGGTTTCAGCTCTTTTATTTGGACATGTTGAATAGCAATGGTTTGTTTACTCATCTCAGTACTCCTTATTGGTTTAGTATGTGTATTCGTCTAGGTTACACTCGAGTTTTTCGTTGCCGTCGTCATCGTAAAATATTTCGTGCACAGTTATTTTTGTTAAGTCCAGTTCCGGCATGCCGTCGAGCATGACTAATGGGCTTACCAGGCTCATATAGATGTTTGTAGCCGTCATCCATACATCACCCTTGTCACGTGACACATCACTAGGACAGTTGAACGAGTAGACCATATCAGCGGATCCATCGTCCGCCCTGTAATGTGCCTTGATGACCAGTTGGCCTGGTTTGTTGTTTTGCTCCTGACCCTGTTTTTGGGCACTATAAATATCAGCCATGTTTTGGCTCCTCTATAAATTAAGTTGGGCGTTTTGGCTTGAAGAGTTTGATTTCACGCCCTCTTTTCTTCGGCGTGTCGTTAGGTACTTATCAGTATAAGCACATCTAAAATTGTTTGCAATACCCCTCAATTTGTTTTCTTATTAGGCTTCAGTTATAACGTTCATCTGTGCGTTCAGAGAGCAGGCTTCAGCTAGATAAACCCTGACTTTGTTGCGTGTAACAAACCGACTGCTAGAGATTTTTGAAGACGTCGTCAACATGCACACCGAGAGCGGTCGAGATCCTGTACACCGTCGTAACGGTCGGTCGGCGCTTGCCAGTTTCAATATTAGCCAGCGCCACACGGTCAATAGCAGCAGCATCCGCAAGCTTCTCTTGCGTCATGCCTTTACTCTTACGAAGCGATGATATCCGCTTGGCCAGAGAGTCGAGGAAATTTTTTTCGTTCTTGTCGTCATTTGACATCACTCCTATTGTCGTTTGGCGCTTGCACATTGCCCATAATCATTTGATTACAATCGTTGTCTGAGCTACACTAGTCGTCAAATGATTACAACGACCGGACATTTCAACCTCTTCCCGATTCTAGAATTCGCCTGTAACCATCCGGTCATGCCTAGCCCTCAAGATAAAGGGCTCCAGAAAGAATACGCAAACTTATTAAAGGAGCTGGCAAAGGACGTGCCACAAAAGCCGGGCTGGTACTTATGGGGTCGCTTCAACGATATGGGCTGGTGGGAAACGATCTATTTAGGTAAGGCTGGTAAGCAGAAGACCTCTTCACTTCACACTAGACTTTTTGGCGAACTCCGGGATGAGGGAGTAATCGCTTTCTGGTCGCAGGTATACGGCCGTGAGCCTACCCTTAAGCAACTCGCTAAGTTGCGTGATGGGAAATGGGATCCTAACAGAAGCCTCAGGAAAACTGGCTCACAAATAGTTATCTGGGTATCGGTAGAAGATGCAATCAGTGAGGAAGAGATCAAGAGCCAGGAAGATCTGCTTATAAAGCTCTACCGCCCAACCCACAACGCCGCTCGCTGGAATCAATCGGCGCCCCATAATAACGACACACAACTGATTGAGCAGGCTATTGAGAATGAACTCAAAGCAATTGTCACTTGTTAACCAATATCCACCCATTTGGCATGATTACTCCAAGGTGGCTGATTCTACGACTGCGCGATTCAAATACCTGTTGCTAGCAACCCGTAATGAGGCTATAACTAAGTCATGAAATTGATCCGTTATCGCCGACCATCCATGAACAGGATGCTTGGTATTACCACCGAGAAGCGACGGATCAAGCGCTCTCTAGGCATTAGTCAAGTACAGGCATGGACAAAGCCGAGCCGAGTGAAGCAGCGAATCAAGTACAATGTAGGCCTGTACTCGCCAGAGATGCGAGTTATCCGTAATACCTCAAAGGGCAGATTCCCAAGCTTCCTTGGGCTTTTCGGGAAGAAGCGTTGATGCCGTTACAATTATCCAAATCTGAGTACATGATGTTTCTGAAGCAGCCAGCATGGCTGTGGCTCAAGAAGCATGATAAGACTAAACTACCGCCCGTCGACGATAATACTCAAGCGATGTTTGATGCCGGTAATCTATTTGAAACCTACGCCGAACAGTTATTCGAGGGCGGTGTTCGTCTCGGCTTCGATAATTACAATGAATACCTGAGTTTGCCGGAGCGTACGACAAAAGCCCTAGCCGACGGAACAACCACGATATTTCAAGGTCGGTTCGAGCACGAGCAGCTGACTTTCATCTGCGACGTTATAACCGTTGTAGGTGATAAGGAAGTTGATCTCTACGAAATTAAGTCCAGTACCAAAGCCAAGCCAGATCACGAGTTCGATCTAGCGTTTCAAATGGTCGTACTTGAGAGCTGTGGTTTTACGGTTCGCAATATCTCGGTAGTGCATGTTAATAACCAGTTCGTGCGAAACGGCGAGGTAGATGCGAAGGAACTTACCAGCACGACTGATATTACCGAAATCGTGAAAGCCAAGCGAGATTTGACCAAAAAGCACATTGAATCAGCTCTGAAGGTGATGAACTCAAACACCATACCCACGATATCACCCTCACAAGCCCGACTTGGCTCGCTTAATGACTGGCTAGATATCTATCGTGGACTAACGACTGTCGAGCCGTACAGTATATACGACTTGTGCGTTGCCGGTGCCGAACGTATTGGCAAGCTTGAGGCGCTCGGCATTACAAAACTCATCGACATTTCCGATGATTTTCCACTCACCGCCAAACAAAAGCTTCAGGTCCAAGCCACGAGGCAAGATAAAGTCCTGCTACAGACCGACAAGATAAAGGAGTATCTCGGTACTTTGACCTATCCGCTTTATTTCTTCGATTACGAAACGCTGATGAGCATTGTGCCGTACTTCGATGGCTACAAGCCATATCAGCAAGTACCGTTCCAGTACTCGCTCCATGTCCTCGATGCTCCTGATGCCGAGGTGCGACAACTAGAATACCTCCACCGCGACAACTCGAGTCCTGCCGAGCCACTGAGCAAGGCGTTGAAATCCCAAATTGGCGACACTGGATCAGTCCTTACTTGGAATATGAGCTTTGAGAAACGGTGCAACACCTTACTTGGAACACTTGTACCTGAGTACGCTGAGTTTTACGAAAGCCTGAACGCTCGAATTGTTGACCTGATGGTACCGTTCTCAAGTGATCTGTACGTCGACAAGGCCTTCCACGGCAGCGCATCGATCAAGAGTGTTTTACCCGTACTAGTGCCCGAGCTGTCATATAAGGTACTCGGCATCCAGGAAGGTGGTTCTGCCCAACGGCTCTGGATGGAAGCCGTGCTCGACGGAAAACGTGACGGTGAGAAGGAAAAGATCCTGAGTGACTTGGTAGAATATTGTGGGCTCGATACGATGGCGATGGTTGAGATCTATAATAGGCTTAGAAAATTATCATAAAGGAGAGCTATTTTGAATAAAACTGCCGAGAATGGCAATGCAAACGAAAAGCTCAGTTCTGTACTATCAGGTGTTTCCGGAGAATATTTTGTTGCTGCCGAGCTTTCAGCAAAAGGATATATTGCATCAATTACGCTGAGGAATACTAAGGGCGTAGATATTGTGTGCTCGAATTCCGATGCTTCCAAGTCGATTGCTATTCAGGTAAAAACTAATAGGCGTTCGGATCGTAACTGGATGCTCAATCAGAAATCTGAAGATTATTACGCAGATAACCTCTACTATGTTTTTGTGAATTTGAACGACAATAAGAAGTCACCAGATTACTTCATTGTTCCCAGTAAGGATGTCGCGAAACACGCCAAAGATGGCCATGCGACATGGTTAAGCACTCCTGGACGTGGAGGTAAAGTACACAATGACACCACCATGCGCAAGTTCAGCGACCCCGAAGAAGCCTACTTAAATCGCTGGGATTTGCTCAATCTGTAATTCAGGAGCAAGAACTTGAAAGAGAAGCAAAACGCTAGCAAAGCCACAGCCAAATTGAATGAAACCAGTATGGAAGACAGTAAAGGCCGCCGGATCCTGTTTTAGTCCAAAATGTCGCATTTGTCTCACTTAACAGTGGCCGAACGTTTAGCGAAAAGGCTCTAGCCACACATGCTTATGGGGCTACTCAATAGGTTTAAGTCGGGCGATGCCATCTAAAATCAGGTCCAAACCGTAATTGAACTCGTCCATAGTTCGATATCCAGCCTTCACCACATGTTGGGCAATCAGCTCGCCAACATGCGGATACATGTCAAATGGGAAGTGTTCCATTATATCGAGGCCCATCTGCGCGGATTGCTCTACTGTTTCAGTCGGTCTAAGCTGCTCTGCAAAACCAAATGTATAGGCGTCCACCAGCGAGAGCACATGCGCCACCATATCGACCGAAAAACCTGCAGCTCGGAGACACGCTACCGTAGCATCAATAAGCTGCATAGATGCAGGTCCTGGGTTCTGACGTGATTCCATTAGCGGTGCCGCCCAACGATGATTTGAGACAGCTTTTACTGCCGAAACAGCTCGCTGGTGCATAGCCGTTTTCCAAGCATCGTTTACTTTCGGTACTTCTATCTCTGCATGCACGCTGTCTACCATGCTATCTATAAGCAACTCCTTGCTCGCGAAGTGATGGTAGAGTGCCATCGCTTCAACTCCAAACACATTGCCTAATTTACGCATGCTTAGCGCATCAATCCCGTCTTTGTCGGCTATTCTTACTGCGGCAAGAACAATTTGCTCCTTATTGAGTGGAGCGCGCTTGGCTGATTTACGTTTCATATCTTTGCTCATTAACATCTCTCGATTCAAAGTTATACACACCATTATATAGAATTAGCTTTACACTGTAAAGTTTACGGTGTAAGGTTAGGTCATAAGTAATAATTTGAGGAGTAAATCATGAATAAGCACAGAAAAATATCACTAACAGCTGGCTGGCTGTACGTACTCACGTTTGTATCTATACCAACCCTTGCCCTGTATAACCCCGTAAAAAGCTCTCACTATATCCTTGGCTCGGGCGCAGACACCTCAGCAATCATTGGTGGCATTTTGGAGGTCATTATAGCTCTTGCAGGTATTGGTACTGCCGCAGTGTTATTCCCAGTACTTAAAAAGCAGAACGAATCAGCTGCTCTTAGTCTTGTGGCTGCTCGGATCCTTGAATCCAGCACTATATTGGTAGGAGTCGCGTTCTTGGGATCAATTATCGCATTAAAGCAAGCTGGCGCGGGAACTGACTATTTGACCATTAGTCATACGCTGTCAACTTTATATGATCGTATCTTCCTTTTAGGACAAAGCTTCATGCCTGCAATCTGCGATCTATTACTAGGAATCTTATTGTTTAAATCCCGCCTAGTGCCTCGACGGCTAGCCATAATTGGAATCGTCGGCGGACCAATCCTGCTCGCTGGCTGGTTTGCAGTCATGTTTGGTGCTATCGGGCAGCATGACTCAGTTACTGGACTGTTCGCGTTCCCAGTCGCAATTTTTGAGTTCTCGTTGGGCGTCTGGCTGATCGTTAAGGGTTTCAACCCTAAAGCTGTCGCCGTTCTAGAGTCCAAGTAGGTTACTGGCCGTAATTATGCGTCGGGTAAAGCCTCGAACTTGGTTTTGAAATCTGCCATCCAATTTGCGATGTGCTCTGAATTGTTTTGTGAAGCGTCCATGACTTCTTTATCTCTTTTGTGGCCGGCGTCCTTTTCACTCATCTCTGTAAGATGTTTTCCGCCATTTAGCGCCAGCTCTTCGGCTGTATTACCTTCAATAACGGCATCGCATGATCCGCCCATTTCCCTACAAGTCATTTGTTTCATCTGAATACCCGCTTTCGTTATCTATGCAGTGTAGCACCAACACCTACTCATTGGTTGGGTTGAATGCAGCCTAATCTCGTCTGGTGACTAATTTCGAAGTGTTAAACTAGATATATGGTAGTTAAATCTCCCTCCCAGCAGATCGATGACATGATCAAGAAGGCTAGCGACTGGCGCGGTGCTACCTTAGCAAAGTTGCGGACTTTGATCAACGAAGCAGATCCTGATGCAATCGAAGAAGTAAAGTGGAAAAAGCCTTCCAAGCCCGAGGGTGTTCCGGTTTGGTCGCACGATGGAATAATTTGCATAGGCGAATCTCTCAAAAGCGCCGTTAGGCTGACTTTTCCCAAGGGTGCTCGGTTAAAAGATCCTGCCAAACTCTTCAATACCCGCCTTGAAGGCAACGCGGTTCGTGCCATAGATTTTCGCGAAAGTGACAGCATAGACGAGACTTCACTTAAGGCACTCATTCTTGAAGCCGTGGGAGTGAACAAAGGCTGAAAAGGTTCTAGACCGTCATGCTCAGCCATTTTGTACGAACAGGTTCAAGTTCAAGGTTTCCTATCTGTAAATCTTGGGGTTGAACCTTTTCTATTTCAGCCCGTAGCTCTGGCAACCCCTGTTCAATCGGCACAAGCCAGTTAAACGTATCTAGCTCTATAACTCCATCGTACAAGGTCGGGTGCGTTCCTAGCGCCAGCAGCACGTCACGTTTGGCGATAACACCGCCATTCTCAAAGCGCTCGCGGCCATGCGCAATCACATCAAGCGTCTTGTGCATGGCTACGCGCCAACTCTCGGCACGGTTATTGGTGTCAGCAACGCTCGTTTCAGCATCCTTAATCTGGCTCAGCAGCTCTTTGGACTTCTCTCTGAACTTGTCATCATGTATAAGGTCTTTGCTGGCCATATCAATAAGCTTGTCGTGCTGTTTGCGCAGCTGTAGCAATGCCTTGAACTGGGTATCCTCTATGGCCTCCCGCTCCTTTGCTTCGCCTGCGTTCATTTCCTTCATGCCCTCAAGCGCCCACTCCTCGAACAGCGGGTGAATGGTGTACTTGTCCAGTATGGCGTACAGTTGCGCGGCGACGTTCTTTTCCTCGACGGTCTTGCGGTTGTCGCATGGCCGCTTATGTGTGCAGTGGTAATAAACGTAGTGCAGCACGTTGCCATTTTTCAGCTTTTTGTACTTGTCCTGTGCTGTTACCTGACAACCGCAACCCTTACAGAACAGGAAGCCCCTGTACTCGAACTCCTTGCTTGCTGACTGACGCGGCTTGCCTTGTCTGCCCAGTATCACCTGCGCTTTGTCGTACTCATCCATGCTAATCATCGAAGGGTACTGTGCTTTTTCATATTCGCCGGGCTTCCCAGGGATAGGGATTAGGCCGGTGTAACGAATGTTGGTAAACATCTTATAAATCGTATTGCGACTCATCGGTGTACCACCTGTTTTACGGCGCAGCGGCGAGCGGTATTTCCAGTCCTCGTTAGCAATCTTCTCAATCATTGGAACGCTATAGCCGCCCGTAAGTAGCAAGTCCCACATCTTCCGAACTAGCGGATACCGCTCTTCGTCTACTACGATAATGCCTTGGTCAGGATTGTTAGGATTACGCTCATTCAGATAGCCGGGCAAAGCGCGGTATGTTAGCCAACCGTTTTTGCGCTGCTGCTCGTTGCCACGCTTAACATCGACGCTCAACTTGGCGGAGTAATACTGCGACTGGCTCATCATGTTTTGCAGCATCATAATGCCGTCAGGTGAGTTGTTGAAATGGTAGGAACCAAACTTAAGGTCTTTGATGATACCACGTCTTATGGCATAGGTGATGGTGGCGGCGTCAATCTCATTACGCGATAGACGGTCAGGGTGCCACGACAAAATGGCGTCTGCCTCGTCATTGCGTATCATTTCCATCACCCTGGCAAACACTGGACGGCCAGGTTCAAAGGCACTAAAACTTTCTTCTAATACGGCTACGATTTTAATGCTCGGAAACATTTCCTTAAGTTTGCGTTTCTGGGCTGGTATAGATAGACTTTGGCGCTCAACATCTAGTGATGACTTGCGCACGTATAAAATGTATCTAACTTCATTCATAATTTTATCTTCCAACCAAAAGGGCGGCCTGGTTGTTCACACAGTCCACAGCGAAACGCTATTTTCTGATACCAAGCCGCCCGTGCAGGCAGAAAAATAAAAACGTCTCGCAAATTGTGGTGTGTGAACATGCCTATTATATCATTTTTAACCAAAGAATAGCTTGCGAGCCTCTTCACTTATCTCTAACACCCCACCGCTCGTTCCATCATTGTTTGAATTAAGCGGGTCATTTACTCCCGCCGGATACCATATCGGGAAGATGTGTGGGCTGCGTTTGTCCCCTTTTTCTGGTTTTTGCCGCACAATCATGCCGCTGGCTTTCAGTTGGGGTAGTATCTGCTTGCGAAGCAGCTCATCGTTGAGCGGCGCACCTTCCTTGCGGAAGTAATAAGCGCTCAAATCCTCTGTGCTCAAACCTATGAGCCGTTTCTCCATACCTTCGCTAAAATCTGGATTGAGCAGCTTCTCGGCAAATGCTGGTAGGATATACATCTTATGGAAAGCCATCACTGCCGGTGGCACGTTCATATCCTGACTTTCAATCAGTCGCCCCCATAGCTCGAACACTTGGTCAATATCAGACCGGCTAGCCACAATGGTTCCGTCAGCTTGTTTACGGTGCCATACATTTAGTAACGTGGCTGCTTTTACTAAATTCATTAGGTGGTCGGAGTCACGCATGTGGCGCGGTTTGGCCTTCTTGAATCTGTCGTTAAAACGCCGCAAAATCTCATCAGGATTAGGTATGATGATATCGTCAACCTGCGCACGCCCAACGGCCAAAATCCGGTCTTTCAGCGCTACACGCTCGGGATTAGCTGATAGCAACGCATCATACTTTGCCTTGTCAGCACCACGTTGCACGGTTTGAGTTATGGCCGCCTGTATCTTTGCAGCGGTCACTTCTGGACTAAGCAAAATTGCACGCGTGGTTTCTTGCTCGTCCAGCCGCATGGCCGCCGAACAAAAGACGGTAGCCGGAAAGCCCCGCACGATGATGAGTTCAGCACGGTTAGCGCCCTTTTTATCTTTATTGGTAATACGGTAGGACAGCTCCCTTTGGTCGTGAGACAGTACCGCGCGCAACTTCGCTTGCAGCTCAGGATTAGGCTGTTCGTAAAATAGAAGGATTCTACGCTCAAGCGACACTATGTGGGCATCGCGCTCTTTGTCGTACACGCTCTTGCCATGAAAGAACGCAGTCGGGCTGGCACTACTCAGCTCAATCTTATCGGCTTCGGGAAATAGACCGGCCACTTGGGTGGCGGTAAAAGTCTTGCCCGTTGAGCTTGGTGCGTTAAAACTTACATTTATCTGGCTACTATCAGTGTAGGCCGACAGCATGCAGAGAAATGTAACAAGCTTGTTGTCATCATCGTACTTGATGGTCAACGACAGCGTTTTCACCACGTCTTGCAGGGTCATTTCCTCAAACTGGGTTACGTCTATCGGTTCTATGCCCGCCGCCAGCGACACGTACTTACCGGTAGGTTTAAATAGGTCTTCAGCGCGGCCGACACCCTTACTAAAGAAGTCTGTAACATCGCCATGCTCACCAACCTCTGGCGGCAAAGTAACTTGCAAGATTGAGATGTTCGGATGTGCCACCTTCAGTTTCGCTATTAGACTGTCGGCACCATTGCGTCCAGCCTCGTCATTGTCCAGAAGTACATATAGCTCGCGTACAAAGCCCAGCTGCGCAACCCATTCGTCTTTGAACGTTGCCGCGCCTGCCGTCGAGCAGATAGCAGGTATACCCACGCCTCGTAAAACCAAGCAGTCAAACTCACCTTCACATATAACCAGCGCACTCGGTTTATCGTTAAGGATCTGAGCATTAAAGATGCTCGCTTCACCACCGCTGGACTTATACTTTTCTTGGCCTTCGGCAGGATTAAATGGGTCTTGCCGCAGCTTCATGAATAGTACGCTACCCGTCCGGTCAGTTATTGGGATAGTAATCCAGCGCTGGCCGCGGCGCTCCATGTATCCAAGTCGATAATCTTCAATGTCTTCGTCGCGCAACAAGCGCTCACTCCGCAAGTACTCTCGGATATTCTCCGGCATGGTTTCGTGGTACATTGCGGCTTGCTTTTCAACACTGGCGGGCAGGCGGCCGGTTGGCGTCTTTGGCTCAGGCAACACACCAAAGCGCTGCTTAAGCGTTACGAGGTTGCCTTTTTCGCCGCACTTCTTACAATCGTACAGACCAGTGTCTTTATTGACATAAAAATGCGCCTCAAGACCACGACTGTCGTCATCACAGCTTTTGAACGGGCAGTGCATCAGTAGCTCATCGCCGTGCTCGCGGTAGTCTATATTATTATTGCGTAACAGTTCCGTGATTTCCTGGTACTTGTCCATCGCTATCCTCCTTAGTTTTGTTGAGTTCTTGCTTCCGATGAGCCTTAGCTGCCACGAAACGCATAATTGCCATGCCAGCCTCCTGAGCTTGCTCGTCTGTGTAGTCCAGGCCGCACAAGTCATTGAGGAGCAGCTGCAAGCTTTTGACGCGTTCGTTGCTCAGTCTCATTGGTCTTCTTCCTCGGATATAAAAATACCTGCTTAAGTTGTGCGGGTAGTTGTATCACGAGGGTCAGTCTGAAAAGTTTTCAGACGCTAGCGAAGATAAGACTTGTCGATGTAGTAGTTTACCTGGTCATAAGTTATCAGCTTAGGTACACCCGTTTCCTTCTCAATCTTCCTATTTATTTCATCCAGATGATTTTTAGCACGCTTACGCTTTTGGTTATCAAAATTGACCACACTAACAGATAAGATTGCGCGGAGCAGCACACCCTTGCGCAGGCTATTGACATCTTTGAAGAGTTTTCTCATTGCAGCGCCTTGAATTGTTTCGCCAGCTGCTTTGCCTTGCCTATTCTTTTGGCGTACAATCTGGATTTCCTTGTCGCTGAAGAATAATATTCCCGAGTTCGCATCATAGCTTCTTATGGTAATAGATTGCGGCGCGCCCACTAACGGAGTAGTGGGTTCGATAGCATTTCTTGTGGCCAGCGCGGTGGGCAGTGCTGGCGGCGTCGGCTGCGGCGCTACAGCCTGCTTAAGCTCGGCATCAGTAATCTCAAACTCGGCAAACGGTTTTTCATACAGAGGCAGCATGATGGCCGGTACGTCCGCAGTTGTCTTGGTGTGGCCTATGTTGATAAGCTTTACCTGCTCGGCCAGCACAGGCGTCAGAACAACTTCCCAGAACGGCGGCGTGTACCCATAGCCTGTTGACGTACTGTAGATGTCCTGCCATTTAATAATTGGCCGGTACTTATGCTGCTCGTATTGCTCTGCGGCCACGCCCCACAATTTAGCCTGCTGTTGTTCAAAACTAGGTTTAGCCTGGCCGCCGGTCGTCAGTTTACCGGCGCGATAATTCTTAAGGTATTTATCCAGCTCATCGCGGAATTTCTGGATGTTTATGTCGGTTAGCTTGAATGTATCGCTTCCCAGCACCTCAACCTTAAAATAGCCACCCTGCTCGTAATCTCGTAATTCGGTCATCAAATTGTCAGCGTCAAAATAATGCCTAAGCTTGGCCACTCCCAGCACTTTTGCCTCAAGAATTTCAGGCAAGAAAGCAAGCTGGCCGTACAAATATACCTTATGCTGTTTCCAATACATTTTCATCTACTATTATTCTCTGTTATTAGGGGTGTAACAGCAAGCTTAAGGAATTTACGGGGAAACTTGAAAATGTTATAATTGCAACGTCTTACTATCACAACAAGTCAGAAACGCATTTTTTGCGGTTCGCCATGTAAAAACGGCACCGCATAAGCATTTTGGCGAAAGCTGACTTGTGAATGGTAGTAAGACACCTTGCGGTGTCGTTTTTTATTTCCCGCAAGTTTAACGTGGCCGACCGCACTATTTTGAAGTGGCGACCAAGGAGAACTTATGGATAAAATCCAAGAATATTTTTTACGGGCATTCCTGGCCGCCGTGATAAGTGCGCTGGTGGCTGCACCGATTGCAGCAATGATAGTCGGAACAATTTCTGGCGCAGATAACCCGCAGCAGTTTGTCATCGGCGCAAGCATACTGACAGCGGTCGTCTTATTCTTCACCCCATGGCTCAAACGCCAATCAGAAGATTGGGTTAAAGAGATGGCATTCAAGGAAGTGCAGCGCGTGGCGGAATTGAAACGCCAAAACGAATGGGCCAAACAAAAGCGCGAAGAAATTGCCACGATGCGGAAAACCGCCGTCAAATAGCCTGCTGGCATGTCCGCTGCGAATTTGCTGGGATTAGTACTACAATTACCTTATGGCCGAAGCTAGAAAAATTCCAACCCAAGGCAATTCAGATGTAATAGGTACTCAGTCCGCTTCCTTAGTTGTCAATATTCTCGCTGGCCACGGCCAAGATGCTAATATTGCCTACCACGACATATGGGCTTTAACGGACGGCGACATTCGTATTAAGGATAGCGATGGGGGTATGGTTGCCGAGTTTACCGTGCAAGTGAAAACTTTACCGGAGTCCGGAAAGCTCCAATTTCCATGTCCAGTTCATTTTCTAGAGTATTGCAAAACCATGATGCGGCCAGCAATGCTACTTGTCGTCGACAACAGAACCTCTAAAGTATACTGGCGGTATTTCGATAAAAAGGCAGCTAGCGAAGTTGACGATGGCACGCACACAACGAGCGTCACCATAGATTTATACGAGTCGCAATCATTCACCGTCACCGACAAATCCTACATCGAGGCCTGGACAAAGTTGTTTCGAGAAAAACAGCTCGAAACCGAGAATATAGCAAACAGCATTACTAATTTAGTAACCGCAGAAATAGACTACGCCAAAGACTTGCTGGAAAAGTTTCACTACACCGAGGCGCTGGAATATCTCTTAGACCTCAAGCAGCGCTCCTGGGAACAAGCCGATGACAACGCCCGATTCAGGATACTCTCCAATATCGCTGCGGCTCAGGCGCACACCGACCAAGTCGAAGACGCGGTCAAGAATTATCGAGAGGGCGCGAAATTTCAGCCTGATTTACCGAAAGCCCATAATAACCTAGCCACAGCCCACCTTCTTGAAGACAATTACACAGCCGCTCTAGCTGAAGCGGAGAAAGTGCTTAAACTCAATCCGCTGGATGTGCATGCTACCCGTACAAAAATCCTCGCCTTGAATACACAGGATAAAAGTCTAAAAGACATCCTTGCTGCCATCGACCCCAAAACCGCAGACGATGCAAATGTATCTTCAGCACTCTACCACGCAGCAAAAGAACAAGGCTTAGAGGCCGAGGCAGAGGAATACCTTGAGCAAGCTGCTGCGGCCGACAAAAACAGCCCCTATATCCACGGAGAGCTGGGAATTTTCTTGCTTGAGTCGGTGGCAGGAGTGAATAATCGAGTTGCAGCAGGAAGTCTCACGCCTGAACAAGTAGAGGCTGTGAAACGGGGAGTCTCGGAGCTGAAACTGGCGTGGAACAACATGCCTGACGACCGCGACCGCAAGCACCACGCAATCTGGCTTTTTGACCTCATGATGGCACACCGGATGCTCGGTCTCGAATGTGACGCAGAAAAGCTGAATGAAGACTTATTTCGACTTGTGCCCGACAACGAAACGTACATCTTGAACACCGCCGCCATGGCATTTAGGGCGAAGAAATACGAGCTAGCCGAGGGCTACTATAGAGAGCTGGTAAGGATGGGTTCGACCATTCCTGAGATGAGCGTCATGTTCTGCGATACACTCCGCGCATTGGGTAAAGTCGACGAAGCGGAAAAGGTATGTCAGGACTTTATGGCCAATCACACCCCGCAAGAAGGTGTGTTCATCGACATAGCTCAGAGCCTATTTGACATCTACGTTAGTAAAAGCGAACTTGAAAAGGCAGAGCAGCTAACTACCAGCATGCTCAAAATACCTGAATCAAAAATACTCGGCTCTTTGTTCGGTGCGCGGCTCGCCCGCATGAGGCAGGATTCGGACACTTCACATAAATACCTTGAGGATGCAGCCGCAGCCGTGGATGGTAGCACTGATGGGGGGATTATCTGGAACTTGGCAGAGGAGGCATTCTGGTCCGACGCATTCGACATAGCCGCAAAAGCATACGAACGAGTAATCAGACCTCATGACGACTCGAAATTTATCCAGCGGTATCTCAAAAGCCTATTCGAAACACACGAGTACCAGAAGGTCATCGACTTTGCGTCGCGAGTGCGCCAGGACGCTGGTGCCAGCCGCTATATCACGCAATTTGAGTGGGGTGCATACTTGGAGCTGCAAAACCTACCGCAAGCGCAACGGGTACTAGAGGAGTATCTGGTCGAGAACCCAGATGATGAAACGGCCCGCCTAAGCCTTGCTATCATCTATCTTAGAAGCAATCAGCTGAAGCTGTTGGATAAGTATCTTGCCAGTCCAATCGATCTTGGGCAACTTGACTTACTATCGGAGGCGCAGCTATCCAATCTGTATCAGAATCGTAAAAATCCGCAGCGAGCACTCGAAATCGTTTATGACCTGCGTCGACGAAACATCAATGAAGCCGACGCACACAGCGCCTATGTCAGCATCTTTATGGGACTCGAAGACTCCATATCGAAACTCCTAAAGGTCAAGACCGTGCAAGCGAACAGTGTCCTCTTCTACGAAGGCGGCTACTTCACCATTGAAGCGGATTACCCACCCCAGCTGTCCGAGAATGAAATTAGCCCCGCTGAAGCAGACAAACGTGGATTTTCTGGGAAGAGAAAGGGTGACCTCATAACGCTTAGCGAGAACCAATTTAGCAAAAACGAAGTGAAGGTCACCGACGTCATGAGTAAGTACGTACACGCCCTACAGGATTCTATGCAAAACTTCGAGCGTCGGTTTAGCGACCGGCATGACTTAATGGGCTTTAACGTAAGCGAGCAGGACTTCTCGCCGCTATTCAAACAGTTGGACCAGCGACAGAAACAGACTCAAGCCATCGAAGACCTCTATAAACAAGGTAAGATTACCATCGACCTGTTTGGAAAGATGGCTGGCCGCAATCCCATCGAGACGTTTTATGCGCTGCGGGGCACGCCTGACCTTGGCGTTCGAGTGGCAGACGGCACACCACTTGAAGCTGATACAGTCAGTAAACTAACCGCCAAGATGTCCAAAGATACCGCGATAGTTGCCGATTTGACTGCTCTCATCACCATGTTTGAACTTGGCTTGGTGCCCAAGGATATTGGCATTCCTAAACTTTTGATTGCTCAAGGCGTCAAAGATGCTGTGCTTGAAGCAGAATCACGTATGCAGGGTATGGGCATGAAGACACAGATGACTCTCTACAAGCGTGACGGTAAATATATTCGACAGGAGGTTACGGCCAAACAACAGCGCCAGCGGCTGAGCCACATGAAGAAGTTCGCCAAATGGATTGACGAGAATACCGTTGTAACCGCGATTACTCAAGAGCAGATTGATATGGTTGTCAGCAAAACCGTAGATTACGACAAGCTTGCCGAGCTGGTCAATAACGCTCAGCTCGACACCATCAAGCTCGCCGTCGGTGACAATCGCGTGCTTTACACCGACGACGTTGGATTGCGAAGCTTGAGTGCAAACACTTTCGGCACTCAGGGAATTTGGACGCAGCCACTCCTCGCTCACCAGGTAGACCTCGGTACTGTTACCCAAGATGAATATGAACGCTTAACCGTAGAACTGATACGCTGCAACTATCATTACGTTGCCATCAACGCTCAGGTGCTGATGAGTGCGGCCAAAGCTGCCAATTGGCAACCAGCCGAACCACTTCAGAGCGTATTGCGCACCCTTTCGCGTCCAGAAATCAGCGTCACTTCCATCGCCATTGTCACCTCTGATTTTCTTCACGAACTATACAAGCAACCAACCTTGGCAGACCGGAGCCTAATAGTTCAGCAACTACTGAATGAGACTACAAGACACCATAACGCAGATGGCTTGATTCCCCTCATCCAGCGGGGCGTCAGCGCTCGCTTCAAGCTCATGCCGCAACAACAGGAGGAAATCACGGCCGTAATCTCTACTTGGAAGGTGCTTCACAGTATGTAGGGTGGCTCATGCCTGGCAGCAACGGCTCAGCTGAATACCTTAGGGTTGGGGGGTTCGCGCTTTAAGAAAATGAGCGTGGGATTGCATCGATTACGGTAAAAGCTTTGTTGCTTGACTTTAGTCGAGAACGGCTGGGTTCGGATTCTTTTTCAAGTCTACACTATGCTACTCTTTTAAAAATCCGGCTTTGTACCCCTCACCCACACTTTAGCTTTGATTCTCATTTTGGGACTATTAATATTAACTGATGGTGTAGGGCCTAAGGATGGCTTTACTGGTGTCATCCGTAATGACTAGCTTATCCTTCTTTTTTAGCCAAGTCTTTTCATGCACCAAGTGTCCAGCCATAAGGTTATTCAGCGCCGATAACATAACATTATCAGGCGCGTCTTGATATATACAGTTTTTATAGGCTATGTATATAAATTCCCATTTATTTGTCGTGAGATGCTCAACTATTTGGACGTCAACTTCCTCATCTAATTGCGCTGATTTAACTGAAAATGTAATGAATCTTTTGTTAGGAAAATCATCTGATGCGGTTGATTCGGAGATATCATAATTATAGTTTCTTACAATGCTTAGTAGCTCTGGTGGTAATTGATCTTTATTCATAGGGTGTTATCTCCAGCCTCTTCCTACGCCATAATCGATATGTCTTCCCCAAACACTAAGTCTGAAAGTCTGACGAACAGGAACCGGTTTAGATTTAAATGATTTATATTGTGACCAGCCCAATTTAACGGGTGATTTTTTATTGTTGAGGGCTCCCATCCTACTCCCCCAGGAGCTACTGCCCACTAGTTTGCTATTAACTCCAACGACTGGTAGCTTGGTTTGTAAGTGTACGACTTTACTTGCTCCACCGTTAACGGCACGTGCAACTATATTAGCACTCTTTCCGGCTAGGGCTGCATGGTCCACAGCTTTCGCGGCAAGCTTAGTAACTGCACCTGCTCCTACTAGACCCGTAGCAGCTATTGCCGCTTCGGCGTAATGGCCCTGCGCCAAGTTACCTGCTACGGCGACCCCAGAACACACCATTCCTATGGGCCCCGGGACAAACGATCCGATCGTTGCCACTCTCGTCACTGTCTTTGCCAGGTTACCCCAGCCAAAGTTCCCATCAAGGTCAAACTCATTTATCGGGTCTAGCACATAGACGTAGTTATTTTCTGTACCGCCCTGTACCGGGTCTACGCTTGTAAATCTACCTAGCGTCGGTAAGTAAACGCGGGCTCCCATCTGGATTGGTGCGAGAGCTAGGGTGCTTTCAGTGAATTTTTCATGTTGACCGAGCCAACCAAACGAGCCAGTACCGGCTATGTTACTTGGTAAGGTGCTGCCCGGTAATATATTACCGAACGGATCGTAGGTAAAACTGTTTGCGGGGCCATTGCCGGTGGAGGTATTGGCACCCGTGCCGTCTGCGGTTAGTAGCGTGTCCCCGTGGATGTTTGGCAGGTTGTAGACGGCTTTGGCAGCAGTGGTGGTTTGCAGTGGACGAATTGTCAGTTCTGCGCCGCCAGGTAGCTGGATGTACTTTTCTACAATGTTCCAATTGGTATCACGGGCGTAGTCCGGGGTATCTCCCGCACCGGTGTAGTCATACCAGACTTGGGAATTTAGATTCCAATTCCAAGCCGCTATATTGTCATTTTCGCGGTAAGTAATACGACCTTGGACATCGCGGTTATAGTACGTAGCTGAGCCGTTGCCCGAACTATTATAGTTAGCCAGGCAAGAATTACGATCACTGGAGTCGTAACACAGGCGTAGTGGCGTGGTACCAGTGCCAAGGTAGGTCATGTTGCCATGCGGATCGTATTCGCTGTAATTGGCAGTGGGATCACTGCTGCTAGTCAGTCGATCGGCATTGTCGTAGCAATACCACGTGGTAGTGCCATCTATGATTTGGGTCGTGCGGTTACCGTTTTTACCAGCGTTTACATTGGTTCCAGATCCGGTACCGCAAGCTGCGTTTTCAGTACCAAAACCGTAGCTGTATGTGTGTGGCCCGATGGCTGCGCTGGTTAATCTGTCAGCTTTGTCGTACTGGTAGGTACTCCACAGGCTGTTAGAACCAGCCGTAACAACATCATTGAGGATTTGCCCGGATTGACTGCGGGTGACGGCATCGGAAACTGCTGCCGACCCATGCGTTGTATGCATATCCATGTCATCAATCTGCAACCAGCCCACTGCATTAATCACGTGGAATATCGATGCTTTTACGGCTGTTGCAGGTGCCGTGAAGCTGTATGTTGCCTGTGCCCAGTTACTGCTGGAGGCTGCCGGATCACCTATCCATTGGTAGGTGTTATTGTTGCTGGCGTCCGTGAATTGCACGAATACGCTGGTGGCGACGCTTGATTTGTAGTAATCGCTAAACGTGTAATTGGTGTTAGCAGTAATGTTGACGGGGGTAAAGTCCCATTTTGCATCGCCATCCGTATAGCTGCTCATGTCAACCCGTGCGCTGTGACTGCCAGTATGACCGCTTGTGGGATAGGTAAAGCTGGCCGTATTGGTACCCCAGTGGTCTTGGTTCCAATTATCTGGCTGTCCGCTGGTTGCTGTCTCAAGCGATGGATTCGGCACCAGGTTTGAACCAGGCGTATTGGTACTAGTGTTGTATGCCAGTCCGCTTGTCCGACCGTTAGCATCTCTGCTTATGCTGGTGAGGCCGAGATTGCCGGCATTTGGATAGCCGACGTGATCCATTCGGCCATACGCGTCGTAATAGACATTGGCCAAGGTGGTGCCGTCAAGCTGCTGTTGCGTCAGGCGATTGTAGTTGTCGTAGATGTACGTCTGGGTACCGGCCGGGCTTTGTTGCTGGGTCATGCGGCCAAGGTTGTCATAGGTGGTTATGGTCTCATTGTCAAAGGCGTCGCGATATTTGGTAGTGCGTCCTAGCAGGTCTATCCAGGTTACTATCCAACCGCTGCCATCCCAAGTTGTCGCTTCAAATGGATTTCCACCGACGGCGTAATCATTTTGTACGGTTCTAGCGGCAGCGCCGTTAAAAGCTGGTATATCGGTTTCCGTTACACGACTCCGTGCATCGTAGGTGGTACAAGTCCAGGAATCGCTATTTAAGCGAGTTGCTACAACCCTTCCAGCATCATCATATACGGTTTCTGTAGTACGTGCTGTCTGTGGACCAGCACCGTCTGGGTCCGCCTCCGTCTTTAGCTTCAGCATACCTGCCTGCCGGAAGGTCTGCGAAGTGTTGCATGGGTTCTGACGTGTTTCGGTTGCGCCATAGTAGGTGTAGGTGGAGGTAGTACCACCGGGAAGGGTAGAACTAGTCTGGCGGAGTAAGCTGCCGGTAGCGCCTTGGGTTTCGTATGTGCTTGATGAGGTTAGATTGAGACCTGTTGGATCGGCAGTATTGCTTTGCGCTAGGCCAAGTTCTGGATTGCTGCCATAGTTGGTTGTGGCCGTGACGTCTCCTATAGTCGAATCATACTCTTTGGTAGACGTTACTAAGTCGTAATCCGGCGTAAAGTACTGATTGAGGTTAACGGCTGTCTCGGTGCCGCCTGGAGGCGTGACGTACAGCGTAATGTTTGCGTTGTTTGTACTGGTAGCATCGTTAGTGTGGAAGTATTCGATCTTGAACCGGTGCAGGCTGTTGGCGGTATTACTGTAGCCAATAGCCGGATGACTGCGGGTAGGGCCAACATTCCAGTCATCGAGTTGCAGCGTATCATCAATATATAGCCGCACGCCGTCATCGGAAACGATTCTGTAAGTATAGTTACCGCTCAGAGGGAGGCGTAATTTAGCGGTAGCCCGGAAGCCCCAATTGTCCGTCACTCCAGCCATTGGAGAAGTTGTGCCAAAGTCTTCACTGAACGTGCCGGTTGCTGCGCCAGGGATATTAGTGGTATGAAGCTTAGGCGCACCAGTTAACACCTTGCTGGTGGGAGCGTAACCGTAGTACGCAAGCGCCATGCCTTGGATATTTTCGTCGTAAGCGGTATCGGTATGTGGCACTTGACTGACGTAAGTGCTCAGAGGTTTGCGATCAGTTCCATACCAAGCAGCAGGTGCTGGGCCATAACTGGATATTGCTCGGTCATCGTCATCATATATAGTCGTTGATTTAAGCCCAGCCTCATCAGTTGTGCTGAGCATGAGATCTTTTACCGAATCCCACTCCGTGGTATCAGTGAGGCCAGCAATGTCTTTATCGGCAATTGTACGGTAGAGGCTATCGTACTCGACTCGATGCGTATAGCCGGTTGGTTCGGTCGCTCCGACAATATGTTGCTGTGTCGCTCCGTAGTAAGTACCGCTTCCGGGCAAGTATTCGAGCGTATGTTGAATACGGGTAGCACCTGTTGTGGCGGCAGGCTCCGTTACACTAGTAACACGTCCTAGATCATCGTAGGCAAGTGTTGTCAGGACGGTAGCGTCATCGGCGCGGACGCCAGCGGCAATGGCATCGTTCGCTACTGAATCCCTCATGGATACGATCCTTCCTAGCGCATCGTACTGATAATCGGTAATCTCGTTTCCGGGTTTTTGGATACGCGCCAGATTGCCATCTTTGTAATAGATAGAGGTGGTACGACCATCGTTGGTGGTTACAGCACAAAGTTTATTGAGAGCGACTGTTGGCGTGTCAAAGCCCGTTACTGCCGTCGGACAGTTGGCCGTATCGCCGTAGTAATAAACTCGAGCCCAGCGGGACGTATCGACGCCATCGGTTATTTCAGTCAGATGCGATGGTGTGCCACCATATTGATACTTCAGCGCTGTCGGTTTCAAATCATCAGTAGCTGAGGTTACGGAATCTATCGTACCATCGGCTTTGAATACATACGTACGACCATCAGTATCCTGGAGCGTGTAAGTACCGTCGGCGTTTCGCACTAAGTTGCCGTCTTCGTTAACCGGTGGCTTATAGTTCTGTTTGTCGTTATCCCAAACATATTCATGGGTGCTGCCGGTTGAGTCTGTGAGTACCACGCTGTTCTGCATAGCCTTGAGATGGTCATACGACAGATTACCGTCAGCATCGATTCCCATCGCCCAGCCATTAGGCAGCACTGAAGCTCCCGTTGACAACCAGCTCGTAGGCACGATCTGCTCGGCCATACCATTACCGCGCACCTTGAGATACATCATTGCTCCACCGCCATTCTCATAGTAGTCGACAGTAATAGGCGTTGGCTGTCCGGCCACTAATGAATATGTGCCCCAGGCTGGTGTGCCACCATCATCATTCCATTTGTTCACTATCTGAGTATTACTGGTTCCGATCGTTATACGACTTCCGTCGTCACTCACCGTCCCGAAATCATAACTTCCACTTGTAGGAGCTGTTACGTAGCCCGTCCACCTTGCCATGAATTTATCACTTGGGCCGCCGGGAACGGCCGGTCCGCTTTGCCAATTGAAGCTGACAACAGGATCGGTGCGTTGCATGAGCAATGTATTATTTGCATCCGTGAAATCGTGTGTTCCATTAGGGTCTCGATAATATTTACCGGTCAAGCCCGTATTCTGTGTTACCGGCCTAACACCAGTCTGTAGCCAGTCAACTGGCATGACGTGATCTACACTATCAGGAGTTTTTATGTGCAAATGGGCATAGGAAGGGCCCGTTGCTTCTTCGTACTCCATATGAATCGACACTGCCTGGCCAGCAGTAAGGTTTATTGATGAGCCATAACACACACCCGTATAACAGCCGCCATTCGTGTACAACTGTTGACCATTTACTTTTACGCTCAACATATCATCGTTATTGCCACCGAAGTAGTAAGTTCCCGTGGTCTGAGGCACAAAGAATCCGTCCCAAGCCGCATATATCCAGTCATTGTTTATCGTGCCTGCTAATGGCGAACCTGTTTGCCAATCAAAATCAACTGTTTGATCCACTCTTGTCAGGTCCGGCGCACCTGCCGGTAGGCCACCGGCATAGTTTGCGGCTACATTCCAGTATTTCCCAACTAAGCCACGACGTGACTTAACTGGCGAATTGTAATCAAGGCTGATGCCCATGGTTCCGCCAAGCGCCGCGCTCGTATGGCTTGCCTCATTGGTATTGGCGTTGCCGGTCGCTAAATCTACCGATACCGGGCCAAGGGTATCGTAGGCCTGAGTACTATCTTTACCGGTACGACTATCTATTTTGAACGATGATGCAACGCCATAAGGACTGTATATTTGCAGGCTTGTATCATATGTTTGCGCCTGAACGTAATAAGTCGTGCCGTCTTGCAACAGGCCATCCGGAATCGTCCACTGCGAACTGGGCTGCGGACTAGATACCATGACTGCTCCGGCGCAAGCCGGGCCCGTACTGACACAGAAATTATACTGCAAGGCTGCGTTGCTCGACGGATTAGTCAAGCCCGGCGTTGCACTAAATGAAACTTGCGGATCAACATATACCTGTCCATTAGTAGGCGTGACTATACTCGGAGCTGGCAGCACGTCCGTAAATGTAAATTGGACCCATGAATTATCCGGATCTGTATTTTTATAACTGGTAGAGGCCCCTTCTTCGCCGCTTAACTGGAGCCAGGCACCATAGTCGCCGGCCGCGATGCGGTTCTGATAGATTGCTGTTACATCGACGTCACCTGATGTACCAACCACGGCCGATCCGCCTTGCACGCCGCGGCAATTGTAGTCAAAACAGGAAGCATGCCAAGTATTTAACCAATGCGGGGCAGTTGATCCCGAAACCGGTAATCCAAGGCGTTGTGTAAAGTGGAATGTGGCACTATTTAATTGGTGGCCTTTTACTTCACTGTAATCGGAAAATACCATGCTGCGCCAACTGCGCCAGATACTGTTGGAGTCGAGTACTGATCCAAAATACGGATTGCAGATTGTGGAGTCACAGACGTACCCGTCACTTTTGAAGCTTACGTAATTGCCGCCCGCACGTGTCCCGAAGTGATTTTGGTGTACATACGTCGGGTCTATAGCTAAGGGGAAGGCTTTACTTGGTAAGTTTGATAGATAATCGTGGGTTAGTGAAACCTTGAACACGCCGTCTGCGTAAGAATGTTGCAGGGCCTGACCAGCATCCTCGACACCAAATGTGTTTAACACGACAGCCAGGGGAGCCACCGCAAACTCGTTGCCTAATGCCCCATCGATGTCGTAAATCGGTCCTGAAACATCTGAATTTGCGGCCGGTTTTTTTAATGTTGCTCCAGAAACAGTGAATGCGAAGCTGTCTGTAGCCGACTTGTCTTTGAGTACAATGTTTTCCTTCAGGGCGTCGGCTTTGACTATATACTCAAGGTTTACGCCGGGCCAGAGGTCGTAGTAGTGAACCGTCTGCTCTCCCGTGTCATCGGTTGTAATAACAGGCGTAACGCCATCTTTAGCATCTTTCGGTGAAAAGCCGACTTCTTGGCCACCTTTCTTAATACGCACCATGTCCTGCTTTGAGCCGCTAGGTGCAAACCGTGCCAGCCAGTCGTTCTGCTTTACCGTATAGCTATTTGTTGACTTGACCAATGTTTCTGCGGCACCGAAGACCTTACCCAATACATTACCGGCGTCTCCTGAGTCGTTATCTTCGACGAGCTTGGTGTCAATCGTCTTCCAGTCAGAACCTTGTTTGTAAAATTTTGAGGTTGCGTATTTGCGAACCGTGTAGCTTCCGTCTTCGTTTTTCGTCGTAGTCGAGTTGGCGGTTCGCTTACCGAGGATTTCCTCGGCCTTACCCATCTTTGGTGCGGCTGGAGATTGTAGGCCCGCCGCGCTACTACTTGCCGGAGCTGTATTATTCGTGAAGCCTAAACCTGATGGCAACCCTTTGTCTGGTGTAGGATAGTCAGCGGCCAGTTTATTCTTTGCTTGAAGCGTGGGCAAAGCGGGCGCATAGTCTTTTTTCATGGGTGTATTGAGACCAGTGGGTGGAGTTTTGGAATGAGCAGCAGTCGTGCTTTGATCTATAGGAGCCTTGGGAGGGGTTATGGGCTGTGCGGCAGCATATGCAGAAAGTGTGGGCATCGCAGAAGTAAGCAGAAAGAAAAAGCATAAAAATAGCGCCGACAGGCGCTTTCTAGCACGTAGGAAGGAGTTGATAAAGATATTAGGCACGCGAAATACAGACACACCCATGGTGAAACCCCTCACTGAAATTTACTTATAATTAAATCGTATTTAAAACCGTTACGCTTTGCAACAATATTTATCTGAGTATTACCTGGATTTGCCACATCTGTATCTAAGATTTTTCTTGCTAACACCTGAATCTCTGTTGTAAATATTAGAACTATCTTAACTTTGAGCACTGTCTTTATCCCGTAGCGCCCCGGATTGATATGCTCCTGCAAGCAGGTAAGGTTCCGCAAGTCAGTTAGGAACGCGCCAAAGAAAGTACCCCGGCTGTACGTCTTTGAGACAGCTAACACGAGAAGATATAGTTCCAAAAAAATCGAAAAATTTCTGGGTTGAACCCATCGCTACGCGATTGAGCAAAGCGATACACCTACCCCCCCCGCCATTGATTAAACTATGTAGGGAGCGCCACTAGGAAACGTAGGCTGCCGTCTGTGGCGAAGATATCATAAGGTGTTTAACTTCGGCGATAATGCCCAGCCACAAGGGACTCAGAGTCCCATTTACGAATTCTTCCTCTGTTAAACTATTATTTACAGTTTGTTCGAAAGTATTTCTAAGCTCTTTCTCCTTCTTTACCTTTTTAGCTATAGCAGCGACTAATGGAGATCGTTCCACCTCTATTAAATTGCCGTTTAGACGGATGTTCGAAAATAAGTCACGTAAAATGGCACGGCGGTCCGTGTCATTTTTGGATTCGTATATGGCGGCTGCTTTCTGAGACAGGTCTAGGATATCTATGCCCTTTTCTAAGACGGCTAGGTAGTCCTCTTCAAAGTCTTCAAGTTTTTGTGCGATCATCTTCTGTTCATTGGATGCCTGCTGCTGCATTTTGTCGTACTGGTGGACGCTTATGCGACCATCCAGACGATCTTCATATAAAACGTCCATTCGTCGGCCCAATTGGCTATGACGGTCTTTGAGCTGCTTCTTGAGCGCCGTGCGAGCTTCCATGTCGGCTTCGTATTTAGTCCGCAGGGTTACTTTCACCCACTCAATCACATCAGGAGAGGGCGATACAAGCTCGGAGAACTCTTTGAGAAGTTGCTTTTCGGCCGCTTCTTGACGCACATATGCTTTCTGGTTACAGGGTTTGAAATGATTGCAGTGGCCATACCAGTGTTCTCGCTGGGTTTCCCATGCAATAGTGCCGCCACATTCGGCGCAGCGCATCGTGCCTTTGAATACTGGATTATGTTTGGCGTACTTGGGTGTAGTCTTGCGCTTCATACGTTGCTGTACACGCTCGAATAACTCCGCAGTAATAAGCGGCTCATGCTTGCCGTCATATAGCCGGCCCTTCCAGGTCATTTTGCCCATATAAAATGGATTGCTGAGCATACGGTGCATCTGGCTCTTAACCAATGGCCGACCAAAGTGAGTTCTCAAACCCTTCTCGTCCATAGTTTTCACGAGTAGTTTAATGGAGTAGTTGCCGGAATCATACAGCTCAAATGCTTCGCGCATGAGTGGCCCCATTTGCGGATCTGGTACATGAATCTTATGACCAGAATCTCCAACGGTCTTGTAGCCTACGAGCGGCTTGCCAGGAAGCCACCCTTGCTCAAGTTTTTCGCGTACGCCTTTATCAACTTCCTCGCGAAGGTTATCTATTGTGTTTTTGGCAAACAAAACACGTAGACCCCAGTTCAATTTCTCCTGGGAGCGTGAATGCTTATGCATGATAAGCGAATCCTTCACAAGGTGAACTTCGTGCTTCTCGTCTTCCTCAAGCCAATCGTCAATCATCACCGCATCTTTAAAGTTACGAGTTAGTCGGTCTACCTTCTCGCATACCAGAACATTAGCCTTATTTTCAGCAATGTAGCTAACGACCTCATTAAAGAGCTCACGCTGCTTCTTGCCCGAAGCCGATTCGGATATCTGGAATATTTTAAGCACCGCTAGGTCCTTGCGAAGACAATAATCTTTTAGCAGACGTACCTGAGCGGGCAACGAATAGCCTTCAACCTCCTGGTCACGACTTGAGACACGAGCCATGAGCACGCATTCGTTTTGCTTCGCCTTGTACTTCTGGCGCTTGTCCTCCATACTCATGTCAGGCAGATACCTCCATGAGCAGTGTTTGTCCAGCACCTATATTGTTATCTGCGAGATTGTCATAGAAGCTGAGGAGTAGCGTTGCTACCTGAAATGCTTCCTCATATGTAATGAGCCTTTTCTGCTCGCGTTCTAGTATGCGGCGCAGCTGTTCAATCCGCTCGGTTGGTATAGTAGTTTTATTACCCTCTTGACTACTCATAGTCCCATTGTATCAATATATTACAAGCAATGCTACTGTCAGTCGCTTTTATTTATCCACAGGTATAGTATTATCTAAAAGTAATGAGTATCGTTTCAGCTAAACATGTCAAATTCGGCAAACGCGTAAAAGAACTACGTGGTAATGTTGGCATGACCCAGGATGTGCTTGCGGCTAAGATCGGTAAGGACCGTAGCTACGTGGGCTTTATTGAGCGTGGTGAACGCAACCCTAGCCTCGAAGTCATTTTTGATATCGCCAAAGCACTCGGCGTTAATTCTGACGAGCTGCTCAAAGAAATAAAATAGAGCTTTCGCAGTTTGTAGCTACTTTACTGGACCCGCGTATTGGCATCACCCCGGTGCCAATATTTTTGTATTTATAAGGTGTTGTCGTAAAATATTCGTATCTCCTATCCTTACTAAATACGGAGTAGGTGGGCATGGCAAAAAACTTGTACTTACACAACACCAATTAGAACCCATCTCAAAACCCCTTCCGCAACACAATAAGAATGCAAGCCAGATGTACGAAGCCAACGAAGTTGGCGAGCTTGTATTCGTATCTGGTCACCAGCTTGCGGTAGTTCTGTAGCC
>Ga0137379_10000026_pt1 | contig 116397 bp, 94 predicted proteins | sample SagtaG_18_FD_104812 | JGI IMG/M metagenome (GOLD analysis project Ga0137379, IMG submission 104812) | Vadose zone soil microbial communities from Sagehorn Ranch, Mendocino, California, USA - Sage2_L_80_16 metaG | ecosystem: Environmental > Terrestrial > Soil > Vadose zone | place: USA...
CGCCGATCATCATGAATGTGCCCTTCGCATCCTTCTTCTTGAGGATGTCGAGAATTCGCGGCGTCCACCTGGGATCGGGACCATCGTCGAAGGAGAGCGCGACTTCATTGGGGTGATATCCGATGTACTGGACGGTGTATGTGTGCGGATAGGCATCCATGTGCTCATCGATGATGAGCTTTTTTCGAGGGTCTGGCTCGTCGGTGTCGACGGTGAGAGTTCGTTTGCCGGTTTGCGGAAGGCCAGTGACACGGAGGATGTCTCCGCTGCCCTCCTGATCTACGGAGTGGCCCGGCTGCAAGGAACTGAGGCCCTCGATGGATGTCGGACTGCTGGGCTTGTCCCAGACGTTCCAGAGCGTGCGGTCCTCTGAGCCGAGCCGCCACAGAGCGAAGGTTTGCAGCCCGAGCCCGCGCGCGGCACGCAACTCGTTCATCATGGTTACGCCGTCGAGGAACCAGACAACGTGGCGGGTGTGCGAGTCCTCGTCGATGTATTCGAAGTGGGGATTGAGCGAGTTGTAGTCGAGATCAAGATCGGCGTCTGCATCGCTGGCGCGCTGCCACACGTCGGGAACGTGATCGATCACCTCGGTGTTCACAACGCGCGGATTGCGAAGTTTAGGGTTTCGCGCCTTAGGGTCGGGAATGGACATCTCCCAGTCGTAGCCGAAGTTCCCCACCGCGCAGATGAGTTTTTCTTTGGGGACAGATTTCATCGCGCGGGTCAGGTTGGCAACAAACCAGTCCTGGCTGGCGACAGGACCGGGCTGGCTTTCCGTCTCGTGCTCGTCATAGTTCATGAGTACTACGCCGTCGGAGTTGTCGGAGATCAGCTTCAAATCTTCGGGTGCAGTGGATACGCCGACATTGACATAGAGCCGCAAATTACGCGCGTGCAGGTCGGAGTAGAGTTCCTGGATGAATGTGAGGTAGGCGGAGTCGGCGTCGTCGGGGATTTCTTCGAAGTCAAAGGACAGGCCGTGATATCCGGGAAACGCGGTGAATAAGCGCTGCAGCTGTTGGCGAATTTCGCTGCGCCTGGCAGGATCTTTGAGCACCGCTCCGATGGAGGGGTCAAAGGCCTGGGTGATGGAATTGAAGTTGTTGAAGTGCGGGAAGATCTCTGTGTCTTCCCGCGAGCTCTGAATGACGCGCTTGATCTTGTTCAACTCATCAGGATCGTGGATGACTGCGCCTTCGAAGATGGGAAACTCGCGGCCGTCCTGGGTTGTGCCCTTGATTTCGGTGGATGGGGCATCTACGTGGAGCCACTGTGGAAAGAGCAGGTCAATCTGGTGAATATGCTCTTTGAATGAAGAGTAGCTGGCCGGGTCGTCAGCGATGTAGTATGCGGCACGTAAACCTTCGCCAGTGTTGAAGGGGATTTCAGAGGGCTTGCGGTCGGTTTTGCGATGTGCGGGCCGGCCGGCCTTTGCACCTCGAGCTAAAGTTGGCCTGGTTTGGTTCTGCAATGCCCTGTAGTTGTGCTTGGGCATGGGAAGCAGCAACTCTGGCAGACGTTGCCCGCGAAGGACATTGAAGATGAAGCCGGCCAGGACGAGCGTGGTGATGACGGCCGAGACGTCGAGAATTCGGCGCAGGCGCTTCCATCGCTTTCGCTGAGGGTCAAAAAAAATCTGCTTATCGAGCATGGCCAGTCTCGTTTCCACACGCGCGAAACCGTGGAAACGGTCTACGCTATACAGTACGAATCGTATGGAACTAGCCCACCTGAGTCAATCGACGGCACCGCGCCCGCGTGCAAGACACGTGCGCTCAATGGCATCCGTCGGATTTGCACTCCTTTCCGGAGCGTTGCTGCGGATTTGGATGTTTAAGCACTTCTTTGAAGTCAATGGCGACTCGCTGATTTACGGCGGCATCGCCAAGAACCTGCTGCTACATGGACGATTCGCGCTGACAGTCGGTACCGGCGAGACCTATCCCACATTGATTCGTCTGCCGGGGTACCCGCTGTTTCTTGCGGTCTGCTTCAAGCTCTTCGGAAAGGAGAACTACGCAGCGGCGGTATGGGTTCAGATCGGGCTCGAATTGTGCGCGTGCGTTTTGCTGGCCGACATGGTGCGGCGGATTGCGTCCGTGCCGTTGAAACAGGGCGCGGCGCACTGCACCTTGTGGCTCGCGGCGCTGTGTCCCTTCACGGCCGTTTATGCGGCGAATCCACTCGCGGAGGGGCCAACGCTCTTTGTGCTGACGCTGGCGATGTGGGCTGCAGTGCGATTCCACGAGCGGGCTTCGTGGGGACCGGCCTTGTGGTTTACGTTCGCGGTGACCTATGCGACCTTGCTGCGGCCAGACGGTGCGCTCGCTGCGCTGGCTTTTGCCCCAGCGCTGGTTATGCTACCGAAAGCGGTCAAGAGCCTTGCTGCGCGACGTGGTCGCATTGCGCGGATGGCGCTTGTATGTTTATTGCTGGCGCTGTCTCCATTTGCTGCGTGGACATGGCGAAACTGGCGAGTATTTCATGTCTTTGAGCCGTTGGCGCCACGCTATGCGACCGATCCTGGCGAAGACATACATACAGGCTGGGAAAGCTGGGTGAGGACGTGGTGCCTGGATTTTGTCTCGACCTACCAGATCTTCTGGAATGTTCCCGGCGACCAACTCGACATTTCGCAACTGCCGAAGCGAGCGTTTGATTCTCCAGCACAATATGCCGAGACGGCCGCGCTGGCCGACGACTACAACAAACATGGCCAAAGTATCACCAAAGATATCGATGAGCGTTTTGCCCGGCTAGCGGCAGAGCGCTACGCCGCGCACCCGCTGCGGTTCCATGTGCTGTTGCCCCTCGGCCGTGTAGCGGACATGTGGCTGCGGCCACGCATCGAGAATCTGCCCATTGATTTGGATTGGTGGGTGTACTCGCATCATCGCGCGGAGACGCGTTTCAGTTGGGCCTACGCGGGATTGAATGCCTTGTATCTGCTGTTAGGTTTGGCTGGGTTGTGGATGCGCCCGCGCATGTGGCCGTGGATGCTGGCTTACATGGTGCTGCGCAGTGCACTGCTTTTGACTGTCGAAGCACCCGAAGCGCGATACACGCTGGAATGCTTCCCCATGCTGTTCGCGCTTGGAGGGATCGCTCTCTACCGGTTCACGTACTGGGTTTTGCTGTCGGTGGGAATCTTCAAGGCGTCGCCGGGCAGAGCCTGATTGAACTTGAAGTTGGAATATGTGCTGACGCGGGAGAGTCCCTGGCCTTCGTCGAATACCTGTTTAAGGCTCACGCCGTGCATGGTATCCATCCAGACAGTGACCTTGGCCAGGTTCTTCCGGACAGCAGGGTCCTTAGCGATCAATTCGAGCTTTTCGGTTTTCACGCCGTTGATTGTCTCGGAGCCGACGTACGTGATCATCCATTTGTCGGCAAGGTCTTTGCCGCTCGCGCCGAAGCCCAGCATCAGGTAGCTGCCAAGCTTCTCGTTTTTGTAGGTCGTTACCTGGTCGATGAGCTTTTCAAAGAGCCGGAAGACACCGTTTGAAAAGGTGTAGATCTTGGGAACCGGTTTTCCATTGTCCTGGTCGATGTGCGCGGCCATTTGGAAGCTCGTGCCCTGTCGCGCGTAGTAGACGGTCCCCTTTTGCACTTCAGTATCGGGAACCGGGTCGGTTTGAATGGAGTCGAATTCGAAGTCGGCTGAAGTGGAGCGAAAATTGGCGGCCGCAGCGTCGAGTTTGGTCAGCACGGATTTGAGATCTTCGGCCCCATAGGCCGCGCGCACTGGCAACAGCATAATAGCGAGGGTTGCCGCAAGTGCGAGTCTTCTCCAGAATGGCATAGTTATCCTTGTCCAATTGAACACGTTTTTAGATGCCGAGTTGCGCGAACTGAGGCGCAAATCGGCTAACGGCGAGCCCAGATTTTCCAGGTCAGATTGCCTTGAGAGTCGGTTGCCGTCTCCCAGCGCACCACGGAAACGGCATCGCCTGTGACAGGCTCGATCGCTTTGCGCAGCACCTTGCGGATTTCGTTGTCGGTGGCGGATGAGGGCACAACCACGTCCGAGGCCGCAACCGTGACGATGAGGCCGCGGCCTCCGTCGCCAATCACCTGGATAGGGTGCGATGGCGCTGGTGGGCGAGAAGGCCTGTCGCCGTAGTCCCAGAGATGCGGCGTCACAAAGATGAACAGGAGAATCAGCGTGACCATCACGTCGTAATGGAAATTGCCGCGCGGGTACGTCCAGTAGAAGTAACTCTTCACAACCTTATTCATTGCTACCCTTGCTTCGTGATTCGCTCAAGGCCGCCCATGTAGGGCCGCAGTGCCTCTGGAATCACGACTGAGCCGTCGGCTTGCTGGTAGTTCTCGAGGATCGCGAGCCAGGTGCGTCCTACGGCGAGACCGCTGCCGTTCAGCGTGTGTACGAATTCACTTTTGCCTTTGCCCGCAGGCTTGAACCGGATGTTGGCTCGCCGTGCCTGGAAGGCTTCGAAGTTGGAGCAGGACGAGATTTCGCGATAAAGCTGTTGTCCCGGCAACCAAACTTCAAGATCGAAAGTTTTAGCGGATGAGAAGCCGGTGTCGCCGGTGCAGAGCAGGACGCGGCGATAGGGAAGCTTCAGGGTTTCGAGAATCTCTTCCGCGTCTCGGGTGAGGCGCTCGTGTTCGGCATCGGACTCCTCGGGACGCGTGAACTTGACCAGTTCGACTTTCTGGAACTGATGCTGGCGAATGATGCCGCGCGTGTCCTTGCCCGCGGCGCCGGCCTCGGCGCGGAAGCAGGGCGTGTAAGCGGTCAGGCGAATCGGGAGGCGGGCTTCGTCGAGGATTTCGTCTCGATATAGATTGGTGACGGGAACCTCGGCGGTGGGAATGAGCCAGTGGTCGTTATCTTTGAATTCGCCGCGCGCGACGGCTTCGGCATCGGCGTCAGAGCAGCGAAAGAGATCGTCGGCGAATTTGGGCAACTGGCCCGTGCCGAAGAGACTCTTGCTGTTGACCATGAAGGGCGGCAGAACCTCGGTGTAGCCGTGCTTCTGAGTGTGCAGGTCGAGCATGAAGCTGATGAGCGCCCGTTCAAGGCGCGCGCCCGCACCCATGTACACGGCGAAACGAGCTCCGCTGAGCTTTGCGGCGCGTTCGAGATCGAGGATGCCGAGAGCCTCGCCGATTTCCCAGTGAGGCTTAGGCGCGAAGCTGAATGCCGGCTTCTCGCCCCAGGTTTTGACGGTGACGTTGTCCGCTTCGGATGTGCCTGTGGGGACTTCGTTGCGGGTCAGGTTGGGGATGCTCGCCAGCGATAGCCGCACTTTTTCGTCGAGGGCGGCAGCGGTTTTGTCCAGTTCGTCGAGCTTGTCTTTCAGAGTGCGCGTCTCGTCCATCAAGGACGAAGCATCTTGACCGGCCTTCTTAAGCAAACCAACTTGCTGGCTCAACTCGTTGCGGCGTGCCTTGAGCTGCTCGGATGAAGTGATGGCGGTTCGGCGGCTCTGATCGAGATTATGAAAATCGCCCAGCAGAAGTGCTGGGTCGGCCCCGCGGGCGCGCAGTTTTTCTTCAACAGCTTCCAGGTTGCCCCGGACAAATCCCATGTCGAGCATCGCTTTAACAGTTTACTCGACGATGCAGCCGCTACCCCGTCGTCTTGTGTCTGGAGACGCTTTCACGGATGGTGCAAATGATCTGCAAATTCTATGTGGAAAACTAAAATATCCCAGGGGGGAGGGGGGTGCTTTTCTGGGGTATAAACCGGGCAGATGGCTGACAGATTGAACCGGGCCAATTCCTGCTCGCTATGATTATGCCTCAACGGGGAATAATTCTTGGCAAAACTGGGCCGTCGCGGGTTCAAAATTTGTGAAGGTCTTCCGCGCTCATTTGACTTCGAGGGCTTTGGTCGACTCATCTGCGGAAAGGCCAACATCGAGCTGGTCTTGCCAACCCGGCAAGTGCTGATCGCCGGTGATGAGGCGGGCACCACGGGTGAAGGTGAAATATGTCCACATCCAAGTCCAAAACACCGAGATGCGATTGCGGAAACCGATGAGGAAGAAGATGTGGACGATGATCCAGGTGAGCCATGCGAAGAGCCCACTCAGATGTGCCTTGAACGGCCACTCGACCTTTGCGACAGCAGCCATGCGCCCGATCGTGGCCATGTCTCCCTTGTCGAAGTAGCGGAACGCAGGGCGGCGCTGATTCGCCAGGTCCGCGGCGATGATCTTCGCGACGTGGTCTCCCATCTGCATTGCCGGTTGAGCAACGCCGGGAATCTGGCGTCCATCCTGCTCAAGGTGCGCCAGGTCGCCGAGAACAAAGATCTCAGGCAGGCCTGGCGGATTCAGCCGGTCGTCGACGATGACGCAGCCGCGCTTGTCCATGGGTGCGCCCAGCAGCTTGCCAAGGGGAGATGCCTGTACCCCCGCGGCCCACAGGGTGACGGCGGAATCGATGCGTTGCTGGTTTGCCTCAACCCAACCGGGACCAACCGCTGTGACGTGGCTTGCGGTGTGGACTTCAACGCCAAGGTCTTTCAATTCAGCTTCGGCCTTGGCCGATAGGTCTTCTGGATAGGCGGCGAGGACGCGCGGGCCGCTGTCGAGCAGCATCACCCGGGCTTTGGAGGGGTCGATGTGGCGGAAGTCCATTTTCATGTAGAACTTGGCGATGTCGCTGATGGCCCCGGCGAGCTCCACACCGGTGGGACCCCCACCGATCACCACGAAGTTAAGCGGGGGGTGCCAGCCGTGTTCCTGCATTTGGCGTTCGGCGAGCTCAAAGGCGAGAAGCACTCGACGGCGAATCTCAATTGCGTCCTCAATGGTTTTGAGTCCAGGGGCCAGAGGAGCCCAGTCATCATGGCCGAAGTAGGAGTGGGTGGCGCCGGTGGCCAAGACAAGATAGTCGTAAGTCAGACTCGCCCCTGAACTGACCGATACCTGGCGCTGCTCCACATCGATACCCAAGACTTCGTCCATCAGCACCTGGGTGTTGGCCTGCCTGCGCAAAATGGTGCGAATCGGCTGGGCGATATTCGCGGGTGAGAGCACGGCCAATGCGACCTGATAGAGAAGTGGCTGAAAAGTATGATGGTTACGCCGGTCGATGACGGTCACGTCGACCTGCGTGCGGGCCAATGCCTTGGCCGCATGCAAGCCGGCGAATCCAGCTCCGACAATGACAACGCGTGGCCGGTTGGGCAGGGCATTGGACTGCAGCGGTCTGGTCAGCTCGCTCATCACGGCTTGTCCTCTCATACACAAGATGCGGTAAAGGGCGGGAGGGAAACATTTCCGAACGGAAGCTTCATAGATTCAGCGTCAGGGATGCTGTTCTATGGCGATCACGAGGGTGCTGGAGTTGCCGGTCGCGCCAATCCGACAGGTGAAAACCAAGGTCAAGACACGCTAGTAACTTCCAAAATCATCAAAAGATTACCTAAGTTCATCGCAATGTTACTTTCTTCGCTAGAATGTGTTTGCACAATCACTTACGCAAAGCTGGCTTTGAGGGGCAGATGCTTGCTCGTCCTTGCAAGAGGTGTAAGTCAATGGGGGCTACCATCAGCACACGACTTCGATTAGGCGATCTGCTCATCCGCGCCAAGCTGATCACAGAACAGGATGTGGCGCGTGCGCTTGAGCGTCTTGCCACGAATGGCGGCCGGCTGGGCGACAATCTCGTCGCCATTGGCGCCATCAAGCAGGAAGTGCTGGACGGGTTCCTGCATCGCACGCCGAGGGAACCGGCAGATATCGCGGCCACGGGCCTCGACGAGTCCGATCTCCTGGGTCTGCTTTTGAAGTTGATCTACACGGGCCGCCTGCAGACGGTGCGCCAATTTGCCGACGCGATCAAGCTTCCTTACAACATCGTGCTCGACCTGGTTCGGATGGCGGTCGATCGTTTGCTGTTGCAGAATCTGGGATCGCGCAACTCCGACAGCCTTATCGATCTGGCGTACATCTTCACGGACGAGGGCCGGCGCTTTGTGATCGATGCCATGAACCGATTGCATTACACTGGGCCGGCGCCGGTGACGATTGAAGAGTTCACAGACCAGGTGAACCTGCAAAAGCTCACCAACGAGCTTGTAACCTACGAGAAGATCCGGACTGCCACGGTCGGTTTGCAATTCGATGACAGGATCATCGAACAGAGTGGACCCGCTCTGAACTCGGGTCGCGCCATGTTGCTTTACGGACCGCCGGGAAACGGCAAGACATCGGTGGCGCAGCGCTTTGCCTCGGTGTTCAGCGACGTTATTTATGTTCCTTATGCGGTCATGGTGGAGGGGCAGATTATCCGGGTGCACGATCCGAGTATTCACCTGGAACTCAATCCGCTGGACCTGGCGGACGAAAGTGCGCTTTCTGTGGTCAGGGCACAGTCGTACGATGCGCGTTGGGTGCCTTGCCAAAGGCCCTTTGTGGTCACGGGCGGTGAACTGACGCTGGAGATGCTTGACCTGCGTTATGACCCAACCGGCCACTACTATGAGGCTCCACTGCATGTGAAAGCACTGGGTGGCTGCCTGCTGATCGACGACTTTGGACGCCAACTTGTGAGCCCGACAAATCTTCTCAACCGCTGGATTGTTCCATTGGAAAACAGGGTTGATTATTTGAAGCTGCACACGGGCAAGACGTTCTCTATTCCCTTTGAAGAATTGGTCATCTTCTCTACCAACCTGGAGCCGGAAGACCTGATGGACCCGGCATTTCTGCGCCGTCTGCCTTACAAAATCGAGGTCGGGCCGCCGACGCGCGAGCTTTACAGGAAGATTTTTGACATGGAGTGCGAGAAGCAGTCCATTGAACTCACGGATGACATTTTCGAGATCATTGTGCACAAGGTTACGGTTGATAAGGGCCTTGATTTCGCTGCTTACCATCCGCGATTTATTGTCGACCAGGTAGTCGCAACCTGCCGGTTCATGCGAGAGGCTCCCCACTTCGAGCCTCGATTCATTGACTACGCAATCGACAACCTGCGGGTGCGACACAGCTCCGGAGCCAGTGCCCCTACCGGGACCGCCGCCACCAAGGCGGTGGCTTCTCAGGCCCCTCAGGCTCAGGTCCCCCAGTTGGTAAGCGCCTGATAAGGGCATCGATTCCATTGGCGCTGAACCCGCTATATCTCCGGGTAGAAGTCGAAGAACGCGTCAAGGCTCCGCTTGAGTTGGCGTTCGATCTCCTGGCGCGAACCCTCGATGGAATGCATGGTCACGTGCGCCTCATTTCCATTCGTCAGCTTGAGTGTTGCGTCATGGATCTCTGAAACCTCGCCCTCGGGCAGCAGGCGCAGACCGTAGATAAGAGTCAGATTTGCCATGAAGATCATCTTATCTAGAGATCCGGCGACTGGCATGACAAATGGACGAGCCATGAATTTGTCTGTCTCGACGGATCGAATAGTCGATGGACGACGACGGTGGGCGGGTCGGGCCTCGCCGTCTACAATCGATTGGGAAACCTCATGACAGAGACTCGAGATACCGTGATTTTGGGCTCCGGCTGCGCCGGGCTCACAGCAGCCATCTACGCTGCGCGCGCCAACCTCAAACCCCTTGTGCTGGAAGGCCATGAGCCAGGTGGACAACTGTCCATCACAACGCTGGTGGAGAACTTTCCCGGGTGGCCGGATGGCATTCAGGGGCCGGAATTAATCGACAACATGAAGAAACAGGCTGTGCGCTTTGGGGCCACATCTCAGTTGGCGCATCTGGAACGGGCCGAGCTGGGCAATCATCCGATTCGCCTGCACACCTCGGCCGGAGAGATCTTGACGCGCACGCTGATCATTGCATCGGGCGCCAGCGCGCGGTGGCTCGGCCTTCCGAGCGAACAGGCTCTGATCGGCCACGGTGTTTCAAGCTGCGCCACGTGCGACGGATTCTTCTTTCGCGGAAAGCCGATTGCGGTGGTAGGCGGTGGCGACTCGGCGATGGAAGAAGCGCTCTTTCTGACGCGTTTCGCATCGAAGGTGACGCTGCTGCATCGACGCCCGGTTTTCCGTGCTTCGAAAATCATGCTCGAGCGCGCCATGGCACATCCGAACATTGAGTTCCGCAGCAATACGGTTGTGGAGGAAGTGTTGGGCGTGGAAGAGAAGGAAGTGAAGGGGCTGCGCCTACGCGAGGTCACGACGGGCGACACGAGCACCCTTCACGTTGACGGGCTGTTTCTCGGCATCGGGCATGAACCGAATGCGAAGATGTTTGCCGGGCAGATTGACTTGGATGATGACGGCTATGTTATCAGCAGTGGAAATGTGCTCACGACGCGGCGGGGTATTGTGGTGCCGGGTGTCTACGCATGTGGCGACGTGCAGGATCGGCGCTATCGGCAAGCCATCACAGCGGCAGGTTCAGGCTGCATGGCCGCGCTCGAAGCCGAGAAGTATCTCGAAGAGCATGGGCGCTGAAGCAATGTTCGAGCGGCGCCCCGCGTGAAGTGCAAGTCTGCCGCTCAAGAGGATTAACGAGTTCGGATCAGAATTTGTGAAAAGCAAAGAATACGGCGCCGACGAGAAAGCCGGCTGACACCGCGTGGTTCCAGCGCAGATGCTCACCGAAGTAGTAAGTTACGAAGACGCCGAAGACCACCAGCGTGACGACTTCCTGAATCACCTTAAGCTCCACAGGGCTGAAGTGCCCCGCGCCGATGCGGTTGGCAGGCACTTGGAAGCAGTATTCAAAGAAGGCAATCATCCAGCTGACGAGGATGACCTTCCACAAAGCCTCGCTACGAAACCTGAGGTGTCCGTACCAGGCGAACGTCATGAATATGTTTGAAACGATGAGAAGAATGACAGTCCACATTGATGATTAGGACGCATGGCCGCCTTTCGGAGTTGCAGAATATTATTGAGATCGCGGGACTTAACAACTGAATGGAAATGCGATGAACGGATTGGCAGAGAATCTCGAACGGCTGGAAGAAGCGATATCGGAGGCTTGCCGTCGTGCCAAACGTTCTCGCGCAGAAGTGCAACTGATGGCCGTTACGAAGACATATCCCGCGGCCACGATTGCTGAGGCCGCGGCGCTGGGGCTGAAAATGTTTGGCGAGAACCGCGTGCAAGAGTTCGCGGCGAAGGCGCCGGAACTGGCCGCATTGCGCACGGATGGAAGCAACGCCGCTGCGGATGAGCCTGTCAGGATGCATTTGATCGGGCATTTGCAGTCGAATAAGGCTCAGCGCGCAGCGGAGTTATTCGATGCAGTTGATTCGTTGGATTCTGTTCGGCTGGCGGAGCGGCTCAACGAGGCGGCCCGCAAGTTAGGAAATCATCTGCCGGTGCTTATCGAAGTCAAGCTCAGCCCGGAAGAAACGAAGGCGGGGCTTGAGCCGGGTTCTGGCGAAGCCGCGCAGCTACTGGAGCGATTGCCGGATTTGGAGCACTTGAATGTGCGCGGATTGATGACCATCGCGCCATGGGGCGTTGAGGAAGACCTGACGCGCGCGTGTTTTCGCAGCTTGAGGGAGTGGCGCGACAAGTGGGCGGCGGCGTATCCGCGATTGGATTTGGACGTGCTTTCTATGGGCATGAGCGGCGATTTTCCTGTGGCGATCGAAGAAGGCGCAACACGCATTCGCGTGGGAACAGCGCTGTTTGGCAAACGTCGTCCCTATACGGGTCCGGCCTGATGCTCCGCGCTGTCGGGGCGGGGGTGACGTTGGCTGTGCGCTTGCAGCCAGGGGCGAAGAAGACTGCCATCGTCGGCGTCTATGGTGAGGGCGCAGCGGCACAACTGAAGATTGCCGTGCAGGCGCCGCCGATCGAAGGGCGGGCTAACGCAGCGATGATCGCCTTTCTGGCTGAGATGTTTCATCTGCCGAAGAGTTCAGTGGAGTTGATGAATGGGGAACTGTCGCGGAGCAAAGTGCTGTTGCTGCGGGGAGTGACGCTGGCGGAGGCTGAGGAAAAGATACTTCGCTGACGCAGCTTATTTATCTGCCGTGAAGCGCGAATGCGGCTGAGAGGGCTTCTTCGGGCTCGGGGCGGACGCGGAAATCTGCATGGGCCTCGGCGAGGACTACGCGTCCAGCGGGATTCACCACGTAGGTCGCCGGCAGTGGTAAGCGCCAGCTCTGGTCGCCGTTGACGAAGGGGATGTTGACGAGGATGGAGAGGTAGTATTCGCGGTAGTACTCAGGGATGGTGTAGACGAGGCCGAATTTTTCAGCGACGGTGTTGCCGGGATCGGTTAGTACGGGAAACGGAAGTCCGTGCTGGCTGGCCATGAAGTCGCTCTGGCGTTCTGTCTGCGGGCCAATGGCGACCATGAGTCCGCCCCGTTCGCGCAACTGACCGTAGAGGTCACGCCAGGTTTCGAGCTCCGTCATGCAGTAGGGGCACCAGCGGCCGCGGAAAAACTTGATGACGAGCGGGCCAAGGGCCAGCATGTCTTCGCTGCGCACGAGCTTGCCGTTAGAGTCTTTTAGCGCGAACGATGGAGCGACGGCGCCGACGGGAAGGATACGGTCTTCCATGCCGGTGGCAAACAACTCTTCGACCGCGCGTTCGCCGACGGCGAGACGTTCGGCTTGCACAAGCTGCCGCGTGTTGTGCGTGATTTCGTCGAGTTGGTCTTGCAGCGGGGTCATGCTTTCTGCTACCGCCCGAATTTTTGTTTACCCATGCCTAGTGCGCCCATTCCGCCGCGCATCATTTTGGCGCCGAGGCCGCCTTTGCCCATTTGCTTGAACATCTTGCTCATCTGGGCGTACTGGCGAAGGAGCGCGTTGACTTCCTGCACCGAGGTGCCCGAGCCGTTGGCGATGCGCTTGCGGCGGGTGCCGGAGATGATCTCGTGGTTGTGGCGCTCATTCGGCGTCATGGAGTTGATGATCGCTTCGAGCCGGACAAATTGCTTCTCGTCAAAATTCTTTGAGGCCTGCTGAATTCCAGCGAACGGGCCGATCGAAGGCATCATCTTCAAAATGCTTTCCATCGAACCGAGCTTCTTGATCTGCTTGAGCTGATCGCGGAAGTCTTCGAGCGTAAAGCCGTCGCCGAGGAGAGCCTTCTTTGCAAACTCTTCTGACTTTTTGCGGTCGAGAGTGCCTTCTGCTTTCTCGATGAGGGAGAGCATGTCGCCCATTCCGAGGATGCGGCCGACGATGCGGTCGGGATGGAAAGGCTCGAATGCGTCGGATTTTTCGCCGGTGCCGATGAACTTGATGGGCTGGCCGGTGACGTGGCGAATCGAAAGCGCTGCGCCACCGCGTGAGTCGCCGTCCATCTTGGTGAGGATGGTGCCGGTGAGGCCGAGGCGCGTATGGAAGTCCAGCGCGGAGTTTACGGCGTCCTGGCCGGTCATGGCGTCGGCCACGAAGAGGATCTCCGATGGGTTGAGCAGTTTCTTGAGCCGCTCCATCTCGCCCATGAGGTCTTCGTCGATGTGGAGACGGCCGGCAGTGTCGACGATGAGCGTGTCGCAGGCCATGTTGCGAGCCTCGCGCCGGGCTTCCTGAGCCAGTCGCTCGACAAGCGCAGAGCCAGCGGGCTCGCCTTTCTGATCGCCTTCATAGAGTCGAGCTTCGACGGATTTGGCAACAACTTTCAACTGCTCGCGCGCGGCGGGCCGGTAAACGTCGACCGAGACAAGCATGGGGCGGTGACCGCCCTTTTTGAGCCACGCCGCGAGCTTGCCGCTGGTCGTGGTCTTACCGGAACCCTGCAAACCGGCCATCAGGATCACGGTGGGCGGCTGCGAGGCGAATTTGAAGCGGGCTGTGTCTTTGCCGAGGAGTTCGATCAGCTCATCGCGAACGATCTTGATGACCTGTTCGGAGGGCGAGAGCGCAGTAAGTACTTCGGCGCCAACGGCCTTGGTGCGAATGTGCTCGACGAGCTCGCGGGCAACGTTGAGGTTTACGTCGGCTTCGAGCAGGGCTATGCGAATTTCGCTGAGGGCTTCGCCGATGTTTTCTTCCGTGAGCGTGCCTTGGCCGCGCAGTGTTTTGAAGGCCCGTTGCAGTTTTTCTGTGAGGTTCTCAAACATAGGTCAGATTCAAGTTTACAGGGATCGGGGGTCAGGGATCAGGGAACAGGGAACAGGGAACAGCTTCTAACTCCAGGCCTCTCGGCTGATAACCCTCCGACTCACCGTGCGTTCATTGCGGCCGACTCCGGGTATTGTGGTTCTTTGTTGTGAGTGGACTTTGGGCGGCCGGGTACCCCCCACCCATATCCTGTAGAGAAGTTCCTTGTTTTCATTGGCTTGCAGGGACGGTTGCCCGCCAAAATCCTCTCAGGAAAGGACTTAGCTGCAGAGTCCTCTCGGGTAAGGACTTACGGGACTTTTGGGGGCAATTTGCACTTTTTGTTTCGCATTGCGGTATTGGTGTCCGGCATGAACGCGCATGCAGTAGTGCTCCCAAGCTCGATCTTCAACTTCCAGTGTGCGTCGAGGGATGGAAATTATCTGCAAAAGGAAAGCAATGTCAGCGGGGTTTTGCAAATATACGCGCACGAAGAAACTTCCTTCAGGGCTAAAACAGGCTGCGGAAAGAGTCGTGTTTGCGCCGGAGAGACTTCCCTCAGGGGCTGAAGCCCTCGTTGATTTTTGCGGGATTTTCGGCACGACTGAACAGGCTGCTGAAAAAAGGTCGAGCTTGGCGCGAATTGCTCGAAGGATTTCCCTCAGGGGCTAAAGCCCCGCGTATTTTCAGCCGCTTGCTGCACGGCTGAAGCCGTGCCCTGACACAAAACCGGCCATGCGATGCTTTTTTCCGCAACCTGTGAAGTCATGCCCTGGCACAAAAACCGGCCATGCGATGAGTCTTTCCACAGCCCGTAAAGCCCTAGTTGATTTTGCGGGATTTTCGGCGCGACTCAAGACCCAGTGGGTTTACGCCTGTCGCTGGGGACTCCGATCTACTACCAATCAGACGAAGACCTGTCGCGAATTTCCTTGAGTCCCGAGACTTCCCGGGCGTACTCTCAGTTCACCCAATTTCCCACTCGGTTCAAGCTGCTCAGATATGGAGAAGACTGGCGGACCACGAGGAGATCCCTTGCGCAAGATGCGTTTCGTTTGTCTCAATGCCGCCCTCGAGTTGCGCTTCATTCTGATCACAGGCGCCCTGGTGGCAACACTCGCCGCGCAAAATTCCACTCCGCGGAAGATCGCCGTGTCCCGGACTTTCGGGAATCCCGGCCAGGTGGGTCTCTTCATCGCTGCGTCCGACGGCAGCAACGAACATCCGCTGCTTTCTTCTCAGGATTCCGATTACGATCCTGTCTGGTCTCCAGATGGATCATCCATCGTCTTCACTTCCGATCGCACGGGATCGGCGGATCTCTTTCTCGTCAAGCCGGACGGCACCGGTCTCGAACAACTGACCAACGACCCGGCCTACGACGATCAGGCGGCGTTTTCTCCCGACGGCAAGCAAGTGGTCTTCGTGAGCACTCGCGGCGGCGGCACCTCCACGCTCTGGACCATGGACATAGCGACGCGTCAGGTCAAGCGTCTCACGTCGGGCAAGGGCGGCGATTTCCGGCCAGCGTGGTCTCTCGATGGCAAGTGGATCGCGTTCTCATCAAGCCGCAATCACACTGCGCCGTTTGCTCACGGGCGTTGGGAGCGACTTCAATTGGCCGATCTCTACATCATTCATCCTGACCGCTCGGGTTTGAAGAAGGTGACCGACCGCGGCGGCTTCTGCGGGAGCCCAAAATGGATGCCGGATAGCCGGCATCTCGTGGCTTACTGCATGGACGCGGAAGATACGCTCGCGCCTCGCCTGGCGAATCCTGATCCAGGGCACGATACCAAATTGGTTTCGATCGATATCATCACGGGAGCGTCCGGCGACCTGCCCGCCGGGCCGGGCATCAAGATCGATCCTTCTCCGGTTCCCGGAAACGATGTGGGCTACGTCAGGAAGGACAAGGCCGAACCGGGCGGTGGGATCTACTATGTCAGCGGCAAACGGGGACCGCGCGGAGACATCCGAACTGCGTCGTGGGCTCCGGATGGCAAGCAAGTCGTCTTTCATAAGCGCCTCGCGGTGACCCTGCCTGCGCTCACGAAAGCCTTCACGCTCAATCCGAACTACGAGTTGAGCCTGACGGGGACGTACATACCCGCCTTCAGTCCCGCCGGCGATCGGTTTGTGACGAATAGCCGCCCTTCGCCGAACCCGTTCGGGGCCAGCCTGTTGGTGACCAATGTTGCCACCGGGCGAGCCGACACAATCTATCAGGACAAGAACCGCAACGTACTTGCGGCGCAGTGGTCTCCGCGCGGCGACAAGATCATCTTCAGCATTGGAGCGTTCGGGGCGTTTTTCCAGGGCTTCCATGAAATTTTTCTGAAGCCCGCAGATCGTGTCGAGGGCGGAGCGCAAGTTGCCATCATCAATCCGGACGGGACGGGCTTCGAGGAACTGACCTCCGGCTCCGGTAACAGCGCGTTCCCATCGTTCTCGCCCGATGGGCGCCGCTTCGTCTATCGCGCGTTCGAGAAGGATGGCTACGGTCTGCGCATCATGGACGTCGAGACGAAAGCTGTTACCGCCCTGACGAACGAATATGATAATTTCCCGCTGTGGTCGCCGCGCGGCGACTTGATCCTGTTCGACCGCCTGGTGGATGACGCATACGAGGTCCACACCATCAAGCCCGATGGGACAGGTCTAAAGCGCCTCACCTACACGCACGGAAACGAGGCGCACATGGCTTGGTCACCTGACGGAGAGTCGATCGCATTTGCCAGCTCCCGCATGGGGTTCAAGGACGAGGGCGTTTACACGGATGCTCCACAGCCATACGGCGAGCTGTTCGTAATGCGCTATGACGGAACCCACATCGAACAGATCACGGATAACCAGTGGGAAGACGGCACTCCCGCCTGGCAACCAACCGGAGTCCGGCAGGGCGCCCTTCAGAGGTAGAAGAGTTCTTTGAGTTCCGAGCAGGCGCAAAAGCTTCGACCTCGTCGGCCGCTACGGACTCCGGTCAGGATGGCTCGGCTGGATCACTCCGCCGGTGCGATGAGGTACTGTTCGAGTTTGCCGTCTGGGTAGGTGTAGGTGGTTAGCCTCAGGCGCTTATTGGGGTAGACGATGTCGAACGCGTGGAAGGTCATGCCGCCGCGAAGTTCTTTGCTGGTTTGATGGAAGGTGAGCGGCTCGCCGAGCGGCGCCAGGCTGTCGCGGAAATCGGCGAGCGCCTCGGCAGTGAAATAGTCACTGAGGTTAGGCGCGAGCAAACTGCGATCGATCTTGCCGTTCTGAAGGTCATGGTAAATATCGAGAGCCTGTTTCTCGACGGGCGTTGGAGGAAATTCTCCGATTACGGGAGCCACGAGCCGCGCGATGGTTGATGCCGCACCGATTGCATCCTGGTTGGTGAGCACGGCAACGGCTACGCCATCGTCAACCAGCACTTCGTTGTCTGATACGAAGCCGGAAACTTCGCCGCTGTGCTCAATGGAGCGGTGACCGACGCGGTCTCTCACTTCCACCCCGAGACCGTAATGCGTGCCTTTGCCGTCTTTCAGTTTCACCTCGGTGAACATTCTTTTATAACTTTCGGAGGAGAGTATCGATTGAGCAATTAAACTCTCGTCCCACAGCGCCAGATCGTGGGCGGTCATGGCCAGCTCGCCGGCGGCAAACATCCAGCCGCGCCCTTCTTTGGCAGCTTCGCGGAGGGGGCCGAGTGCGTGGCGATAGTAGGGGGTGGCGTCCGTTTGGGTGAGTTTGGCTTCGTCGGAATTCCACACGGACTTCATGCCGAGTGGATGGAAGATGTGTTCGCCGAGGAAGTCCATGAGTTTCTGGCCGGTGACTTTTTCGACGATGGCGCCGGCGATGACGAAGTTGGTGTTGGAATACTGCCACTGGGTGCCGGGCTCGAAGTCGAGCGGCTTTTTGGCCCAGGTGTCGAGGATCTGCTGCGCTGTTTCAGGGTGCAGCATCGGCGTCATCACGTAGTCCTCAGGCCAGAAGTCCTGGTAGCCGGATGTGTGGGAGAGAATTTGGCGAATGGCGACTTCGTCGCCGCGCGTGAGGCCGGGGATGTATTTGCCTACTGAGTCATCAATGCTGAGCTTGCCCTCTTCCTGGAGAAGAAGAATTGCCGCCGCAGTGAATTGCTTGGAGATTGAGCCGATGGAGTAACGCATATCTGGCGTGGCCGGCGTCGGTGGCTGAAGACGCGCCTTGCCGTAAGCGTGCGTGTATACGAGTTTGCCGCCCTTGACAACTGCAACGGATGCGGACGGGACGCCGGTTTGCTCGAGGACCTGCGAGGCGATGCGGTCGATTCTCGATTTAAGTGCGGGGTCGATGGTGTCGACGGTTTGGCAATGCACGGCCAGACAGAATGAAGCGGCGGCAACGCAAAAAAGCGTCACGAAAGATTTCAATAATGGTTCTTTCATTGCAGGTCCGGCTCCTATGAACATCTGGGAAACAAGGTAACAGGCGCGAGCGGGAGCGAACTACACGGAGATGGCCACGCGAGGATGCGATAGGCTGAACTCGAAGGACTGAGAGGTCTCGTGTTCGAGATGAATCGCCTGATCGATGGGCACAAGAAGTTTCTGGCCGAAGTATTTCCCCAAAAGCGTGACCAGTTTCACCTTTTGGCGGAGTCGCAGGCGCCGGAGTGGCTGTTTATAACGTGTTCCGATTCGCGCATCGTTCCCGATCTGATTCTCGGCACGGGCCCCGGCGATCTGTTCATTACGCGCAATGCGGGCAACGTGGTGCCCGTGACCGGCCAGGATGTTGACGGCGTGACTGCCACAATTGAATACGCGGTTGAGGTGCTGAATGTGAAGCACGCCATTCTGTGTGGCCACTCCGATTGCGGTGCGATGAAGGCCGCCCTCGATCGCAAGGGACTGGAGAATCTGCCCAAAGCGAGCCGCTGGCTGCGTCATGTCGAAGCCGCTTTCAGCCATCGGCAGCCGTTTGATCCGGCCGACGGAGCCAACGCGGAACTGGCATCTCTAATCCGCGGCAATGTAGTGGCGCAACTTCTCAATCTGCGTGTGCAACCCTCAGTTGCGCGCGCAGTCGCCGCCGGCAGGCTCAATGTGCACGGCTGGTATTACGACATTCTCTCCGGCAACATTGAGCGATATAACGACGAGACCCGGCGTTTTGAGCCGCTACTTGGGTGATGGCACAGGCGTTCGTCCTTTTCAAAAAAATTCGGGCAGATTTTCCGGACCGGACAAGGATCCGACTACGTCTGGGCGTCGCGGGCCGTCTTGACGAAGTTATGCGATGCTTCAATATGGGCGGCCTGGGCGGTCAAAAGCTGGCGTACGGGGAGCGGAAGGAAATCCTCCATGGCTTTGGAGTAGGCATGAACAGCCTCATCCTCGCCTTCCTCGGCGGTTGCGAGCAACGTGTGGTCTCCGCCTCCGAGCGCGGATTTTAGATCGCCCCAGGCCCGGCGTATCTTGCCTGTGGCAGTGCCGCTCTCATTGACGTCGTGGACGCCTTCCCGATGAAGAATCTCTACGAGCACGCCGCGAAACTGAGCTCGGGTTAAAGACTCAGAGAGGAAGTATTCCTTGAGCGTGGGATTGCTGAGCGATTCGCCAATTTTCTTAAAACCTTCCTGACCATCGATGAGTGCTTGAATAACGGAGCGCAGCTTGGATTCAGTTTCTTTCAGTTCTTTCGACGGGGTGGACGACATGGGATTCATCTCCGGGGGAATTTATGGCATTTCAGGAAAAAGTGTGGTCTGTCTTGCGGTTTGCAAGGCTGTCGCTCCCTGTTGGTCGCGCCAGCTTAAGATCATGGCTTTGGACTACAGTGTTTCCTAAAATGCGATAGAGAAAGAGTCGAGGGCAGGGTCCGGTGACTGCCATTGCGATTCTCCTTGATCATCGGTGAGGTGAGGGAAATCGCGAAAACCTCAACGCCCCTGCCCTTGTTCTGAACACGGCCTGCACCCGCAGAGGCCGGCCGGTCCTGAGGCAAATAGATGCAAATTCCGGCTGCGCAGCTGTCTCATTTTGGGATCTGGTTTCGTATTAATGCGCACCGGGGGGAGGTGCGGAGTGCCTGACGGGTTTTTTGAAGAGCCACACGGCGGCGGCGCAGAAGAAGGCAAGCATCGCTGTCCATCGGAAGACGTCGACGTAGGCCATTAGCGCAGATTGCTGTTCTATCAAGCGATAGATCAATCCCAGAGACCCGGGGCGGGCCTGAGCGCGGCCAACGTGGTGAGTCAAGTAGGCGGACATGGCGGCGGACTTCTGCTGCAGCACGAAGTTGGAAGGCGCGAGGTTGGCGCCGATTTCGGTCTGGTGCAGGGCGGCGCGGCGGATCAGGGCTGTAGTGGCCATTGCGATGCCGATGGAGCCGCCGATGTTGCGCAGCATGTTGAAGAGACCGGTGGCGTTGCCCATCTCTTCGCGGGAAAGCGTCGAGGTACTCATGGTGGCTAATGGCACAAAAACGAAACTCAAAGCGAATCCGGTGACCATGATGGGGATAAGAAGCGTGTAGGGACCGATGGAGAGATTCACGCTGCCGAAGAGCAACGCGCAGACGCCAAAGCCTACGAAGCCGGCGCTAAGCAATTTGCGATTGTCGATTCGTGAGCCAAGGATGCCGATGATTGGCGAGCCGATGATTGAGCCGATGCCGCGCGGGCCAACGACGAGGCCGGCAGTGAAGGCTGTGTAGCCGAGAACTTCCTGGTAGTAGAGCGGCAGGATGGTGATGGTGATGTAGATACACATGCCGAGCAGCGATATCAGGAAACATCCGGTGCGGAAGTTGCGATTCTTGAGCACGTGAAGATCGACGAGGCCGCGAGGGTTTGACCAGGAACGCCAGACCCAACCGATGAAGCCAAAGACGAGCGCGGTGACTGCCCAGCGAACCCAGACGGCGCCGAACCAGTCATCTTCCTGACCCTTGTCGAGAACGACTTGCAGACAGCCGGTCCACACAATCAGAAGCCCGAAGCCGAGGTTGTCGAAGGCACTGACTTTTGCGTTTTTGATATAGGGCGGATCATGGACGAAGCGAGAGATGAGAACGACGGCCAATAATCCCACGGGGATGTTGATATAGAAGGCGTAGCGCCAACTGAACGTGTCGGTAAGCCATCCGCCAAGCGTGGGGCCGAGGACCGGCGCAACAACGATTCCCAGCCCATAGGCAGCCATCGACATCGATCGCTTGGCCGGGGGGAAGCTCTCAAGCAGAATGGACTGCGACAAGGGCTGCAAGGCTCCGCCGCCCGCCCCCTGCAGCACTCTGGCCAGCAGAATCACGCCCAGCGATGGGGCCGCTCCGCAGAAGAAGGAGGCCACGGTGAAGATGACTACGCAGGTGAGCAGGAAGCGCTTTCGGCCGAAGCGGCGGGCGAACCAGTTGGAGGCCGGCAGGATCACGGCGTTGGCGACGAGATAGCTGGTGAGGACCCAGGTGGCTTCGGAGTTGGTGGCCGAGAGACTGCCGGCGATGTAAGGCAGGGCCACGGAGGCGATGGCGGTGTCGAGCACCTCCATGAATGTGGGCAGCATGACCGAGACCGTTACCAACCACGGATTTACGCCTTGGGTGAGGGGATAGCGGGCTTGAGCCTCAGCTGTGGTCATTCTTGGCCGGAACAGTCGAGACTAATTGATTGGGGTCGGCCGTGGGTGTGACGCTGGTCAGGGTGATCGCTGCGGGGCGACTGGCCGCGTTCGTGGCTGTTGGCGGGAACGTCCCCGAATCCTGTCAGGTTCGATGAGAGGGCGAAAAAATGGGCTTACTTACGGGTGGGCGGTAAACCGCTCAGAGCCCCCGATTTTTAGCCAGCCATTCGCGGGGATTCCAATCTGCGAAAACCGCAGCCAGATTCTCGAAACGAATTCGGGGATCGTCTGATTGGACAACGATCATAAGTCTGCGTCCAAAAAGCATGTGATATCGAACTGCGCGAGCGAAAACGTGGAGTACTGATTCTGCAAAGCTCCGCGTATCGGTTGCATCGATCTGAACCGCCTTCGTGAAGTGATCGTAACGGCGGAAAACGAGAACAAGTCCGCCCTCATCCGGTATTACAACGTCCTCCCACATGCAGTCGTTTAATGCATCAAGGTTCTTGCCGTAATAGTCCGGGAAAGATAGTTGAAATTTGAGAGAGTCGTGCATTTGCTCTTCGCTCGTCCAGCTGCCAGCGTCGAATTCAATGGTGCGATACCCATTTGACATGAACCACTTGATGTCCTCCGCGAGCACTTCCGGTTGCCAATAAAGCGCCACTCCGCCATCCCGAAGGATCGTCCAATCGAGTTGCTGATCACTCACGTCGTTCGCATTGAATACAGTCATAGCAATGGGATTATAGCGACTCGTGAATTTGCGATCAGACATTCCGGCCGTGTGGTGGGCTACTCGGACATAACCCGATTTTCGAGAACCAACACTCAACCGATCCGGGAAATTACTCCGTGCGCTTGATCCCGAATCTCTCTTCCAACTCCTGAACGATTTCTCCGGCAGCAACATCGGGGCCATGCGCGCTGCTGATCGGAAGGAACAACTCAAGCTCCTCCTTAGACCGCAGGAGTTTGTGGAGATCGTCTGGGCTGACGCCGACGCTTGAGCGAAACATCAGTTCGGCGCCGTGTTCGAGCGGATCGTGGACTACGTCGAGGAACGACAAACCCCGAAATCGGGTGGTTACAAGCTTTCCTGCGGAATTCATGTATTCCGTGTCACCTAATCGTCCGAGTTGAAGAGCGTGCTCGTACGCTTCGTCCGGCGAGTTTGCATGAACTAGGGTCAGATTGCGCCACACCACGTTCCGGGGGTCGTCTACGACCGTGAGCTCCTCAACAATCTCGGCAAGATACCACTCTGCATTTTTCGGCACAAATCCCATTTTCGATCCCATCGCCTTCAATTTGCCATTATCGCCCAGCTTGCAGTGATGTTTTTTGGTCGCGAGTGTGTGGTGGGCAACTTGGAAGTAAGGAATTCTTGCCCAGCAGGCGTTGTGTCTATGGGCAGGACTTCCAGTTCCCGGGTCTCATCCGCCGTGGCGGACGAGACCTGCGGCACCCTGCGGTCCCGTGTTCGGATTCGTGGTTTCCCACCCATTCGACAAAGAGACGGCGAATGGATGGGGCACCTGACCCGGGTTGAATCAAGGGTTGACTCATAGGGTTGATTCATTGGATGGAGCGGAGATAGGCGACGAGTTGCCAGCGCTGCGCCTCGGGCAGGTTGGACCAGGAAGGCATTCCGTGGCCGAGGTCGCCCTGGCGCAGGAACCACTCAACATCGCCGTCGGTTGCCGACCGGAGACGTTCGCTGCGGAGGGAAGGCTTTTTGCGGCCATCGCCCGTGGCGTTTTCCTTGTGGCATTGCAAGCAATGATCGCGATAGACGAGCGCGCCGGCAGCTACGGATTCGGAACGGTTCGCCAAAGGATTGGTTCGAGCGTGGTCTTTTGCGGGCACATGGTCCCAACGCGAACTGGAAGCCGCGCACAGAACCAGACACGCACTCAGAGCAAGGCAAAAGATTGCGGCGCGGCGGTTCATTGGGCACCTCGCGTGGAGCCGTGAAACCAACTGGCAACCTGGGGTAGTTCAAAGGCCAGGCCGCCGCGATAGACCCGATCAAGGCTCGATGAAGTGAGACCGAAGCCCGTAGAGAAGCTCAGGCGTGTCTTGGGGAGTTGCCACCCTATTAAAGGCGCGATGTAGTGGGAGGTGTCTCGGAGTGTCAAAGCTGCCGTATCGCCGAGCCCACCGTAGGCCTCAACGCCGGCGATCAACTTCTCTGCGCAGAAGTTGCAGGGCCTGCCGCTGGCAAGGCTCCGCAAAGGGCGCGCGGCGCCGAGGGCGTATCCGAACTCCCACGGTTCGTGACCGAGGTTCTTTTCGGCGATGAAGTTCTCCGAGATGTTCCAGGCCTTGAGGTTGGAGGAGAGAATCAGCTTCAATTCGGCCTCATGCTCGTGTTCCCGGCGGGCATCTCCGTTGGGGGAGGCCAAATCGGATTGGCCGTCGTGGCCCACGACTTCGAGAATGGTCTTGTCGGCACCGGAGATGTCTTCGAACTCGACGTACAAGACCGGGTTGATCAGATGTTCCCGCATGAGAGGGCGAAAGCGGTTTTCGAGGCGGAAACCGGTAAACAGGGTGGAATCCTGCGATGTGGCTTGCCCTTCGAGGTAAAGCTCGGAAGTCCACCAGGCCCGGACGCCGTATTCCAGTTCTGTGGCCACCGCACCGTACCGGTGACTGCCTGGCGGCTCGGCGAGCGCGGTCTTAGTCTCTATTTCGAGATTGCCTGGCTCTTCAAGATCGTGAGAGTAGGTGACGAAGTATGGTTTTTCCTGAGCGTGAGCGGCTGGCAACCAGAGACAAAGTGCCAGAAGGAATAGGGCGGGATTATAGCTTTTTCCAAGGTTCTTAGGTATCACTGTCGATCTCCAAACAAATACGACTTAATTAGTCTTATTTAATCTAAGACTAAATCAGTCCTAGTTATCTTGCAACAGGCACAGAACTCAGTCGTTTCGGATGGAGAGACTGACGAGCCGGAGGGAGAGCGGTGGCATGGTTTGCGGTGGAATCCCACGGAGGTGTTATGAAAACATTGTCAAAAAAGGTTGACACTAAGTCACTCAATCAGGCATCTTATCTAGTGTCTGAAACTTCAGAGGAGCGGGCGAAAAACCTACTATGGCAAAAATTATCGGAATTGACCTCGGCACGACCAATTCATGCGTTGCCGTCCTAGAGGGCGGAGAACCAAAAGTCATTGCAAATGAAGAGGGTGCGCGCACTACCCCTTCGATCGTCGGCTTTTCAAAGAGCGGCGAACGGCTGATTGGCCAAGTGGCCAAGCGCCAGGCAATCACCAACCCGGAGAACACCGTTTTCTCGATCAAGCGCTTCATGGGACGCCGGTTCGACGAAGTGAGCGATGAGATGAAGATGGTGCCCTTCAAGGTCGTAAAGCAGGGCGATCATGTAGGGGTGGTGGCGCAGGGCAAGGAGTACACGCCTCCGGAAGTTTCCGCCATGATTCTTCAAAAGTTGAAGAAGAGCGCCGAGGCTTATCTGGGCGAAACGGTCACACAGGCTGTGATCACGGTCCCTGCGTACTTCAACGACGCGCAGCGCCAAGCAACCAAAGACGCTGGCAAGATTGCCGGATTGGACGTGAAGCGCATCGTGAACGAGCCGACCGCGGCCGCTTTGGCCTATGGGCTCGACAAGAAGAAGGACGAGACCATTGCCGTCTATGACTTTGGCGGCGGCACCTTTGATATTTCGATTCTTGAAGTGGGCGAAGGCGTCATTGAGGTGAAGTCGACCAACGGCGATACCCACCTGGGCGGCGACAACCTCGATCAGCGCATTGTGGATTGGCTCATTGCCGAGTTCAAGCAGGAAGAGGGCCTCGATCTCAGCTCGAAGGGCAATGAGATGGCGCTGCAGCGCCTGAAGGATGCCGCCGAGAAGGCCAAGATCGAGCTCTCGACGACTGTGGAGACCGAGATCAACCTGCCGTTCATCACCGCGGATGCGACCGGGCCAAAGCACCTGGTTCGCAAATTGACACGCGCCAAGCTGGAACAGTTGGTGGCGGACCTGATCGATCGTTCGCTTGAGCCCTGCAAGAAGGCGATTTCCGACGCCGGCATCAACTTCAGCAATATCGACGAGGTTGTGCTTGTGGGCGGCCAGACGCGCATGCCCAAGATTCAGGAGCTGGTAAAGCAGTTGTTCGGCAGGGAGCCGCATCGTGGCGTGAACCCTGACGAAGTTGTTGCCGTTGGCGCAGCGGTTCAGGCTGGTGTTCTGGCTGGCGAAGTGAAGGACCTGCTGCTTCTCGACGTGACCCCGCTTACCCTGTCGATCGAGACACTGGGCGGCGTGGCCACTCCGATGATTCCGCGCAACACGACGATTCCGACGAAGAAGACGGAGACCTTCTCGACGGCTGCCGATTCACAGACCGAGGTCGAGGTGCATGTGCTGCAGGGCGAGCGGCCGATGGCGACACAGAACCGCACGCTGGGCAAGTTCAAGCTGGCCGGTATACCTCCGGCGCCTCGCGGCGTGCCGCAAATCGAAGTCACGTTTGACATCGACGCCAACGGCATTCTCAATGTGAACGCCAAGGACAATGCGACCGGCAAGGACACGCGCATCACCATCACTTCAAGCTCGGGTCTGAGCAAGGAAGAAGTGGAGCGCATGGCCAAGGATGCCGAATCGCACGCCGCCGAGGACAAGGAGAAGCGCGAGGAGATCGAGGCGCGCAATTCGCTCGACGGCCTCGTCTACAGCGCCGAGAAGATGCTCAAGGACTCGGGCGAAAAGGTGCAGGCAGCCGATAAGGGCGATGTTGAAGCGGCTCTTGCCGACGCGCGTAAGACTCTGGAAGGCATGCCGACCGCGGCCGAAATGAGGACTGCGCACGACAGGCTCACCCAGGCGAGCCACAAACTGGCCGAGGTGCTCTACAAGGCAAACGCGGCACAGGCAACCGGAGGGCCAGGCGCGCCGACCGAGCAAGCCGACGGGTCACCTGCAACCGAGCAGAAGAAGGACGAGGGCGTCATCGACGCGGAGTATGTGGACGTCGAAGACAAGAAGTAGGACTGGCCGTCCAGGCGATCCCGCCTTGCGGCGGAAATAGGAGATGGGGTGAGCGATCGTAATCTGCTCACCCCAAATCGTTGTAGGAAGAGACAGGCAGTCACATGCTTAACGTGTAGATGACATTGATTGAGGTGACCACTTCAACGAGCTCGCCATTTAACAGGTAGGGGCGGTAGACCCAGGTTCGCACGGCATCGAGAGCAGACTGTTGAAGAGCGGGAGGGCCGCTGACAACGTGCAAATCCAGGATGTGACCATCTCGCCCGATGTGAGCCTCCAGGACAACGACGCCGGAGATGCGGGCAGGTTTGGCGCCTTCTGGGTATATGGGAGCGGTCTTATGAACAAGCATTCCCACCGCAACGCCGGCCGAAATGTTGACCCGTCGAGGAAGTTGAATAGCATCGGACGACGGGGCAAAGTCTGCGTCATTGAAGGTCGCGAGTTCTTCAAGGCTGTCGAGATGGGCAGTGAGAATCGTCTTACCCTTCTGCACAAACCGCAAGTCGCCGGGGATGAAGCGGCCCTGGAAGTTGAGGATTCTGCGATGCACTGCCTGAGTCAAAGTTGGAGTGGAGAGATGGATTCGATCAATGGGCCTGTCGGTATCGCGACAGTACGTTTCACCGATCAGTTGAGCAGGAAATGTGGTGGTCGGCGGGTTCACCAAGCTCAAGCAAGAGAGCTTGGTACCGTTTGCGTCTGTGGGTTTGAGAGCGAAGGTTAATCTTTGGAGCGTTCCTACATCCGGCAACGGTTCAACGAATTCCGCCCGTACTTTCGCGGCCATCTGGTTGGGCGGGAGTTGCCGGTCGCCGGATCGCATGGTCCCATGTTCGGTGCCGTAGTCGGTCTGCGAATAGCCGATTCCGACGAACGTCCTCCTGAATTTGGTCTGGCTGGCCCATAGTTCTTCGTAGGTCCCTTGATCGGTAGTATTGCCTTTTTCATCGAGTGCTTTGAAGGTGGCTCTCAAGTGCCAAGGCTTCACATCGGGACCGATTAGTCCATTGGATTTGGCGGCCAAAAGGATGAGTTCTTTTGGATCGGTGGGAAGCGAAGGAACGTTGGTGGTTGTCGGAGCCTGAGCGAAAAGCGGACTGGGAGAGAACCCGAAAGCAAGAAAGGATGACGAGGCCAACACGAAATACTTAAGCCTTAGCAAGGCTGTTTTTCCCATGGCGAGAAGATAACATACAAGAGCTAAATGCGCGGCTGAGACGGGGACCATTCCCAATGCGGTGGCGGCGCGAAAGCTATCCAATGAAAACAGGGTGCCGAAGCCGCGTACGGTTGTTATCGTATGAGGGAGCGCCAAGAAATTGCAGGGAAGGCGCGAGAACGTCAGGAATTGCAGGGCCGTGTTGAGGTTTTGTATCGGCACGGAGGAAAGAATCGAGTTTAGGCAGACTATGGCGACGACCACCAAAGACTATTACGCGCTGCTCGGGGTTAAGAAGACGGCGACGACGGAGGAGATTCGCAAGGCCTTCCGTAAGAATGCGCGCCGGTATCACCCCGACGTCAATCCTGGAGACAAGAAGGCTGAGGAGAAGTTCAAAGAAATCTCCGAGGCCAACGATGTCTTGAGCGATGAGAAGAAGCGCAAGGTGTATGACCAGCTTGGTTTCTACTCCGACCAGATTGACCCGAGCCAGGCGGAGGCGTATGCGCGACGTCAGCGCGAGGGTGGCGTCCCGGTGGACTTTGGGGGATTCGACTTCTCCGGTTTCCAAGGCGGACCGGGACATGTAAACCAGCAGCCTGGATCCTCCTGGGGAAGCTTCAAAGACATTTTTTCGGGAATCTTCTCGGGGGCGCAGCAGCCGCAGAAGCCGCGTGGCCCGCAGGCCGGCACGGATCTCGAATATCAGACGACGGTGGATTTCTGGTCGGCGATCCGCGGCGGGCAGGCGCGCATTCAAATTCAACGCCAGGAGATCTGCCCGACCTGCCATGGCATGGCGCAGACGGGCGGTCCGACCACGTGTTCCGAGTGCAGCGGCACGGGCCAGGTGACGCAGATGGGTGGCCGGATGAAGTTCAACATTCCGTGCCCGCGTTGCAACGGGACAGGGCGCACTCCGAATGATTGCGCGACCTGCCACGGCGAAGGAACGGTGAGCCACCAGGCCACGGTGGAATTTCGGATCAAGGCTGGAACGCGCGATGGGCAACGGATTCGTCTGCAAGCCAAGGGCAATGCAGGCGTTAACGGCGGTGCGCCAGGAGACTTGTTTGTAATTGTGCGTACCGGCGCGCATCCTGTGTTTACGCGCGTAGGGGACGAGATTCAGCTCACGGTTCCGGTCACGATTGCTGAGGCCTCGCTGGGAGCCAAAGTGGATGTGCCGACGATTGATGGACGCGCGCAGTTGAAGATTCCGCCAGGCACGCAGAGCGGACAAAAACTCCGGCTGCGCGAGCGCGGCGTTGAAAGTGCGTCGAATCCGGGGCAGAGGGGTGACCAGATTGTGACGGTCGAAGTGGTGGTGCCGACGCTGAATGATGAGCGCAGCCGCGAGATCATGCGCGAATTGGCGCGTCTAAACAACCAGGACCCGCGCGTAGCGCTCTTTGAGAAGCTGTGAGAATACAGGGAACAGGGAACAGGGAACAGGGGACAGGGAACAGGGACGAGGGAATGGACATCTATCCTTGGCGACAACGACCGAGACGCCGCTAGGGTGGGGCATCCGGCCAACGAGTTAAAGTAATCTGAGTCGACAAAGATCATGGCAGCGAAACGCAAATCCAAAGGCGCATATATGATCTCGGCGGTGGCCGAGATGTATGAGATCCATCCGCAGACGCTGCGCCTTTATGAACGCGAAGGCCTGCTGAAGCCGTCCCGCACCGAAGGCAACACGCGTCTCTACACCGACGAGGACCTGGAGCGGCTGGAGTTTATTCTGAACCTGGCGCGCGACCTGGGAGTGAACATCGCTGGAATCGCGATCATCCTGCAGATGCGCGAGCGCATGGAAGAGATGAACCGCCAGATGCAGAGCTTTGTGGAGTACGTACGCTCGGAGATGCTGACGCGGTTCCAGCAGAATGCGCCAAGTTCCGCCGGAGCGATCGTGCCGCTGCGCAAGCCGACTGTGGTTGCGCCGCGGACAACCAAGCGCGACGTCTAGAGCGGTTCTCCAATTTCTATGTGGCATCTCCAGTTCCATGCAAGGTGGCTTTTTCTTGAGGAAAGAGCCACTTACCGATATCGCTTCGCTATACGCCAATTGGAGAACCGCTATAGCCAGGTGCACCCCGTCGCTCAAAACCGTTCTGTGTCAATCGAAAATCGAAAACGGCATCGCGCCCCTCCAGCGACGGGTATGCTTGATTCTGCATGTTGTACGTCCTTGTCGTATTGGCGGTCTTTGGCCTGATCACGTCTTCGGTGTTCGCGGGAATGGTTCTCGCGGCGGTGCCACGCTATCTGCGCGAGCGGCAGCTGGCGGAGGCAAAGCTCAGCACTCGCCCTGGATTCACTCCGCCATTGACGCTGCTGAAGCCGGTGCACGGGGCCGAGCCCGGCCTTGATGCGCACTTGGCCAGCTTCTTCGAGCAAGACTACCCGCAGTTCGAAATCCTGTTCTGCGCGCGCTCTGAAAGCGATGCAGGCCTCGAGATTGCGCGCGGCGTTGCCGCACGCTATCCGCACATCCCCGCAAAATTCTTGGCAACCGGTGAGCCGCCCTACATCAATGCCAAGGTTGCGTCGATGGAGAAGATGGAAGCCGCCGCAGCTTACGACATTCTCGTCATCAGCGACAGCGATGTGCGCGTAACGCCGGATTATCTGCGCGCGGTGGCGCTGCCCTTTGCAGATAAGAACGTGGGAGGGATGTGCTGCCTCTATCGCGGTGTCGCTGCCGGTGGCAGCTTGTGGGCGCGTCTTGAAGCCGTGGGCATGAGCGTGGAGATGACGGCCGGCGTGCTGGTGGCGCGGATGATGGAAGGCATGCAGTTCACCCTGGGGCCAACGATGGCCTTTCGTCGAGAGACGATTCGACGCATGGGTGGATTCCGCGTGACAGCGGACTACTGCGCCGACGATTTCGTTCTCGGCAACGAGACCTGGAAGCTGGGGCAGACCGTCGTGCTCAGCCATCACGCGATCGACCACATCGTTCTCAATTCCAGCTTTCTGGCATCGCTAAAGCACCAGGTACGCTGGATGAAGAGCACGCGCTTTTCGCGGCCCAAGGGGCACTTCGGGACCGCGCTTACGTTCAGCTTGCCATTTGGCATGCTCGGGTGGGCTGCAGCCGCGGCGCTGGGTTACGCCGGCTGGGGAGTCGCGTTCCTTGCCTGGAGCGTGGCAACGAGGCTGGCGCTGTCCATTTCGGTCGGCCGGCTCGTGGTGCGCGATCGCAGTTGGGTCAATCTGCTGGTGCTTTACCCTGTCCGCGATCTGATGGGGTTTGGCTTCTGGGCGGCAAGTTATTTAGGCAACCGAATCTTATGGCGCGGCCGCGTCTTTCAACTGCTGCCGGGCGGCAAAATGCGGGCTGCCAAGTAGAGAAGCTCAACCGAAGATTCAAATACTGCAGCCTACTTCAGCGGGCGATCGGTCCAGAGCGCCTTGTCGGCGATGGATTGGACGGGATAAAGCCGGCCTGCAAGCAGTTGCTCGGCTTTGGGCTGATTCGTGTCCTGCGCAAACAGCCACTTGCGCTCGCCAGTGCCCCACCTCTTTGAAAGCTGATCGTCGCTGAGCATGATCTTCGGCGCGTCTGGGTAGCATGAGCCCCACAGCAGCGAGGAACCATTTCCATGCGGCGAGCACGGCTCAACGACTACGAACGCGGACTTGCGCAGAAAACCGTGAGTATAGAAGACCACCGAAGAGGCGTCAGACTGATCGCCGTAAATGATGAACGAGTCGGCCGGTGAGCCTTTCTGGATGATGGTGTCGGCCAATTGCTTGGAACTGAGCATGGGCTCGAAGCGGGCAAACGCGATATGCGCAGCTATCAGAAAGACTGCAGACGTAAGTGCGACGGTGACGGTGGCGGCCAAGTGCTTGCGACGCAATCGCAGCAGCCAGCCGAGCGCCGGCCCAACCAGCAAAGTGACTGCGGCGATTGCGGCCGGCAGGCGCAGAGCGGCGAACGACGGGCCCGTCAGGTCAAAGATGTGGGACATGGACAGCGTGTAGCCCCCCACATCGCGGTGAGCCAATAGCGTGCCAATGTCGGAGACAAACGGCAAGGTATGCGATTCCCACAGCCCCCAACCGAGAGCCAAAGCGGCAAGCAGGCCGGCGACTGCAAACACAGTCTGCGCGCCCGTCAGCCATGCCGTCGAGAGCTGCGGCTTTTCGCCGTCAGGTCCGCGTTTCTCCTCGATGCCCGCGAGCACTCCCGCAATCAGTATCAGCAGCGGTGTCCAGGCGGGAAACGTGTAGTATTCCTGATTGGTCGAGATCGAGAAGAACAGCAAAGTGAAAGCCGAAAAAAGTCCAAGCAGCCACGCGGTGCGAACGCGGAATTTCAGGCGCGCAACATAGCTGGCCACATCTTCTCGGGCTGCGTAGTCGAGATAGAAGTCCACCGTCTGGCCGGCATCGCGACGGAGATGCTGCATCCAGTTACGGCGCGTCTTCCACGCGACGACGAGCAAGGCGGGAAGGAACAGACTCCACGGAAATAGCCAGACCAGGTGAAGCAACCAATAGGCCACGAAAGGAAGCCGGTTGTAGTCGTGCGGAAAGCGCTGGCCAAGAAACCGTAGGAAGTGCTCGTTTACAAAATAGAAGTACCAGAAACCATGGACGTTGCCCGGCGTGGGATGATTGCCAACCGGGTGGCCCTGGTCGGGATTGGCGAGGCCGGCCAGGATGTGCCAGGGTGCTGCGATGGCGAGGAAGAGCAGGATCCCCGTGAAGGGTTTCAATTCACGCCAACGCCGCCACTGTCCGCTCAATAGAAGGAGGGGAATGGCGGCCGCTGCAAAGAAAGCCGGCGCAATGAGGCCCTTGGTAAGTGTCGCCAGGGCCAGCGCTGTCCACATTCCGTAAAACCGAATGGGCCGACGGCTCTCCAGTCCGGTAAGGAAACTGTAAAGCGCGAAGAGGAGCAGAAAACTCAGCAGAGCCTCGGGAATGGCGAAGCGCGTAAAGAGAAACGGTCCAATCGAAGTGAGTACTCCGAGCGCGGCATACAGCGCCGCGCGGCGCCCCCAGGCGCGATGGGCCCACAGCCAGGCCAGCCAGGCACAGCCCAGCATCGCAAGTGCGTTCGGTAAGTGGGTGGCAAAGGCATTCTGGCCAAAGACCGGGTAAAGCGCGGCATCAAGCCAGTAAGGGAGCGGGGGCTTTTCAAGGTAGCGGATGCCGTCGACTTTCATGGTCACCCAGTCGCCGCTCTCGTCCATCTGTTGCGCAACCTGGGCGTGGGAGGCGTCGACATCGTCGAGCAAAGGTGGCGTGAAGAGTGAAGCAAACGATACCGCGAGAAAAATGGCGGTCAGAAGCACCCATGCCGCCAAGGTTGACGGGGCTTGCGTGGCAGGATTCTGAATGTCCGACGTTTTTATCATCGCGTTAGGCCTTTAGCAGCAAGCATAGCAGTCGTTTTTGCAGCGCATCCCATGGCGCGAAACTGCAGAAAAATGAGTGGATTGTTGCTTAATGCGCCTGGGCGTGCAAAATTGGACAATGGAAGGTTACAGCAACATGAATTCCGGTTCCACCGGGGCAAATCAGCCTACCCCCGCCATGAACGAAGCAAGAGGTCGAGGCCGGATTGAGGCGTGGCGGCAGTTGCTTGCGCAATGCGGCCGCAAAGCTACACGGAAACGCGTTCATGGGATGCGGGTGCTGACGCTGCGCCTTCAGGCGGAACTGAAACACCGTCTCAGTGACCATGAACTCGGCGACCGCAACGCTCAATTGGGACAGCGCTGGGGCAAGCAGGCGGAGAAACTGCGGCAGGTTCTTGGACCGGTTCGCGAGGCGGATGTGTGGCTCGATAAGCTGGCGGGTCTCCGCGCCAAGCTGGAAAAGAGTGGTGGATATAAGCCCCGTTCGAGCCGCGAAAGCGCGGCCCAAATTGAAGAACTGGAAGACAAATTAAAGCAAAAGCGCCGGACATGGGAAAAGAAACTCATCGCCGAAATTGAAGACCGCAAGGACAAGATCGAAAAGCTCAGCAATGCCTTGGACCTCGACTCCGAGCCCCTGATCGGGAGGTGTGGACCTGGTGGGGCCAGGCAGATTGGCGAGCAATTTACCGCTATAGCTGCCGAGTTCCCCACGCTCGACGAAAAGAACCTGCACCTGTTTCGCAAGAACATCAAGGCGGTGCGATATCTCGCCGAAATCTTTGCCGCCGGTGACCTGGAGGCAGGGCGCCAGGCCGCCCAACTCAAGAAAATGCAATCTGCGATTGGGGAATGGCACGACTGGCAGGATCTCGCAAAAGAGCAGCGTCATTCGCACAAGAAACACAAAGAGCTTGCGGAGTTGCTTGAGGCGCTGACGGCAGAATCGCTGGAGAAAGCGCTCGAGCTTTGCGAGCGCGTGAAGGCGCAATTGCTAAAGAAGCAATTCTTGAAGGGAAGTAATGCCGTCGACTCCTCACAGGTGGCCGTAGGAAAGCGTCCTGTTCGAAGCGCAGCCTCGACGACCACCTCGACCGATGAGATGCTCGCCTAAAGATTTAAATGAATGCTAGGGAACGTTGTCTTTCGTGAGCGCGTATCGAGAGTGTGAAGCGAGCCCGTCTCCTCATCCTCATTACCGGTGGCTCCATCGCAGTCTGGCTGGTTCTCTGCACCGCGATCGGAATTGTGGCGGTCGAAGGCGCGCTCCACCCGGTGCGTTTGCCGTTGACACCGGCAGACGATTCGAGAGCTCAAAACATTGCAGCGCAGGATCGAGCAAGGATTGCTGACGTAGAGATTACCTCAGACGATGGAGTCACACTTCGCGCATGGATCATGCGTCCGATCGCGGGCAATGGCGATGCGGTCATTCTGTTGCACGGGGTAGCCGACAACCGCGCGGGAATGCTGGGCAACGCAGATATGCTCTTGCGCCATGGCTTCGCGGTCCTGCTGCCAGATGCGCGTGCGCATGGAGCGAGCGGAGGCCCGATTGCAACGTACGGCGTAAAAGAGGCTGACGACGTGCGCAGGTGGTATGACTGGCTGGCGCGGTCTCAGGCTCCTCGCTGCATCGACGGCCTCGGCGAGTAGATGGGTGGCGCGCAACTGCTGGGTTCGCTGCAAAATGAGCGTGGATTTTGTGCCGTCATCGCGGAGAGTACATTCGCAACCTTTGAAGAAGCGGGTTATGACAGGCTTGGACAAGCGTTTGGAACCGGTTCGTGGCTGGGGAGTACGCTGCTGCGTCCGGCACTTATGGTGGGGTTTTATTATGCTCGCTTGAAATTCGACGTCGATCTTCGGAATGCGCGCCCGAGAGACGCGGTGGCTGCGAGCCGCGTTCCGATTCTGCTGATTCATGGGCGGGCAGACGCGAATTTGCCGCCACGCCACTCAGAAGAAATCAAGTCATATAGTCCGGCTGTCGCTCTGTGGGAACCGCAAGGTGCAGGACACTGCGGAGCTGCCGGAGCGGATCCCAGGGAGTACGAACGCCGCGTGGTCGCCTGGTTTGAGAGCCATCGTTCGGATAACGCCTCAGTCGCATCTCGATAACAAGCGTGGTTTTGAAATCTTTGCCGCCGCGGTCGTGTATCTTTGGCGAAGAACCAGATTCCGATTTTGTTGAGAGTGTGTTAGTTCCCGATGCCCACTTTTGCCGCCATAGATATCGGCTCCAATTCCTGCCGTCTCAAGATCGCAAAAGTTGTCGCGCACCAGTTGCGCACGCTGCACGAGGATCGCGAAGTGACGCGGCTCGGGGCCAGCGTGTTTGCGTCGGGGCTGGTTTCGCCAGAGGCAATGGCGGCCACGCTTCGAGCGCTTAAGCGCTTTCAGCGAGCGGTGCAATCGCATGGCGTAGACCAAATTCGGGTGGTCGCTACCTCAGCGATGCGCGACGCGCGAAACGCAGCAGCTTTTCATGCATGGGTGAAGGCGGAAACGGGCTGGAACATGGAGACCATCTCCGGCCTGGAAGAGGGCCGGCTTATCCATCGTGGACTGATGAGCGCGGAGCCGGGCGCTGGTGGCAAAGTGCTGTTGGTAGATCTGGGTGGCGGCAGCTGCGAGATCACCTTATCGGAGCGCAAGCGAATCACAGAAACGATCAGCGTCCCTCTGGGTGCGGTGAGGCTTACGGAGGAGTTTCTGTCTGTCGATCCACCTCCGGCTGAAGAATTGGCACGAATGCGGCGGCTGATTGCGCGTGAACTGCGCAGGGCGAATCGCAAGATTCAGCCCGGGAAAGTCCAACTGGTCATTGCCACGTCTGGCACCGCTGCCGCATTGGCAGAGGCTTGCGCGGCTATCGGCAAGGGCGGCAAGTCTCAAAGAAAGCCGAGGCGATCGTCGAAATCCGCTTCATCGTCAGGGGGCGGGGTGGCGCCCGCAAATGAGGTGCGCAAGCTGGCGGCAAAGATAGGGCGCATGACTCTTCCTGAACGCGAAGCGGTGGCGGGAATCGGGCCACGACGTGCGGAGATCATCGTTGCCGGCGCGCAGGTGTTTGCCGAGCTTTTGGAAAGCTTCGGGCTGCCTGGTTTTAGGTATTCGCCGTTGGGCTTGCGCGACGGCATTCTCGCGCAGATGCTCGCTGCTCAAGACGAGCGCGCCGCGGGACACAGGCAGTTTGAGCTTGAGCGTTGGGAGAGCGTCGTCGTTACCGCCACGCGTTACGGAGTGGACATACATCAAGCCGAACCGGTGCGTGCTCACACGGTGCAACTCTTTCGCGATCTCAAGGCATTGCACCAGTTGCCGCCGGAGTACGAGAGCTGGCTGGCCGCCGCCGCCTACCTGCGCGACACGGGCAAATTCATCAACCACCAGGGACACCATCGGCACGCGCAGTACATCGTGTCGAGCTCGGAGATATACGGGTACACGCAGGTGCAGCGGACCATTGTGTCGGCGATTGCGCGCTATCTGGGCAAAAGCCGCCCACAGCCGGGAGATCGCGCACTGCGCAATATCCCACCCGATGAGCATAAGCACGTGCATCGAGCCGTAGTGCTGCTGCGGCTTGCAGTGGCGCTCAACCAGGATCGAGCCAGCGATGTGCTGCGCGTTGTGGCGCGGATTTATCCGAAGCGCGTGTATCTGGAGTTGCAGCCGGGCCGCACCGGCGCGGAGCTGGAGCTTTGGTCACTGCGCAAGGAAGCCGGTTATTTCCGCGAGGTCTTCGGTCGCGAGCTTTTTGCCACGCTGGCGTAGATCCAGCGGGCCATGCGCGGGTCAATCAGCCACTGCAGCAGAGGCGGGTGCTTGTCCATGTCGATGCGGGCAACGGAAGCCTTGCGCATTCGAACTCCGGCGCCTCCGTTGGCGGTAATCAGGCGGCCGACAAGCTTGAACAAGTTGGGATTATGGCCGACAACCAGGACGTCCTGGCGATCCGAGTATTTTTCAAGCATCTGCTGAAAGGCGGCGAAGTCCGCCTCGGGCGCGAGAGCCGGACTGATCTCAACCTTGCCTTCGTACCCCAACTCGTTGCCCACAAATTGCGCAGTTTGCAGGGCGCGCTTCAGTGGGCTCGAGACGATCAAGTCTGGTTGTACTTTAAGAGCATTCAGAATGCGGCCCATCACCATGCATTGTTCTTTGCCTTCTTTGATGAGACCGCGCTTGGCGTCGAGTTTCGCACTCTCGCGGGGTATGCCAGCATTGGCGTGGCGCATCAGGTATAGATTCATGGCGGTGGGTGGGCGTCGTCCGGGCGGGAGGTAGGCCACTTCCTTGAGGCTCGATATTAACACGTTTGTAACAATCCGAGTAGGGTGAGGCGATCTCCAAGCTCGGTGCGAATTCTACTCAAAGAACGAAAAGCCGAAGGAGGGCTCCACCGGCTTTCCCACTACGGCGCAATGTTGAAGTTGGCATGTTCCGTAGCGAGGGAGCTGCCGCCAATCCAGACTGTGTAATTGGTCGGCTCTACAACAGCTTTTCCGGCGTTGTTGTAAAACGACAGCTCCGAAAAACCGAGATCAAATGAAACCTGCTTAGACTCTCCCGGTTTCAGGGAAATCCTGGCGAACCCTTCCAAACTTCGAACGGGCTGTTCGATACTCGCGCCAAAATTGCGCACATAGCATTGCACCACTTCGGCAGCCGCACGTTGTCCAGTGTTCTTCACGGTTACTGTTGCTGTAATCAGTCGCCGCGCGTCATCGTGGCTCGCCTCGCCTATCGGAACCATAGGTCTCGACACCGCAACACTTGAGTATGCGAAATCCGTATAGCTAAGGCCGAACCCAAACGGAAACAGCGCATCATTTGGAACATCGATATAGCGCGAGATGAAGCGGGAGTCGGAGCCCGGAGGCCGCCTCAAATCCGCATGCGCCGGCGGCCGCCCCGTCGGAAACTGATTGTAGTAGAGCGGCTCCTGACCTACCGCTCGGGGAAAACTCATGGGGAGCTTGCCGCTCGGAGCAACATCCCCGTACAACACATTCGCAATTGCCGAACCCGCTTCGGTGCCCGGAAACCACACCTCCATGATCGAGGGAATGTGTTGCGAGGCCCAGCTTAGTTCCAGTGGCCGCCCTGAGAAGACAAGCAGCACAATTGGTTTCCCGGTAGAGGCCACTGATTCCAGCAGTTTCTCCTGATTCCCGGGCAGATCCAGATAGGCGCGTGATCCGGCTTCGCCGCTCATCTCGCCCGACTCGCCCAATGCGAGCACTACTACGTCAGCCTGCTTTGCCGCCTTCAGTGCCTCTCCAAATCCATCTTCGGAGGCTGTCAGGATTTCGGTCCCCTTTGCATACGTTAGCGATCCGCCAGTAAGCTTTGCACGTGCCTCGAGAGCATCTTTCACGGTGACGACATCCGGATCGCGTGTCGATCCTCCCCACGAGCCTACCATCTCTGCAGAGTTGTCTGCCAGTGGACCGATCAGCGCAATCTTCTTCACTTGCTGTGCTAGCGGCAACACCGGTGAGCCGCTTTCGACGGGCTTGTTCTGCAGCAGCACGAAAGACTCCTCCGCTGCCTGGCGCACTTGTGGCCTGTGTTCCGGAAGTGCCCTGGTGACTTCTCGTCCCTCGGCATAAGGATGTTCGAATAGGCCCAACGCAAACTTGACCCGCAATACTCTTCGCACCGCCTCATCGACCACCTTCATCGGAACAAGTCCCGACTTAATCAGCCCCGCCAATTCGGTGTCGTAGTAGTGCGACATCATGTCCACATCGACTCCGGCAACAATCGCCTTGCGCGCAGCCGCGGCTGCGTCCAACGCGATGCCGTGATTGCGCAGTTCCATCACCGCCGTATAGTCGCTCACAACAAAGCCATTGAATCCCCACTCATCGCGAAGTACATCTTGCAGCAGAAATGAGTTCGCGGAAGAAGGCACGCCGTTGAGTGCGTTAAATGCGCTCATGATTGTCGCCGCGCCGGCCTCGACGGCTGCTTTGTAAGGGGGCAGATAGAACTGCCTCAAGCGGGACTGCGACATGTCGGTGGTGTTGTATTCTCTGCCCGCTTCGGCGGCGCCATAGGCCGCAAAGTGCTTGACGCTGGCGGCCACACTTCCCGGCCGCGACAGGTCGTCCCCTTGATAGCCGCGGATATAAGCCCGCGCCATCGCCGCGCCAAGATAAGGATCTTCTCCTGCGCCTTCCTGAGTTCGTCCCCATCGCGGATCGCGGGAAATATCGACCATCGGATGATAAAACCAGCGCACACCCGCCGTTGAGGCCTCTTCTGCCGAAATGTGAGAAATCGATGTCACCAGCTCGGGATCGAAAGTCGCGGCCAGTCCCAGCGGAATTGGATATACAGTGCGGTAGCCATGAATGATGTCGGCGCCAAACAACAATGGAATATGAAGACGGCTTTTTTCAATCGCTGCATGCTGGTAGGCATTGGTCCGCTCTGCACCCACGGTATTGAGCATCGAGCCCAATCTTCCCGTTGCAGCCAACTGCATTGCATCCACTTTGTTGTGAGTCGTTGGATTCTTTCCCGGCGCGCCCGCGGCATCGTCGGCAGGAGCAGCCTCTCCATCAAAGCCGCTGTCCCCGTATTGGACTAACTGTCCCAGCTTTTCCTCAAGCGTCATCTGCTTCAGCAACTCATTTACTCGCCGCTCGATGGCGGGAGACGCAAGCTGACGGTTCGAAGGCGCGGCGTTCTTGGTCGCAACGGTCGACGGCCCAAACGACTGGGCGTTCTGTGCGGCGGCGCCATTTCCATTCAAAAGGGAAAGACCAATGACAAAAGACAAGCCGGCATTAAATGCCCTTGCCAAACGAATGCGAGGACTCCGACTCAAATGCTGCATACCTTCTCCTCTGGTCGACTTCTATCGCGCCTCTGCGAAGTCGGGATCGGCCGCTTTCTGCTGCTGCACGTGGCCGGTGGATTTGCGCACAATGAGCTTGGGATAGACCGTGATGGTGGACGGGCGCGGATGGGGAATGTCATTCCGGATAAGTCCCAGCAGGGTGCTTGCCGCAGCTTGTCCCATACTCCGCAAGGGCTGATGAATGGTTGTCAGCGGTGGGCTAGTCGTAGATGCAGCCAGTACATCGTCGAACCCAAGCACCGAAACATCCCTGGGAACGCGCAACCCCGATTCGCGCAACGCGAGGATTGCCCCGATTGCAGTCAAATCGTTGAAGGCAAAAATCGCGGAGAATGGCCGCTTGGTTTGTAACAGTTGCCTCGTGATTTCGAGACCCGGACCGGGTCCGGGCTCGGGACTCTGCAGCTGCACTACGAGTTGAGGATCGATAGCAATTTCCAGCGTTTTTGCCACATCTACGATTGCCTGCCAGCGCTGATTCGTATCTGAACTGAATGCCTGACCCTTGATAAACGCGATCTTCTTATGTCCCAGCGTCTTCAAGTGAGAGAGCCCAAGCAGGGCAGCCTGTTCGTGGTGCAGCTCAATATTGATGACCCCGTCGCACTGCTTGTGCCCTGAGACTGAAACTACGGGAACCGGTAACGCAAGCTCAATCGAAGAATCAACGGCAATAATGCCCTCCACTGAGCGAGAGAGCATCATGCGCGGATAGCCCTCAAGCAATTCCGGACGATGACGATGACTGACGACAAAGTAAAAGAAGCCGTCCTTCAGCAGTTCATCTTCAATGCCACCAAGCACGGCTGTTGAGTAGCCTTCGCTGATCTCCGGCACGATGACGCCGACTGTGTGAGTTCGCTTCTTGCGCAGGCTCCGAGCCACGGAGTTCGCAGTGTAGCCATACAAAGCTGCGGCATGCAGCACGCGCTGCTGTGTCTCCTCGGCGATGCGGTGCGCGGCCGCCTCACCATTCACGATCCGGGATACGGTCGACTGCGAAAGCTCAAGGATTGCGGCGAGCTCCCTGAGCGTCATCGGGCTGAGCGGTCTTTGAGGCACCTTGTCGTTATTCATGAGATGTGAATCCCGCGCGCTTCATTGCGAGCGAACTTTCCGGGTTGCGCATAAACGTTTTCCAAATGAGATCGGTGCGCAGATTTTCGGCCATCACTACGGAAATTCCCTGATCGATTCCGAGCACGTCCGGGTCGTACCAATTTGCAGCGGGATGAAACGCATCCACGAATCCGTACCGACCCCATGCCTTCGCGCCCCACTTCGAACGCATCGCGCGCAACACGGCAATGCAGTCGGCCGGCAGAAATGGGAGTGAGCCAGCCGCGGCACAGGGCACAACCGTTCCGTCGAGCGGTCCTTGCGGGGGCGGGCCTCCCCAGGCAGTGTATCCACCCTCATAGTCCGAAGCCGAAACGCCCCAGTAATCCTCGCTGAACCATTTGGGATAAGAGAGACAGAATGCTTTGTGCGCCCGCGTGGCGGTTACAGAGTTGTCAAAGTAATTGGTGTATGGATCGCGCTTGTTGCGAAAGTCGTAATATGCCTGCGAATACTGATGCGTGAAGATCGGATCGTCCCCGCTGATAAAGTCAAAGCCTTTGTAATGGATCACAGGACGCGTAAAGTTTTTCCAGTACTCACCCGGCACGGGATGGGTCGGCGAACCGATGGCCAGCAGGTAAATCATCATGAGTTCGCAGTAGTGCTCCCAGCGTGCTTCGAGAAAGCCGGTGTCCGGCTGCCAGCCCATTGAGAATGTCTTCCCGCCGTTCAACATCCATGGCCAGTCCACGCGCTCATAGATTTGTTTGGCCAGGGATTTGATCTTGGCGTCGTTAAAATATACGCGTGCTGTAAGAACTCCACACAACAGCAGGGAAGTATCGATCGACGAAAGCTCAGAGCCTTTGAATCGGACGCCGGTTTCAATGTCGTTGAAGTGATAAAAGAATCCGTGAACTTCAGGCAGGGTGTTGAGGTGCCATTGCAACGTCGTTCGCACGCGGTCCACGATCTGTGCATGAGGCAGATATCCGCGCTTGTCGGCGATGCACAGCGCGGTGAGCCCAAAGCCGGTAGCGGCGATGCTGGCCATGCGCCGAGGATCTCGTGTCCCTCTTAGGTCGTTGCGCGCGCGGTCGAGAACCTGCCCGGTATCGGGGCTTGCCTGCTCCCAGAAGAACAAGCATCCTTGCCGCTCCAAGTCATCGAGAAAATCCTCATCCTCCTTCGACGGCTTCCATTGGCTCGCAAACGCAAACCCCGGTGGCAAGAGCGTGCAGCCCGCGGCTGCTGCCATCATCTGCAGCGTCCTGCGCCTGCTCGGTAACTCTTTGCCGTTACGCTGATTCATTCGTGGACCCTCCGACCTTATGTTCCTGGCCGACTGTTTCAATTACAGTTCAAGTGCGACAATCAGAGTGACGCCAGACTGCGAAACGATTTCACGGTTGATCTTCCTGTTGTTTCATGTTTCATCGCTGCAATCGAAGAAGCGGATCCAATGCGATTCAATCCGACCCGGGCTTCAAAGCCGGAAGGATGAATGAAGTGCAGCCAGGAATTTCCGGCCCAGGCAGCGGGTATGGGCAGTCAACCCAAAGCCAAAACAAACGGAATTAGAATCGCGCAACCGATTGCGCACTGCAAATTCATATCACCTGACTCAATCATCGTCAAGCATCGATTTGTGGAGACTTAGGGCAGAGGTCCAGCGACAGCGAAACTTGTTTCCGGCATCTGTCGAGTCCGTATCTTCCACGGCCTCTCATTTCTTGCCGGCCGCATCGAGCTTTTTCTGTAGCTCCGCAATCTCTGGGTTCGCCATGAAATTTCTCCAGAGCAGCCCTGTGCGGTAGTTCTCCACCATCGCAACAATCGGCGCCTGATTGAGTCCCATGTAGATGGGAGAAACCCAATTGGCGCCGGGATTGTACGCATCCCGAGGGCCGTAGATATCCCACAGATCGACTCCCATGTCGCGGTAGTAATGCTTGAATGCCTCCATGGACGCCTCAGGGGTGTAAGGAAAAGAAGACAGAGCGCCAGTCAGCGTCATGGTCCCGTTGTCGTTGAGCGCGTCTGGCGCAGAGGCGGCGTAGCCCCACGGAGTGTCGCTCGCGGTCAGCCCCCAGGCATTCGCGGCGTAGCCCTGCTGGTGCTTCGGATTTGCTATGCAATAGGCGCGGTTGATCAGCGCGATGTTCCGGTTGTTATCAAAATACGAAGCAGTAAAGCGGTCATGCAGGGCATGCGGATCGAAGCCCAGGAAAGAGTAATGCGTGAAGAACAGCGGTCCACCCGTGCCTACTCCCACATCGAGCTTGATTCCAAAATATGTCTTGCCGTTGGCATAGTGATTGCCGTCCGGGCTGCCAGACCAGCCTTGCCGGTAGTCAAGCGCCATCTGCGCCTGACTTGACCAACCCGTGTAGTACGTCTGACTCGGAACTCCGTGTGTCGGCGAGGCAATGGCCAGCAGATACGTCACCATCACTTCGTTGAACCCAATCAGCGGATGATGGATCCGAAAGCTCCACTGCGGCGACCAATGCCAAAACAAAAAATCAGTCTGAGGATTGTCGCGATACCAGTCCCACTCCACCGTCTCCCATAGGCCCGTAATACGACGGTAGAGATCGCGTTCTTTCTCACTCGGCCCCTTGAAATACTGTCGCGCGGTGAGCAGACCCTGCACGAGGAACGAAGTCTCCACCAGATCTCCGCCGTTATCGAACATGCCAAATAACGGCGCCGTCTGCCCGGTTGCGCCATTCATGTAGTGAGACCACGCACCGTGGTACCGCTGCGCCTTTTCAAGAAATGCCACGATCTTTGTGAGTCGTTCCACCCCCTGTTCGCGAGTGATGAAGTGGCGATCGACGCCTACGACCAGGGCGCAGATGCCCATGCCGCTCGCACCGGTGGCAACAATGCGATCGTCGCCTGGAATGTTTTCGCGAGCCATGCCTGAGTGCGCATCGGCGCCCTCCCAGTAGTACTGAAATGCGGCCTCCTGCAGCATGGTGAGCATTCCATCGTCGTTTAACTCACGCGTCTGGGCGCTCGCCTCCGCGGATTGCGCTGACTGTTTGTACTGCCAATCCTCCGCCGACACTTTGTAAGCAGCTTGTACGTTCGACTTTCCCAGGAAATCCGAATAGCGATGTATACCCGGCAACTGGATGCCGATGGGCTCAAAGGGACCACCGTTGAGAGAACGAAGTATCTCGAATCTTGCGAGAGCAGCCGTCTCAATGGTGTCCCATTGCACAACGATGTGGCGGTCATAGCCGGTAGCGCGCACGTGCTCCGGGACCTGCAATTCTTTTGCGTTGCGTTCGAGACCCGCGGCGCCATCGTTATCCACGCGAATCTCGTCGACGATTAGGGTGTGCCTGGCCCCGTCTGCTCGACCTTGATGGAAGATGACACTCTGCAGATATTGCGGATGAAATGCGTAGACCGAATTTGTGTGGAATGCAGTCAAAGGGATGCGAACTTGCGTCCATCGTCCAGCCGGAATATCGCCGGAGAACTTGCCGAGCGGTTCGGGAGCAGTAAAGCTACCCGGAAACTGCGCTACCTGCAGACCTTCTCTCGCGTCAGACAACACAACTTCGGGCAAATCGGCCGCCGAAATCCCGTCCGCGGAAAAGCACCAGAGGTAGAGAGTCTTCCCCTCCCTTTCTGGAAAGCGATTGCGGAAGTTGACGAGATGAACTTCCGCATCCCATCCGCCACCCTGCTTCGATTGCCACTGAAGCCGCAGCGCATTCGGCGGTGTCAAAAAGATCCGCGACTCCACTGGAAGGCGTGCGTCCTTCTGCTCAAGCTCGCTCGGTGCCACAGCCTGCGCAGTGCTGTACCAGTCGTAACTTGAGTTCTGGCTGTTGTCGAAAACAACATGGCGATAATAGTTCGATTGCGCGAAAACAACGAGGCATAGCAACGATGGGGAAAGGACGAATGCGGCGAATGTGCGAACAAGATTGCGGCCTGAGAACCACTTGAAGTATCGACTCGCGAAATGCATGCGCGCCATTATAGCGCTGAGAAGTTCTGGGACGTTTCGCCGCCTGCGAAGCCATCAGTTGGTGGGCGGGCACAGGGATTTTTCCTCAATGCTCCCTTCCGCATCAACGAAAGTCAGACCGGCTGGCATTGAGGTATTTCTTGTGACGAAACGCATCCGCAATCGTCTTGCACCGGGGGCCCAAAGCCGCCGGGAATTGGCGCGGATTGTCGTGAGCTGAGAAAAAAGCAGTTGACAATGAAATCTCGGCGGTGGTACCAATACGCCGTTGCACAACCGATTGCGCATGATGCGCATTCGGTTGCGCCAATTCTTCCCAATGATGAGCTTTGAACAGGCCGCAAGCCGCAACACTTCGAGGAGACCGCGATGCAGCACAATGACGTAAAAGGCTTTAGACAGAGTTTTTTGAGCGGAGTCAGATCCACAGCAGCAGCCTATATGTGGTGGGTGATTGCGCTGGGGGTGCTTACGCTTTGCGCACTGCCCGCTCACGCCCAATACCGCGCCAGCCTCCAGGGAACAGTCCAGGACACGGCTGGAGCAATGGTTCCCGGGGCACAACTTTCCCTCACCGACAAAGAAACTAACCGAACCATCACGGCAAAGAGCGACGAGACCGGAAATTTCACCTTCAGTGAACTCCCTCCGAGTAAATACTCGCTGGTCGTGACCCGGGATGGCTTCAAGAAAAAGGTGCTGGATAACATTGCCATTCTGGCCGAGCAGTCCAACGCGCTCACCGTGAAAATGGACGTCGGCGGAGCTGCCGAGACCGTTACGGTAAACGCCGAGGAAACGCCTCTCATTGACACGGAAACCGGCAGCATCAGCGGTACGATTGACCAAAACGACATTGCAAAGATGCCTTCTTTCGGGCGCGATGTCTTCCAGCTTGTTCAGCTGGCGCCTGGCATGTTTGGCGACGGCTCGCAGAATTCAGGCGGCGGCACCAACAGCATTGGCGGCAATCAGGGCCCAGGTGGATCTGGCAACAGCAGCGGCGTTTTCGCGACGGAGAACCGGCCGCAAGTCTCCGGCAATGGTGGCCGCTCAGATTCCAACGCAATCTCGCTGGATGGCGTAAGCATCACGAGCGTCACTTGGGGTTCGGCAGCTGTGATCACGCCCAGTGAAGACTCCATCAAGGAAGTCAAGGTGGTCGCCAACAACTACGACGCCGAGTACGGTCGTACGAGCGGCGCGCAGATTCAGGTGATTTCTCAGAACGGCACCAATCAGTACCACGGAACCGGATTCTTCAAGGTGGACCGTCCCGGACTGAACGCAACGCAGCGTTGGGATCCGAACAACAATCCGCAGAAAGACACTAGCCGGTTCAATCAATTCGGCGGCACCGTCGGCGGCCCCATTCTCCACAATAAGGTCTTCGGATTCTTCTCTTATGAGACCGTTCGCAACCACTCCATTTCGACAGGGGGTGAATGGTACGACACGGCGAGCTTTGATAGTTCAGCGTCTTCAAGCAGCATTGCTTCCAAGTTCCTCACCATCAAGGGTGCAGGTGCTGTCTACAGCAAGATTCTTGAAGGCGCGGGTGATCATCACACTTGCGCGGATGTCAATCTGGTTCAGGGCGTCACCTGCAACTTCATAGAGGGCCAGGGACTCGACGTCGGCAAGCCGCTGGTCGGATTCGCATTGGGTGCTCATGATCCGTCGTACAACGGAAAGGATCCGATAACCGGAATCTATTACCCCGGATTAGGCGGCGATGGCTCCGGCGACCCAGCGAACCTAGACGGCAACGCTGATTTGTTCTATGTGGCCACGGTAAATCCAACCTCAAACATCAACGTGCAGTACAACGGGCGTCTCGACTACCAGGTCACGAGCAAAGACCTCTTCGCAGCCAGCCTCTACTACGTTCCGGTCCGCAACACGAACTACAACGGCGCGAATCGCGCATCCAATATCTTCCACCACAACGCAACCAACTACTCGACATCCGCGTTGTGGAACCACACCTTCTCCGGCTCGCTTTTGAATGAGGCGCGCGCGGATATGGCGGGCTGGAAGTGGAACGAGCTCAAGGACAATCCGCAATCCCCGCTTGGCTTGCCCGATGCCAACATTACCAGTTCGTACAATGGACCGAACGGATCCTTTGGATCCACCGAGGGAACGACCAATCTCCGTGGTAATTTCTTCGGACCCAGCATTGGCAGCGTCTTCGATCAGTGGACCATGAACTACAAAGATGTGCTAACCAAGGTTCACGCGAGCCACAACCTGAAGTTCGGCGGCCAGGTAACAAGACTGGCGTATCTCGACTCTCCCACTTGGGATGGAGAACCCTCTTACAATTTCAACAACCTTTGGGACTTCCTCAACGACGCGCCACAATTGGAGAACATTACAGCCGATCCCCGGACCGGGCAGCCGTCGCTTTTCCGCAAGGATGATCGTCAGAGCGTTTTTGCTTTCTTTGCTCAGGACGACTGGAAAGTCAAGCCGAACCTGACCCTCAACCTCGGCCTGCGCTGGGAGTACTTTGCCGGCATGACCGAAAAGAAGGGCAACGAGCCCAACGTTCGCCTTGGCTTCGGTGCTGCGACTCTGACCAACCTCAAGATCGTCCTGGGTGGCAACCAGGTCAGCGCGCCCAAAACCAACTTCGGGCCACAGGTGGGATTTGCCTGGAGTCCGGCCCACTATCAAAGCCGGCTCGTGCTTCGCGGTGGATTCGGCATTGGCTACAATGGCTTGGAGCAGGCCATCACCACCAACACCCGCAACAATCCTCCCTTCCTGGCAAATGGTTCCAGCCTGGTCGGATCACAGATTGTCTACGGTGTTGCGAGCGATATCTATCAAGCGGGCGGTCTGCCGGCCAATCCTAACATGATCACAACGTTTAACGCGGCAAATCTGCCCATCAATGGAATCCCGACAGGGATCACCGGAATTCAACCCGATTTGCCAACGACCTATGTCTATCGCTACTCGTTCGAGGGTCAATATGACCTCGGCCATCAGTGGGTTGCGACGGCCGGGTATCAGGGGAGCCTGGGCCGCAATCTGCCGCTGCAAACCAACCTCAACAACAAGCTGGCTCCGCAGATCCTTGCCAACCAGATTCCCTTCAACCCCATCCTGAACTTCATCGACTGGTATGAAGACAGCGGCCACTCGAGATTCAACGCCCTGCTGTTGGATATGCGTCACCAGTTCTCGCACACCTTTGAGGGCGACTTCCAATACCGCTATGCGAAGTCGGTTGACGATGGATCGGGGCCGTATGTCACCCCCGATTATGAGTTCCTGCCCGGCTACAACTCGGGGCCATCCGACTTTGACGTACGCAATATGTTCAAGGCATTCGGACTATGGTCGCCAGTCATCTTCCACGGCCAAAACAACTGGATGGAAAAGGCCGTCGGCGGCTGGACTGTCAGCGGCATCTTCAACTATCACTCCGGCTATCCGTTCAGTCCAAAGTACGGCGGCATCGGCTGCAATGCCTTCTATCAAAACAGCGGCAATTGCGATATGCGCGCGGCGACCTATAAAGGTGGAGCGAGCAACAGCCAGAGTACCGACAGCTTCAAGACCGGCGCGAGCCATTTCCCCGGCGGCGGAACCAACTTCTTCACGCCACCGGCCGTTGTGCAGGGAAATTCGTGGACGACGGATGTTGCCCCAACGCCTGGACCGCTCCCGCAGGTTCCCGGAGTGAAACGCAACGCCTTCAATGGCCCGCGATATTCGGACACGGACATGGCGCTCACCAAGGCGTTCGGACTGCCGAATATGAAAGTCCTGGGCGAGAACGCGCGATTTGAAGTTCGCGCTAATGCCTACAACCTCTTCAACAAGCTGAACCTGACCAACATTGACACGGGCATTACTGACGCGAACTTCGGAAGAGCGAACAACGTGCTCGGTTCACGTACGATCGAGATGGAGGCTCACTTCAAGTTCTAACTCAATCCTTCGTAAACCTCTCACGGTCTGCGTAGGATTACCCATCAAGCCCTCTCCTGCCGTCAGCGAGCCCCCAATCCAGGGCGTCTCGCTGACGGCGCTTCAATTACAGTGGATATTGGGTCCTTTGATTTGGCCCAGGGGAATCATGCTGCGTGTCTCGCAAGTCCGCGTGGAACGGGTAATCAAACTGGCAAGCTCGATTCTGGCAATCGTCGCCCTTGAAGCGCTAAGCGGCGGCGTGGTCGTCGCTCAGGCGCAGAAACAAATACACGTATCCCAGTCGCATTCCTCCCCCCCGAGTTCCAGTTCGTTTCAATCGTTAGCTGGCCGCGCGAACGCCGCGCGGGATGCCGACCGGCTCGATGAAGCCATTCCTCTCTATCGCAAAGCGCTCGCGCTGCGGCCGCGCTGGTCCGAGGGCTGGTGGTCGCTCGGAACCATCTTCTACGACCGCGACGAGTACGCACCAGCGGCGTCCGCATTCCAAAAAGTGATTGCGCTCGATCCGAAGCAGGGAACTGCGATGGCAATGCGGGGCCTTTGCGAATTCGAGCTGGGCCATGACGACAATGCGCTCCGCAACATTGAGGCAAGCAAAAGTGTAGGCATACTTGAGGACCCTCAATTGCGGCAGGTTGTGCTTTTCCGGGAGGGTGTCTTGTTGCAACGGGCCGGCCGGTTTGAAGGCGCACAGAAGGCCCTGTCGTCGCTGTGTCTCAGCGGCGTGAAGAGTGAGGAACTGGCGCACACCTTCGGCATGGTCGCTCTCAGGATGCGTGATCGAGAGCCTCCCGCAGCGGGAACTCCAGGAGCAGAGATCGTTGAACACATGGGCCGCGGCGCCTGCCTCGCCGCGCAGAAGAGCTACGACACCGCGCGACAGGAATTTGATCTGGTCATCGCCAAGTATCCGAATCATCCTTTCGTGCACTTTGCTTATGGCCGAATGCTTATCGACGCGAAAGACAGAGCCTCCGCGATTCGCGAATTCCAGCAGGAAATTACCGAAGCGCCCGACAGCGTGCTTGCGCGCCTGCAGGTTGCTGCCGCTGAGTACAAAGTGGATTCCGCTGCGGGATTGCCGTACGCCCAGGAAGCTGTGCGTCTGGCACCGCAACAGCCACTCGCGAACTATATGCTTGGCCTCCTGCTGCTTGATCTGGGCGACTATCAAAAGGCCATCCCACAGTTGGAAATCGCCCGAAAAGCATTTCCGCAGGAAGCAAAGATCGACTGGTCACTCGCGGCAGCCTACGCGCACGCAAGTCGCCCGCAAGACGCTGCGCAAGCACGCGCAACATTTGTTCGTCTCAATCAGGCGGCCAGCAAAGCCTCGGCCAACGACTCCAGGGACTTGAGCCCCGACGCAGCTCCGCACCTCGAGATTAACGAGAAAATGGAAGCAGCGCCCAGGCATTGAACCGGGACAGTTCTCATCAAGGCATCTTTGTGCTACGAATTCTTGGGCTCTTCAATCGTCAAAATGCGATCGACTTCGAGATCCTTCATCACCTGCCGGGTGCGGCTCGGCCACACGATTTCAAGTTCTTTGATGAGCTTGTTGTTCCCCAACCCAAAGTGCACACGGCAGTCGCTGGCCGAGGCATAGCCGACCGCAGTCGTAACTTCATTCCATTGCGAGTTGCCATCTTCTGTCGTGATGCGTATCTTCGCGCCGATTCCCATCCGATTGCTGTGCGAGCCTATCAGGCGCAACAAAATCCAATGGTGGCCTGTGTTCGAGATATTGTGAAATAGTTTCACCTTCCCGCCCAAAGTGGTAACCACGGCATCAATGCGGCCGTCATTGTCGATATCGCCAAATGCCACTCCGCGATGCGCAGCCGCCAATAGAAAATCCGCGCCGGCGTCCGCACCCACTTCGTCAAACTTTCCATTGCCAAGATTGCGGAAAATTGAGTTCCGCTCCGGATACGACTTGCTCGGAATCATCTCCTGAATGTTGTCCATCACGTTCGAACGGACGACAAACAGGTCCTTCCATCCGTCATTATCAAAATCAAAGATGCCGTTGCCCCATCCAGTCATCTGATTGGTCAGTTGGCCCAGCCCGCTCGGCACAGTCGCATCGACGAATTGGCCCTTCCCCTGGTTCACATACAGTGGAAACGCCTCGTGCTCTACAGCCGTGTGCCAGATATCGGGAAGTCCATCGTTGTTCACATCGCGAAAGTCCGCACCCATTCCCGAAAGCGCATTGCCGTCCGGTGAATAGGCCACACCAGCCAGTTCGCCAACTTCTTCAAATTTCTTTCCGCCGAGATTGTGAAACAGAAAATTAGGAGTCGTGTCGTTGGCCAGGAAAGCATCCAGGAATCCATCGCCATCGTAGTCTGCAAAGCTCACGCTCATGCCCTTGCCCTGCACAGCCTCGATCCCGGTCTCACGAGAAACGTCGGTAAATGTTCCATCGCCGTTGTTGCGATAGAGCGTGTTGTGCAGCGGGAGATATTTGTTCGGATGACAGTAAGCGCGCAGCCCCTCTTTTAGCGCGCAATAAGGATCCTTGTTGACTTCCCATTGGCAATAATTGACTACAAACAGGTCCAGCAGGCCGTCGTTGTTGTAGTCGAACCACCCTGCTCCCACCGACCACATCTTCTTGCCATTGTGCTTGGCGCCGGCCAGCCCGGCCTTCTCCGTGACATCGGTAAAAGTTCCATCGCCATTGTTGTGCAGCAACTGGTTCGCCGTGACGTTGGCGACGAATAGATCGGGGTGACCGTCATTATCGTAGTCCCCGACCGCAACCCCCATTCCATATCCTGCTCCAGCCACACCCGCTTTCTCCGTCACATCTGCGAAGGTGCCGTCGCCGTTGTTTCGAAACAGCCGGTTCCAGTACGCAGGCGAAGTCTTCTCGAGTGAGGGAATCTCTGCGCCGTTGGCGAGAAAAACATCAAGGTGTCCATCGCTGTCGTAATCCAGCAGTGCAACTCCTGCGACCATGGTCTCGATCTGGTTCTTATGAGGCGTAGGGCAATTGTTCGTCGAGAAATGCAATCCGGATTTCGCGGCAATCTCTTCAAATCGAATCTTCGACGCCGGTGCAGGGGCAGCGTTCGAACCCGCACCTTGCTGAGCAGCCGCCACGATTCCGCTCGGCGGCCAAAGTCCGCGTGGAAAAAGCGATCCTGCGGCGGCACCAACGAGCGTGGTGAGCATCCGGCGACGACTGAGACGCTGTGGATGAAATCGGTTCAACATGCGTGAGTGAGATCGACCCGTTTTGCGCGAGCTTCCCTTGCTAAAAACATTGGCGAAGATGGCCCTTGCCTACACTACTAAACGACAGGTCTCCGTCGTCAATTCAACTGCCGCTGATCATCGAAGCAGATTGCGCTCACGGTGCTCGCGGGCGATCCGGCTGAAATCTTGTGCAACGGCAGCCAACTCCGAATTCTCCGGATCGATACTCTTCTCTTCGACCGCCACCACTTCCACTGTTGAGTGAACAAGCCGCGCAATATTCATAACCGGTGCATTCCAAGCCCAATTGCAACCATCGGCGTTAATAAAACAACATCGGCAAATGCCCGCAGCGTCAGCGGCAAAAAACGCCTTCTCTTGACGTCAAGCAGCGCAAGCAACAAAGCACTCGCCGTTCCGGCCGCCAGCAATGCTCCAGTGCGAGGCAGGATTGGCGCGATCAACCCAACGAGAAAAATACCGGCTAATCCGAGATTACCGGCCAATGAAACGCGGAACTCACATGCCGACTCCCAGCACTCGATCGCTTGACAATTGAGCCATGCGATGAGTCCAAAGAATATGGCTACGACGATAAGCGGCCATCGGGAAGCGGTCTCATTGGGACTCATTCCCATGCGCGAAAAAGCAGGCATCGCGCACCCTGCGGTGAATAGAACGCCAACCATAAGTTCCTTCGAAAAGGATCTGCGCAACCATCCCGGCAGCCCGTGGCCAGCATGCACGCCGGAGAAATACGCCAACGCTGCCGCGGCAAGAATTGTGTCGCGATTTCTCGCGGCGAGCGGCATCGCTTCAAAAATGATTGCCACCGCGGCGCATGAGGCACACGCCGCAAGGGTGAGCAAAACGCCTCGATGGCGCCAATGAAAATAATGACGTTCGCGTAAACGACTGAAGTTGCCAGAGCGCAATCCTGCAAGCGCGTCGAGCAGACGATCTCCTACGTAAACCGCCCAAGTGCCGAGAGCGAGCAACAGCGGAACCCACGCTGGAAGGCTAATATGGACTGCCCAGGCAAAAGCGAGCGACCACACCACAGCGACGGTTGGAGCATCGAGGCTTGCCAAATGCCACAGGCGTAGCGGGGCAGGCAAGCTGCTGACGCTGTCGGCACGCGTGTGAACAAGATCCCGTCTTTGCGCGCGCGAATTGGCCAGGGGAGATGGCACTTGTCTCATTGTACAAGGCGAATAACCGAACGGCGCTGCCCAGCCAATCCTCAATAGGCTCCCGCTAGATTCAGTTCCGTGCAAGGCTCTCAGTGACAAGCGAATGAAGTTTTGCATTGACCTGGTCCTTGCTCAAAAAGAAAGGCGCGTGAAGACACTGCAACGTCAATTCCTCTCGTTCCGGCTCGTAGTTCCACGAAACGTCTACGCCCAGCTTGCTTGCAGTTCCTTTGTTGCCGCTCATGTGGAAGCCGGCTTCTTTCGCCTTCTGAATCAGGGCTGCAAATTCCTGCGGTGTAATCCCTGAAAAGAGTTGCGGTTCGTATTCTGCCACGATGTTCTCCGATGTTTCTTGGATAGGAATCAAGGCTCAGACGCTGCCCGCCCATGTGAAAAACCCGCTGTTCAATTCGACTGTAGCAAGATCTGGGGAAATTCTGCGCAATTCGGATTGAAATCCATGCGCACTTGTCCGATGAGCACGATGTATGCTTCCTGCCACCCAATCAGTCTGCGGCATCCGCCTTTTCGGTGATGGGCTTTTTCGCAACCGCCCTGGCGGTAGTCTTCATGGATTTGACTTCGGGAATTGCGGTGAGATCCGCCTTGCCTTCCGCCAGCTGCATCAGGAAGTGTTGACTCGAAAAGGCCGGGGCATCCTCGAACACCATCGAAGCTCTCTTATACGTGCCGTCAGGCTGTTGCAGCCGAGCCTTGACCGTATCGGCCAAATAAGCCGGAAGAATTTCGTCGTGGATACGGGCCTTTGCCGCGGGGTCGCGCACCGGGAACGCAACCTCGCAGCGCTCGAAGAGATTGCGAGGCATCCAGTCCGCCGATCCGAGGTAGATTTCGTCGTCGCCGCCATTGGCAAAGTGGAAGATGCGCGAGTGCTCAAGAAACCGTCCGACCACCGACCGCACCCTGATTCGGTGAGACATGCCCTTAACGCCGGGCCGCAGAATGCAGAGACCGCGAATGATCAGGTCAATCTCAACGCCGGCGTTTGACGCCTGATACAGCGCGTCGATGACGCTTGGTTCGAGCAGCGCGTTCATCTTGGCAATGATGTGCGCGGGCCGTCCAGCCTTCGCATGCTCCATTTCGCGGCGAATCAGCCCCAGAAAACTCTCCGCCATCGTCAGCGGCGCCACCATGATCGGCCGATAGTCGTCGATCTCGGCATGCGCCGTCAGGTAATTGAAGACCATGTGCACGCGCTCGGTAATTTGTGGGTCGCAAGTCAACAAACTCAGATCCGTATAAAACCGCGCGGTGACGGGGTTGTAGTTGCCGGTACCGAGATGGCAGTAACGCCGCGTCACCCCATCCTCGTCGCGCCGGACCAGCATGGCGAGCTTGCAGTGCGTCTTGAGACCGACAACGCCGTGAAAGACCTGCACGCCCGCGTCTTCCATGTTGCGCGCCCAGCGAATATTTGACGCTTCATCGAAGCGCGCCATTAGCTCAACCACAAGCGTGGCTTCTTTGGTTGCCGCGGCTTCAATCAACGCAGAGAAGACCGGCGAGTCCTGACTGGTCCGGTAGAGCGTCTGTTTCATGCTCACAACGGCCGGGTCTTCCGCTCCCTGTTGGATGAAGTCAACCACTGGGTCATAGGAGTCGTATGGATGGTGCAGCAAAACGTCGTGCAGGCGCAGCTCGTCGAAGATGTTTGCAGATTTTCTGCTGAGGTGCAGCGGCTTGGGCGAAAAGGGCGGAAACTTCAGGTCTGGCCGCTGAATATCGCCATAGAAGAACATGACCCGCGAAAGGTTGACCGGGCCATCGTCGCGAAAAACCTGGTCTTCATCGAGTTCAAAGTTGACGCGCAGCCGCTCCACAATCTCCTGGTCGGCCCCGGCTTCGATCTCCAGCCGCACCGAATCGCCCTTGCGCCGATTGTGCAATTCCACTCGAATGGTTTCCAGCAGCGAGCGTGCTTCCTCTTCCTCAAAATACAGATTTGAATTTCGCGTGACGCGGAAAGCCACTCGCGCCAGTACCTCGTATCCGCGATACATGCCGGCCAGATTCTGCGCGATCAGGTCCTGCAGCAGCAGGTAGTCAAACTTCCCATCCGCCGCAGGCAGGCGCACAAACCTCGGCAACGCGCGCGGAACCGTGACCACGCCGAGCACCTGCGGTCCCGAGCTTTTCCTCTTGCGTCGCAGCAGCAGGGCCAGACAGAGTGCTTTGTTCAGCACCCGGGGAAAGGGATGCGCCGGGTCGATTGCAATCGGTGTCAGCAGCGGATCAACTTCGCGCTGGAAATATCCCTTGGCGTAGGCTTGGGCATCTTCATCCAACTCGTCCCATTCCAGCAGCCGGATGCCCTGCTTGCGCAATTCAGGAAGAAGCAAGTCGTTCCAGCAGCGATACTGTGCGTCGACAAAGCTGTGGATTTCCGCGGTCAGAGCGGCAAGAGCTTCGTCGGGGCGCAGGCCATCGTAGCCCTGCTCGCGGTAACCGTCCTCAATGCGCTGCATGAGACCGGCCTGCCGTATCTCGACATATTCGTCCAGATTCGACCCCGTAATCGCCAGGAACTTTACGCGCTCAAGCAGAGGATTGGTCGGATCCTCCGCTTCCTCAAGGACGCGTCGATTGAACTGCATCCATGAGTGATCGCGACCGGTAAAGAGCTTTTGTTTCTGCTTAGTTCTGGCCATTTGGTCGTCTGTGCGTCGTGTTGGCAAGTCTACAGCCTTTTCGCTGAAAACTGCACGTTTCACGGCTTGTGGGCGATGATTTTCCCATCTTCGCAATCCTTACAAGATCAAAGGGAAGGCCATGTTAAAGGCCTGAGAAAAGACGGTCAGCCGGATGCTTATCGCAACAGCTTGGCCCCAATTCCAGGCGGTTCCTTCATTGACCCACGACGCCCGCCGGGTTGAGGATAAAGATTGGGTAAGCGCGCTTCATTTTCCAAAGAGGAGCCATCTGCATGTCTCAGCAATCGAATTTGACGCAAGACAGCCTGATTCCGGCACAGCCAATCCCGGCCGGGGCCGAGGCTTTTTCAAGGCGGGTTCACGGATTGCTCGACGGCCGGCCCAAGGACGATGCGACAGTCTCCAAGGCTTTAGACGGCATGGACGAGATGCTGGACGTGATTGCGGCGGCCCTATACAGCCTGGCTTCGATGCTGGTGGGTGAGGGAGAGGACAGTATTCGCCTGGTGGAGACGGCTGTGGCGACGACGGAAGTTTCGGCTTGCGATGATGCGCTGCATGCGCGCAAGAGCAGCCGTCGGGCGCTATGTGCGGCGGCGATTGAGATTCTGGCACAGCGGGACGCCGGGAGCCTGGCTGCTCCGGCGAATGTTGAGCCGGCGGTCGGGTGTATCGATGACGACGATTTGTCGGGGGCGGGAATTTCCACAGATGAGTTCAACTCGATGCTCTCCGGACCGAATCGGGACAGAGTGAGGGAATGGCTCACCGGCCTGGCTACCGAAGTGCGCGTGGTGTTTGCTTTGCGAGCGGTGGCGGGATTCACCGCGGGCGAAACGGCTGCGTTGCTGGCTGGTCACGGCGGCGCAAGCGCATCGGGATGGACACCGGATGCGGTTCGCGTGATTTTTCGCCAGGGTCTGTGTTCGCTGGCTTCGCAGCTGATTCACTCCGCTGTCAGCCGGTAGACCTGAGGGACATCCTGGGGATTCCAAAATAAGGCAGGTCTGGAGCGTATGTGGAGCGGCGTCTTCGCCTCCTCTTCGGTACACTAGATTTAAGAACCTGCCTGCCCTTGGGGGGCATCTACTGGAATGCAATCATCTTTCTGGCAGAACATCCTGCCGTGATTCGAAGAAGATCGATGTCCTCAGACGACTCAGCAAACTGTACTAGATATTTCTATACACGGGGCGCTCGGGCACTATGCCTGCTTACGCTGGCGCCGATGTGTCTCTCGGCCCAGCAATTACCCAGTCTCGGATCAAGCCAGGCGACCCCGCCGTCTGCTTCGAGTTATCAGGGTAGTGTCACCTCGGGACAAGCCTCGACGCAGCCGCTCGACCTTTCTCTGGATGATGCGATTCAGCGTGGCCTCAAAAACAACCTGGGCGCGATTCTGAGTGGGACGCAGACGGCCCAGGCGCGCGCACAGGGGTTGACGCAGTTGCAGTCGTTGCTGCCCGATGTGGAATTCAATGCCAAGGAAGCCGAGATGCAGGCCGATCTTGCAGCCCAGGGCCTTCGCATTCCGGGATTTCCAACCATTATCGGTCCGTTCGGCTATACCGACCTGCGCGCGTCGTTGAGCTGGTCACTCGTGGATGTGAAATCGCTGCGCACATATTTCGCGACGCGCCACAACCTTGCCGCTGCCCAGCTTACGGCGCAGGATGCGCGGGATATGGTCGTGTTGACCGTGGGCAACGCCTACATGCTGGTGCTGGCCGATGAAGGACGTGTGGCCAGCGTGAAGGCGCAGGTGGCTACATCCAAGATTTCGCTCGACCAGGCCGTGGCAAATCACGAGGCGGGAACCGCTCCCAGGCTCGACGAGCTGCGTGCGCGCGTCGATTACCAGTCGCTCGAGCAGCAATTGATTGTCGCGCAAAATGGATTGGAGAAGGACAAGCTGGCCCTCGCCCGTACGGTTGGCCTGCCTCTCGAGCAGAGCTTCAACCTTACAGACAAGGCGCCCTACGAGGCTTTTGACAAGTTGGATGTGGAAGCAACCATTCGCCAGGCCCATGCAAATCGCAAGGATCTCGCAGCCATGGCGGAGCAAACCAAGGCGGCTGAAGAGCAGCGCAAGGCGGCAACAGCTGACCGGCTGCCCACCGTCAAGTTCGACGGAGACTACGGCGACATCGGCGTAAATGTGCGGCACTCGCATGGCACCGGCGACGCTTCGGGTACGTTGAGCGTCCCGATCTTCAAGGAATATGGACTGCGCGGCGAAGCCCAGGTCGCTCAGTCGCAACTCGATACACAGCGGGCGCAGTTGAGCGACATGAATGCGCAAGTGGATGCTGACATTCGCGACGCCCTCCTTGATATCGAGTCGGCCCAAAAGCAGGTAGAGGTTGCGCGATCCAGCGTGGACCTGGCGCAGGAAGCCCTCAACGAAGCTCAGCAGCGCTACGCCAACGGAGTAAGCGACAACCTGGCCGTGAGCCAGGCCGAGCAATCCGTGGCGCAAGCCAACGATCAATACGTATCCAGCCTCTATCGGCACAATGTCGCCAAGCTCAGCCTGGCGCGTGCCCTCGGAGCGGGGCTGGATTACAAGAAATATCTGGGAGGAAAGTAAACGTGGCGGAATCAACCCCAACAGCAGTCCAAGCCCCGCCGGATGACAGCACGGAAGTGGCGCAGCCCTCTCGCCGCAGAGGGATCATCGTTGTTGTCGTTGTGATTCTGACAATCGTTGCGGCTGGTTTCTGGTGGCGCTCCACCTACAGCGAAGACACCGACGATGCGCAGATCAACGGCCATCTGATTCAGGTGAGTGCGCGCATTGCGGGGCAGGTCATCAAGGTCGACGTGGACGAGAATCAGAAAGTCCTCAAGGGCGACACCATCGCCGAACTCGACCCGCGTGACTATCAAGTTGCAGTCGAAAACGCCAAGGCCGCATTGGCGAGTGCTGAGGCAAACGCCGCTGCTGCTCGGGTCAACGTGCCGATTACAAGCATCAACACCGGCAGCAACCTGAGCTCCGCAGGCGCGGATGTCACCGGTGCGACCGCAGGTGTTTCGCAGGCTCAACAACAGCTCGCGGCCGCGCATGCACGCGTCGCCCAGGCTGAGGCCAACAGTGTCAAAGCTGACGCCGATCTGGCGCGCTACAAGCCGCTCGTCGAGAAAGATGTTATCAGCAAGCAGCAATACGACGCGGCTGTCGCGGCAGCCGATGCCGCCAAAGCCTCGGTTGCCGATGCCAGGGCATCCGAGCAGGCTTCCGCCGATGGTGTGCGCGTGGCCAGCCAAAAGGTCGCGCAGGCTGAATCCCAGCTCAAGAACGCTCAAAGCGGCCCGCAGCAGGTTGCAGCTCAGTCTGCCCGCGCCAAACAGGCGCTGGCGCAAATGCAGCAGGCCCAGGCACAGCTCGACCAGGCCAACTTGAATCTAAGCTATACAAAGATTGTGGCCCCCGCCGCTGGAATCATCACCCGCAAGAGTGTGGAGATTAATCAGAACGTCTCGACCGGGCAGAATCTGCTCACGCTCGTTTCACTTGAAGGATTGTGGGTGACTGCAAACTTCAAGGAGACACAGCTCAGGCACATGGGCCCTGACCAGCCCGTCGAAATTAAAGTGGACTCGACCGGTAAAACCTACCATGGCAAAGTAACGCAAATTGGCGGCGCTACCGGCTCGGTGCTCTCGCTCTTTCCGCCGGAGAACGCCACCGGAAACTACGTCAAGGTTGTGCAGCGCATTCCGGTCCGCATCGACTTCGACAATCTGAATAACGAAGACCCCAATCACGAATTGCGCCCCGGCTTGTCAGTCGAGCCAAAAGTGCGTGTCAAGTAACGTCCGCTGCTCATTCAATCCGCGCAACAAATCAGGCCTCGTATCCATACCGGAAGCGAGGCCTGATTGCTGCTCTTGCAGAGAATCGCTATCACTCCTCCAGCAGGATCGGCTGGTTCGTCACCGTCACCTTCGTAGCACCGTTCAGCAGATGCAAGTTCCCCTGCAGGTCGCGGTACTGTTTATAAATCGAAGGAATCGTGACAGTACTGCTGCTGAGCCACTGTGTTGTCCAGAGGAACTCACCCTGATAATAGGGCTTCGTGATGGTGCAGCTCCAGATCACCCCGGAACTCGTGCAGGGACCACTGAACGTAGCCCCGCTCAGCCACGACGTCATCAGGACCCAGGGTTGGTGGATCGGAGTGTACCCAGGTGGGATCATGGGATCCCCCGAACAACCAGTCGTAGAGGGAGCAATCCCATAGCCCATCATCGTGCCCCAGCAAGGATCGTCAAATTCATACCAGAGATTGGTCACGGTTCCGGTGCTGCCCATCGCCAATATCCACCTGGCAACGTAAGCCTGACGAAGGAAGATCGTATTCAAGTCGCTTTGACTCACATCGTCCGTCAGATCGTCGTTCCGCCCAAAGCCGCCTTCCGTATTCCAGATCGGCAGCTTGGCCGCCCACGAGCGCAGCTGCAATACAGTTCGAACTGCGGCGGTCTCCTGAAAGACGGCAGTACGGCAATTTGGATTTGGCGTGTTCGTTGCAGTGCAGAGCGAGCTTCCCCGGGATACGATCGTCTCGGGAAACGGATAGGGAATCACACTTCGCCGCGCCCCATAGGCGTGATAACTCACCGCGTCGGGCAGAGAAGCATTCGGTATGGCATGCCAGGCATCGAGCAACTGCCCCATCGCCAGGTCAAAGCGGCCTGATACCGCCGCAACCTTGATGTAGTTCGGATTGTAGCCATCCCCTCCCGCTGACATGTTGCCCGCCAAAAAGAAACAGTCCCCGCAATACTGCTTCACAATGGTGGCCGCGTCATTCGCCATTTTCGCCATGTCCGTATAGTTCGATGACCAGAACTGCCCGTCATTGATTTCATTCCATGCTTCGTAATAGTGGATTTTGCATGTCCCTTTCAGCGGAGTCGATGGCCGGGCACTGACTCCGCAAACATGCTGCATAAGCTTCGTCACATACTCCGCCCAGATGCAGTCGCCGTTGGCCCGAACCACTCCAGCCAACGGAGCCACACAGGTCTCTTGCGTGGAATTCAGATCTCTTGGCGGGAAAGTGTGGTCACTTGAGGCCCAGCCAGGCACGTAGAGAAAGGTATACAGAAGCTGCGTGTTGTGACCCTTAGCTGCGGCAATCCATCCGTCGAGATTTCCAAACGTCGAGGAGTACACCCCTCGGCTCGTCTCAACCTGTCCCCACTCGGAGCCCCCGCGGGGCCGCACAATCGAGGGGCTCGGAGAGGGCCACCGGTTATAGCTCAGCGTACCGATGTTCATACTGCCCGGTACCTGAGCTGTGCTGAAGAGGGAAGCGGAAAGGAGGACAGGCAGAACGGGGAATCGCGCCTTCATAGGATGTTGGCCTCTTGCTGGTACACAGCCCAAAACCTTGGATGAAGAATGCAACCAGGAAGCCGTCTAGCATTTCTCCGATTTCCTTTGGATCAACCATCTTGCCCAGTCGCAATAAATTGCGATCAGCAGCTCCACCACACACCACCGTATAAACTGATTGCAACGCCACGATGAAAGACGCAATCTACGTATCGAAGGAAAACTACCTCAAGGCCATTCTTGAAGCAGAAGCAGAAGGCCACCAGGTGATTCCCGCGACCCTGGCCCACTGGCTCGAGGTGTCAGCGCCCGCGGTGACCATGGCGCTCAAGCGGTTGAGGCGCGATGGTTACGTCGAGGTGGGCGACGACGGCATCGTGCGACTAACCCCCGCAGGTACCGAGACCGCCTACCGCACCGCGCTCCGCCATCACCTCATCGAGCGCATGTTGAGCGAAGTCTTCGGCATGGAGTGGTACGAAATTCACGAGGAAGCCGAGCGTCTCGAGCATGCCGTTTCGCCTGCTTTCGAAGCCAAGCTGAGAGAAAAACTCGGCGAAGGCGGAGCCTGCCCGCATGGCAACTCCGTCTTGCCCCAAAATCCTGCAGAACGTAAACAACACGGCGAAATCCCGCTCTCTGAGGCCCCAGAAGGCCAAAGTTACACCGTCACCAGCCTTCAAGAACGCGACCCGCAACTGCTCCTCTTTCTGCATCGAATGGGTATAGGTCCGAGCCGCAGCCTCCGTGTTGTAAGCCAGAACTACGATCAAACTGTTTCGATTGAGCTACCTACAGGAAACTCGATTCTCGGAAGACCAGCCGCCGAGGCAGTCTGGCTCAAGCGAAGCGCATGACAGTAATTAAAAATAAGAGAAATAGTTAACCGTAATTAATATCCTGTGGCATACTGAGGTTGCAAAGTGCCGCAGTTGCCCCATTTCTCATGTCTACAGGAACCGCAAACCACATCGGGCTTCAGGAGCCTTCATTACCGGAGGTGCATGCAAGCGTGCGCATCTCGCGGTCGCCACTCTATTGGCGACGCCTGCTCGGCTTCCTAGGCCCCGGATTTCTCATCTCCGTCGGCTACATGGACCCAGGCAATTGGGCCACCGACATCGCCGGGGGTTCGCGTTTCGGCTACACCTTGCTCTTTGTCATCATGGCCTCGAACTTGATGGCTATCCTGTTACAAAGCCTCTCTCTCAAACTCGGTGTCGCAACGGATCGTGACCTGGCGCAGCTTTGCCACGAGGAATACGGTCGCGGGGTGAGTTTTGGGCTATGGGTAGGCGCAGAGATCGCCATCGCCGCCTGCGACATGGCCGAGGTCATCGGCTCGGCCATCGCCCTCCAACTGCTCTTCCACATTCCGCTTTTCTATGGAGTGCTCATTACCGGCACCGACGTTCTTCTCATCCTGCTCTTGCAGCGGTGGGGATTCCGTTACGTCGAGGCACTTGTCATCGCGCTCATCGGCACAATCGTTGCGCTGTTCGGTGTGCAGATGTTTCTCTCGAAACCGGAGTACTGGCCCGTGCTGGGCAATCTGTTTATCCCATCGAAGGTGATCTTCACCAACCCCGACATGCTCTATATCGCCATCGGAATGCTGGGCGCGACCGTCATGCCTCACAATCTTTACCTGCACTCTTCCATCGTGCAGAGTCGCCGCTACAAGCGAACGCCGGAAGGCAGGCGCGAGGCCATTCATATGGCCAATATCGACTCAGCTTTGGCGTTGACCCTTGCGCTGTTTGTAAATGCGGCCATTCTCGTCGTGGCCGCCGCGGTATTTCATCGCAGCGGGCATTTCGAGGTTGCGGCAATCGAGGACGCCTACAAACTGCTCAGCCCCCTGGTCGGCGCCACCTTCGCAAGCACGCTGTTTGCGATTGCGCTGCTTGCTTCGGGGCAAAATTCCTCGATCACCGGTACGCTGGCCGGCCAGGTGGTGATGGAGGGCTTCATTCATCTCAGGCTTTCACCATGGCTGCGCCGGCTCATTACGCGGTCCATCGCAATCATTCCCACAATCATTGTGGTGGCCGTGAACGGAGAGCGCGGAACGGAAAAGTTGCTATTGCTGAGCCAGGTGATTCTATCGCTGCAACTCAGCTTCGCTGTGGTCCCCCTCGTTCTGTTTACCGGCAGCAAGAAGAGGATGGGCGAGTTTGTAAATGCGCCGTGGCTCAGTGCGATGTCGTGGTTCGTTGCCGCGTTGATTGCAGGGCTAAACGGGTGGTTCCTGGTCCTGATGTTGCGATAAAGCAGGAATGCTGTTGAAAAGCATGGTCCACCTGAACTCTGCTATCTGGTCCTGTTGCCCGGCCCCTGTCGTACGATGGTTCCCATGCAGGTTCTCTCCGCTGCCGAGATGCAAGCGTGCGATCAAGCGTCAACCGAGCGCTTCGGAGTCTCCTCGCTGGAATTAATGCGGGCTGCTTCCGCCGCGGTCGCGGCATTCGCACGCGAGCAATTCCCCGAGGCGCGCCGCGTGACGGTGCTCTGCGGCAGAGGCAACAACGGCGGTGACGGCATGATGGCCGCACGTTTGCTGGCGAAGGCTGGCCTCGAAGTCACGACACTTCTGCTTGCCCCGCCCGACGAGTTGAAAGGCGACGCCGCTACCGCGTGGAGCGAGTTGAAAAAAGCCGCTCGCGCATCGACGCATGTCATCAAAGAGCCTGCCGATCTCGTGCGCCACAACACCGCCTTGCGATCGGATCTCATGATCGACGCCGTGGTGGGCACCGGTTTCAAGCCGCCGCTAAAAGGATTGGCGCTGGTAGCTCTTGAATGGCTGAAGGCCGGCGCCGCGCCAATTCTCTCAGTCGATCTACCCTCGGGCTGGTCTGCGGACTCGACCAACGCAACCGCGGAGGGTCCGGTTTTTCCTTCCCATGCGGTGATCACATTCACCGCTCCCAAAATGGCGCATATCTTCGGCCAGTTGACTCGGCATTGGAATCAGCCGGTTGTCGTCGCGCCGATTGGCTCTCCCAGCGAAGCGATTGTCTCCTCGCAAAACCTGACGTGGGCCGGCTCATCGCATGCGCTCACGGAAGCGCCTCGTGCTTCCGACGCCAACAAGGGCAGGTTCGGCCACGTGCTCGTAATTGGCGGCTCAGTCGGTAAGTCAGGCGCGCCCATGATGACCTCCCTGACCGCTTTACGCTCCGGAGCAGGCTTGGTGTCGGCCGCAGTTCCTGCTCCGGTGCTGCCGCAAGTGTCGGCCTCTGCCGCGGAACTCATGACGATTCCCCTCGCGGCGAGCACATCCGGAGAGCTTGCTGCGAAGGGGCTGACGCCTGCGCGATTCGAGAAGCTTATCTCTGGCAAAACAGTCATCGCAATCGGTCCAGGTCTGGGACAAGGTGCAGGCACCGCGAAACTAATCGCAACGCTGCTATCCGAGACAAAACTTCCGGCCGTCATCGATGCCGACGCGCTCAATGCTCTCGCCGCAAACCCATTACTGCTCGCAAAGATGGCTAAAGAGGCCAAAGCCGGCCGCACGTTTGTGCTCACACCGCACCCCGGTGAAATGGCGCGACTCGTTCGCAAGAGCGTGCCGGAAATTCAGGCCAACCGAGTTGACACCGCGCGCAACTTTGCTCGCAACAACGGCGTCACGCTGGTGCTCAAGGGCTCGCGCACGTTGATCGCTCATCCCGACGGAAGCGTGGCCGTAAATACGACGGGGAACCCGGCGATGGCCAAAGGCGGCAGCGGTGACATGCTCACCGGTCTGATCGCCGCCCTTTTGGCCCAATATCCTGGTGACGTGGCAAGTGCCATAGAGGCAGCGGTGTATCTGCACGGATTGGCTGCGGACCTTGCGGCGCACGACGTTGATGAGCACACCCTCATGGCCACCGACAGCCTCCGCTTTTTTTCTCAGGCTTTTCGCTTTCGTTCGCACCGTCCGAACGGGTATGTTTGGTTACAGGGATTCCCGGCAGCTTCAGTGCCGGGTACGTGCTCCCACGAGGCAGCAAAATGACCAAGGAAGCGCCAGTCGCCGAAGGCAGGATTCACGAGTTTGTGACGCAGAGCGGCGCGGACACAATCGATGTTGGGCGCAAACTCGTCACCCTGCTGGCTCCGCCGCAGCTACTCGTGCTCCGCGGCGATCTCGGCACCGGCAAGACCACGCTCGTGAAGGGAATAGCACAGGCCCTCGATGCCGCCGAACCCGATGAGGTCACCAGCCCCACCTTCACCTTGCTGCACGAATACGACGGCACTCGCGAAGGCCGGCCCGTTAAGCTCTTTCACCTTGACGTGTACAGGCTTGAGGGCGAGCGTCAGCTCGAAACGCTCGGACTCGACGAACTCCTCACTCCCGACGCGCTGGTGCTGGTCGAGTGGGGCGAAAAGTTCAAGAGCATCAAGAAGAAGGCGACCGGCGAGATTGCCATCTCTTCAGCCGGCGGGGACGCTCGCAAAATTACCGTGACCCTGAATGATCCCGCGCCCAAAAAATAGAGGAACAACTCCTGCCATTCCTTCAGTTGCAGAACGAATGAGATTAAAGCGGTTCTCCAATTGGTGTATAGCGAAGCGATGTCGCTAAGTGGCTTTTTCCTCAAGAAAAAGCCACCTTGTATGAAACTGGAGATGCCACCTAGAAATTGGAGAACCGCTCTAGTCATCTCCACAAATTCCTGATTGCGGGATATACTTCGTCGCACGAGGTCAATCTCGATGCTCTCAGTCCGCGCCGCCCTTTGCGTTGCATCTCTTCTCGCGCTCACTGCGCTCGCAACTCCAGCCTCCGCGGTCACGACCCACAAGAGGGCCCACCACAAGCATGCACCCCACAAGCAATCTCAGGCTCAAGCCCCCGGCAATCAGGTGGAGGTGTTCAATGGATCGTCGCGAACTGTGCAGGATCTTGATGTGCAGCAAAAGCCAACTTCATCTCCTGGCAAGTCCGCAATTGCCACCAGCAAAGTCGACGTAATCAATGGCTATTCGGAGCGCACACAGGTATTCAACGGCGATCAATCGTCCGCAGGGGGGCAGGGCATTTCTCTTTCTCGCAAGAAGACGAAGTTCATCGCGCCTGGAAAAACTCCGGGTTCTCCGCCGCGGGTCTTCAATGTCGAAGTCTTCAACGGAGCACGCACGGAAACGAGAACTTTCAACGGCGATCCCGAACAAATGACTGCAGCCGAGCGTTATCGCCGAAGCCATCAGCTAGTTGTTGTCGGATTCGAATCCGCCGACTCGGCGAGACGCCGCAGGAACTCCGCACCGGTCGTTGCACGAATTACAACCAGTGAGTCGGAGAGTGAGCGCGCAAAGGCCAATCCAGTCGTAGTCGCCATTGCATCCAGCGAATCAAAGAATGCCGGCGCCGATGCGCCGCCAACCCCACCCATGCCGTCTCAGAATTGGACATCGCCCAGCTCATCCAAGCGGCCTCCGTATCATCCCGCTCCACCGCCGCCCCAATAAGCTGAATCAGTGATTGAATTGAAATCGGAGCCTGAGACGTGAGTTCTGGCGGTGGAAACGAAGAAATCTGTCGTGCAGATTGCAACGCCACCCCGGTAGCTCCGCTCCAGGTCATCTGGCTGCAGTGGATCACCCTTGTTTGGATGGCGCTGGAGTGCGGCGGTTCTCTGTGGGCGGCAGCGAGGGCGCACAGCGTGGCTCTGCTTGCCTTCGGAGCTGACAGCCTGGTCGAGATGCTGTCGGCTACCGTCGTACTGTGGCAGTTTTCGCCTCGATTCCCACTTAAGAAGACCCACGCCGACCGGGCCGCCGCCGTTCTTCTGTTCCTACTTGCTGTTGTAGTGGTGTGCATTGCGGTTATGAGGCGCAGCTTGCCGGTTGAAACGAGCTGCCTTGGTATTGCCATTACCGCTCTCGCACTCGTCGTCATGCCGTTGTTGGCTTGGCTCAAACGCAGGCACGCGCGCGCAATCAATAATCGCGCGCTCGCCGCCGACGCGCTGCAGTCTCTCACTTGCGCCTACCTCGCTGGGGTGACGCTTGCGGGCCTGGCGATCAACGCGCTGTGGCACATCTCGTGGGTAGACACGGTCGCCGCACTTGCGGCTGTGCCGATTCTGATTGTGGAAGGACGCAGAGCGTGGCAAGGTGAAGGATGCGGGTGCGCTTCGTGAAGATGTGGCGGAATCCCATGTTGGAACTCCGCTCGTTCTCTCAGAATCCCATCACGTTATATCCGCAATCCACATACAGCACCTCGCCTGTAATCGCAGCCGACAGGTCGCTGGCTAGGAACAGCGCGGCCCCTCCAACCTCAAGCTGATCCACATTGCGATGCAGCGGCGCGCGCTCCGCGTGTTGCCTCATCATCTCGCTGAGATCACCAACACCGCGTGCCGCCAGCGTCTTGATTGGTCCGGCAGAGATGGCGTTCACGCGAATATTCTTCGCACCCAGATTCCAAGCCAGATAGCGCGTCGTACACTCCAGCCCGGCCTTCGCTACCGCCATCACGTTGTAGTTCGGCACGACTTTTTCCGCGGCAAAATAACTCATCGTCATGATGCTGCCGCCGTCTGTCATCAGAGGGGCAGCGCCGTGCGATACGGCAATGAGCGAGTAGACACTCACGTCCATCGCAGTGCGAAAGCCTTCGCGGCTGGTGTTGATAAACTCTCCGCGCAGGTCGGCTGCGGGCGCAAACGCTACGGCATGTACGAGTACGTCGAGCTTGCCATACTTTTCTTTCAATGCCGCAAACAGCGCATCGATCTCAGAATCCACCGACACGTCGCATTGGAACCCCGAGGCGCCCGGCAGCTCCTTGATGAGGTCTTCCGCCTCGAGCTTCATTCGCTCGTTCTGGTAGCAGATGGCCAGGGTTGCGCCGGCCGTGTGTAGTTTTTGGGCGATGCCCCAGGCGATGGAACGCTTGTTAGCCAGCCCGAAGACTACGGCCGTCTTACCTGCCAAATCGATCATGCTTGTAGTGTTCCTCCAATGCCTGCACTCAGTTTGGGAAGTCGAAAGGCAACCGTCTTCTAGAATATCAGCCGTTACACTCGAATCCGCCGCGGTTGCTGGAACTCCGGGATTCTTGTGCTTCAACTCTTTCGGCGCGTCGGCCCCCGAATGCATGGATGGTTCGAGTACCGGCGACAGGCTCACCCCCGTGCCAGGTCCCCATAGGAATGAAAAATTCCTGACCGGCTTTGACAGGAATGCGCTTGCCATCGATAGTCACCGTATAACAGCCCTGCACGACGACAAAGTATTCATCGTAGGCATGCGTATGCGGAGCTGAGACCGCCGATTCACGGCAGGTCCAGAATGCCATTTGGCTTCCATCGACTCCATCAAAAACGTAGCCTTCAACTCCTGGAGTGGCTTGGCTGCTCATGGCGATCATGTTTGCTGGATGCTTCATGAAATCTGGAAAATTGTCCATCGTCTTCCTTTGATTTGGGCGTCAGTCAACTGCATTGAGTATCGAAAAGTTGAACCTAACCCACTACTACCCGCCCAGGTCGACCAACTCAACTGTGCCAACCGGTCTCCCCAGAAAGCGTGACCCGAGCCGCTCAAACTTCTCCACCGAGTCAGTGGCGAAACAGCGAATCTCTGTCGGCCAGTCGATATCGATCGTCCCGCGCGATTTGGCGCGGCCATTGAAGAGCCTTGCCGCGGCTTCCGCCGCAGATTCGGCCGAGTCAATCACCCTCATCCCCTCCGGCACTGCGCTCTCAATCAGTGTTCGGAGCAGCGGATAGTGCGTGCAGCCGAGGACCAGCGTATCGGGCTTCAACCCTTCTGCGGCGGCGTCGGTCGCCAGTTCGTTCAGGTAGATGCGAATCACTTCCGCCGTGACCGCCACCTGCGGTGGGGCAGACGTGGCTTGCGCCGCACTGGTTTCGGAGCCTGCCCTGAAGACGGATGAGGGGTCACCCCATCCTTCTTCCACTAACGGAACAAGGAGTGGGCAGGCCTTCTCGAGTGCGCGGAGGCCCTGGGCTTTGCATGCGGCGGCGTAGGCGTGGCTCTGCACCGTTGCGTCGGTTGCGATCACCAACACATCTCCGGTTTGAGAGGCGGCGCGACCGGCCGTCGCTCCTGGCTCAATCACTCCAAGCACGGGTACCGGCACCGCTTCTTGAATCGCGTTGAGAGCCAATGCGCTCGCCGTGTTGCATGCGATAACCAGGAACTCAGCACCTTGTTCCTTGACCAGGAACTGTGCACTTTCCACCGCGTACCGTGCAATGGTCCGGCGCGACTTTGAGCCGTAGGGTAGGCGCGCTGTGTCGCCAAGAAAAGCGAAGCGCGCTCGCGGCAGCTTGCCGATGAGAGCGCGCAGCACAGTGAGTCCGCCAAAGCCGGAGTCGAATACGCCAATGGTGGGCGGTGTTGCGGAGCTGTCGCTCAAGGCTTGTTCCCTTCGGTAGGCACCGCTTCGGCAGTCAGGTAAGTGCGGGTGAGGTCCGCATGCCCGGCAAGCGTAGGCCGTTGCTGGCCGTCGACCAGAAATCGTACTTGCGTGACGTGCGGCAGGTTTGCCCTTAGCGTTCCGCAAATTGAGAGCACGGTCAGGGTCTCCGCTTCAAGTCCCGAGGGATGGCTCGCCACAAAGGTGCCGGTCAGATTTACGACGGCCATTTGCGCGCCGGGGTTTTGCGGGTCCCTTTGGCCGGTCGCCGGCAATAGAAACACCTGCGCCACTGAAGCCGCTCCGCCAGGAACCGGATGCGCGGCGTCAGGCGCGGCGTAAAGATCCAGAAGCCTGCCCAGTACCGCGCGCGCGCGTGCTCCGGGGTCGGCCGGCAAAGGCAGTGAGTGCACCTGCGGCACCAGGGAATTCTCGGCATCGTTCGCGGCAACAAGCGTTGCCTGTTCGGCGGGCGCAACTTCAGGTGCCTTCGTCGGTGCTGACGCTTCCCCGGCCACGAGCCGCCGGTGTGCGCGCTGACGCAATTGCCACAGCACCACTCCCATAGCCAGCGATGCCAAGATCAAAACCACAAAGAGAATCTTCTGATAGCGGGGAATCACGGCTGGTGAGCCTCCGTGCGCCACTCCACCACTGCGGCGGCTATCGATGCGGCCACACGCGCTTGATATTCGGGATCATCAGGCTCGGCGGTAATCTTGTTCTCCTCATCGCGCTGTGGCGCAATCTCCAATGCGACCGCGGGACAGGTCATGCTGTCGAGCGGAGACAGAGCCGTACGCCCAAGAGTTACGGAAAGGCCGGCGTGCACCAGCGCGGAATTCAGGACCCCTGCCACTGCGAGGCTGCGCGTGATCCATGCCGCCTGAGCGGTCTTCCAAGCGGTAAAACGCGCTGGCTGAACTGGTGCGAGCGATGAGGCAAACATGTGGATGCCCGATCCGGTCTCGCTGGCATGCAGGCTCAGGCAAAGCCCGGCATTGACGTGGTTCGCGATCTCAGCGCGTCGATTCAGGTCTACCGATGCGTCCGACTCGCGCGTCGTTACCACCTGGATGCCCCGTGCAGCCAGCAACGAGCGAAGCCTGACGCTAAGATTGAGATTTACGGCCTTCTCCAGCTGGCCGCTGTCGAGCTTGCCGCCCGCATCATCGCCGCCGTGGGCGGCATCAAGCACTACTACAAATTTCGAGATCGGGGGCGCCTGCTGCGCGGCGGCCAATGAGCTTGCCCCCAGCGCCGCAACGAAAACCCGAAACGCCCACTTACTCCAATGCATAAATGGTGAGGCCGCTCAGCAGTTTTGGGAAGAAGTCCGTGGATTTTTGCGGCATCACCGCGCCTGCGAATGCAACCTCCCGCAGTTGCTCCATGGTTACGGGATTGGTGAGGAAGCTGACGTCAGCCTCGCCGCGGCGCACTTGGTCCACGGCTTCGCCGGCATCGCGTAGATACCGGATGTTGGTTTGCTCGCGAACTTTTTCTTCGTTCAACCCAAGCAGCCGATCGAGAACGATGGTGTGCAAGTGGCTCAGGTCGAGCTGGCGCTGGTTTTCGGGCAAGATGGCCAGCGCTTTGGCAGCCGCCTCCGGCTTCGAGCGCAGCAGAAATGTGCCGCTCTGTGTCACCGCCACAAAAGCCGTCCCCGATTGTTTGCGAAGCGTCTCGATGTAACCTGCCCCATCCGCTTCGGGAAGCCTTTCGACCGTGAAGAACTCCTCTGCCGCTTGCGCAAAGGCCGTCGAGTTAAATCCGGAAAGGCTGTGAACCACGCGATGAGTCGGCAGAATCACAAGCCCATCCGAGTCCATATTCACAAACGTCATCATCACAGCCGCTTCGGGGAATGCAGGCTGCGGCAGCTCATGTGTATTGTGCTCGGTCTTGGCCGGTGTTGAGGCCGCATGTTCCTTGGAGTAATTCAGTGCTGTCTCGTATCGGTGATGCCCGTCCGCGATAATCAGCTTCTTGTCGTTCATCGTCGAGGTGAGCAGACGAATGGTTGCCGGGTCGCTGACTCGCCACACCCTGTGCAACACGCCATACTCGTCCGTGACCTCAGCGTCCGCCGGACCGTTTCCTTCGTAGAGAATCTTTTCCACGCTGCCGCCCGGATCTGAATACAGCATGAAAATCTGTCCAAAATGCGCGTGCGTCGCCTTGAGTAGGTTGAGCCTGTCGCTTTTCGGCTTTGAAAGCGTCTGCTCGTGGCGGAATACCACCTGTTCGGCGTAGTCATGGAGCTTGCCCAGGGCGATAAACCCGCGTCGCTCCTTCACCTCATCGGTGCCCGGCACCCGAAACCGTTGCGAATAGGCAAAGATGCACGGTTCCTTCTCCTGGACCAGGATGCCCTCTTGCTTCCACGCGGTCAGATCGCGGGCTGCACGCGTATAGACACTTTCACCGCGCTCAGCATCGAATAATTCAGGCAGTCCGAGAATGATTCGAACCAGGTTATAAGGGCTGCGCTGGTAATAGGCCTGCTGCATCGCTGGCGAGATCTTGTCGTAAGGCTGGGTGACAACATCATCAAGCCGAACCATAGAAAGGCTATAACGCCAGGCGCGAAAAGGATAAATTGTGGCCATGCTAAAGGTCGTGCTCCCCGTTGAAACGGCGGAATTTGCGCGCGAAAGGCCGGAAATTTAAAGATGCTAGCTTCCCTGCGTGCTTAGGCTTGATTGTAAACCAGTATCGCTGAGGGTTTGTTTATAGGATCGATGGAAACAATGAGCCGCTTAACGACAAACTGGTGACATTGCGATGACGCTTTCAGTCAACTAACCGTGCTAATATCGCCTTCAATCCCAGGTATACCCCCCATGAGGACGTTACTCGATTGGCGCAGCACATTGAAAGGCAGGCGCTTTGGCTCTGGCACCCATCATTTTGGACTCTTGATCAGTGTATTTTCTGTGATTCTGTGCGCTCCTCCGATCTACGCGCAGGATGACCCGCTCAACAAAGTTCATGTCCCTCCGCCCGGCTCGACGACACCGGCCACTGGAGCCCCGACCGGCGCGGATGCGCCCGCGGCAACCGGCGCCGCCGCCACCAGGGCGAAGCCCGGCGGGTTGATCCGGATGAACGTCGACATGGTGTTGGTCCCAATCACCGTAACCGACCCCATGAATCGCCTCGTCACCGGCCTCGAGCAGACCGATTTCCAGGTCTACGAAAACAACGGCCAGCAGAAGATTCGCAGCTTTGCCAGTGAAGACGCCCCCGTGTCCATCGGAATCATCTTCGATCTCTCCGGTTCCATGACCTCCAAACTCATTCGCGCCCGGGAATCGATCCTTCAGTTCATCAAGACCGCCAATCCAGAAGACGAATTCTTCGTCATCGGCTTCAACGACCGGCCCGAATTGATTGAAGACTTTACAAACTCTGTCGAAGACATCCAGGCCCGTCTGGCCACCGTCCGCAGCGGACATCGCACCGCCCTTCTCGATGCAATCTACTACGGCGTCGCCAAAACGAAGGACGCCCGCCACGAGCGCAAGGCACTTCTCGTCGTCTCAGACGGCGGCGACAACCGCTCCCGTTACACCGAAGGCGAAGTGCGCTCCCAGGTCCGCGAGTCCGACGTCGAAATCTATTCCATCGGAATCTTTGATCCCTATGCCGCGACCCCCGAGGAGCGGACCGGACCAACGCTACTCAACGAGTTATGCGAAGAAACGGGCGGCAGGCTCTTCCGCGTCGATGATCTTTCCGAAATGGGAGACATCGCCGAAAAGATTTCCACCGAACTGCGCAATCAATATGTCATCGGTTACACGCCTAAGGACCTCTCCCGTGACGGTAAGTGGCGTAAAGTGAAGGTGAAGCTAAATCCGCCATCAGGATTGCCTCCACTCACGGTCCATGCTCGAACCGGTTACTATGCGCCTTTGCAATAACGCGATCTTCTCGTTTATCTTCTTGGTTTCGGCACTGACTCTGGGCGGTCGACAGGCGCCCAGCCAGCAGGCCCCTGCGCCTTCCAGCCAGGCGCCCTCGCTCACCGTCGATCGCGACCCGGTGCGCTCGCCCGATGCGGAGCAGCCCCCGTCCCTCAGCGGCCAACCCCTCCACAAAGAGGGCGAAGGATACATCCTCCATACCGAAGTTGAAGAAGTCATCCTTAACGCCACCGTTCTCGATGGCACCAAGCTTGTCCAGGACCTCAAAAAAGAGGACTTTCAGGTATTCGAAGACGGTGTAAAGCAGAACATCATCGCCTTCCAGCACACCGATCTCCCAGTTTCGATCGCCCTCGTGGTCGACAACTCCGGATCCATGTCCAAAAAGCGCCCTTCCGTCAACAAATCCGCTCTCGACCTGGTCGAAGCCTCCAACCCCCAGGATGAAGCGTTCGTCGTGAATTTCTCCGACGAAGCCTTTATCGATCAGGAATTTACCTCCGAACTCAACAAACTCCGCGAAGGCCTCGGCCACATCGAATCCCGCGGCGGCACTGCGCTCTACGACGCGGTCGTAGCCTCCGCCGACAAGCTGGTAGCCGACGCCAAACGCCCCAAGCAGGTCCTCGTCATCATCACAGACGGCGAAGATAACGCTTCCACCCTGACCCTCGAGCAGACCATCCGCCGCGTTCAACAGCTTTCAGGCCCTGTCATCTACTCCATCGGACTGCTCTTCGGAGACGAAATGAGCCGCTCCGAGGTGCGCCATGCGCGTCGCGCTCTCGAGATGCTCTCGGCCGAGACAGGCGGCATCGCATTCTTTCCCCGGAACATTGAACAAGTCGACGAAATCGCTGCCGAGGTCGCTCGCGACATCCGCAGCCAGTACACCCTCGGCTATCACTCCACCAAGCCCACCTCCGAGCCCGGTTTCCGGCGAGTCCAGGTCACCGCCGAGCAGCAAGGCAAAGCCAAACTCAACGTCCGCACCCGCACCGGCTACTTCCCGGCGACCCGCGTGGTCAAAAGGCCCGCCCCCGCCAAAAAATAGGACGCCCCCGCCATAAGCTAAACTGGACTTCCCATGGCAGTCGAAAGTCCTAACTACACCGCCGCCCGCATCGCATCCGATATCACGCAACTCGTAGGCCACACGCCCATGCTCCGGCTCTCGCGAGTCGCGCCTGACCCTGCCGCTGCCGTGTTCGCCAAGCTTGAATTCCTCAACCCCGGCGGCAGCATTAAGGACCGCGCCGCGTTGGGAATGATTCTCGACGCCGAGGCAAGGGGACTGCTGCATCCGGGCTCCACGATTCTCGAAGCGACCGCAGGCAATACTGGGGTCGGCCTCGCGCTCATTGGCGTCAATCGAGGCTACGCGGTTAAGCTGTTCGTCCCCGAGGGCTTCGCCGAAGAGAAATGCATCCTCATGCGCGGCTTTGGCGCCGAAGTGGTGCGCACGCCCGAAGCCGAAGGCATGGCTGGAGCCATTCGAATCGCAAACGAAGTGGCCGCCAAAATTCCCGGCGCATTCATGGCCGGTCAGTTCACCAACCAGGCCAATCCGCAGTTTCATTACAACACCACCGCTGCTGAAATCTGGGAACAGATGGAGGGCAAGGTCGATGGTTTTGTTGCCGGCGTCGGAACCGGCGGCACATTCTCAGGTGTCGCCCGCTTCCTCAAAGAGCGCAACCCCGCAGTGATCAACGTTGCCGTGGAAACGCAGGGTTCCATCCTCCAGGGCGGCGCACCCGGCAAGCACCGGGTCGAAGGCATCGGAGTCCACTTCATCCCCGAGACGTTTCACCGCGATGTCTGCGACCGGGTGGTCATGGTCGGCGATGACGACGCCTTCGCAATGGTCAAGCGCCTCGCCTCGGAAGAAGGTCTGGTAGCTGGTTCGAGCTCCGGTGCCGCCGTATTCGCCGCCGCCGAACTGGCTCGCGAGCTTGGCCCCGCTAAACGCATCGCCACCATCATCCCCGACTCCGCCGAGCGCTACCTCTCCAAGAAAATCTTTGAAGGCGGAATGTAGGCAATGCGAAGATTCGCTTGAAAGAAAATGACCTGTGCGCCAAGGTCTGGATTCTGAGACTGGAATTTACAGGCCTTCCGCAAATTTCGTTCGCTCTCAGGAAATTTGCGCACCCCTGCCTCCACCCTTCGTCTCAGGGCGCAAACTGACTTACCTCGACGTCCTCGAATTAGTTCCCGGCAGGCGAACTCCCACAGTCTGAGTGCCCGCAGTGGCAGACAATCTCCGTCTTGTTCGCAATCCCCTCGCAGTGGGCGCTGCAATACTTTTCCTTGTTCGTTGGGATGCAGGTGCAGGCGGCGTTTGCGCATTTCTTGATGGATGACATAGGACAACTCCTTCCAACTGCGGCTATCTCCCCCCGGGCATACGCCGATTACGATGCCATAACTGGCCATAGAGATGGCAAGGGAAATCTGTACAAGGAATTGTCGCCCAACCAAAACATCCCCGCCCGCATCTGAGTGGTTCTAGGTGGAGTGCGGATGTGCGCACCAGCGACGGTGCTCTGAACGCAACTTTTGCAGTGCAAAATCCGCCTGATTGTTTCACTGACAAGAAACCAATTGTCGCGGTTCGCGGTTACGAGTATAGGGTCGGAGTATTTGAGCGCGACTGCGCCTGCCGACTTCATTTTTCTCGACTGGCCGTTGAGCTAGCGAAAGACATCTTCGGCAACTTTGCCAGGGCCAGGAGAGATCGTGAGAAAGAAGAACTGTGTTCGACGCATTTTTGTAAGCTTCACCCTCGTTCTCGTGTTTTGGTGCTGCAAAACTGCCCACGCGGGAAACATCTCCGTTTCTCCGAAATCCATTCAATTTCCAAATCAGGGAGTCGGCACCACCAGCGGCGCGGCCACTGTCACCCTGAAAAATCAGGCTGGGACTCTCAATATATCCAACGTTCAGATTTCCGCTCCCTTTTCGCAGACTAACAACTGCGGCACAACTGTTGCGCCCCACCAGCAGTGCACGTTTAACGTCACGTTCAGCCCAACCGCAAAGCAGTTCTATTCGTCGACGCTCGTCATTACCGACGACTCGGCAAATTCGCCCCACACGATCGCGTTGACCGGCAACGGTGTCAATCCGGTTACGTTCTCGCCTGCACAGATCAATTTTCCGAACCAGCCAATCAACTCGACAAGTTCGCCGGTTGCGATTACGGTCACGAATAATTTATCGACAGCGATGAGCATTTCGGGAATTGCCACCACGGCGCCTTTCGCGCAAACCAACAATTGCGGAACGTCTCTTGCCGCGGGCCAATCCTGCACAGTCAATGTGACCTTCACGCCGACCGCGGTTCAATACTATACGGCGAATCTCACCATGACGGACTCTGCGGCGACGTCGCCGCAAACGGTTGCGCTCAGCGGCAATGGATATCTTCCCGTGAAGTTTTCGCCGCTGACGATTTCGTTTCCCCAGCAGGCGACCGCGACCACAAGCTCTGCCTACAGCGTCACGGTGACTAACGAACAACCCGGTCCGCTGAGTATCTCCAGCATCCAGACTGCGGCGCCTTTTGCTCAGACCAACAATTGCGGAACCTCGCTGCCCGGAGGACAAAGCTGCACCGTCAATGTCACATTCAGTCCGACCAACGTGCAGTACTACAGCGGAAGCCTGACCATCACCGATGACGCGACCAACTCGCCGCAAATTGTCGGCCTGGGCGGCAACGGAGTTGTGCCCGTCGCGATCGTTCCCAAGGTTGGAGGCCTGTATTTCAATCACCAGATCGTCTCCACCAGCAGCACGCCGCAGCCCGTCACGCTCACCAACAACCTCTCGACTCCGCTCACGTTCAGCGGAGTTACCTCGTCCGCGGTATTCCCCTTTACCTCAAACTGCGGAGATGGAAATGGCGGCGGCACGCTTGCTCCCGGCGCAACCTGCACGATTCAGATTTCGTTTGATCCGGCCGCCGTTACCTCGTATACCGCCAATCTGACCATCTCAGACAACGCGCCCGGCAGTCCGCAACTCGTTCCGCTTCAGGGCACCGGAATCGCAGGCACACAAGGCCCCACCGTCACGGTGAAGCCGCCGGTCGCATGCGTCCAGCCATCCGGGAACCTGCAGTTCACCGCCGACGTAACCGGTATCGCCGACACCGCAGTCAACTGGTATGTGAATAGCGTCCTCGGAGGCAACGCCACCGTCGGCACCATCACCCAGTCGGGGCTCTACACCGCTTCGGCAACTGCAATGACCTACACCATCAAAGCAGCCAGCCAAAGCTCTCCCTCCGTCACCGGCTCGGTACCGATCAATGTCACCGCTACTCCGTCCTTCGGAATCTATCCCTACGTGGCTTCCATTCCGGTCGGCGGTCAGCAGACCTTCCAGGCGCAGATCTGCCAGGTGCCCGATCCCAACGTCACATTTACCGTCGACAACATCGCCGGTGGCAACAGCACTGTCGGCACAGTCTCCAGCACCGGCGTGTACACAGCTCCTCCAACAGCAGGCAAACACACCGTACGCGCGACCGACTCCACCCTCAGCAAAACCAGCGGCGGTGTCGTCACCGTCTTTTCCAGCATCACCGCGGACTTCGGCTCGCGCTCCAACAACACCGCACCTGTCCCCGCCAACGTCTTCGGATACGGCCGAGGCGAATCCATCGTCTCCACCTCCGACCGAAACCTTCTCACTCAAGGTGGACTCACCACCTCCCGCATGTCCGCGCAAATCTTCAATGTCTTCGCTTCCGGCGCCACGCCCAACTGGACAAAGATCGATCCCCTCATCGCCACCGTGCAAGCCGCCGGCCAGCACGCCATTCTCCAACTCAACCAATCTCCAGTCTGGCTGCAACCAACCTCCGGCACATGCTCGGGCAACTCCTTCGCCGCTCCCACCGACATAAACGCCTGGACACAAATCGCCGTCGAGTATGTCGCCCACATGGACAGCGCATTCCCCGGCGTCGTTACTGACTACGAAATCTGGAACGAGCCAAACACCAACGGTCTTTGCACCAGCGACGACCACTTGAATACCTACCTGTCCCTCTATGGCACTGCGGCCCCCGCCATGAAGGCCCAAGCCGCGCAAGACGGCGCAACCATCCGCATCGGCGGCCCGGTGTTGTCCAGCTACTCCGCGCTCTGGCTCTCCAGCCTGCTCACGAACCCAAGCACCGCTCCCTACGTTGACTTCATCAGCTACCACCAATACTTCTTCGGTCCCAATGCGCTACAGGTCCAGTGGGATACCTACACCGGCGACGTCTCCCTCTACGAAGCAACCCAGGACGCAAGCAATGGCGTGTTCGCTACCTACAACAAAGTCCTAGCGCAAGCCGCTGCCGGCCAGCAACCGCTCGGAGCACAAACTCCGATCTACGTCACCGAGTACAACTCCAACTGGGCCTTCTTCAACGACTGCTGCCGCAACAACGCAACCTACGCACCCGTCTGGAACGCACTCTACGTCACCGACATGCTCGACAGCGTCTACAACGGCAGCGCCCATGTGCCCAACGCCCTCGACTACTTCGCAGGCTCTGCTTATCCCTGGTTCTGCCTGGTCGGCGTGCAAGACGCAAATATGGATTGCCTCTACTCCGTTGGTGCCGTGCCCGTGCCCTATCCGCAGTACTTTGCCTACGACCTCATCGCGTCTCCGCAGTACCTCGGACTTTCGGCCGGCGGTTACATGGCCAAATCCATCTCCACTCCAACGGGTGGAGGCGGCCTCGCCACCACCGCGTTCTACACGGCCAACAAGGACGCCATCGTCATCACCAACCCAACCCCAGCGTCTTACGCGCAGATCACCGTCACCTTCGCCAACTCCGGACTCACAGGCACACAAGGCGTGCTCTACCAGATCGTCAACGGATCGCAGATCAACACCACGCCTGTCTCCTTCTCCGTGCAGGGAACAAATCTCGTCACCACCATCAGCGTGCCGCCTTACTCCGTGCAAGCCGTCTCGCTGCCATAAAGTTCTCGCGATCCTACGAAGCGTTCTGGCCCTCGCCATACCAGGCAAGTTCCAGTTCGGCTTCGCGGGATCCCGGGAAGGGACAAGAGCCTGTTATGAACTTTCGCGCGGTCGGCGTTGCGAGGGCAAATCGTGCCATACGAGGCGGAATCCGAAGGCTGTGGCGGGTCCACCGTCGAGGATGACAACAAAGTATGGCGCGATGTGCGCCGCAACCCGGGGTCCCGGCGCGCGGTCTTTGCGCGATGGGGTGGAAGCCGGAGGGCTGGGGCCAATTTTCCCCATTTCTTTGTCGCTCGTCGCTAGCAGACACCCGGTATGCGTCGCTCCTCGCTTCGCGAAATGAGAAAAATTGGCTCCCAGCGCCGACCACGGGAAAGTTCATAACAGGCTCTAGCACCCGCCGCAACACCACCGCCCATCCCAGCATCCCTCGCCCCGCCGCGATAAGCTAGAGCTTGAAACAGGAGCTCAAAGCCAAGCATGTCTCAACATAAATACTCCACTCTCGCCGTGCACGCCGGGCAGCACCCTGACCCGCTCACTGGCGCCGTAAATGTTCCCGTCTACCTCTCTTCCACCTTTGAACTCACCGGCATCGGCACCGACAAGGGCTGGGATTATTCTCGCGCCGGCAATCCAACGCGCGACCGCCTAGAAACAGCACTCGCCGCGCTCGAAGGCGGAACCTCGGGTCATGCATTTGCCAGCGGCATGGCGGCGATATACGCATTAGTAGCCACGCTCCACGCTGGCGATCACCTTATCTGCTCTCACAATGTCTACGGCGGCACTGCGCGCCTCTTCAACCTCATCGTGCGCCATTACAACATCGACATTCAGTACGTCGACACCGGCAAATTCGACGCCGTCGCCGCCGCTATCAAACCGAACACCAAGCTCATGCACATCGAGACCCCGACCAATCCGCTCATGTCGCTGACCGACATTGCGGCGGTCTGTGAAATCGCCCACGCCAAAGGTGTCGAGGTCAGCGTCGACAACACCTTCATGTCGCCCGCACTGCAGAGCCCTCTCGCTCTCGGCGCCGACATCGTCATGCACTCGACGACAAAGTTTCTCAATGGCCACTCCGACGGACTCGGCGGCGCGCTCATCGGCAGCAAGCCCGAACACAAAGATCGCTTTCTGCTCGTGCAAAAAGCCGCCGGCGGCATCCTGTCACCCTTCGAATGTTTTCTGGTCCTGCGCGGCATCAAGACTCTGCCTCTTCGCATGCGGCAGCACGAAGAAAACGGCAATGCCGTCGCCGAATTTCTCTCCACCCAGCCCAAGCTCAAGCGCCTCGCCTATCCGGGATTGAAGAGCCACCCGCAACATGCGCTCGCCGTCAAGCAGCAGCGCGGCTTCGGCTCCATGCTCAGCTTCGATCTCGGCACGCGCGATGCGGCAGGAAGATTCCTCGGCGCGCTCAAGCTCTTCCTAAACGCCGAGTCGCTCGGCGGAGTCGAATCGCTCGCCTCTCACTCCGCCACCACCACCCACGCCGCATTGAGCGACGCAGAGCGCAATTCCCTTGGCATCACCGACGGCCTCGTCCGCCTCTCCGTCGGCATTGAAGACAAAGAAGACCTGATCGCCGACCTCGACCAAGCGCTGAAGGCAGTGTAAACAAGGAGACTACAGATGAAAGACGCTTTGATCAACATTGATTTAGGAAATGCAATCAGGAGCATGGCCGATGCTATGGGGCTAAAAGTCCCGAGCGGCGATGTTGGATTCGCTTGTCCTGAATGCAATCAGCCGGTCAAGCCTCACAAAGACGGAATGCAGGGACCGCACTTCGAGCATCTCGCAAGGAATTCCAAATGTTCAAGAAGTGATGCCTAATTAATAAGAAGTCAGAGTGGCCCACCTACCGAAAGTTGGGTAGTGACCTAGTTTGCCGGACACTGGCCATCGCGGCCGTGTACCCGTTCCTCGGGGTGATTCTCCTGGGGCTTGCCCTGATCAGCGTGAGCGTCCTTGCCTTCCATACCTTTATCGTCTTGAATGCTATTGTTCTTCTCGAACTACACGCCTTCGCCGACGCCTTCTGCCAAAAGCTCCGGGTGTAAAATCTCCATTCATCCAGCGCACAAAACAGTTTGCGAAGTCGATGTACATCGTCTTTGAGTATTGAGATAGATCACTTCGATCCACCTGGTTTGAGTACCTCTTCAACAATGAACGAACCTCTTCCAAGAGTTCTTTCGAGGGTAATGGGAGATCGTCAATCTTCGTTGCAGATGCTTGAACATTTGGACGAGAGAACAGCTTACTCAAACGGGTATCGCGGCCCGAGCTTTCCATATGGCGGCCATTCTAAGCCAAGGTGCCACGACGGCGCAGTGACTAAGCCCCGCATCTCTAATGCCCCATCGCCACCGGCGCAGCCTTCTTCGGTCGCTTCATAATGAAAGGAATCGGCACCAGGAACACCGTCACTCCCACCATCACCCAGATCGCATCCACGTAAGCCAGCAGCCGCGCCTGCACAAGCGCCATTCCATAAATCTGCGCGCTCGCGTGGTGAATCGCATCCGGCATCGCCGAGCCGCGCTGCACCCACGCCCCGGCCAGTCCGCGCCGCATCGCATCATAGGCCGGATTTCCCGACGCTGCTTTCGGCGTCAGCATCGCCAGGTGCTTCTGGCTCTGCCGCGCCAGCAGCGTGGTCACAAAACTGATGCCCACACTGCCGCCTAGATTGCGCATCAGCGCGGTGAGTCCGCTGACCTCGTTGTATTTCTCCTGCGGAATGCCCGAGTAGCAAAGCGTGTTGATCGGGATAAACAGAAACGGCAGGCCCAGCGCAATGAAAACGCGCCAGCTCACCGCCATGCCAAAACTGATGTTCAGGTTAATATCCGTCATGCGCCACAAGCCGAAGGTCGTGATGACGAAGCCCATTGCAACCAGCTTGCGCGGATCGAATTTAGGCGCGAGTGCGCCCGCCACCGGAAAGAGAAACATCAGCACCAGCCCGCCCGAAGACACAGCCATCCCCGCCTGCCGCGCGGAGTAGCCCATGATCTCCTGCAAAAATTGCGGGATCAGCACCGTGGACGAATACAGCGACACGCCCACCATGAACATGACGAACTGCGTCGTCCCCACATTGCGCCGTCCGAACAGTCGCAGATCGAGAACGGGATGCTGAATCGAAAGCTCGCGCCAGAAAAACAGGGCCAGCCCCACCACTGCTACTACGGCGAGCGTGATGATGAATCGCGACCCGAACCAGTCGTCTTCCTGCCCCTTGTCGAGCATGATCTGCAGCGCTCCGACAGCCACCACCAGCAGCCCCAGGCCCCAGTAGTCCACGCCCTCGCGGCGCTTGCGTATTTCTGCGAGATACGGCGGATCCTCAACTAACCGGTTGCTGAGGTAGAGCGATAAAATGCCCACCGGAATATTGAGGAAGAAGATCCAGCGCCACGAGTAGTTGTCGACGATCCAGCCGCCGACCGTTGGGCCAAGCACCGGCGCCATGACTACCGCCACTCCATACATCGCAAACGCCATGCTCCGCTTTTGCGGTGGAAATGTATCGGCGAGAATCGATTGCTCGCTCGGTTGCAGTCCTCCTCCGGCCGCGCCCTGCAACACACGAAAGAAGACCAGCATTCCCAGCGTTGGTGCCATGCCGCAGAGCAGCGAAGCGACCGTAAACAGGAACACGCAGCTCATGTAAAAACGCTTGCGGCCAATTCGATTGGCGATCCAGCCGCTGATCGGCAGCACCATTGCGTTGGCAACCAGGTAGCTGGTCAGCACCCAGGTCGCTTCCTCTGTGCTCGCGGAGAGTGACCCGCCGATGTGCTGCATCGCCACGTTGGCGATCGAGGTATCCAGCGCCTCCATGAAGGTCGCCAGCGTCACGGTGATCGCAATCGCCCAGGGATTGGCCTTGGGGCGCCACGTGTCATGAAATGTGAGTGTGGCCGCGGCCGCCAAGCCCTGATCCTCTCCCTCTGAAGATGTCCGTTTTTAGGCTGCAGTTCGCAGCCGCACGTGTCGGGGAACGCACCCTCAGATTAACTTGCGCGACCCCTGATCGAGGAGTTTCTCGCCCCACGAATTCAGGGAATAAATGACCGAGCGGCCACGTATCGCCTGATTGAAAAAAGCAGTAGGGTGGCTCTGATCTTGCAGCGAGTGCTGGAACGCAGACGGCTATGCGCTAACTGGCAACTTCCCGATAGCAGGTGATTCACACAGAATTCGGAAATTTGGAGCCTTTCCCGTTAGTCCCGTTCGCTGAGTGCTCGGCGATTTGTCACACTCCGAGAATGCTGAATACATGGGCGTTTCCCGGTACCGATCCTGAAAATGACGCCGAAGTGTTTACTCCTATATAACTTCCGGATCGGCCGCTAGCCGCTCGCACGCCGAATCATCCGGAGAATTCTACGTTGCACAGGGATTTGATAGACTCTGGTCAAGACGAAAACCCGACGACAGTCGAACGTACATGAAATCATCCCTGTCGAAGGGACCGCTGCGAACGCCCTGGGGCTCGCCAGCCTTCCTGAGGAGCCTTTGGATGAGTTCAGCGAGGAAGAGATCTCCTGTTTCAACGAAGCCTGCGGCTTCCGCCAACATCAATCGGGAAGAGACTCCTTTCGAGGCGCTGGCCAGCATCTGCTCAGTTCTAGTAGTGGGCATGTTCATTCTGACCTTCTTAGCTCAGAACTACCTCATTCCGTCAGGCTCGATGAAGAACACTTTGCTTATAGGTGATCACCTGGTGGTCGACCGGATCACGCTCATGCCGCCCGCATCATGGATGCCGCTGATAAGATATCGCGAGCCGAAACGCGGCGATATAGTGGTCTTCTACAAGCCCGTTTATCAACCCGGTATTGATGCGACTGACGCCGATGGGACGCCGCAGTACACTCGCCTGGTGAAGAGATTGATTGGCGTACCCGGCGATCATATCCATCTACGCAACGGCATTGTGATTGTGAATGGCGTCGCGCAGCCTGTTGGATTTGCGCAGCCGACGACGACGGATAACTTCAACGAATTCCTCGATGATTTTCCCGCAGTTCCCCCGTCGGAGGCGACTGGGTCCACAGAGTCGTGGGCTGTGAACTTCTCAAATTATGTGCACGATGGCGACCTGGTGGTTCCACCCGGCATGTACTTCATGATGGGCGACAACCGGCACAACAGCCTGGACTCGCGCTACTGGGGCTTCGTGCCGCGCGCCAACATAATTGGCCGTCCGCTGTTCAACTATTGGTCGTTCAAGGCCGCTGATGGACAACTTGAACAAACAGGAATCGGTAACAAGCTCGCGTGGATCGGCCACGTACTTGTGCATTTCCTCCCAGACACGCGTTGGAAACGCACTTTCCACGTTGTTCGTTGAACGGAAATTGTAAGATCCTGATTTGATCTTGGTGCGCTCCGGTTGCATGACCGCCTATTCGGCAATTACTACTTGTGCACTACCCGACACGCCAGCCGCAGTTCTTGCCAGGATTACTCCCCAGATGTCCTAGTGTTGTATCTGGAGCGCCCGCGGCACAACGGTGCGGAGCCGCATGATCTTGGATTGGGCGCTTCGGATACAACGACTTGAAGGAAGCCGCCCCGGAGTTGGGCTATGCACTTTGAATGGGTCTGTCCGGGTACTTAGGTCCCACGAAGATTGTCAGGTGGGTTGGGTCTTCGAGTTTGCGGGTAGGATAGGATGGCGAAGGATCGCAACAGGTCAACCATCGGAAGCTGAGGGATCGGCTGTGTGAGTGTCTTCGGACAGATGAGACAAGGAAACTGCGTGCGCGCCGAAGCGCGGGCAAAGGCCGCCGATATCGATGAAGCTTCATGCTGCACGCTCGTCTGGTTGCGGTGGTGAGCGAAGGAGGAGTTGGGCGGCGGATAGCCGTTCGACGACGCGCATGGTACCTCCGCAGACCGGGCAGTTCCAGAGTGAGTGAGGCACGTCGGCAGACGGTTCAGCGGTCGAAGTTGTCGTTCTGTCTGAGCTGCCGATCAGCTGGTGGCACAGCGGCAATAGCTTGGCTCGGTTGCGGTTGGCGAGGAAGCCGAAGTTGCGAATGCGGACAAAGCCAGGCGGCAGCAGATGGAGCAAGAAGCGGCGCAGGAACTCATCGACGGCGAGCTTCATGAGTCTCTTCTTGTTGCCGTGGGCGGAATCTCTCCAGCGAAATGTGACGTTGCCTTCGGAGAGTGCGACCAGCCTGGAGTTGGAGATGGCGACGCGATGGGTGTATGCGCCGAGATAGCGCAGTACATGTTCCGGTCCTCCGAAGGGCCGCTTGGAGTAAACGACCCAGTCGTGGCGAAACAGTACTCGCAGCCATGCGGCGAAGGCGCGCGGTTGAGCTAGCGGCAAGAGCTCGCCGCGGAACTGGAGCGCATCGCGCTGGAACGCGTTGCGCAGTCCTTCGACGAACTTGCCGCGGAAGACGCGGCTGAGCACGCCGATGGGCAGGAAGAAGGATCGCCGGGCGGAGATCCATCGTGAGTGATTCGGCGCAAGGCCGCCGGCGGCAATGACGCAGTGGACATGCGGATGAAGACATCCGCGCCCACAATACCCTGTTCGCGGAAAGCAACGAGGTCCAGGTTTTCTATCCTTTCCATCCGCTTCATGGTTCTACTCTTCAGATCGTCCGCAGGCCCAAGCGGGGAGATGGTGCAGTCTCTGTCATCGATCGAGGCGGAAAACGGCTGAAGATCCCCGTGTGGATGCTGATGCCTGATTGCACCGCGATCAAGATCGGCGATGAAGTTCATCTAAGCAGGGAATCTCTTCTTTCTCTGATGTTGTTGCTTTCTCCACATGCCCCTGAGGATCGCGACCACGATAATCTTCTGCCAACTGCTGTTGACGGATGCAAGGGAGGTCGTCGTGGTGCAACTAAAACTGCTGGGTCTGACGATCCCGGAAGAAAGCGGAATCGTGCGGATGGATGCGATGATGCGCGCCGATCTGATCGATCTGATGGCTCGCATTCTGATGGAGGTATTTCAGGCAGAAGGAGGAAACGTTGATGACAGAGCTGGTATACAGTCCGAAGATCAGGCCGGAGCATTTGGCTCGCAGAGCCATCGTCTACTTAAGGCAGTCGAGCGAGAAGCAGGTTCGGCAGAATCTGGAGAGCCAGCGTCTTCAGTACGAAGTAGCAGACCGGATACGTGCACTGGGTTGGAAGCAGGTGGAGATCATCGATAGCGATCTTGGCTCGAGTGCATCCATGGCATCGGCGCGCAGGGAAGGGTTCGAGCGGGTCCTCAGTGCAGTGGCTCTGGGTGAGGTAGGGATAGTCGGCAGCCGGGAGGCGTCACGACTGTCGCGCACCGACAAAGACTGGTGTCGACTGCTGGAGGTGTGCCAGATCTTTGGTACGCTCATCGCCGACGAACAACAGATATACGATTTGAATTATCTCGATGACCAGTTGGTTCTGGGAATAAAAGGGACTCTGAGTGTCGTTGAACTGAAGGTGATTCTGCAGAGAATGCAAGCGGGACAGGAGTCCAAAGCGCGCCGCGGGGAGTTGTTCAAAAGGCTCCCGGTCGGCTATGTCCTGGATCCAATGGGCAAGGTCGCCTTGCATCCCGATCAGCGGATTTGCGAAGCCATTCGGCTTGTGTTCGTGAAGTTTCGAGAGCGGTGGAGCGTGCGTCAGACCTTCCTGTGGTTCCGGGATCACGACATAGAGCTGCCCGCGAACCCGGTCCAGGGGACACAACTGGTCTGGAAGATTCCTACCCAAAGCTTGGTGCGCGATATCCTGATCAACCCCTTCTATGCTGGCGCCTATGTGTGGGGCCGCCGTCCGGTCACGACGTTGCTGGTCGACGGCAGGCTGGAGAAGCATCAGGAGGCTACGCGTCAAGCGGAGGAGTGCCGGGTCTTCATCCCCAATCACCATGTGGGCTATATTGACTGGACAACCTATGAAGAGAATCAACGAATGCTGCGGCGTAATTCCGTAAACTGGCAGGGGGATGAATCCATGGCCGCGATTCGAGCCGGACAAGGTCTTCTGGTGGGTCTTCTTCGCTGTGGGCACTGTGGCCGTAAGCTCCATGTACGTTACTGGGGAGGCCGCGGCACCAATGCACGTTATCTCTGCAAAGGAGATTTTGACGACGGTGGGCAGTACTGTGTGGGCTTTGGTGGCGCTTCGGTAGACCGTCGGTTGGGCCAGGAGCTACTACGCGTGATCTCTCCTCTTGGAGTAAATGCCAGCCTCAGGGCACTGGAGGAATTAAGTGCCGGCGATGCCGCACAGCGTATCGCTCTCAGCAGCAAGCTCGAACAGTTGGAGTACGAGGCTAGAAAGGCCTTCGAGCAATATGACGCCGTAGATGCCAGGAATCGTCTTGTGGCTAGCGAGTTGGAGCGGCGCTGGAACGAGAAGTTGGAGAACATCGAAGCTACCAAGCAGAGACTGGCCAGCCTTAATGGAAAAAGATACTCACTATCCGCCGAAGAAGAAGCTCGAATCCTGGCGATGGGTGAGAACTTTACTGAAATATGGCAAAGCGATCACTGTCCACCAGCACTGAAGAAGATGATCTTCCGTACTGTTGTGGAAGAAATCGTCGTGCGTACAGATGCGGAGAAAAAGACTCTTGAGTTCACAGTCCACTGGAAGGGCGGCACGCATACCCAACTCACGATGGAGCGGCCGCGTTCAGCCACTGACTGCGCGACGTCGATGGAGGCACTGGAGGTCATCCGCCGGATGGCTGTTCGTCACGGCGATGACCAAATAGCCTCTGTGCTGAATCGGCTGGGATATTCGACTGGCAAGAGCAAGCGATGGAACCAAACCCGCGTGGCTACTGCAAGACGCAACCACGCGATTAACGGGCAAAGGCGAGCGTTGCCTGATTCTGACAGAGTCAGCCTTAATGAAGCTGCTCGAATATGTGGAGTGAGTAGCAACACGATCGCACGGCTGGTAGAGGTAGGCCTGCTGAAGGGTGAACAGGTCACTCCTCGTGCTCCTTGGGGGATTTGCCGTGCCGATTTGAATAGCGAACCAGTACAGAGCATCCTCGACAAGCTCCTCCGCACGGGCAAGCTAATTCTGAAAGGGGGTCCCGCGGAAAACCAGCCCACCCTATTCGTTGAAAATGAAGGAGATGATAATGCCGGGCATCATGAGTGAGGGTTCAACTGCAATCGCTGATTCCAGCTATGGAGCACGCTGAAGAAACCGATCTCGGCTCCAAGGTGCCGTGGATCGCCGGCAATCTCCAGCAAGGTCTCGGCGCTGGCTTGAAAGAGCAGGCTGTAGACAAGCCGCTTGTTCTGCAATGCGAGCGAGGCCAGTTCCCGGGGCAGTGTGAAGACGGCGTGCACATAGCTAGTGGGCAGCAGTTCGCCCTCGCGCGCCGTGAGCCAGCGTCTGCGCGCGTTGCCCTGACATCTTGGGCAATGCCTGTTTCGGCACGAGTTGTAGGAGATCCTGGTCGTAAGTCCGCAGCCGGTGCAGCGATCGCGATGTCCACCCAGCGCGGCCGTGCGGCAGCGCACGATGGCCAGCAGCACCTTCTGGTGTTGCCAGTTGATCCACCTGCGGCTGTGTTCCACAAATGACTGTCCAGCACAGCGAACGATGTCGGCCATCTCCACTAGAGGCCGGCTCATGAACTGTGCTTGTGTCCTCCTTGTGAAGAAAGCAAGAGGGCATCGAGCGGGCTGGCGGTCGCGCTGAGGTGCCGCTGGGACAGATGCAGATATACGGTAGTGACTTCGAGGTCGCGATGGCCGAGCAGGATCTGGATCGTGCGCAGGTCCGCTCCGGCCTCAAGCAGATGTGTCGCGAAACAATGCCTCAGAGTGTGCGGATGGATGTGCCTGTTGTCGAGCCCGGCGCGTTCGGCAGCGATCTGGCAGGCAGACCATAGGACCTTGGTGGTCACAGGGTAACTTGCCGTGTGCCAGCGGTTGCCAGGAAATAACCACTCCTTCGGCTTGCGCCGAAGTCCGCGCCAGTAAGTGCGCAGCTCTTCGAGCAGCCTCGGGCTGAGCATGACATCGCGATCCTTGCCGCCCTTGCCTTCGCGGATGTGAACCACCATCCGCTGACTGTCAATGTCACTGACCTTCAGGTGAGCCGCTTCTGCGCGGCGTGCGCCGGTGGCGTACATCGTCATCAGCAGGATGCGGTGAAAAGGGCTATCCGCGGCGTCGATCAGTCGCCCCACCTCCTCCTGGCTGAGTACCCCCGGAAGGTGACGCAGCTTCTTCGGATAAGGTGTCTCTGCGATGCTCCAGTTGCGCTTCAACACGTGGATGTAGAAGAAACGCAGTGACGCCAACCGCAGGATGACGGTGTTCGGGCTGTACTTCAACTTGGAGAACAGCATCGCCTGATACTTGCGAATGTCTTCAGGACCAAGCTGATCGGGCGGTCGGCGAAAGTACCGGCTGAAGTGCGCAACGCCGTGAAGGTAAGTGCGGATGGTTGTGGCAGCGAAGTTGCGTCGTTGCAACTCCTCAAGCATGAGCTGACGTAGTTGGTTCACAGAGAATCCTCCTTCTCTGCGTCCCAAACTATCGAATCGGAGACAGCCGCCGGCTCACGAACACGCGAATGCGTCCGCCGCCGCAGCGGCTTCGTTCAAGTCGGCTTCTGTTTACAAAACTTTGCGCTCCGTTGGGCTCGGGCCATAGCGTCAATTGGCAGGGACTGATGAGCCATCTGTGCATTCTCTGTGGCCCATGTTTCACGTTTTGGTCTTGCGCCTATGTAATCCTGAGAAGGTACATGCCCGCCAATCAATCAGTCGCGCACGCGAACCTTGAGGACCGCGATCTCCTGCTTGCGGTGGACACCTGTGGGCCGTCCGGGTCGGTAGCCTTGGGCCAGTTGAAAGGAGACGCGCTGCGCATTCTTGGCCAGACCGAGTTAGCAGGACGCAGCTATTCCGCAACGCTTGTGGCGGCCGTCGCCGACTTGCTTGTTCAGCACTCGGTCCCTCTCAGGGATCTACACGCAATCGTCGTGGTCAATGGCCCCGGCAGCTTTACCGGCGTGCGCGTCGGACTAAGCGCGGTCAAAGGCCTCGCTGAACCCGCCGCAATCCCGGTGGTCGCGGTCTCTCGGCTTCGGGTTCTGGCAACGACTGCAAATGTCTCATCAGCGGCACTCGACGCACACCGCCATGAAGTCTTTCTCCTGCTCAATGAGCACGGCTCGGAACCCCACGAGCTGCTCGCAGGAGCAGCGGAGCTTAAAGCAATTCACCCGCCGCCCACGCGCATCGCCGTATGCGACGAAGCCGCCGCTGCGCTGCTGACATCAGCGTGGCCGGGCGCCGAACTGGTGCATAGGCAGGTACCCACCGCCGCCGATGCAATGGTGCTAGCCCTGCCGCAAATCCTGGCCGGAGAATTCGTCGATCTTGCGCTCCTCGACGGCCACTACCTGCGCCGCTCCGATGCTGAAATCTTCGGCGAACCCAAGGCGCCGGCATGAACCAGCCACGCCCGCCACAGCCCACCGTCGTGATTGTCCCGATGACTGAGAATGACATCGACAGGGTGATGGAGATTGCCGCAGGCCAGCCTCACGCGCCCTCTTGGACTCGTGACGCATATTTAGCCGCAATTGACTCCGCAGCGGCGCAAAAACGTGTCTCCCTGGTCGCCAAAAGTGCCGAAACCGACAACGTCCAGGGCTTCATCATCGCAAATTTAAACGCCCCCGAATCCGAGCTGGAAACGATCGTGACCGCCCAGCTACACCAGCGCCAAGGCATTGCACGTCAGCTATTTAGAGTCTTGCTCGCCGAGCTCCACACCGCCGGCGTCGGTCAGATCACCCTCGAAGTCCGGCCCTCAAACCACCCCGCCATAGCCCTCTACAGATCTCTTGGCTTCAACCAATTAGCCACCCGCCCCGCTTATTACTCTCACCCAACAGAAGACGCCCTCCTGATGACTCTGGATTTTTCTTGATCAGCGAATATTCCACGTGGAATTCTCGCTACCCTCGAAACGTGATTGGCATCACACATGTCTGGTCATCTCCCGGAAATCCACAGCCCAAATCGTTTTCTCTTTCCTTCCCGCTTGCCGTTTCCGGCGCGAGGGACTATATGTATTTGGTTAGTACAAGGAGGTGCTTGATGGATGAGATAAATGAAGCCACGCTGAGCGAAGAAATCGGTCGCCTGTACGCCGAACATCGTCGCTACGCTCAGCGGTTGGAAGAGTTACTTCAGAAGCCTTATCTCTCTACCGATGAGGAGCTTGAAGAAGTTCGCTTGAAGAAGCTGAAACTCCATGCCAAGGACCTGATCTTCGCGCTTGAACACCGCGCACCGGCTGTGGCGTAGGAATTTCGGGCACTTCCAGGCCTAGAGACGATGATCGAACGGCCAACTAGCCGTGTTCGAATCTGTGTGTGTGCCGCAGATTGTTTTAGAGATGGCCACTCAGCGGTGGATGAAACCTGAGTTCTTGTTTGCGCCGCTGATCGAAGGCTCCGGCAATTCAACCGTATAATCGTTAGGGACAATGGTTCGTGACGGTTACATATACGGGTTGAGCCTCCTGGCGGTGGCGGCGGTGCTGGTTTGGGCCACTGGAGGCTGGGCGTGGAGTATCGCGCCGGTTCTTCTGGCCGCATTCTTCCTCTGGTTTTTTCGCGATCCCGATCGCGCAATACCCGGCGCTGCGGGCGTGGTTGTTTCGCCGGCAGACGGCCTGGTCACCGAAACCGCAACCATCGAGACTCCAGACGGCCCCCGGCAGCGGATCAGCATCTTTCTGAATGTGTTTAATGTGCATGTAAATCGCTCCCCGATCGGTGGCGTGATTACCGCAGTCCGCTATCAGAAGGGCCTATATCTCAATGCCCAGAATCCCGAATCAGCGGAGCGCAACGAGCAAAACACTGTGACGGTGCGCGGCGAAGGCGTCGAAATCATTTTCAAGCAGATTGCAGGTCTGATTGCGCGGCGGATTGTTTTCAATCTTCGCGAGGGCGACAAGGTGGAGCGCGGCCAGCGGGTTGGACTCATCAAGTTTGGCTCGCGCACGGACATTATCCTGCCCGCTCAAGCCGAAATCCGAGTGAAGCCGGGACAAAAGGTAAAGGGTGGGTCTTCAGTGATCGCGACCTTGACGCAGGGAGAGGGCGCGTGAATTCCCACGATCCCGCACTAGCGAAAGCGAGGGCCCAGGCTCGACTGCGCAGAGGCATGTTCCTGCTCCCGTCCCTGTTTACAGCACTAAACATCGGAGCAGGCTATTTTTCGATCACCCAGACCATTGAGGCCATCAGCAACAACGCAAACGCACAAATGCATATTGACTGGGCGGCGATCGCAATCCTCATCGCCATTCCATTCGATTCGCTGGATGGGCGCATTGCCCGCATGACAAACACCTGCAGCGATTTTGGCAAGGAGTTGGATTCGCTGGCCGACGTGATTACTTTCGGCGTCGCTCCGAGCCTGCTCGCCTTTGTCTGGGGTTTCAAATTTCTGCCGGATTCGATCAATCTACAACTGCACCACCATCTTGTGCAGGCCGGCGTGTTCCTTTGTTTCCTCTATGTCATCGGCGGAGCGTCGAGGCTGGCGCGATTCAACATCAGTCACGACCCGCTGCCGCGCAATCCCGGCCGGCCCGACCGCAAATACTTCGTCGGGATGCCAATTCCGGCGGCGGCAGGATTGCTGGCAGCTACCGTCCATTTCTTCAATGGGATTCCGGTTCAAGCCTGGTGGATGGCGATTATCTGGCTGGTTCTTGTGGGGCTCAGCGGCTTTCTGATGGTCAGCACATGGAGATTCTGGTCAGGCAAAGAAATCAATCTCAGCGCCCGCCATCCCTTCCAACTGCTTCTGGTGTTGGCGATCGTGCTGTATGTCACGACCAGGTTTTCAGAAGTCGTTCTATTCGCCATCGCGCTGATCTACACGTTTTCCGGCATCTGGGCGCGCGCTGCCTATTCGTGGTCTCGCCGCAGACGTTATGGGCAGCCCCGCGACACTAAGAGTCAGCCAGAAGCGTCAGCGCCTGATGCCGACCCTCTGCGCCCCTCTTAGGTTTCTGAATTGATAGAAAAGGATTCTTGTGTACAAGATCGCCATTGTCGGAGCCTCAAGCCTGTTAGGAAAAGAGCTGAAGGACGCGCTTGCGGATTCGTCACTTGCAGCGGCGACCTTTACCCTGCTGGATGAAGATGAGGGGCTCGGCCAACTTGATCAATTGGGAGACGAAGTCACATTTGTGCAAGCCGTTGGCCCAGACGCCTTCGATCGGGTGGATTTTACGTTCTTCTGCGGCAAACAGGACCTGACACGGAAGCACTGGCGTGAGGCGTTGCGGGCTGGCTCAACGGTGCTGGATCTCTCCGGCGCGCTCGACCAGGAGCCTGGTGTGCTGGTGCGCTCTCCGTGGATTAATGCGGAAGAGGTAACCGCCGATCTCTTCACTCCCGCGGTTGTTCCTGCCCACCCGGCTGCGCTGGCCTTGGCGCTGCTCATGGAGCGGGTTCAGCAGGCGGTGCCGATAAGGGATGCGGCAGCGACGGTTTTGCTGCCGGCCAGCGAGTTTGGGCGGGACGCCATGGATGAACTGCATCAGCAGACCGTGAGCCTGCTCAGTTTTCAGTCGCTACCGCGCGCAGCTTATGACGCGCAGGCGGCTTACAACCTGCTCTGCGGATTCGGCGAAAACGCCAAGGTCAGCTTGGGCGGTATCGAGGCGCGGATTCGGCGCCAATACAGCGCATTGGCCGGCCGGCGTTTGCCTTCGATTGCGATGCAAGCGATCGGCGCGCCAACGTTCCACGGGCACAGTTTCTCGATGTTCATCGAATTGGAGCGGCCGGTCGATATTTCGACGCTCGAAGATGCACTGAGCGGGGATCATGTCGACCTGGTGCTTGAAGACACCGATTCGCCGTCGAACCTGGCTGCGACAGGCCAGAACGATGTGCTGGTTCGGCTGCGTCTTGAACCGGGCGCTCGCAACGCGAATGAGTCTTCGCGGCTGTGGCTTTGGGCGGCGTCAGACAATCTGAGGCTCTACGCGCAGAATGCATTAGAGTGTGCCCTGGATCTGAGACGGTTGAGGCCGCAGGGGACCGTGCAGTAGAGTTGAGGGCGTTGGGGCGTTTTCGGTCTGAGTGTTTACATTTGGGGCCGGCGTCAGTGGTCTCCCACCCTTTGTGCAAAGAACGCACAAAGGATGGGGCACCCGAAGTTGGGTTAACAGTCAGCTCGAAATGCTCTATCCCGACGCGGAGCGCGAAAGTGCCCCCAATCCGGCACTTATGAAGGGTCTCTCCTTTCGCACCATATACTTACAGGCATTTGTGGAAGTGATTTGGCGATTGTTCCACGTGGAACATTGACAGTCTAGGTATTACGTCGGTTTGCCGGGACATGGTCGGGTTTGCCGAAGATTATGGGGTGTCTACTGTCGACATCGCGACCACAACTGCTCAATGTAGCTGTCGGTCATGCCGGCGATGTAGTCGGCGACGGTGCGGGCGAGGCCTTCGGTGGGAATCTGGGCCTGGTGATCCGCGGGCAGCAAGCCCGGGTCGGCCATCAGGGTTGAGAACAATTCAGCAACCACTTTTGCGGCGTGCTCGTGTACCTCTTCCATGCCGTTGGAATTGTAGAAATTGGCGTAGAGAAAATTTTTGGCCATAGAACGCTCGGCTTCCATCGCGGGGCTGAGAGCGGCCAACCGCTCGGGCGCTTGGCGTACGTCATTGAGCGTCGTGGCGCCAATGGCGTTCACTCGGAGCTGAATTTCCTCGATAAGATCGGTCACGAGCGCGTTGAGAACGCGATTGAGCGTTTCGTAGATGGCAAGCTTTGGCGGCGCGGCAGAATACTGTTGAAGCACACTGTCATGAAACCGGCGGAAGAGCGGCACACGCTCGCGGACCTGATCGACAGACAGGATGCCGGAGTCGAGCCCATCATCAAAATCGGCAGTAAGGTAAGCAATTTCGTCTGCCAAGTCGATGAGTTGGGCCTCAAGGGGCGGTCGCAGATCGAGGAAATACTCGCTCAGTTCCGGGTGACGGGCGCTGGTGTAGTCGCGAGAGTGCTTGATGATGCCTTCTCTGACTGCGAGGGTGAGGTTCAGGCCGCGATAGGCTGGGTAGCGCTCTTCAAACCATGTGACGATGCGCAGGGCGTGGAGATTATGGTCGAAGCCAAGGCCAAGAGCCTGGAGCGCGTGGTCCAGCGCCTTCTCACCGGCATGGCCGAAGGGCGGATGGCCAATGTCATGCGCCAACGCCAGAACCTCGGCCAACTCTGAGTTCAGCCCTAATGCTTCGGCGGCGGTTCGGGAAATCTGGGCGACTTCGAGGGTATGCGTCAAGCGGCTGCGGAAATGGTCTCCCGGAGGATCGCCGGGCAAGCGGGTAAAGACCTGGGTTTTGCCAGCCAGGCGGCGAAAAGCGCGTGCATGCAGGATTCGCGCGCTATCCCTGGCAAACGGTGAGCGGTATAAGTGGAGAGGCTCGGGGTGAGCGCGGCGGGCGAGGTCGCCGAACCCGTCTACTGCAATCGCCCCTATTGGCGGGACAGCCGACTGGTAATTTGCGCTCATTCTCGACTTGTCACCCAGCCTCACCATGCACGTCTTGGTTATATCGCACGGAGGGAGGATGGCGCATTTTGGCGGTATGGATTTCGCTGTCGGCGGGGCCATGGACTAAGATCATCACGTTCGTGTTCTGAGTCACTATCCAGCTGACTCCGAGGTGCTATAAATTCTCTCGTGCGCGGCGATTGGACAATGCGGATGCGGTGGGAGTACTATCCAGCCGAATTTCGCGAGGTACGCGGACCGGGTCTGTCTTTTGTGGCGTAACCCTTTTGCATTTCACTTTCGGACCGGAGGCAAGCATGAAGACTATGAAGAGTGTTGGATTGGCGTTGTTGGTGCTTGGCGTTGCATTCACGTCTGGGTGCGACAGGCATTCGAAGAAGGAAGTCTACTATCTGGTCGGCGTTAACATGGCATTGCCGTACTGGCAGTCAGGTGCGAAGGGATTCAACCAGGCGGCGGAACAGTACAAGGTGTCGGCCAAGGTTGTTGGTCCTGAGAACTACGATCCGCAGGCCGAGTTGGCAGAACTTCAAAAGGCGGTCGCAGCGAGACCGGCAGGGATTCTGATCACCGTTGCCGACGAATCCGTAGTGGGGCCTGGGATCGATGCGGCAGTTGCAGCCGGCATTCCGGTGATCACCATCGACTCAGATGCCAAAGGCAGCAAGAGGCTGTACTTTATCGGCACGAATAACCTCGAGGCAGGAAGATTGGGTGGCCATCGCGTAATCGAGAAGCTGGGCGGCGCGGGGAATGTGGTCTTCTTCTCGATATCGGGCCAACCGAACATGGAAGAGCGGCTGAAGGGCTTCAAGGACGTTCTGGATACGCGCCCCAATATTCACATCGTCGATGTTGTGGACATCAAGAGCGATGCCCGCACGGCGTTTGACAAGACGCAGGAACTGATGGCGCTCACGGGGCCCAAGAAGATCAACGCGTTTGTTTGCCTTGAGTCGGCATCGGGAAAGATGGTTTCGGATGCTGTCAAGCGGAGCAATACCACTGACCGGTTGGTGGTGGCTTGGGATGTAAACCAGGACACACTGGATGGCATCAAAGCTGGAACCATTCATGCAACAGTTGCGCAGAAGCCCTTCACGATGGGGTACATCGGGCTGAAGTCGCTGGATGAGATTTTCCATGCTCCGCCGAGATCGCTCGGCAGGGATTACAGTGCGGATGCGTTCTCGCCGTATCCGTACTTTGTGGACACGGGCACCTCGCTGGTGGATCAGAAGAATGTCGACCTTTATATCGCATCCGCAGCGGCACATCAGTAGATTGGGATCGGGCGGCGATGTCGCCGCATTGCTGGCGCGGTAGAGATTCACTGGCAACAAGCGAGCAGGCAGTCTTCCATTGAAGGCTGCCTGCTTCTTTTTGCAGCAGGCAAAGGGGATCGAAGCAGCTTAGCAAAAGAGAGCGAATCCAGCTAAGCCAGCTCACGTAAAAAATTCTTCAATCGTCTCAATTGCGCTTGACGTGCGGCGGGGATTGGGTTCAGCATAGCGAACAAACGGGCAAATTCACATTCCAATGGATTGTGCACCCGGAGTTCTCCCACAAGTCGACTAAAGCTCGAGCGGGCTCCATGGACTGATCACAACCGGACGCATTTCGGGGTGAGCTATGGTGGTCAAGACACAGATCAAGGGCAGCGAAGTGACGGGCCTCCTTGTAGGCGCAAAAAATGTGCGTCGCTATTTTCCAAAGAAAGTAAGCATTATTGAACTTCAGTTGGATCATCTTCAGATTCAGTGCGGCTTAGGTCCGGAATTTTGGAAAGATGAACCAGAGATTCATGATCCCCGACTCTGCGATTGGCTGGATTTCAAAGTCTTTCATGGAGTGAGGGGCCAAACTTCAAATCTTCTTGCCATGACACGTTCCGGCAAGAACACATTCAAACTGCGCCCCACCGGTCTGGACGGAGCACTGAGGCTGGAACGAGAGATCGGTGGCGCGGTGCGGTTGCCTCCGCAAAACTGAATCAGGCTGCTTCATTTTGCGGGCGACTCCGCTTTCGGTTGCCGGGTTTTTTCGTTTCTCGTGTTTGCCGGGAGACTTGAGAGTCGCCGATGAAAAGAGGTCATTATGAGCAGGTACATGGAGATGCAAGCGGTCGATGAGCTGAGGGCAACGCTGCAACAGGTTTCTGCCATTAAGGTGAAGGACATCAAGGTCGAGCCTCATGGGCGCCGCATTGAAAAGGATGTCGTTGCGCATGTTGAGATTTACGGGCATTGCCACGATGTTGTTTGCAGGGTGATGGAAACCGCGGAGCCGCAGCATATCCGAAGGGTCTTGCTGGGGATGTGCAAATCTTCGAAGGAAGCTGGAGGAAAGGCGCCTGTGCTCATCGCGCCAAGCCTTTCTTCGGAGTCACAGGCACTCTGCCGGGCAAACGATATTGGGTTCCTTGACCTGGAAGGAAATGCCCGCCTGTATTTGAATGAGGTGTTCATCGTGAAACGATCGCTACCGAATCGTCGACCGCTTCCGCCTCAGGCTGAACCATTGCACACCAGCGAAACGGCCCGCTTGGCGCACCTAGCCTAGCGCGTGCCGGGGTTCCTCAGCCAACGGCGGCAAACATCAAGGGCGGCCACATAGTGTTGGCCGCCCTTGATGCTTCTGCGAGAACTTTGTGCGGGGTGCTTGATTATTGGGGCTTCGGCTGGCCGGTGCTGTTTTCCTGTTTTGCCATTTTGACGCGCGCACCCTCGAGCTTTTTCTGAACCTTGGCGACTTCGGCGGGTTCGACGTCTGGAGCGGGGGATTTGGAGTACTCAGACAGCGAAAGCTCCCATTGCGCGGCGGCCAGGCGGATGCGGCCGGTTTTTTCGTACAAGTCACCCAGATGGTCATGGACGGTGGGATCGGTCTGATCTCTTTCGACGGCCTGACGGAGATTCTCTTCGGCCAGTTCATATTGGCCAAGTTTGTAATAAGCCCAGCCCAACGAATCGAGATATGCCCCGTTCATGGGTTCGAGCTGCACGGCCCTGCGAATCATCTTGAGCGCTTCGGGTAGCCTGATTCCTTTGTCGGCCAACATGTAACCCAGGTAGTTGAGCACCATGGAATTGGAGGGATCGAGTTCAAGCGCCTGGCGGAAAAACTGCTCGGCGGGCTCAAAGTGTTTTTGCCGTTCCGCCAAGGAGCCTTTGAGAAAGAGAAGGTTGATGTTCTCTTCCTTCTTTGCGGTGAAGGCGCCGGCCCTGTTCAGGGCATCTTCGGCGTCTTTCCAACGGTGGATGCGGGTGTACATCTGGCCAATCGACAGCCAGACCTCGCGGTCTTTGGAGGAGTTATCGAGCAGACCCTTTGCAAGCGTCAGGCCTTCGTCTTCCTTGCCTTGATCGATGAGTTCGCCAGCCAGCATTAGCTTGAGGTCGCGATCCTTGGGGTTAGCCTCAACCGCCTTGCGCGAGATGGCGATTGCCTTGTCATACATTTTGGCGTCGCGATAGGTGTCGACCTGGCCCTGGTAGCCGCGCAGCGATGTATCGCCGCCGAGATCGATCATTTTCTGAAAGGTGGCGATCGCCTGATCGACTTTGTTCTGCTCGTGATAGACGGAGCCAAGCCTCTCAAGGAAGATGCCGCGATTGTTTTTCTCCTCAGCGGTGTACGCGCCATTGGCATGCGAGGTCAATTCGACCATGTGTTCGTACACGGTGGCGGACTCGTCGTAACGTCCAAGCACATCGAGCAGCAATCCCTCGTTATAGCCGGCCTCAAGCGAGTCGGGGTCCTTTTTCAGCGCCTTTCGGACCGTGGTGAGAGCTTCTTCATATTTTCCCTGGCGGCGCAGGATTTCGCTGATGTGAACGGCTGTGCCGGCATCTTCGGGATCGGCTTCGGCCAGCTGCTTGTATTCCTTGAGAGCCTCATCGAGCTGATCGTTATTCAACAAGGCCTGCGCGAGCGCTGCCATCGTATGCGCGTCCTCGGTGTCCAAATCGGCGGCGCGCTTGTAGGCTGCGATTGCGTCCTTGTTGCGTTTCAATGTGTCATAGGCGGCGCCGAGGGCGAACTCCATTTTGGGAGTACGCTCGGACGCGGGGACGGCTTCGATGATTTTGGCGGCGTGCGCCACGTCGCCGTTTTCGGCGTACACGCGGGAAAGGTTGAGAACAACTTCTTCAGAATCGGGATCGATCTGCTGGGCAATCTTGAACTGCTCTTCAGCTTTCTCCGGCTGATGTTTCACGGTGTAAAGCTGACCGAGGACCATACGGTCTTCGACGCTCTTGGCATCGAGGCTAACGATTTTTTCGAATTCGCCGATGGCCTGATCTAGCGTATTGCCGCTCGGCGAAGCAGAAGACACGGAATTCTGTGCCTCGCTTAGCTGGCGAAGGTAGAGGCGCCCAAGCAGCCTGTGTGCGTCAATATCGTCGGGAGAAGACTTGAGCAGGCCACGGGCGGTGGCTTCAGCTTCGCGAGCCTGTCCAGTACGGAAATAGAGGTCAGCCAGAGCATCGTTGAGCTGGGGTGAGCTGGGATCGGCGCTCAGCGCTGTCTTATATTCCTCAACGGCATGCCGCATGTACTCGGGCCGACCGGAGGCAATCGCTTCTTCCTCGTAGATATGAGCGAGGGCCGAGTGATAGTAGGCCTGAGAGCGGTCAGACCGCGGCGTCGCATTGGAAGGTTCGGTTTTGGCTGGCGCAGGTTTGGCGCTTGTTGCGGCAGGAGTGACCGCAGGAGTGTTTTGGCCATGAGCGATCCAAGCCGGACTTGCGACAAGATATGCCGCGGCAAGCGGCAGCCAGATGGGCGGCGAAAAGTGTTTTAGTTTCATGATCCTCGGGGATCCGGTGCCTTTAAAAGCAAACAGATAGTTAGTAAGCCAGTCCCGACGGGCCGAATGTCTCTGGATGCGGCCAGCCGAGGTAACGTGCTTACTATTAAAGACGATTTTACCTGCGATTGGTCGCAAAGAGGAGGTAGATTGAGGGTTTTCGCGATTACCGGGGTGCCGTCGGGGCCACTGGTTTTCGAGGCGAGGGACGGCGAAGGGGTAGAAGCTCATTGTTTTCAGGAACCGGGCAATCCATGCTCACGAAGAGAGCTGAGCTGGCGGCGCAGAATCTCGGTTTGTCGCTCCAAACGCTCGAGTTGCCGCTCGCCTGGGTGGTCCTGCGAACGTGCGGGGGGCTGCAATTGCAAGATGCCGGGTTCCGGCCACTGGGTTGCCGAGGCGAGACTGGTCTGGTCTTCAAGCCACACGAGCCGTTTGTCCAATAGATCCAGGCGACTCTGAACGCCGATGGACTGCTTCCACTCCCAATCGCCGTCAAGGGTGGTGAGCGTGGTTACGCTCTGCGCGAAGCGGCGAAGATAGGTGACGAAAGATACGACGAATTGCGCGAAGGGCAAGCGCCGAGGCCAACTCTCGGCAAGCAGCCGTTCGAGCGACTCTTCAGTATCGTTGTGCGCCAGGCCAGCGGCTCGCCGGGCGTTGGCGAGAAGGCGCGACGACCTGGAACGATTTCTCCAAGCCTCAGCCAGTTGCGCCAGATAGCGGCGGTCGGCGGCGAGGCTAGCGAGCAGAAACCGGGGCGCACGGTCCCGCTCGTAAACCGGGAACAGGAACAGCATTGCCAAGACGGAGATAACCGCTCCGGCCAGCGTGTTCAGAGTGCGCACCAGCGCCAGTTGCCAGTCGCCGGAATACGGGAGCCAGGCAAGCACAAACGCTGGAGTGAGGAAGAAGACGAAGGCGGCGTAGCTCAAGGGAAGAATAGCCAGCGAAAGCAACGCCAAGGGAAAGAGCACGGCTGCTGTCACGAGTTGAGAGTGGAGAACAACCGCCAGTACTGCGGCGAGAATGCCGCCGCCAATGGTGCCGCCGATGCGTTCAAGCCCGCGTCTCAGGGTGCCGGACACATGCGGCTGCAGCACAATGAGGGAGGTGAGCAGCAACCAGTATCCGTGGTCGATGTGGAGCAGGAGGATCAGCGCCACATCGAGCCCGCAGACCAGAGCGACCCGAATCGCATGGCGGAAGATGAGCGACTTGCGATTGAAGTTGGCGGCGAGAAGCTCGAAGTCCGGACCTTGGCGGAGCGTCCCGATTCTTTCATAGACATAGCCCGAATGACCGGCGGAGAAACCTGTTTCCAGAGGGACAGACTGCGGCGACTTGCCCAGTCGCAGCAGGGCCGCGCTTTCCATGGCGGTTTCGAGGATTGAAGCGGCTTCTGTTACCTGCGCCAGCATGAAACGGTCGTTGTTGTCTGTGGCATCGAGACAGCCAGCCAAATAGCTCGGAAGGCGTTCCATTTCGCGCATTTTGGCGCGCGCGTGAGCGGTGGTGAGTCCGCGGCGACGTTCGAGAAGAGATGCGAGCCACAACTCTGCGGAGCGTAAATCGGCAAGTCCAGAAAGACCTCGGTCGAAGCACTTGCCATTGCCGGCAGAGGCAGACTGAACCTCGAGGTGCTCAGCAAGTGCAATAGTGCGGGCGATGAGGAGATCAGCATGTTCGAGCAGGACTACGAGATGCCGGCCGCGAGAGGAGTCGGCCTGGCGCTCGCCGCGCACATTGGCGACAGCTTGCCAACCGCGCTCCACAGCCCGCCGGATGCGGTATTGGTGGTGCTGAGCCAACCGGTGCCAAAGCGCCGGGGTGGTGGGCTTGGGGCGGTCGGTGCGGTCACGACCGGCCAAGTCGGCGACCGATTCGAGGAAAGAAGCCAGTTCGGTGTAGCAGCCGGCCACGGCGGAGCGCGCGGGCCGGTAAGCATCGAGGGGCCAGAGAAAGAGCGAGAGCAAAGCCGCCCATGCGCCGCCAGCGAGCAATGTGAACGACCATCCGACGGCGACGGGCCATGAAGCCTCGGGCGCGCCTATGCCGCAGATGAAGATGACCTGGACGAGTAGTCCCGCCGAAGTGAAGGGCTGACCGAGGACCGCAAGGTAACTCCAAAGAAAGCAAAAGGCCATGGTGACCGGGATTGCCCAGAGCAGACTTCGGCCAGCGATACAGCCCAAAAACAACCCGGTGGCACCGCCTAGCGAGAGGGTCGCGAGGCTGCCGAGCCGCGAGCGATACGGGCCACCGGAATCGGCAAGAATTGCTTCGAACCCGCCGAGAGCCGCCCAGCCGAGATTGTGAAATCCAGCCAAGTCGCCGACGACGAGGGGTGCGCAGAGAGCCACTGCGGCGCGGAGTCCGCGGAACCAGTCCATCTCTCGGGCTAACGCGGAGATGCGTGCGCCAAGACGGTTCGAAGGCTGCGCGAGAGGAGTCATAGTGTTCGGGCTGGTATCAATGCCGGAAGTGGCGGATGCCGGTGAAGACCATCGCAATGCCGAGTCTGTCGGCGGCGGCGATCACGTCCTGATCTTTCACCGATCCGCCAGGTTGAATGACCGCGGTTGCGCCAGCGGCGGCTACGGCCTCAAGCCCGTCGGGGAAGGGAAAGAACGCGTCGGAAGCGGCGACAGTGCCTTTGAGCGGGAGCACCGCTTTTTGCGCGCCGAAGCGAGCAGCATCGACGCGGCTCATCTGGCCCGCGCCCATGCCGACGGTCTGGCCGTCGCGCGCATAGACGATGGCGTTTGACTTGACATGCTTGCAGACTCGCCAGGCGAAGATCAGGCTGCGGAGTTCGTCGGCTGTTGGCGGACGCCACGTGACTACTTTCAATTCGTCTTCGTTGACGCGGATCGTATCGGCATCCTGCAACAACAGTCCGCCAGAAACGTGCTTGATGACGGGGCGAGGCGGCGCGGTGCGGACTTCGACGAGGCGGAGATTTTTCTTGGTTGCGAAGCGGTCTTTGGCGTCGGGGGTGAAGGCTGGAGCGGCGATGGCTTCGACAAAGAGCTTGGCGATTTCCTCGGCGGCTTGACCATCTACTTCGCGATTGATGCCGATGACTCCACCAAAGGCCGAGACGGGATCGCAGGCTAGCGCCTTTTGATAAGCCTCGAGGATGGTTGCGCCAGTAGCCGCGCCGCATGGATTGGTGTGTTTAACGATGATTGCGGCAGGTTCATCGAATTCCTGTACGAGTTCCCAACACGCGTCGAGATCAACGAGGTTGTTGAAACTCAGTTCCTTACCTTGAAGTTGGCTTGCGCCGGCGATTCCGAGGCCGGAACCGTCGGTGTAGAGCGCGGCGCGCTGGTGGGGATTTTCGCCATAGCGCAGCGACTGGACCATCGGAAGGTTGATGCGCAGGGTTGTGGGGAATGCGTTCGCGTCGGGCGCGGCAGGGCTTTGTGGCGCGGGAGCCTCTAACCCCGGCGACGAAGACCTGTCGCCGGGGCCCCCGGCAATCTGGTCGAGGGTGTTGGCGATCGCTGCATCGTAGGCGGCGGTGGTGGCGAAGGCTTGTCGCGCGAGGCGCCAGCGGGTTTCGCGGGTCAAGGAGGCGCTGTTGGCGGATTGCATTTCATGGGTCAGGGTGGGGTAGTCCGACACGCGTGTGACGATGGCAACGTCTTCAAAGTTTTTGGCGGCGGAGCGGACCATGGAGGGGCCACCGATGTCGATGTTCTCGATGAGGTGGCCGAATGCGACGCCGGGCTGAGCGGCGGTCTTCTCGAATGCGTACAAGTTCACCACGACCATATCGATGGGAAGAATGTCGTGCGCGGCGACCGCGGCTTCGTGTTCGGCATTGCCGCGAATATAGAGCAAGCCGCCGTGGACTCGCGGATGGAGAGTCTTGACGCGGCCATCGAGCATTTCTGGAAAGCCGGTGAGATCGCTGATGTCTTTCACGTTCAGGCCCGCTTCGCGCAGGGCTCGAGCGGTGCCTCCGGTCGAGATCAGCTCCACGCCGAAGCTTGCGAGGACTCGGGCAAAATCTACGAGACCGGTCTTGTCGGTTACGCTCAGCAGGGCCCGCCGAATCTGCTTCGACGTGTTCTTCGATGAACTCACAGTTCTGCTCCTTGCGGTCCTGTTGCGACTCGTGGTGCCACATGTGCGGTGGCGCGAGCAGCAAGGACCAAAGAACAGACTACATCGAAAGACTCGACTGCTTGCGGCAGGTCACTGTTGCACGGCAGGGCAATCGCATTTGAAATTCTTTCAACAATAAATCCCCGAAAATACCTCCCGGCAGGGGCTGAAGCCCCCCATTTTTCTACTCATTTCGGCACGACTGAACAGGTTGCGGAAAAAGGCATGTTTCGAGATGAAATGCTTGGAGAACATCCCGCAGGGGTTAAAACCCGCATTGATTCTATTGCGTTTTTCGGCACGACTAAAAGTCGTGCCCTGACACAAAGCCCGCTTTGGATAGAGTTTTTCCGCAGCCTCTGAAGTCGTGCCCTGACACTTCGTGCTCTTTTGAGGGCTTACCGTGCCGCAAGATGGGATGAAAAATCCAAATGCGATTGCCCTGGATCGCGTGTGATGGCGCGACCGCAGCTGAGGAAACGGCGGCGGATGAGATGGATTAGAGTTGAGATATGGGAAGTTATCCCCCCGCACCTCCACCCCAAGGAGGACGCGATTTTGAGCCGGAGATTCTGCGTCCGGGTTCCGGCTACATTCCGACTCCACAACCGGTGCAGCGCCGGTCGCGTTCCTCGTGGGCAACGGCGCCGGCGACGTACCTGCTGGTCGCCGTTAACTGTGCGGTTTACCTGGCGATGGTGGTTCGAGGGGCTAGCGCAGGCAATCCGACTGTAGAGCAGTTGATGCGCTGGGGTGCAAACAACGCAGGCTCTGTTCTGGTGAATGACCAGTGGTGGCGCATTCTTACTGCGATGTTTGTGCATGGTGGCCTACTCCATCTGGCGACCAATATGTGGTGTCTCTGGAATCTCGGTTTGCTTGCCGAGCCATTGATCGGCTCATTCGGTCTCTTTACGGTGTACCTGTTGACAGGCGCAGCCGGAAATCTGCTTTCAACAGGAAAAGGTTGGTATTCCTTGCATCAAGCGTGGGAAGCGTACCATGCATCCGGCGGCATGGACCCTTCTGCAATGTTTCCAGCCGGCGTAGGCGCTTCTGGAGCGGTATTTGGAATCGCCGGCGCCCTCATCGTGCTCCTTAAGTCCGACCGATTGCCCGTGCCGCCCATGGAGCTCAAACGACTTCGGAAATCGGTCATTTACTTCGCGGGACTCAATCTTGTGCTTGGCATCTCAATCAATGTAGGGGCAAGCGCACTCGGCTCTGGCTTGAACATCGACAACTATGCCCATCTGGGCGGTTTTACTTCGGGGCTGCTTTTCGCTGTCCCACTGGTACCGCGGATCGGTTCGCCGAGGACGCTCTTTGAGATGCGCTTGAGAATTGCAATTGGAATGTTAGTAGGCTTGCTCGTCCTTTTTGGTTTTTACCTGGCGCAATTGCCGCGCTAGATTTCGAATCGATCTACCCGCTACGTTTGTGCGAGAATTTTCTTAGAACGCTGCTCGTCCCAATCCAAATTCAGTCAATTCGACTCATGGAGGAAGACTATGAAGCGCCGCGAATTCCTTAAGCAAGCCGCCGTCACCGCCGCTGCTGTCGCGTCTGCCAGCAAAATCAGAGCATCCGATCGAACGCCCTCGAGTCCAATTGCGCGCCGCGCGCTGGGCAAAACGGGAGAACAGCTCTCCATCATCGCCTTTGGCGGCATCGTGGTGATGAACGAGGAGACGAAGGCGTCCTCGAACATCGTTGCTGAAGCCGTGGATCGCGGAATCAATTATTTCGATGTCGCGCCCAGCTACGGTAATGCGCAGGAGCGGCTTGGGCCGGCGCTCGCACCGTATCGGAAGAATTGCTTTTTAGCATGCAAGACAGAAGGGCGCATGAAAGACGATTCGCGCGCGCAACTCGAAGAATCTCTGCGGCTTCTGAAGACCGATCACGTCGATCTCTACCAGTTCCACGCGCTGACCAAGATGACCGATCTGGACAAAGTGCTTGGTCCGGGAGGTGCGATGGAAACCATGGAGGCGGCAAAGAAGGAAGGGAAGATCCGGTACATCGGGTTTTCAGTGCATTCTGCTGAAACCGCGGTGGCAGCCATGGATCGCTACCACTTCGACACCATTCTTTTCCCGTTGAACTGGGTGCTATTTACACAGGCCGGATTTGGGCCGCAGATATTGAAGAAGGCGCAAGAAAAGAAAATGGGAATCCTGGCGCTCAAGGGCATGGCCAAGACCACGTGGACGGGTGATCAGAAGGAGAAGCATCCGCAACCGAAGTGTTGGTATCAGCCGGCTGGGTTTCCAGATGAGGCATCGCTGGGACTGCGCTGGACGCTGGGGCATCCCATCACCGCAGCTATTCCGCCGGGAGACGAGCGCTACTTCCGGCTGGCGATGGATGTGGCGCAGAACTACAAACCGCTTGAGCAGCATGAAGAGCAGGCGCTGCTGGCCGGCGGGCACGGCGTCGAGCCGATCTTTCACCTGGGAAACGATGCTTAGATTGAAGCGCCCGAGCCAAGTCGGGCGTCAGCGATTCTGGGTTGGCTCTCAGCGAACGGCAGTAGAAGCGAACTTCTTGACCATCGCCAACAGCAACTTGCGGTCGCTGTCATTGAGGCTTGTGGAATAGCGGCGAATCTGGGTGAGGAAGCGCAATTCTTCGTCGGAGAGATGTTGGGCGTTGATGTGGCCGCCGAGCGAGTCGTCCGCAAAAAACTGAGCAATGGGAAGGTCAAGGGCAAGCGCGATCTTCGACAGAGTATCGAGCGACGGAACCGTGTGTCCGTTCTCAACGCGCGAAAGGTAGCAGCGCAGCAGCCCCGTCTTCTTTTCGATGTCCCCTTGCGAAAGCCCCTTTTGCAAGCGATGCGCGCGAATGGTCGTGCCGATCTTCATCACTGAGTGCTCTTTCCGCTTCCCGCCGGAATCTGGTTCCGGGGTAGCTACTAATCAGTTATTGGCATGAGAGTAAACATGCAGCACAGAGGAAGGCAAGCGGAATTACCCTTACGAAGCACGAGAGTTACCTTTCCCGTCAAGTCTTCGCAAGAGGGAGTCCGCCGTTAAGGGATCGGACTACTTCTGCAGACTTGCGGCGAAGAAGCGATCGATGCGGCCCAGGGCGTCGGATGCATCGTCGGCACGAAATCCTGTTTTGTTGTTGGGGTTCTCGAAGGCGTGGCCAGCCTCGGGGTAAATTTTTGCATCGACGTGCTTTCCGAGCGACTGCATGGCGGTTTCAAACCCGTGCACGGAGTCGGGCGGAATGCCATGGTCCTGGCCTCCGAAGTTGCCCAGGACCGCCGCGTGAATCTTTTCCAGGGCAGCCTTGTCAGTGGCCAATGCGCCGTAGTTGATGGCAACGGCCTTAAGCAAGGGCTCGGCAATTGCCAGCTGCAGAGCATAGCCTCCGCCCATGCACCAGCCGACAGCGCCGATGCGATCACGCTTCACGTCTTTGCGGGTTTGCAGATAAGTAAACGCGGCGGTGAGATCGCGCACCCCCTGGTCCTGAGGCAGGCCGCGAGAGAGTTCATGGGCCATGTCGGGAGTGTCGGCGACCTTGCCATGGTAAAGATCGACGGCCAGCGCCACGTAGCCCTTGGCTGCGTAGCCGGCGGCTTCCTGCTTGATCCAGTCGTTTAAACCCCACCACTCGTGAATCACGACGAGCGCAGGGTGGGGGCCTGAGCCCTGTGGCAGATAGAGAATGCCCTGGGCCGTGCCATCGCCGCTAGGGAAAGTGACAGACTGCTGGGCGTCTGCCCTCAGGGCAAAAACGCCGAGTGCCAACGGAAGTGCGCAGAATATGGAACGCAAAGCTTTCATGGGGAAGACCTCGGTAGTGGAATCAGAATGCCTGCTGAATGAGCGGGATGCTCAGAGGAACTTCACAAGATGGACCAGTCCCTCTACCGGATTGTCATTGTATCGCTCGCAAGGGATGAAGCCCAGTTCGAGGTAGAGCTGGTGGGCGGCGGCCATCGATTCCGGAGCGGTATCGAGATAGACGGCGTTTCGCGCGGCTTTGGTTGCGCGATCGACCACAGCTTGACTAAGTGCGCGACCCAACGCCAAACCGCGAGCGGAGGGACGCACATAAAGGCGCTTAAGTTCCCAAGCGTTCGCCGCTACCTGTGCCGGCATTGCACGCCAGGCAACGCACCCGGCGGGGACGCTGTTCACCCGAGCGATGAGGCACCCGCCGTTTTGATTGAGATAGCTTGCCGGGAGGTCGGAAACCTCTTCTTCGAGAGAGCCGAAGCAAAAGTGACCTCCGCCCGGTTGCACGAGTACCCAGCGGCCGTATTCGAGCAACAACTCCTGCGCAGCGGCGATCGATGACGCGGGCGAATTGAGAGCGATCTCCTCGAACTCCACGAGACTTGATTCTGAGGGAATTGCGGCCATATCCAAGTTTACGATGGTTCCCAGACAGTTCACGGCGGTAAACCTTCGCAGCTTGGCGAACGTCTGTCTCTGTACAGGCGCGAGAATACGGGAGCCGGGAACGGGAGCATGCTGGATGGGGCGAGCGACGTTCGGGTGCGCGATTGCGATGGGAATCCTTGTGGCCAGCCTTACGACGCGAGGACAGACACCTGAGGCTGCAAAGCCCTCGCGGACTGGATCTTCAGCATCGTCTGCACAAGGCGCACCTGCCGGCATCGCTAACGCGGGACAAACTGCAGCCGGAGGCAAACTTCAAGGCCATGTGAAGAGTGGCGCGACGCCACTGCCCGGCGTTACCGTAACTGCCTCGAACACGCTGACCGGCAAGCGCTACTCGACCACCACCGACATTGTCGGCGCGTGGTCCATGAACATCCCGCAGAATGGCCGCTATGTGATTCGCACCCAATTTGCGGCTTTTGCCCAGGGGGTGCAGGAAGCGTTGCTCAACGCGACGAGTCGCGAGAAGACGGTGGACTTTGAGCTGATGCTCTCTTCGCGCGCGGCGCAGCAAACTCAGCAGCAGGATGACCAGGCTGCTCAGGTGACGCAGGCCATCCGCCAGTTGGCGGGGAATGGGGCGCAAAGCCTGAATCTCCTGAATGTGCTTACAGCCGGGACCGACACGCAGGCCGGCACGGCGGGCGTCAGCGGAGCAGCATTGCCGTCGATCGCCGGCAATGCAGAGTTCAGCGATCAGTCAGTCGCGATCAGCGGCCAGTCGGGAAGCGTCAGTCCGCTGGCGGGTGTAGATATGGATCGCTTGCGGGATGCATTTGAGACGATGCGAGCGCAAAACGGCGGCCAGGACGGTCCCGGGGTGATGGTGCTGAACGGGGGTGGCCCTGGCGGAGGGTTCGGAGGCGGTTTTGGGATGGGCGGCGGTGGCGGCTTCGGCGGTGGATTTGGCGGTGGCCGCATGAACTTCCGCAACTTCAATCCAGGTCAGCCGCACGGCGCGGTTTTCTGGATGGGCAGCAATTCGGCACTGAATGCCGAGCCCTTTAGCCTGCGCGGTCAATCGCAGCAACAGCCGGCATCCGGCACGAACCGTTTCGGGATCACTTTTATCAGTGCACCGTATCTGCCCGGCCTCACGAAGCCGAGCGGCAAAGACACCATGTTTCTGACGCTATCGGGTTCGCGCAATTCAAGTCCGTTCGATCAGTACGCTACCGTTCCTACGGATGCCGAGCGGGCGGGAGATTTCTCCGCGGCAGGGTTGGCGCCGATCTTCGATCCGACTACGATGAAGCAATTCACATCGGGCGGCGTGGCGAATGTGATTCCGTCGGCGCGGATTTCTCCGCAGGCGACGGCGTTGCTGAAGTATTTTCCCGAACCGAACCTGCCGGGAAATGCGCAGAACTATCACCTGCTGACCACGGAGCAATCGAACTCGACGCAGGCTGGTGTGCGCTACATGCGCAGCCTGGGAGCGAATGCTTCACCGTTTGGAGGATTTGGACGTGGCGGCGGCGGTGGTGGCCGGGGAGCACAGCAGAATCAGGGCCTGCGGCAGAGCATCAACTTCAACTACAACTGGGCACACACGGCTTCAGACAACGTGAATCTGTTTCAGCAGTTGGGCGGCAAGAGCGCCTCAGACTCGGATTCCGTACAGGCCGGATACACCGTTGGCTATCACAAATTTACAAATATATTCAATCTGAGCTGGAATCGCAGCAACAATCAGACGACGAACTTCTTTACGGGCGGGCCTGATATCGCGACGGAGATTGGGGTGCTTGGGCCGGCTGGTTCTGCGCTGAATAGCAGCCCGCTGAACTATGGCCTGCCCAGTGTGCAGCTCAGTAACATTTCGGGGCTCTCGCAGACGCAGCCGAATTTTTCGTTGCAGCAGACCATGTCGGTGGCAGAAACGCTGAGTTGGATTCATGGCAAGCACAATTTGCGTTTCGGCGGCGATTATCGGCGCGTTCACAATGATTTTCTTTCAAGCTCGAATGCGACTGGGAGATTTACGTTCAGCGGATTGTTTACGCAGGATACAAATGGGAATCAGGATACGGGATTATCTCTGGCGGATTTTTTGCTCGGATTGCCGCAGGAGACCACGCTGAATTCCGCAGTGAACAAGAGCTACCTGCGCGACAACGTGGTGGATGCGTATGCACAGGACGACTGGCGCGTGTTGCCGAGTCTTTCGATCAATTACGGATTGAGGTATGAATTCTTTGCGCCATACACGGAGAAATCTGGCCTCTTGGCGTTTGTCGATACGAATCCTGCGGCAGGTTTCACAGGGCAGACCGAGGTTGGGGCCGGTGGCACAGGCACATTCAGCGGGAGGCTACCGGATTCATTGATTTATCCATTTCACAAGGCGTTTGCACCCCGTGTAGGAATGGCTTTGCGGCTGCCCAAGCAGACCGTGCTGCGGGCTGGGTTCGGCATGAATTACACCGTTGGGCAATACGCGGGTTTTGCTCGAACGATGGCGCATGAGCCGCCATTTGCAAACGAACAGACGAACGAGGAAATCGATGCGCAAAACAAGCCCACATCGGCTTGCGCCCGCACTGCAGGCGCCACTTGCCTGACGCTGGCGCAGGGATTTTCAGCACCGGCCACGACCGGTAATTATGCGATCGATCCGCATTATCAGCTGCCTTATGTGGAGGTTTGGAATATTGATGTGCAGAAGACTTTGCCGTGGGGCGTTGTGATGAACATCGGCTACAACGGGTCGAAGGGCAATCACCTGGACATCACAAGTGCGCCGCGTGCAACGCCGAGCAGCCCCAACACAGATCCGTCGAATCTGGTTTTCAATTATGAGCAGGCGGCGGCGTTTTCGAAATTCAGCGCAGGGACTGTACGAGTGAATAAGCGTCTCTCAAACGGAATTGCGCTCGGTGCAAATTATCAGTATGCGCATTCGATTGACGATGCTGGGGCATTGGGCGGCATTTCGACGGTCGTTGCGCAGAATTGGCAGGACCTGGCGGCGGAGGAAGGGAACTCGGGTCTTGACCAGCGACACAAGGTCACAGGGACCTATTTGTATGACCTGCCGTTCGGCAAAGATAAGTTCTGGCTGACGAGCGGCAGGAACTCGCATATTTTTGAAGGACTATCTGTGTCGGGCAGCTTTACGTTTGCGACCGGAACTCCGCTGACTCCGAGTTATGCGGCGGCGGTGGCCGATGTGGCAAGAGGCACGGCTGGGACGCTGCGACCGGATAGGGTTGGCGGGACTTCGATCACCGCTGGAGGCGGTTCACTGCGGCAGTGGTTCAACACGGCGGCGTTTACGGCGCCTGCGGGTCTCTATGGCACGGCATCTCGGAACTCAATTCCCGGGCCGGGAACAATTCAGAACAACATGTCGCTCGCAAAGACGATGCAATTAGGTGAAATGCGCAGCCTGGAGATTCGCGCCACGCTCAACAACGCATTCAACACGGTTCAGTATTCAGGCGTCGATTCGAATGTGACTTCACCGACGTTTGGCAAGGTCATATCAACCGGTGCGATGCGGTCGTTTCAATTTACTTCGCGATTTAGGTTTTAGGAATGCGATTGATGCAGACTTGGATTCAAAAGACGGCTGCAGGATTGGCTGCGATGGTGTTGGCGATGCCGGGCGTGCTGAGATTGCCCGCGCAGAGCGCCGATTCATCGCAGAGCGGCCAGCCGCAAGCACGTCCCCAGTCGGACAATTTCGTGCTGAAGGCAAACGCAGAACTGGTGCTGACGAACATCATCGTGCGCGATTCCAAGACCGGCGAGTTTGTACGCGGACTCAAGCAGAGTGATTTCAATGTCTACGAGAATGGAAAGCAACAACAGATTTCCAGCTTTGACTTTCAAAGCGTGGAAATGGCGATGCCACTGAATGAGGCCACGATTAGCGGTCTCGCAGCGGGCGGCAGCGGTAACGACAACAAAGCCGCCGTTGTTGCGCGTCCAGAGGAACTGCGCAATCACCGGCTCATCGTAATGTTCTTTGACCTTACATCGATGCAGCCGGAAGATTTGGACCGCAGCGTTACGGCGGCAAGGGACTTTTTGACGAACAAGATGCAGGTTTCCGATCTGGTCGCGCTGGTTTCGCTGGGAGACACGCTGAAGGTGGACCAGGACTTTACCTCGGATAAGAAGACTCTGGCGAATGAAGTGGGGATTTACAACGGCACCGAGGGGCAGGGCTTTGCTGGCGGCGCCAACTCTGGCACGAACCAGGTCGAAGACTCGACCGGGTATACGCCGGACGAGAGCGAGTACAACGACGTCAACACGGATCGAGAACTGTTCGCGCTGCGGGCTATTTCAAAATCACTTGAAAAGATCACCGAGAAGAAGTCGCTGCTGTATTTTTCTGGCGGGATCTCTCGCGACGGCATAGAGAATCAGGCTTCGCTGCGGTCCGCAATCAACGCTGCGGTGCGGGCTAATCTCGCCATCTACAGCGTCGACACGCGCGGGCTGCAGGCGATTTCGCCGCTTGGCGATGCCTCCACAGGTAGCATTCGCGGGTCGGGCGCGTTCAACGGCGCAGCGCTTTCGAACAATATGAACGCAAATTTCGCCACGCAAGAAGTCATGGCTACGCTTAGTTCCGATACCGGCGGCAAAGCGTTCTTTGATTCCAACGACTTCGCGCCGGCATTTGCACAGGTTCAGCGCGACACGTCGGCTTATTACGCGATTGGGTTTCACTCTTCAAATCCTGTTCGTGATGGCAGGTATCGCAAGCTGACCATCAAGATTAATCGTCCCGGCGTCAAGCTTGAATACCGCCCTGGCTACTATGCTCCGGCTGACTTCCGGCATTCCGGGCGCGAAGACCGCGAGCGCGACTTACAGGAGCAACTGGCCAGCGACCTGCCGGCAACCGATGTGGCCGTCTATCTCGACGCGATGTATTTCAGGTTGGACGAGAACCGTTTCTTTGTACCGGTTTCGCTGATCGTCCCGGGCTCGCAGATCCCGTTTGTGAAGGGCGGCGACAAAGACAAGGCAACTATCGACATTGCGGGCGAGGTGATTGATGAGGTCAAAAGACCTATCGGCAACGCCCGCGAAACGGTAAAACTCAACCTCGATCCCACGCTACAAGCGCGGCAAAAGAACATCCAATACACGACCAGCTTCAATCTGCCGCCCGGGAAGTATCACTTGAAGTTCGTGGTCAGAGAAAACCAGACCGGGCGCATGGGCTCGTTTGAAGCCGACATCAATTTACCCGAAATGAAGAAGCAGCCTCTCAAGATGAGTTCAATCGTGCTTGCATCGCTCCGCCAGCCCAGCAAGAACAAATCTCCCCTGGTTCGCGGCGGCCAGGAGTATGTGCCCAACATCAGCCACGTCTTCCGCCAAGATCAGCATCTCTACCTGCTTTACGAGGTTTACAGTCTCGCGCGGGAAAAAGCCGTTCAAAACCGGCCGAAGGGAACCAAGCCTGGCATCGACCTTTTGAGCAGTCTTGAACTCATTCAAGGGACAACGAAGGTATACGAAACACCCCTCGTGCAGGCTAGAGCCATCAATGTGGAGGGGCGTGACGCGGTGGCAGTAGAACTTGACGTGCCGCTCACTGGACTGCGGCCCGGGCCGTACTTGTGCCAACTCAATGTGATCGACGATGTGGGAGGAAGCTTTGCGTTTCCCCGGTTTGCTGTGCTTGTGCGCGAACCGGTGGCGTCGCCTCCTGTCGAGACACCCGCCACTGCGAGCAGCGCCGTTTCGGTACCCGCTGGTCAAAGCAAGGCATCAACCCCTGCGCAGTAACCTGATCCCAAGGCGCGTATTCTGATGCGGTGAGGGGCAAAATGGAGAACGGCGAGGCGAGCAAGGTTGGAGTGATCACGGGAGCCACTGGAGGCATCGGCGCAGCGGTTGCCAAGGTGCTGTCGAAGGCCGGGTATTCACTGGTTCTCACCGCGCCTTCCATGGACACGCTGACGAGTCTTGCATCTCAGTTGGAGGGCCCATGCACGGTGGTGGCCGGGAATCTGAGCGACGAATCGCTTGCGGAGACACTGTTGGACGCGGCGCTGGACAGATTTGGACGGTGCGATGTCTGCCTGAACAATGGTGGGCTCTTTGAGGCCGGACTCATCGAGACGATTGAGATTGAGCGGCTGTGCAACATGGTGCGGGTGAATGTCGAGGGCGCATTTCGTGTCGCTTACGTTTTCCTGAAACACTTTGTGCTGGAAGAGAGCGGCCACCTGGTGAATATCTCAACCGGGGTGGGGAGTAAAGCGCGACCGACGGCTTTTGCGGCTACGCAGCACGCGATTGAACTACTTTCCGATGCGCTTGCCATGGAAGTGGACGGGACAAGCGTTCATGTGTCCTGCATCCAGCCAGGGTTGGCGAAGACCGGTTTGCGTGACCGCTGGGAACTGGCGCCGGCAAAGTTGACTGGCGCTGCGAACCCGGGAACTGCCGAGCCTTTGGAGCCGGAAGATTTTGCTCGCATGGTTTTATTCATTCTGGAACAGGCGGGGAAAAAGGCTGTGGAATCGGCTGGCGAGGCGATCGAAGCGACGCCGAACTTTCCACAGTTGCCCTAGTGTCCTGTCTCTAAAGTTCGGGTACAAAATCGAGCGACTGAGTCGAGGATCTGGTCGGCGGTCTTGTGCCAGACAAAGGGTTTTGGATCTTTGTTGTGGTGCTGGATAAAGCTGCGGA